>Ga0310810_10001374_pt1 | contig 25460 bp, 25 predicted proteins | sample NCmetagenome_FD_207641 | JGI IMG/M metagenome (GOLD analysis project Ga0310810, IMG submission 207641) | Soil microbial communities from experimental microcosm in Duke University, North Carolina, United States - NC | ecosystem: Engineered > Artificial ecosystem > Soil microcosm > Unclassified ...
CGGCGCGCAAGCGAAGCTCGCGCGGGCGGAAGCCGCGTATCGCGACCGCGACTGGACCGAAGCGCGGCGCCTCGCCGAGGAAGCGGAGGTCGACGCGCAGTTCGCGCTCTCGGTCGCCGAGAACGAGCGCAGCCGGCGCGCGTCGGCCGAGCTGGCGCAGAGCATCGACGAGCTGAAGCGCGAGCTCGAAGGCCGCCGGCAATGAAGCGGCTGCTCCTGATGCTCATCGTCGGCGGCTGCAGCGTCCTGCCCGACGCCGATCCGCCGGCGCTCGTGGAGGCGCGGGCTTCGGTCGCCGCCGCGCAGGCGGATGCCGAGGTGGCGGCGCGCGCTCCCGCAGAGCTGCAAGCGGCGCGCGACAGCCTGGCGCGCGCCGAGGGCGCGCGGCGCGATCCGGCGGAGCTCGCGCATCGGGCGTATCTCGCCGGGCAGCGCTCGCGGATCGCGCGCGAGCTGGCGCAAGCGAGGCGGCACGAGGCCGAGAACGCCGTCGCCAGCGAGGAGAAGTACCGCGCCGCGGCCGCCGAAGCGGCGCTCGCGCGGGCGAGGGCCGCGCAGGAGCAGCAGGCGATGGCGAACCGCGAGCTGGCGGCCGAAGTGCGGCGGCTGCAGGCGCAGCTTCTGTTCGACAGCGGCGGCGTCACGCTCAAGCCGGGCGGCCGGCAGACGCTGGAGAACGTGGCGCGCATCATGCGCGAGGAGCCCGGGCTCACGATCGTGATCGAGGGCTTCACCGACGACCGCGGCAGCGCCGAGACCAACCGGCGCCTGTCCGAGCGGCGCGCCCGCGCGGTGCGCGCCGCGCTCGTGGCCGCGGGCGTGGCGGCGGACCGGATCACGGTCCGCGGCTTGGGCGAAGCCTATCCGGTGGCGAGCAACGCCAGCCCGGCGGGGCGGCAGCTCAACCGGCGCGTCGAGATCCTGATCGGCGAGCACGCCGGCCGCGCGGCGACCGGCGCCTCGTCACGCTGAGCCGAGCGCGGCCTTGCGGCCGCGCTCCACGTCGATGCCCCCCAGCAGCACCAGGCCCGCGACGAAATAGAGCCCCACCGCGAAGATGCCGAGCCGGTGGTTGCCGGCGAAGATCCAGGTGACGGCGCCGTAGGTGATCGGGCCGAAGATCGAAGCCGCCTTCACGGCGAGCCCCCACAGGCCGAAGAACTCGGCGAGCCGCGCCGGCGGCGAGAGGTAGCCGACCACCGCGCGCCCGGCGGCCTGGGACGAGCCCATGCACAGGCCCGCCAGGTTGGCCGCCAGCCAGAAGCTCGCGCTCGAGTGCGACAACGCGGCGATCAGCACCATCGCGATCCAGCCGGCGAGCGTGAGCGCGAGGGCGCGCACGTGGCCGATCGCGTCCTGCAGGTAGCCGAAGGCGAACGCGCCGACCGCGGCGGTGACGTTGACGACCAGGATGAGCAGGATCGTCTGCTGGGTGGAGAACTTCATCGCCTGCTCGGCGTAGATCGCGGCGAGCGCGACCACCGCGCTGATGCCCGCCTGGTAGAAGACGATGCACACCAGGAAGCGGCGCAGGTCGCGATAGCGGTTCGCCTGGGCAAGGGTCTGGCCGATGCGCTTCCAGGGCGATTCGTTCCGCGGCTGGGGGAGCGCGCGCTCGCGCAGGAAGAGGAAGGTCGGCGTCGCGGCGATGGCGAAGAAGGCGGCGGTGATGAGCATCGTCACCGGGACCAGCTCGTTGGCGCTGCGGCCCGGCGAGCCGGTGAGGTAGGCGAGGCAGATGCCGAGCGCCGCAAGGCCGCCGAGATAGCCGAAAGCCCATCCCCAGCCCGAGACGCGGCCCATCGCCTGCGAATGGGCGAGCTCGGGAAGGAACGCCGCGATCAGGTTCTCCCCGGTGCCGAAGAAGTAGTTCGAAAGCGCGACCAGCGCCAGCGCCGCGCCCACCGCGCCGGGCCCGACGAAGTAGAGCGCCGCCGTGAACAGCACGCAGCCCACCGTGGAAAAGCCGAGCAGCCGCTTTTTCGCGGCATGCGCGTCCGCCCAGGCGCCGACGAGCGGGCCGGTGAGCAGGATCGCGGCATACGAGAGCGAAAGCGCCGCGGTCCAGGCGAAGGTGGCCCACTCGGCATTGCCCGCCACCGCGCGGACGAAGTAGGCGTTGAACACCGCCGTAATGACCACCGTGGTGTACGCCGAATTGGCGAAGTCGTACATGCTCCACGCCCAGACTTCGCGGAAGCGCACCTCGGCGGCAAGGACGCTCGGCACGCCGGCTACCGGACGAGGCTGCGCAGCTCGTTGCGCATGACGTTGGCGATGCGTTTGACGCGGTTCTTCGTTCGCTCGAGCGCACGCTGGTCGAGGAAGTAGGTGAGCAGGATCGAGTCCCGCGTGCCCACCTCGGGCCCTACCGTGTCGACCGAATGGTAGGTATCGTCGCCGACCGCGAACGCATAGCCGGTGTTCGGCGCGAACGGCATCTGGTGCGCGCGCTGGTACGCCTTATGGCCGGTGCGGCGGTGGAACACCGTGCCGACGTGCTCGATCGAGCGGTCGGCCGGCAGGTAGACCTGGATGGTCATCGCCTTGGAGCGCGTGTCGGGATGGACGCCGATCCGGTAGCCCGGCACGTCGCGCGTGAGGATCGGGATCGCGTACATGCCGAGCGAGCGGTAGCGCGCGCCGAAACGCCGCTCGAGTCCGGGCGCGAGGCGCGCGCGGAACGCCTCGCGCACTTCCGCCGAGCAGAGCACGCGGCCGACCAGGCGCCAGACCGGCCGCTTGGCGGCCGGCAGGTGCCGGATGAACTCCGGGAACAGGTCGATCTTGGTGCGCGTGCCGCCGCCGCCCTGCAGGCGCGTGTACCGGGTGCGCCCGGACATCGGCCGGTAGTCCTCCGCCGCCGGCATCGCCTGCAGCAGCGCCGCATAGAGGCCGGGCGGGAACACCTCGCGCAACCGGAGATGGTGAAACGGCGTCTCGCTCTGCGCGGCGGCGCGCACGGCGCCGACGACATGCTCGGTTGCCCGGGCGAGCTCGCTCCCGGGCCAAAGCGCATCTTCCATAAGTTGCTAGCGTAAGACAAAAGTCAGGAACAATTGCGCGCGAACCCGCGGCCCCGGTAGGGGCAAGCAGGTATAGTCCGCTCTCGATGCAACAGGCGGTGAATACAGCCAAGGGAGCGGCCGTCGCGGAGCGCCGGCTCACGCTCGGCGAGGTGCTCGACTGGCTGGTCGAGGACGGGCTGGTGGCCGCCGAGCCGGCGGCGGAGCTGAAGAAGGAGCGGCGCTACTACCGCGGCGGGCAGCATCCGCTGGTGACGGTCGCCGACCAGAAATGGCGCCAGGCGAGCCCGCCGGGCAAGGTGCTGACCCTCGAGGGCCTCACGGAGTGGCTGGCGAAGCGCACCGGCCTCGGCTACTTCCACATCGACCCGCTGAAGATCGACTTCACGGCGGTGACCGACATCATGTCCTCGGCCTACGCGACGCGCTTCCGCATCCTGCCGGTGGGCGTGACCGCCAAGGAGGCGGTGATCGCCACCGCCGAGCCCGGCGTGCGCGAGTGGGAGAAGGAGCTCGCGCCGATCATCAAGCGGGAAATCCGGCGCGTCATCGCCAACCCGCAGGACATCGAGCGCTACCAGGTCGAGTTCTACAACCTCGCGCGCTCGATCAAGGGCGCCAGCAAGAAGAGCGAGGGCGCGGGCGGCCTGTCGAACTTCGAGCAGCTGGTCGAGCTCGGCAGCCAGAACAAGCAGTTCGACGCGAACGACGCGCACATCGTGCGCATCGTCGACTGGCTCTGGCAGTATGCCTTCGAGCAGCGCGCGAGCGACATCCACGTCGAGCCGCGCCGCGAGTACGGCATCGTGCGCTTCCGCATCGACGGCGTGCTGCACCAGGTCTACCAGATCCCCGCCGCGGTGCTGGTCGCCATGACCAGCCGGATCAAGATCCTCGCCCGCATGGACGTGGTCGAGAAGCGCCGCCCGCAGGACGGCCGCATCAAGACGCGCACCCTCGAGGGCGAGGAGGTGGAGCTGCGCCTCTCGACGCTGCCCACCGCGTTCGGCGAGAAGCTGGTGATGCGCATCTTCGACCCCGAGGTGCTGGTGCGCGATTTCGCCGAGCTCGGCTTCTCGCCCGAGGACAAGAAGCGCTGGCACGAGATGACCAACCGGCCGAACGGCATCGTGCTCGTCACCGGGCCGACCGGCTCGGGCAAGACCACCACGCTCTACTCGACGCTCAAGACGCTCGCCACGCCGGAAGTGAACGTCTGCACCATCGAGGACCCGATCGAGATGGTCGAGGGCTCGTTCAACCAGATGCAGGTGCAGGGGCAGATCGAGCTCGGCTTCGCCGAGGGCGTGCGCGCGCTGATGCGCCAGGACCCGGACATCATCATGGTGGGCGAGGTGCGCGACCTCGAGACCGCCGAGATGGCGGTGCAGGCGGCGCTCACGGGCCACCTCGTGCTCTCCACCCTGCACACCAACGATGCGCCGAGCGCCGTGACGCGATTGCTGGAATTGGGCATCGCACCGTACCTGCTCAACGCGACGCTGAACGGCATCATGGCGCAGCGCCTGGTGCGCACGCTCTGCCCGCACTGCAAGCAGAAGGTCGAGCTGCAGCGCCACGAGGACCACGAGGCCTGGGAGGCGCTGTGCGCGCCCTGGAAGTCGAAGCATCCGTCGCACCTCTACAAGCCGGTCGGCTGCCTGGAGTGCCGGCGCACCGGCTTCATGGGCCGCGTCGGCATCTACGAGACGCTGGTGTTCTCCGGCGAGATGAAGAAACTGGTGAGCGAGCGCGCCGACATCGCGCAGCTGCGCGAGCAGGCGTTCAAGGAAGGCATGAAGCCGCTGCGCATCTCCGGCGCCATGAAGGTCGCCGCCGGGCTCACCACCATCGAGGAAGTCCTCAAGGTCGCGCCGCCGGCGCGCGACGGCACGTCCGCCTGACGTGATCGAAGCGCTCGAATTCACCGCCATCTGCTGCACCATCGTCTACCTGGTGATGCACCTGCTCGCGCTGCGCCGCGAGCGGCAGCTCGGCGAGGCGCGCGCCTCGGCGGCGCGCTTCCGCACGCTCACCGAGCTTTCCGCCGACTGGTTCTGGGAGACCGACGCCGAGCACCGCATCACCTGGCTCTCGGGCGGCGGCCCGGTGGCGACGCTGTTCGGCGGCGCGCCGACCTACGGCAAGCGCTTCTGGGAGCTGCCGGCGATCGAGGTCGACCGGCGCAGCCTCGAGGCGCTGCTCGAGCGCCTGGGCAGCGAGCTGCCGTTCTTCGACCTAGAGATCGCGCGCAGCGACGAGCGCGGCGCGCGCCAGGTGCACATCATCTCCGGGCAGTCGCGCAAGGACGCGCACGGGACCTTCCTGGGCTACCGCGGCGTCGGGCGCGACGTCACGGAGCAGCGGCGCGCCGAGCGCGGCCTCGCCGGCGCGAAGGAGCGGCTCGAGATGGCGCTCGACGGCGGCAACCTCGCCGAGTGGCATTTCGAGCTCGACTCCGACGAGCTGTACGCCGGCGACGGCTGGGTGCGCTTCCTCGGCCACGACCGCTCGCCGCCGATCAGCCGCGGCTCGCAGCTCGCCGGGCTGGTGCATCCCGACGACGTGCCGGGCATGCGCGCGGCGACGATCCGCGCGCTGAAGGGCGAGACGGCCGAGTACGACGTCGACCTGCGCATCCGCGCGAAGGACGGCGGCTGGCGCTGGCTGCATTGCCGCGGCCGGGTCACCGAGCGCGGCGAGGACGGCCGCGCGCGCCGCATGTCGGGCATCGTCGCCGACATCGACGCGCGCAAGCGCGCCGAGGCGGCCGCCGCCGAGCGCGACCGGCGCTTCCGCGACGTCGCCGCGGTGTCGCGCGAATACGTCTGGGAGACCGATCAGCGCTGGCGCTTCACCTACCTGTCGGAGCGCGTCGAGGCGGTGCTCGGCTACACGCGCGGCGAGCTGCTCGGCCGGCCGCTCTGGGAATTCCTGCCGCTCGGCGAGGAGCGCGCGGTGCGCGAGTGGCTCGCCGCGCACGGCGGCGAGGGCCGGCCGTTCGGCGAGCTGGTGCACCGCATGATGACCAAGGCCGGCGCGGTCACCTGGCAGATGCTCTCCGGCGTGCCGCTGCAGGACGGCGAAGGCCGCTGGACCGGCTATCGCGGCACGGCGGCCGACGTGACGCCGCGCAAGCAGGCCGAGGCGCGCATCGAGCAGCTCACCACGCGCGATCCGCTCACCGGGCTCGCCAACCGCAGCCAGCTGGGCGAGCGCGTCTCGCAGGCCATCGTGCGCGCCGCGCACGAGCGCGGCGAGCTGGCGCTGCTCGCCATCGACCTCGACCGCTACCGGCTGGTCAACGAGTCGCTCGGCCACGCCGCGGGCGACGCGCTGTTGCGCGCGGTCGCCGAGCGGCTGCAGAACGCGCTGCGCCGCGAGGACACGCTGGCGCGCCTCGGCGGCGACGACTTCGTGCTGCTCTGGAACGGCGTGCGCTCGGCCGACGAGGCGGCGGCGCTCGCCGGGCGCATCGTCTCGATCCTCGGCCGGCCATTCACCGTCGACGGCGCGACCCTGCACGTCGAGGCCTCGGTCGGCATCGCGCTCTATCCGCGCGACGGCCGCGACTTCGGCGAGCTGCTGCGCAACGCCGACGCGGCGCTCTATCATGCGAAGAGCACCGGGCGCGGCGACTACGCCTTCTTCGCGCCCGAGATGCACGAGCGCGCGGTCGAGCAGCTGCGCGTGGAGAACGACCTGAAGAGCGCGCTCGCGCGCGGCGAGCTGTCGCTGCAGTGGCATCCCGTGGTCAGGGGCCGCGGCGAAGTGGTGGGCGCCGAGGCGCTGGTGAGGTGGCAGCATGCGCGCCGCGGCTGGGTGAGCCCGGAGAGCTTCGTGCCGCTCGCCGAGGACTCCGGCCTGATCCGCGCGCTCGGCGACTGGACGCTCGAGCGCGCGCTCTCGCAGGCGGGCGCGTGGCGGCGCGAGCTGCCCGGGGGGCTGTGGATCGCGGTGAACGTCTCGGCCGCCGAGCTTGCCGAGGGCGAAGCCTTCGTGCAGAAGCTGCAGCGCGCGCTCGCGGCGAACGGCCTGCCGGGGGAGCGCCTCGAGCTCGAGGTGACCGAGCGCGTCCTGATGGCGCACCTCGACGAGAACATCGCCACCCTGAAGCGCATCGGCGCGCTCGGCGTGCGCTTCGCGATCGACGACTTCGGCACCGGCTACTCGAGCCTCGCCTACCTGCGCGAGCTGCCGATCCACAAGCTCAAGATCGACCGCTCGTTCCTGCGCCACATCGAGCACGACGCGGCGAGCGAGGCGATCGCGCGCACCATCGCCTCGCTCGCGCGTACCCTCGGCATCGCGGTCGCCGCCGAAGGCGTCGAGACCGCGGGCCAGCTCGACAAGCTCATCGCCATCGGCTGCAGCGAGTGGCAGGGGCACCACTTCAGCGAGCCGCTCGATGCGCCGGCCTTCGCCGCGCTCGTCTCCTCCGGGTCCGGCGACGTTCTCAAGTCCCGGGCTTGACCCGAAGCGTCGCGCTTGCCGGTGCCACCGGCCTGGTCGGGCGCGAGATCCTGCGCGGCCTCGTCGCCGACCCTTCGGTTGCGGCGATCCACGTCCTTGGCCGCCGCAAGGTCGAAGCGCTCCCGAAAGTCACGTCGCACGTTGTCGATTTCCGCGCGCTCCCTGCGCTGCCCCGCCTGGACGAGGTCTACCTGGCGCTCGGCACCACGATCAAGACGGCGGGCAGCCAGGAAGCGTTCCGCGCGCTGGACTTCGACGCAAATCTCGCCGTGGCGAAGGCCGCTTTGTCCGCGGGCGCGCTTCGCGCCGGCCTCGTCAGCGCGATGGGCGCGAACGCGAACTCCAGGATCTTCTATAGCCGCGTAAAGGGCGAACTGGAAGACGCGCTCGCCGCGCTGCCCTTCGAAAGCCTCGTCATCGCCCGCCCATCGATGCTCGCGGGCGATCGCGAGAGCCTGGGGCAGCCCGCTCGCGGCGGAGAGGCAATCGCACTTGCCGTCAGCCGCCTCCTCGGGCCGCTCCTTCTGTCGGGCGACATGCCAAGGTCGAGCGGCCGCGGAACCGCTGCTATCTGATCGGCGTGTTCCCGAGCGCTTCGCGAAAGTCCATCAGTCCTTGAGGATCAGCGCCGAGAGGAACCAGGAGACGATGCTGTAGAGGATCGCGGCGAAGATCGCCGCCCACCAGCCGGCGACCTCGAACCCCGAGACCAGCCGCGAGACGGCGAGGAACACCGCGCCATTGATCACCAGCAGGAACAGGCCGAGCGTCAGCACCGTGACCGGGAGGGTGAGCAGCACGAGGATCGGCCGCACCACGGCATTCGCCAGCCCGAGCACGAGCGCGGCGACCAGCGCGGCGCCGAAGCTCTGGATCTGCACCGAGGGCATCAGGTAGGCGACCGCGAGCAGCGCGAGCGCGTTCAGCAGCCAGACGGCGAGGAGTCTCATGGGGCCAGCCGGGAAGTTTCCGCCTGGTCCGTGAAGCGTGTTCGCGCCCGGCCGCGTCCGTCAGGACGCGACGCGCACGCCCTTTATCCCGTGCTGCTCGATCGCCCGGGCGACGAAGCCCGACCGTTTCACGTCGTCCGCGAATCCGCGCAGGTATTGCGCCGCCGCCGGCCGCCCCTTGGGCGTTCCCATCGCCTGCTGCACGCTCGTCACCTCGCCCTCGAGGATGCGCGAGCCGGGCAGGCGCGCCTGCTCCTCGACGAGCCGCGGCTTCAGGCCGGCGAGCGCCTCGAGCTTCTCGCGCACGAAGGTGTCGTAGGAGGCGGGGATGCCGGCGCTACGAATGATCTGCGCCTGCTTGAGATTTCTGGTCAAGAACAAGTCGTAAGCGCTGCGATCGGACACCGAGACCCGCACGCCTTCGCGATCGATCTCGGCGATGGCGCGGATCGGCGAGCCGGGCGGCACGAGGAAGGTCACCGGCAGCTCGAGGTAGGCGGGGCTGAACTCGACCTCCGCCGCGCGCTGCGGCTCGGCGCCGAGGAAGCCGACGTCGCACTGCGCGGCCTTGACCGCGTCGAACAGCTTGCCGGCGGCGTCGAACTTGACGAACTCGAACGGCAGGCCGGCGCGGCGCGCCAGCTCGCGGCCGAGGTCCGGCGCGATGCCGCGCGGCGTGCCGTCCGGGCCGTCGCCCGAGACGATGAGGAAGTTCGAGTAGTTGAGGCCGATGCGCAGCTTGCCGCCCGGGGCGAGCTCGTTCTTCGGGATCATTTCTCCGCCGCGTAGAAGAGGTTGGTCAGGCTCTTGATATCAAGAGCGCGGAAATTGCGGAAGCCCGCCTCGCGAACCAGCCGCTCGGTGCCGGCCGGCCCGAGGCAGGTGCCGAGGCCGGGGCCGCCGCGCGCGAGCGACTGGGTCAGGCAGTGGAACAGGCTGAAGCCGTAGAACATGGTCGCCACCGGGTTGCGGTTGTCTTCCACGCGGTCGGCGGCCCTGGGCTCGATGATGAAGAGCGTTCCCTGCGGGGCAAGGAGTGAATGGATTTTCTTCAGCACCGGCACCGGTGCCGCAAGGTCGTGCAGGCAATCGCAAAGCGTGACGAGGTCGTACGGGCCCGCCGGCGGCTCGCCGGCGCGGAACTCCACCTTCGCCCCTTCGCGCCGCGCCGCCTCGCGCGCCCGCTCGATCGACTCGGCATGCACGTCGACGCCGGCGATCGCGGCCTGCGGAAAGGACTTGGCGAGCGCGATGCAGACGCGCCCGGACCCGCAGCCGAAGTCCAGTGCTTTTCCGCCCTGTTGCAACCGGGAAACGACCACCGGCAAAGACTGCAACCAGTAATCGACGAAACGGGCCTCGTACTGCCCGCGGTTGATGAGATCCAGGGCATGCACGCAGTCGGCACCGAACTCCTCGAACGGCACGCCGCCGCCCTTGCGGAACGCCTCGGCGACCCTGGGCGCCTGGCGCAGCAGCGCCGGCACCATCTCCCACATGCCGCCGACGAAGTGGTCGCTGCCGTCGGAGGCGACGAAGTACGCCATCTCCTCGGAAAGGGTGTACGTCCCTGGTTTCGGGTCGTACTCCAGGTAGCCGGCCGCCGCCATGCCCTTCAGCCACTCCTCGACATAGCGCGGCTCGAGGCCCGAGGCGCGCACCACGTCGTCGAGGCGCATCGGCCCTTGCCCGCTCATCGCACGGAAGAGGCCCGCCCGCGTGCCGACGAACGCCATGCCGGCGCTCATCGCGCCGGCCATGTCGCGGAACACCTTGTCGATCGCCGCCTTGCTTTTCTCCCGATCCACGGCCTTATTATCGCGCCATGATCAAACCCCAATCGGTCACGCTCGAAGGGCACGGCGTGCGCCTCGAGCCGCTCGCCCGCGAGCACCACGACGCGCTGCAGGCCGCCGCCGCCGACGGGAAGCTGTGGGAGCTGTGGTTCACCTCGGTGCCGCAGCCGGAAGAGACGCATGCCTACATCTCGGGCGCGATCGCCGGCCTCGAGGCCGGCCACATGCTGCCCTTCGCGGTGCGCGAGCTCGGCACCGGCTCGATCATCGGCTCGACCCGCTACCACGACATCATCGCCGCCGCCGACCGGGTGGAGATCGGCTGGACCTGGTACGCGAAGCGCTGGCAGAAGACGCACGTGAACAGCGCCTGCAAGCTGCTCCTCATGACGCACGCGTTCGAGGCGCTCGGCTGCAAGGTGGTCGGCCTGCGCACCGACAACTTCAACTTCGCCTCGCAGCGCGCCATCGCCGCGCTCGGCGCGAAGCTCGACGGCGTGATCCGCCACCACCAGCTGCGCCGCGACGGCACGGTGCGCGACAGCCACCTGTACAGCATCCTCCTGCACGAGTGGCCGGACGTGAAGCGGCACTTGCAGCGCAGGCTCTCCCTGGGCCGGAAATAGCGGCGGCTTGAAATTTGCTGCGCGCCCGGGGTGCTTTCCCTGCGCCCCGAGCATGTCAGGCGTTACAAGGACATAGCGCGGCTCCTGTTCCGCTACGGCCGCGGCGACCTGGTGCGCCGCGCCGGCCTTTCCGACCTGCTGCCCGACGAGCCGCGCGAGACGCTCGGCGGCGAGGCGGAAGCGCGCGCGCTGGCGCAGGACGTCGAGAAGCTCGGCCCCACCTTCATCAAGCTGGCGCAGCTGCTGTCGACGCGTCCCGACATCATTCCTTCGGCCTACGCCGAGTCGCTGGCGCGGCTGCAGGACGACGTCGAGCCGGTGCCGTTCGCCGAGATCGAGCGCATCCTCGCCGAGGAGCTGGGCGAGCGCCTCGCCACCGCCTTCGCCTGGATCGATGCGACGCCGCTCGCCGCGGCCTCGATCGCGCAGGTGCACCGGGCGACGCTCGCCGACGGGCGCGAGGTGGCGCTGAAGGTGCAGCGGCCCGGCGTGCGCGAGCGCGTGCTGGGCGACCTCGACGCGCTCGCCGAAGTGGCGGCGTTCCTCGAGAAGCACACCGCCTTCGGCGAGCGGCTCGCCGCGGCGACGCTGTTCGAGGAGTTCCGCCGCTCCATGCTGCGCGAGCTGGATTTCCGCCAGGAGGCGCTGCACCTCGTCACGCTGGCGGCGAACCTCGCCGACATCGAGGAGATCCTCGTGCCGCAGCCGCTGCCCGCCTACAGCACCTCGCGCGTGCTCGCCATGCAGCTCGTCCGCGGCACCAAGGTCACCGCGCTCGATCCGCTCGCCCGGCGCTCGATCGACGGGCCGCGGCTCGCGGACGCGCTGCTGCGCGCCTACCTGCGGCAGATCCTGCGCGACGGGTTCTTCCACGCCGACCCGCATCCGGGGAACGTCTTCCTCGTGGACGGGCGCATCGCCCTGCTGGATCTCGGCATGGTGGCGAGAATCCGCCCGGCGCTGCAGGACCGGCTGCTGCAGCTGCTGCTCGCGGTGAGCGAGAACCGACCCGACGACGCGGTGAACGTGCTGCTCTGGCTCGCCGAGGACCGCGAGGGCGCGAACGAGGCGGCCTTCCGCCGCGGCGTGACCGACATCATCGGCCAGCACCAGGAGATCTCGCTCACGCGGCCGCAGGTCGGGCGCGCGGTGCTGATGCTGCTCAAGGTGGCGGCGCAGACCGGCGTGCGCCTGCCGCCGGAGCTGGCGATGATCGGCAAGACGCTGCTCAACCTCGACGAGGTGGGCAGCTGCCTCGCGCCGGGGTTCGACACCAACGCCGCGGTGCGGCGCCACGGCGCGCGCATCACCGAGGAGCAGATGGCGCGCGACGTCTCGCCGGGCTCGGTGTTCAGCGCCGCGCTGGAGCTGAAGAACTTCCTGCAGCACCTGCCGGGGCGCATCAACCGCATCCTCGACCGGGTCGCGGAGAACGACCTGAAGCTGCGCGTCGAGGCGCTCGACGAGGCGAGCCTGATGGAGGGCATGCAGAAGGTGGCGAACCGCATCACGCTCGGCCTCGTGCTCGCCGCGCTGATCGTCGGCGCGGCGCTGCTGATGCGCGTGGAAACCTCGTTCCGCCTGTTCGGCTATCCCGGGCTCGCGATCCTGCTCTTCCTCGCCGCGGCGGTCGGCGGCTTCTGCCTCGTGGTGGCCATCCTCGCGAGCGACATCACCGCGGGCCGGAAGAAGCGGCGCAACCTCGGCGCCTGAATTCGGGGCCAGGATCGCAATTCTTTTTGGAACCCCCCATTCGCCTTCGGCTCATGACCCCCTTGTCAGGGGGTGGGCAGGAGATGCGCTCCCATACCCATCAACGTCGCGACGCCGAGCGCGGCGAAAAGCGCCGCCGCGACCGCGTGCACGAGCTTCATCGGCACCTTCGCCGAGAGCCGCTCGCCGACGAACACCGCCGGCACGTCGGCGACCAGCATGCCGAGCGTGGTGCCGGCGACCACCACCCAGGCGGCCGCGTAGTGCGCGGCGAGCGCCACCGTGGCGAGCTGCGTCTTGTCGCCCATTTCGGCGAGGAAGAAGGTGACGAGCGTCGCGCCGAACACGCCGAAGCGCTGCACCGCTCTTGCCTCGTCCTTCTCGATCTCGTCGGGGATGAGCGTCCACGCCGCCATGGCGAGGAACGAAATGCCGAGCACCCAGCGCAGCACCGCGGGCCCGAGCGCGGTGGTGATCCAGGCGCCGAGCGCGCCGGCGAGGCCGTGGTTGAACAGGGTGGCGGCGAAGATGCCGGCGATGATCGGCGCCGGCTTGCGGAAGCGCGCCGCTAGCACGAAGGCGAGGAGCTGCGTCTTGTCGCCCATCTCGGCGAGCGCGACGATGCCCGTCGAGACGAGGAACGCTTCCAAGCCGGTCATTATAATGAGCCGTACCATGCGCCTCGCCGCTTTATTCCTCGCCGTTCTGGTGTGCGGCAACGTCGCGGCGCAGGACTGGCCGGCGAAGCCGGTGCGCTTCGTGGTGCCGTTCCCGCCCGGCGGCGCGGCCGACGCGCTGCCGCGCATCGTCGCCGAGCGGCTGAGCGCGAAGTGGCAGCAGCCATTCGTGATCGAGAACCGCGCCGGCGCCACCGGCACGATCGGCGCCGAGTTCGTCTATCGTGCCGAGCCCGACGGCACCACCTTCCTCGCCACGCCGCCCTCGACGCTGGTCCTCAACCCGGTGCTGCATGCGAATCTGCCGTACGACGCGTCGCGGTTCGTGCCGGTGGCGGTGATGGCCGGCATTCCGAGCGTGCTGCTCGTGCATCCGAAAGTGCAGGCGGGCAGCGTGCAGGCGCTCATCGCCCTCGCGCGCGCCAATCCGGGACGCCTGAACTACGCTTCGCAGGGCACGACGAGCGTCTCGTTCCTCACGACCGAGTGGTTCATGGCGCTCGCCGGCGGTTTGAAGATGACCCAGGTGCCGTACAAGGGAACCGGTCCGGGCCTCGCCGCGCTGCTCGCCGGGGAAGTGGAAGTCATGTTCGACAACCTCGGCACTTCGCTGCAACACGTGCGCGCCGGCAAGCTGAAAGCGCTCGCGGTGTGCGGCGAGCGGCGCTTCCCCGGCCTGCCCGACGTGCCGGCGATGAACGAGCTCTATCCCGGATTCGTTTCCATCGCCTGGTTCGGCGTGGTGGCGCCGCCGGGCACGCCGGCGCCGATCGCCGCGAAGCTCGCCGAAGGAATCCTCGAAGTGCTGCGCCTGCCGGAAGTGCGCGAGCGCCTCGGCCGGCTTTCCGCCGAGCCGATCGGCCTCGGTCCCGACGCGATGCGCGATTTCGTGAAGCGCGACGCGGCGCGCTGGCGCGAGGCGATTCGCGCCGCCGGGGTGAAGCCGCAGTAAAAGATTTACACGCTTAGCGGGCCGTCGACGTCGCAGCCGCGCGACCCGATTTTCCCAGCCGCATCAACGCGCTTCGCCGCCGCGGGCGCCACGCAGTTAGGCGCGCCCGACGCTTTCGCGCTTTCGCATCGCGATAAGCCCCCGCGATACAAGGCTTTCCCGGGGTGGTACGGCGCTTGCACGGGTCCGGCCGACAAGGCTTAACGGAACCGTCCTCGATGCAGCATTCCCTGCGACAGCAACGCCTACGCGAGCAGCGCACCGCCTTTTTCCTGTTCTGCGGCATGGCGGTCCTTTACCTGATCGTCGGCCTGCCGCTCGTCGCCGGCGCCCTCGCGCGGTGAACGTCTCCTTCGACCTCGTCAAGAAAGCGAGCGACGCGCAGGCCGACCGCCTGCTCGCGCGCGAGGCGCAGTGGCTGCGCGAGCTCGAGGACGTTCCCGAGCTGGAGGGCCAGGTGCCGCGCCTGCTCGACGAGGGCCTGACCAGCCCCGAGGGCCGGCGCTTCCTGGTGATCTCCATGGTCGCGCCGCAAGGCGAGACCCGCGCCTTCACCGAAAGCCATGCCCGGTTCCTCGCGAGCCTCGGCAAGGCGCGCTTTCGCGCCATCGACTTCGAGGTGTCCGGCGCGTGCCAGTGGCTGCTCAATGCGCTGACCGAGCTCGAGCGGTTCGCGCTGCCCGGCGCGGTGGCCGCCCTGGGCGACGCCTACCACGACTGCGAGACGGCGCTGCTCTACTGGACCGGACCGTACGTCCTCGCGCAGGGCGACTTCGCCCCCTGGAACATCCGCTACCTCGGCTCGCAGCTCTTCGTCACCGACTGGGGCCACGCGCGCAGCGAGGCGAGCCCGCTCGACGACGTGCTGCACTTCGTCATGATCCAGCGCGCGGTGTACCGCCGCCCGCTCAGCGTGCCGGTCCTCCAGGCGGCGATGCAGCGGGCGCGCGAGTTCGCACTGCAGGCCTACCCCGAATGGTCGTGGCGGCCGAAGGTGATCGGCGCGCTGACGCTGGTCTACCTGCTCGGCACGCTGCTGCACCGCGCGCTCGCCCAGCGGCGCATCGACCTCGGCGATCCGGTGATCGCCGGCTACTGGAAGCTGCTCGAGCGCCGCTCGGCCTGGATGCCGGCGCAGGACTGAGGAATGCAAGGAGCCATGCCAAGCCGATGAGTGCCGCCGCCACAGCTGCCGGATATCTCTATGCCTCGGGCCGCTTGCGCGGCCGCGGCGCGCGCGAGCAGGAGCACGCCGCCGAAGAGACGACCCAACCGCGCAGGCCGGTGCGCGTCGCCGCTCTTCCGTCCGAGGAGCGGCCGCCCGCGCCGGAGCCCGCCAAGCGCGCGCCGCGCATCCAGTACCGCACGCGCCGCTGGCGGCCCGGCCAGCAGACCGGTGAATAGGAGCGGCCGGCTGTACGTCGTGATCACCCCCGGCGAGCAGGGCGACCTGACGCGCACGCTCGTCGCCGCCTTTGCGCACGGCCTGGCGGTGGTCGCGCCCCGGCAAGGCGCGTGCGCCGAGCTGGTCGAGCCGGGACGCAACGGCCTGCTCTACGAGCCGGGCTCGCCGGGCGACCTGGCGCGGCGCGTCGCCTGGGCCGAGGCGTTTCCCGAGCGCATGCGCCAGATGGGGGAGTGCGCCCGGGCGGACTATCGCGCGCGGTTTATCGCCGACTGGAGCTATCCCAAACTCTTCGGTGAGCGGCGCCGCAGCGCCCGCGCCTGATTTCTTTTTCGAGGGGGTTCCGTGATCGAGCTCGGCGTGACGCCGACCATGATCCAGCCGGTCATTCTCTGCGGCGGCTCGGGGACGCGCCTGTGGCCGCTGTCGCGCGAATACCATCCCAAGCCGCTGCACGCGATCAACGGCGAGCGTACGCTGCTCGAGCGCACCGCGACGCGCTGCAGCGCCGTGGCGGCGATCACCGATCCGCTGGTCATCTGCAACGAGGCGCACCGCTTCATGGTGCAGGCGCAGCTCGCGCGCGCCGGCGCCCGGCCGCGCGCCATCCTGCTCGAGCCGAAGGGCCGCGGCACCGCGCCGGCGCTCACGCTCGCGGCGGTGCATTGCGTCACCGCGGACGATCCGGTGCTGCTCGCCATGCCGTCCGACCACAGCATCGCCGACGAGGCGGCGTTCCGGCGCGCCGTGGAGCGCGGCGCGGCGCTCGCGCAGCGGGGCTTCATCGTCACCTTCGGCGTGCCGCCGCGCTCGCCGGAGACCGGCTACGGCTACATCCGCACCGGGCGGCGGCTCGGGGCGGACGCCGCCCACGTGGACGCCTTCGTCGAGAAGCCGGACGCCGCGACCGCGCAGGAGTACGTCGCTTCCGGGCGCTTCCTCTGGAACAGCGGCATCTTCGCCGTGCGCGCGTCGGTGTGGCTGGAAGCCATCGCCGCCTTCCGCAAGGACATCTTCGCCGCCTGCGAGCGCGCCTGCCGGCACGGCAAGCGCGACGGCGGCTTCCTGCGCGTCGACGCCGAGGCGTTCGAGGCCTGCCCGTCCGACTCGATCGACTACGCCGTGATGGAGCGGCTGACGGAGGAGGAGGGCAGTCTCCACGCCGTGGTCGTCAGCCTCGATGCCGGCTGGTCGGACGTCGGCGCCTGGGACGCGCTCTGGTCGATCGAGGCGAAGGACGCGGACGGCAACGTGATCCACGGCGACGTGCACGCGGCCGACACGAAGAACGCGCTGCTCATTTCGCAGCATCGCCTGCTCGCCTGCGTCGGCCTGGAAGACGTGGTCGTGGTCGAGACGCCGGACGCCGTGATGGTGACCAAGAAGGACCGCGCGCAGAGCGTCGGCAAGCTGGTCGCCGAGCTCAAGGCCGCCGGCCGCGACGAGACGCTCGTGCACCGCAAGGTGCACCGGCCCTGGGGCAGCTACGACGGCATCGAGCGCGGCGAGCGCTTCCAGGTGAAGCGCATCGTCGTCGAGCCGGGCGCCGCGCTGTCGCTGCAGATGCACTACCACCGCGCCGAGCACTGGATCGTCGTGCGCGGCACCGCGCGCGTCACGCGCGGCGAGGAGTCGTTCCTGCTGACGGAGAACGAGTCGACCTACATCCCGCCCGGCACCAAGCACCGCCTCGAGAACCCGGGCCGCGTGCCGCTCGAGATCATCGAGGTGCAGTCGGGCGGCTACCTCGGCGAGGACGACATCGTGCGCTTCGAGGACGCGTACGGCAGGTAGTCTGGGGTCAGGTCTTGCATTGACGTAAGACCACTGTCAACGCAAGACCTGACCCCGTCAACGCTACCAGAACAGGTAGCGCACGTTCGCGATCACGGCGTTGTAGGTGTAGTCGCGGTTGAGGACGTTCGACTCGCGCGAGCCGTGGTCGATGGCGAAAGTCCAGTGGATCTGCCGGTTGTACTCCCAATACGCGCCGAGGCGGAGGTTGCGGATGATCTCGAGCCGCACCGGGAAGAGGTCGGGCGCGAGCACGGTCCCCGGATCGCCCTGGAACTCGCGCCGCTCGCGCATGACGCGCGCGGAGAAGGCGAGCTTGGCGGTCGGCGCCCAGCGCGGGCCGAACGACACGCCGCGCGCCACGACGTGCGTCGCGGCGATGTCGATCACCGAGCGCGGCGCGTAGTACGTCTCGAAGCTGAAGATGACCTTGGGCGTGACGATCCAGTCGGCATCGCCGCGCCACGTCGTGCCCTCGAAGTCGCGCCCGGCGATCTGGCTGTAGCTGCGCCGGGTGCGCCCGATGTAGCCGCCGAGCCGGAAGAACGGGTTGAGGTAGGCGATGGTGGCCGCCACGGTGTGCTCGTTGAAGTCGTTGTTGACCTGCAGCCCGAGCGGGTCGAGCAGCTGGTTGACCGGCGCGTCCCCGCGCGTCGCGCGGTACTCCACGCCGAGCGTGTTGCCCAGCCCGGTGACGTAGTCGAGCCCGACGATGCCGGTGGTGGCATTCAGCTCGTTCACGGTGGCGAGCTCGACGTTCGTGTTGACGTGGTCGACGCCGGCGCGCAGCCGGAACGACGGCCCGAGGCGGTAGGCGCCGTTCGCGAGGTAGTGCGTCTCGGTGATCATGTCGCGGATCGGCGCCTGGAGGTAGGCGAGGTCGCGCTGGTAGCGCCGCCGCGAAATGCCGATCACGCCGGAGAGGTCGTTGCCGAGCTCCCAGAGCCACTCCCCGGTCGCGCCATAGGCGAGGTTGTTGACGTCGCTGTTGCGGTTGTACAGGTAGCCGTCGACCTCGCCCTCGAGGTGCAGGGTCTGGCGGCCGATCACCCGGGTGTCCTTGCGGCCGCCGAGACCGAGGCGGAACACCTCGTCGGTCGGCGAGCCCGAGCTGCGGCGCACGACGTTGCTGTCGACCATCGCGCCGGCCTGCAGCCAGTACAGGCTGAGCGGCGCCGGCTCGGCCTCGTAGGCGGGGAAGCCGCCCGTCGACGAGGAGCGGAGCGTATCGACCGCCTCGAAGGCGAGCGCGGAAAAGGAAGGCGCGACGAGGGCTGCGCCGACGAAAAGCGCACGAATGAGCTGCAGACTGCGGGAGGGCATCCGGTTCTTTTCCTTCTGTTCGGGAAGGGCGCGCCCGATTCTAGGGACGCTATGTGAAGCGCAATGTCTGTCGCCGGGCGGCAACAGGACTATGGTCCGAATGGTGTGCGGCGGAAGGTAAGCCCCTGAAGGAAAAAGGAACGCATGCTTGGCACGTCCATTGCTCGTGCAGCAGCCCCCGATGAGCGCCACTCTCCGCCTGCCTCTCGCCGCCTTTTGCGAAGCGCTCCTTCGACCTCTCGGAGCGCGCCGGGCGCGCCGGCATGAGCGAGAGCTGGTCGCCGCGCTCGGCGAGCCGCTCCTCGCGGCGCACCCCGCCGGGCGTCCCGCCGTGCGCGCGCTCGCCGGCCAGCTCGCCGAATACTGGTTCGCCGGCAGCCGGCGCGTCCTGCCGATCGTCGACCTCGCGGGCGGCGAGGGTGCCGCGACGCTCGCCGGCGAGCTGGCGGGCTCGCTCGCGTCGATGGGCCGGCGCACGCTGCTCGTCGACGCCAACCTGCGCTCGCCGCGGCTGCACGCCCGCTTCGGCGTGCCGCGCGGCAGGGGCATCGCCGATTTCCTCGACGTGCGGCCGATGGCGCTCGCGCCGCTGGGGGAGAACCTCGCGCTTCTCACCGCCGGCACCGGGCACGAGCACCCGCTCGAGCTGCTCAGCCGCGCGCGCCTGCGCCGGCTCCTCGACACGGCGGCGCAGTCGTTCGACGCGGTCCTCGTGGCGACGGCGCCGGTCGCGCGCGGACCGGACTTCGAGATCTTCGCGGCGCTCGCCGGCGGCGCGCTCGTGTTCGTCGGCGAGGCGACCGCCGCCGCGGCCCTCGCCGCGCTGCGCCGGCGGCTCGTGCGCTGCGCGGCGCGCGTCGTCGGCACGGTGCTCGAGCGCAGCTGATGGACGACCGCGACTATGTCGCGCAGGCGCTGCTCGACAGCCTGCGCAGCCATGCCATGCCGTTCGCGGTGCTCGGCCCGGAGGGCACGCCCGGAGCGCTCGAGCTCTCGCTCGAGCGGCGCGCGCTCGCCCACGCGCCGCGCTTCCTCGGCCGCTTCTCGCAGGACTTCGACCTGCGCCTGGTCGAGCTCGAGCGGCCGCAGCCCGGCGCTTGGGACTGCACGCTCGCCTGGAACGACGAGGTCGGCCATCCGCGCTTCATGTCGGTGCGCCTGGTCGGCGACTACTGGCGCGGCCTGCGCCGCTACCTCTCCGCCGAGGAGCTGACCGCCGGCACGAGCGACGTGCGCTTCGCCTACGGCCTGATCGAGGCGGCGGAGCGCCAGATCCTCACCGACGAGCGCGGCGCCTGGCTTTCCGCGCTGTGGCAGGAGGACAGCGTCGCCGCGACGGAGATGCTGCGCCGTTTCTGGCGCGACGCGCACGCGCAGCGCGTGCTCGCGCATGCTGCGCGGACCGGCAGCTGGTCCGCGGTGCGGAGCCAGCTCGGCGCGGTGCGCCGGCGGCTGCGCCGCTCGGTGCCGCTGCGGCTCGCGCTGCCGCCCGCCGCGTTCCGCCGCCGGCCGAGGATCACGTTCACCGGGCGCGAGAGCGCGCTGCGCGCGAGCCTGATGGGGCACGTGCGCTCGCGCCTCGCGCCGCTCGGCCTCGAGGTTTTCGAGGGCGAGGGCCGGGCGGCCGATTTCCGCGTCGTGTTCGACGCGCCCGAGGACCTCGGCCGCGACCTCGACAACGTGGTCGCCGTGGGCAAGGCGCAGACGCTCGGCGCCATGGTCGCGGCCGCCGAGGCGGCGGTGCTGCGCTGGCTCGAGTGCCGCGTCGAGCGGCGCTACCCGGGGGCAATGGTCGGCGATAACCCGCTCGCCGCCCGGCTCCTCCAGCTCGCGCTGCGCGCCGGGGTCGGCGCGCCGCTGCAGCTGGCGCTGCATTGCCGCATCGACGCCAAGCTGCGCGCCCCGGTGCTCATGCCGGTGCCCCAGGGCATCGTCATCGAGCGCGGCGTGGTGATCGGCCGCCGGGTGACGGTCATGCACCAGGTTACCCTGGGCCGGAAGGAGGGGGTGACGGGCACAGGCGACGGTAGCGCGGTCCCGGTGGTCGAGGACAATGTCTTCATCGGCGCCGGGGCCAAGGTGCTCGGCCGGGTGCGCATCGGCAGAGGAGCGACGGTCGGCGCCAACGCGGTCGTGACACGGGACGTCCCGTCGCACTGCACCGTCGTAGGCGCCAACCGGATCCTCGGCGCCGCCGAGGCTGTCGCTGCCACACGACGGGAAAAACCCGGCGCTGTCGTGAACATGTGACAGCGGGTCCGGTCGAAGTCATGGGAACATGCCGCGATGTCAGAAGCCGTCAGGGCTTTCAGCCGCAGGGTCGCCGCCGCGCTGCCGTATCCGCGGTCGTTCCTCGCGCTGCTGCTCGCCGGTTTCATCCTGGCGATCGCGCCGCTCGTGGGCGCCCTGGCCTACGCGGCCTGGAATACCGAGCGCCTGGCGGGCTTGAGCCGTAGCGCGGTCTTCAACGCCTCGCAGGCGGCGCGCGCCAGCCGCTCGCTCGTCGACCGCATCGCCGCGATCGAGCGCGTCGCCCAGCAGATGGCGCTGCTCCGGGACCCGGAGCTGGCCGTCGACTACGCGCGCATCCATCGCAGCTTCCGCAGCCTCGCCGACGAGATCGCCCAGCTGCCGATCGACGACGCGCAGGCGTCGGCGCTCAACCGCACCGTCGAGCAGGAGCAGAGCCTGTACGACCTCCTGACCGAGCAGCCGCGGCCGAAGATCGGCTCGCAGGAGGTGGGGCGGCGCATGGACGGCCTGATCGACAGCGCGCGCGAGGTGCTGGCGATCAACAACCGGGTCGTCGACCGCGAGGTGCACCGGCTGCGCGTCAAGGCCGAGCAGGTGCAGCGCGGCCTGATCGTGCTCGTCTTCTTCAGCACCGCGGTGGCGCTCACCATCGCGCTGGCGCTGACGCGCTACATCGCGCGGCCGATCACCGAGATCGACGGCGCGATCCGCCAGCTGGGCGGCGCCGACTTCTCGCGGCCGATCGCGGTGCGCGGCCCGGAGGACCTGCGCTATCTGGGACGCCGCCTCGACTGGCTGCGGCGCCGCCTCGAGGAATTCGAGACGCAGAAGAACCGCTTCCTGCGCCACGTGTCACACGAGCTGAAGACGCCGCTCACGGCGCTGCGCGAGGGCGCGGAGCTGCTGCACGACGAGGTGGCCGGAAAGCTCTCGCCGATGCAGAAGCAGGTGGTGTCGATAATGCGGGACAATAGCGTCAAGCTGCAGCGCCTGATCGAGGAGCTGCTCGACTACCAGCGCGCGCTGCACGCCGCGGCGTCGCTCGAGGTGCGGCCGGTGCACCTCGACGAGCTGGTGCTCGAGGCCGCGCATCCGCACGAGCTCGCCGCGCAGGCGAAAGGCCTCAAGCTCACCGTCGACGCGCAGGCGGCGACGCTCGAGGCCGATCCGGAGAAGCTGCGCTCGATCGTCGACAACCTCGTCTCGAACGCGGTGAAGTTCACGCCCCCGGGCGGCGCGGTCTCGATCCGCGCCCGGGCGCTTTCCGGCGAGGCGGTGATCGAGGTGATGGACACCGGGCCGGGGGTGCCGGCGGAGGAGCAGGAGTCGATCTTCAACCTGTTCTTCCGCGGCCGGACCAAGGCCGAGCGCGGCACGGTGAAGAGCTCGGGCCTCGGCCTCGCCATCGCGCGCGAGCTGGTCGAGGCGCACGGCGGCCAGATCGCGGTGGTGCCGGGCGGCGCCGGCGGGCATTTCCGCGTCACGCTGCCGCGCCGTTCGGCGCGTGCGCTCGCCGACGCCGCGTAACGACGCCGGAATAAGAATTGGCAGCTTTTTCCAGGAGATGGACGCAAGAATGAACGGTGACAACGCCAAGGTCCTTCTGGTCGACGACGACAAGGACCTGCTTCAGCTCATCGCCATGCGGCTCACCGCCGCCGGCTATTCGGTCACGGCGGTCGAGTCGGGAGAGGCGGCGCTCGCCAGCCTCGCCGTCTCGCGCCCGCAGACGGTGGTCACCGACCTGCGCATGCAAGGCATGGACGGCATGGCGCTCTTCGACGCCATCCACCGCGACTCGCCTTCGCTGCCGGTGGTCATCCTCACCGCGCACGGCACGATTCCCGAGGCGGTCAGCGCCACGCGCCGCGGCGTCTTCTCCTTCCTGACCAAGCCGTTCGAGCCGAAGGTGCTGCTCGACACGGTCGCCGAGGCGATGCGGCTCTCCTCGCCCGCGACCGGCGAGCGCGAGGCCTGGCGCAGCGAGATCATCACGCGCTCCTCGGCGATGGAGGACCTGCTGCAGCAGGCGCGGCGCGTCGCCGCCTCCGACGCGAGCGTGTGCATCTTCGGCCAGAGCGGCACCGGCAAGGAGCTGCTCGCGCGCGCCATCCACCGCGCCAGCCCGCGCGCCCAGGCGCCGTTCATCGCCGTGAACTGCGGCGCGATCCCCGAGGGTCTGCTCGAGTCCGAGCTGTTCGGCCACAAGAAGGGCTCGTTCACCGGCGCGATCGCCGACCGGCGCGGCCTGTTCCAGGCGGCAACCGGCGGCACGCTGTTCCTCGACGAAGTGGGCGACATGCCGCTCTCGCTGCAGGTGAAACTGCTGCGGGCGCTGGAAGAGCGCAAGATCCGCCCCGTCGGCTCGCACGAGTCCTTCGACATCGACGTGCGCGTCGTCTCGGCCACGCACCGCAAGCTCGAGGAGCGCATCGCCTCGGGCGAGTTCCGCGAGGACCTGTACTACCGGCTGAACGTCGTCAAGCTTTACATTCCCTCGCTCGCCGAGCGGCGCGAGGACATCCCGCTGGTCGCCAACCACTACCTGAGGAAGCTCGGCGAGCGCTATCGCCGCGAAGGCCTGCAGTTCTCGCCCGAGGCGATGCAGATCCTGGTCTCGGCGCCCTGGCCGGGCAACGTGCGGCAGCTGCTCAACGTGGTCGAGCAGTCGGTCGCGCTCGCCGCGACCGAGGTGATCCCCGAGTCCCTGGTGCGGCAGGCGCTCGACGTCGCCGACACGGCGCTCACGCCGCTCGACGAGGCGCGCAAGGCCTTCGAGCGCGACTATCTGGTGCGGATCCTGAAGATCACCGGGGGCAACGTCACCAAAGCGGCGCGCCTTGCCGGCCGCAACCGCACCGAGTTCTATCGCCTGCTCGAGCGCCATTCGCTCGAGCCGGGGATGTTCAAGGGCGCCGCGCACAAGGAGAAGACTGCGGCATGAACAGATTTTTCCTGAGCCTGCTCCTGGGAAGCTTCGTCGTGGCCGCGGCGGCGCAGGAGCTCGCGCCCGAGCAGCTGGTGCAGAAGATCACCACCGACGTGCTCGCCGCCGTGAAGAGCGACCGCGAGCTCGCCGCCGGCGACAAGCAGAAGGCGATGCAGCTCGCCGAGGAAAAGGTCCTGCCCTACGTCGACTTCGAGTACGCGACGCGCCTCGCGGTGGGCCGGTCCTGGCGGCAGGCGAGCCCCGAGCAGCGCAGCCGGCTGGTCAGCGAGTTCCGCAACATGCTGGTGCGCACCTACTCCAACTCGATCCAGGCCTACGAGGGACAGACCCTCAAGGTGCTGCCCTCGCGCGGCAAGGGCGACAACAGCGAGGGCGAGGCCACGGTGCGCACCCAGTTCGTGCGCGCCGGCGGCCAGCCGCTGCCGATCGACTTCCAGATGCACAAGGCCGGCAACGGCTGGAAGGTCTACGACATCGTCGTCGAGGGCGTGAGCCTGGTGCTGACCTACCGCTCGGAGTTCGACGCGATCGTCAAGCAGCAGGGCGTCGACGGACTGATCCAGGCGCTAGCGAAGAAGAACATTCCGGCGGCCGGAATCGGCAGCACCGCCGGACAGGGTGCTAACGGCGCTGCGCCGAAGCCCGCGGCGAAATAGCGCGCAGCCGCGCGGCGGCGAGCGAATCGCGCAGCAGCCCCTCCAGCGCGACGGGCAGCTCGGCGCGCGAAACCATGAGCGAGCGCAGCGGCGGCCGATCGGGAAACTCCAGGCGCGTGGCGCCCCGGCTGAACCGGCCGGCTTGTACCAGCTCGTCGCTCACCCGCTCGATCTCGTCCGTCTTCTCGTCGCGCCGATAGAGCGGGATGAGCGTGGAGAGCGCCAGCGCAAGCAGATCCAGCGCCTTCGCATCCTTGGTCTCATGGCCGGGGAACACGCGCTCGTGCGCGAGGATGGCCGCCCGGGCAAGAGGGATCCAATCCGCAATCCAATCCGCCATGGCTGAAGCATGGCCCGCGCGACCCGCAGCGCGCGCCGCGGCCGCCCTGCGCCGTTCGGCGCAGTAAGATCACGGCGCTTGGATTCCCTGAAGCGTCTCCTCGACAACAACCGCGCCTGGGCGGCGCGCCGGGTGCAGGCCGATCCGCGCTTCTTCGCGCGGCTCGCCGGCCAGCAGGCGCCGCAGTACCTGTGGATCGGCTGCTCCGACAGCCGGGTGCCGGCGAACGAGATCGTCGACCTCGATCCGGGCGAGGTGTTCGTGCACCGCAACGTCGGCAACGTCGTGGTGCACACCGACCTCAATTGCCTGTCGGTGATGCAGTTCGCGGTCGATGTGCTCAAGGTGCGCCACATCATCGTCTGCGGCCACTACGGCTGCGGCGGCGTCAACGCCGCCCTCATGAAGGAGCGCCACGGCCTGGTGGACAACTGGCTGCGCCACATCCAGGACGTGCAGCAACAGCATTCGCGCCTCCTCGACGAGCTCGCCGATGGAAAGGCGAAAGCCGAGCGGCTGTGCGAGC
>Ga0310810_10001376_pt1 | contig 25448 bp, 22 predicted proteins | sample NCmetagenome_FD_207641 | JGI IMG/M metagenome (GOLD analysis project Ga0310810, IMG submission 207641) | Soil microbial communities from experimental microcosm in Duke University, North Carolina, United States - NC | ecosystem: Engineered > Artificial ecosystem > Soil microcosm > Unclassified ...
TCTACTTCCCCGTCAGCCGCCCGTGCCGGCGCAGCGCCTCCCGCACCCCATCGTGCGGCAGGGCCGGCACCCGGTACCAGTTGGCCCCGGTCATGGTCCGCGCGGCGAGCATCGCGTTGATGATCGCCTCCTCGGTGGCCTGCACGGCCGCTTCGTAGACCGGGTCGATCACGTCGTCGCTCAGCATCTGAACCGACGCCACGCCCCGGCGATCGGCCGTGCCGGTCGGGGCGGTCGAGAAGGCGAGGAACAGGTCGCCCGACCCCGCGCCAGCGATCCCGCCCATGCGCCCGACGCCGAGCGCGGCGCGACGCGCGATGCGCTTGAGCTGGTGCGGCAGCAGCGGGGCGTCGGTCGCGAGCACCACGATGATCGAGCCGTGCTCGGTCTCCCGGGGCGCGGCGCCGCTCCCATCTCCGGTCACCCGGGTGCAGCGGTCGGGCGCCAGCGTGGAGTCCAACGGCTCGCGCGTGTCATAGCACGGCTGCTCCACCCTCAGCTCGCGTCCCACCGGAATGCCGGCGATCCGAAGCTGGTCCCGGAGGCCGAAGTTGCACTGGACCAGCGCGCCCATCGTGAAGCCGCCCGCCTTCTCGGGCAGCCGCCGGCTCGCGGTGCCGATGCCGCCTTTGAAGCCGAGGCACTGCATGCCCGTGCCGCCGCCGATGTTGCCCTCGGGCACCCGGCCCGCCTTGGCCGCGGCGATCGCCTCGAACACGTGGGCCTTGGTTACGTGGAACCCGAAGATGTCGTTCAGGTCGCCGTCCCAGGTCTCGGCCACGACGGGCAGGCAGCAGTGGAGCGCGTCCGGCAGGCGGGTCGCGCCCCATTCGATGAGCGCGTCCCGTACCGTGCCGACGCTGTTGGTGTTGGTGATGGCGATCGGATAGAACAGGAGCCCGTAGTCGTCGACCCAGGCCGTGCCGGTCATCTCGCCGTTGCCGTTGAGGCTGAACCAGCCGGCGAACACGGGCGACATGTCGTCCCGGCCCCGCGGAAGAATGGCGGTGACGCCGGTGCGGACCGGCCCCTTGCCCGGCGTCAGCCGCCCCGCCCCGCGAATGATGGTGGCATGTCCCACCGTCACCCCGCGCACGTCGGTGATGGCGTCCAGCGGGCCGGGCGTGCCGTCAAGCGGGATGCCCAGCTCGTGCGCGCGCTCCGATGCCTGCTGCGCCGCCAAGGAACCCGCCCCGAGCACGGAGAGCGCCCCCACCAGCAGAACCCCGGCGGCCAGGTGAGCCGCGGTCACGGCGAGGCGGTCGAGCGAAACACGAAGTACACCGCGCCCATGATACACAGCGCCGCCCACAGGTAATCGAGCTTGATCGGCTGGCGCATGTAGAGCACCGCGAACGGCACGAACACGATCAGCGTGATCGCTTCCTGCATGATCTTGAGCTGCGCCAGCGAAAGGACGGTATAGCCGATGCGGTTGGCCGGCACCTGCAGCAGGTACTCGAACAATGCGATCCCCCAGCTTACCACCGCGGCCACATACCACGGCCGGTCCGCCAGGTTCTTCAGGTGGGCATACCAGGCGAACGTCATGAAGATGTTCGAGCAGACCAGCAGCAGGGCCGCCCGATAGACGACGTCGGTCCTAATCGCTCCTCCCGGGGCGGAGTTCGGCGTCCACGACCCGGCCGGCGGCGGCGACGATACCCGGGATCGCCGCGACGTCGGCCTCGGTGGTGCGGAAGTTGACGATGCAGGCCCGCAGCAGGAAGCGGCCGTCCACCACGGCGTTGGTCACGAACACTTCGCCCCCGATCTTGAGCCGGGCCAGCAGCGCCTCGTTGAGCGCGTTGAGGTACGACTCGGCCGCGCCTGCGCCGCGGAGATCGCGCGGCACGTAGCGGAAGGTCGCGATGCTGAGGCCGAGCGTCGCAACCTCGAGCTCGGGATGCCCGGCCACGTGGTGGTGGAGTGACGCGGCCAGCCGGCAATCGTCGCCGATCATCCGCACATACCCCTCGCGGCCGGCCTGCCGCAGGCCGAGCCACACCTTGAGCGCGCGGAAGCCTCGGCTGTTCTGCAGCCCCAGCTCGTAATAATTGATTGGCGGCTCGTCGCCCTGGATGTCGAACCGGTAGTAGGTCGGGGTGTAGCCGAACGCCTCGCTCAGTCGCTGGGGCTCCCGCACCAGTACGCACCCGGCCTCGAGCGGCGCGTACAGCCACTTGTGCGGATCCACCGCCAGCGAGTCGGCCAGGCCCAGCGCGTGCAGGTCCTCCGGTGCCTCGGGCAGCACCGCTGCCGGGGCCCCGTAGGCGCCGTCCACGTGGAACCAGAGTCCGTGCGCGCGGCAGATCTCCGCCATCTCCCGGAGTGGATCCACCGCGCCGGTGCTGACGCTGCCGGCCGTGCCGATCACCATGATCGGCCGGTCGCCCCGGGCCAGGTCCTCTCGAAGACATTCCCGCAGCACGTCGGTCCGGAGGCGCTGCGCCGCGTCGACCGGAATCCAGCGGATCGCGTCGGTACCGAGCCCGAACAGGTCCGCCGCCTTCTGGATCCAGGTGTGGGTGCCGGCCGACGCGTAGACCCGGAGCGGGGCCGTGACGCCCAGCCCTGTGGTGCGCGCCGCCTCGCCCAACATGGCCCGTCGGCCGGTCAGGAAGCAGGCGAAGTTGGCCATGTTACCGCCGCTCACCAGGAGCCCACCGCAATTGGTCGGGTACCCGACCAGCTCCGCCACCCAGCGCACCGTCTGCGCCTCGATCTCCGACGCCATCGGCGACAGCTCCCAGCCGCCGACATTGGGATTCACCGCGGCCGCGAGCAGATCGGCGAGCATGCCGACCGGCGCGGCCGAGGAGGTGATGTATCCCATGAAGCGGGGGTGCCCGTTGAAGAGCGAGTGGTCGAACAGGAGCCTGGCGGTGTCCGGCAGCAGCGCCGCCGGCGCGGCGCCGGTTTCGGGCAGCCCGGTGCGGCCGAGCAGGGCGCGGATCTCGGCCGGGGTCTCGCCGGTGGTGACCGAGCGGCGGCGGAGGGAGTCCAGGAAATCGGAGATCTGGTCGACCAGCTCGTGGCCCAGCCGCCGGAACTCCGTCGGGGACAGCTCCAGCGGGCTTACGCGCTCCGGCGTCGATTCCATGATTGCGCCAAGCGTCATGCAGGAAACCTCAGGGCAGGTGGCAGTTCGCCGGTGCTTCTCAGAAACCGCCGGTGATACTCTTCCGGCCGACCAAGGACCGAAGCCAGCCAGCCCTCGGGAATGAACGGGCCCGGCCCGGGATGGTAGCTCACCCGCACGATCTCCGCTTCCCGGGGATTGCCTTGAAACCGGCGTCTGGTCGAGCGCTCGCCCGTCGGGCAGTCCCCCCGCCGAGCCTCCGCGGTCCTCACCACCCTAACGCACCCTCGCGGGCCCGCCGGGTAGTCTCCGCGCCCCCGCGGTAGGCCAAGGCCTGGATGGTACAGGGAGGCTGCCCGCGCCCGCCAGTGACGAAGCGGCTCCTGCCCAGCAGGAACAGATTGGGCACGTCGTGAGCCCGGTGGGAGCGATCCACCACGGAGCGCGCGGGGTCGTTCCCCATCCGGCAGGTGCCGAGCAGGTGAACCGCCGGATAGTAGATGTCGAGCGGGAAGTCGAGTTCGTGCAGCCAGGGCCCCTGCTCCAGCACGACGACGCGGCATCACGCGGTAGCGAGCTCCTTCGCCACGCCCCCGCCGGCCGCACCCGTGCCGACGATGACGAAATCGGGGTCGCTCAGCGCCATCCCATGCGGTCGCGCAAGGTCCGGACGTGCGCCGTGTGATGGTCGCCGTGCCAGGCGTAGAGCGCGATGAGCTCGTCCACCGTCATGAGCCGCCCGTGCTCCGGGTGGCGCAGCTGCCGCGCGCCATCTGCCGCGCCGAGCCGCTCGAGCAGCGGCACCCAGCGGGCGTGGAGCGACTCGAGCAGTCGGAGCGAGACCTCGACCGGAAGGGTCCGTGCGTCGGGCAGCTCGGCCCACCGCGCCTCCTCGTACGGCTTGATCGTCGGGGCGTCTTCTGTCAGCGCGAGCCGGATGCGGGTGTAGGCGTTGAGATGGCTGTCCGGAACGTGGTGGACTACCTGCCGCACGGTCCAGCCGCCGGCGCGGTAGGGCGTATCGAGCTGGGCGTCGTCCAGCCCGGCCACGGCGGTGCGAAGGTGCCCCGGCGCCGCGGCGATCCGCGCGATGCACTCGGCCCGGCGCGCGTCGGTCATGCGGCCGTCGTAGGCGAACGGCCCGATGGGGTAGCGGAGGTCGGTCACGGCTGTCTCGGCGGCGGGGGTCACGAGTCCGAGCGGCGGTCGGCGCGGGTGGCTCGTTCCGGCTCGACCCCGCCCCGGAACTCGAAGTGGGCTTCGTCCAGACGGGGCTGAAGCGGCGCGTCGCCCATCTGGTGCAGCAGCATGTTGGCCAGGACGGCCTCCGCGATGCGGGATGCCGGCTCCCAGCGGCCGGGGGTGAGTCCTGGATAGAGATGGGCGAATTCGGACCGGAGGCGGGCTTCGCGCATGGCCCAAATCTAGCTCTTGTGCTCGTGGGTGCGGGATCGCGCAACCCTTTTCACAGGTCTCGCATCCAAATACTGGCAGGACAGCAGTACAGCAATACCCCGCAGTACCCGGTTCCCGGGGTCGCGGCCAGGCAGTACGGCCTCGGGAGCCACCTCTCCTTGTTCCGAGAGCTTGGTCACCGGCGAAGCCCGCGGCGGGTGTTCTTGCACGTACGCCAGTCAGCGTGGCGAGTTGGCGTAACCCGCTGACCGCTCACCGCTAACCGCTGTGTCCGATGCCGACTTGGCCGAGCCGCGCTGTCCCTCGGGCCGCTCTGTCATGTGCGGATCTACTTCCCCGGTGCGTTTCAACCGGCACCGAGTTCACCCCTGCGCTGTCGAATGAGCGATAGGGCGCCTCCACATCCCCCGGCACGGCGGCGGTGAGGTTCTCCGCCCCCGTCTCCGTCACGATCACGGTGTCCTCCAGCCGGATGTGGATTGGTGAAGAAGCTCTCCATCGGCTGGACCGGGAGTCCGTAGCGCTCGACCGGCTGCGAGATGTCCCGCGGGTCTGCGCGTGGGATCGGGCGGGCCGAACTTAGTCGCTTGCGCGCGAAGATCGCGGCGTGCTTGGTGACGCCGTTGAGCACCAGGATGAGCTCCGGCTCCTCAGGCGGTCAGGTCGTAGAGATCGGGTGACTGGCGGAAGCGCACCGGGGTAGCTGTACGCCTCGGCACCGAGGATCACCGCGATCCCCCCATCGAGATGCCGGCCACGAGCCGCGCCGCGAATTCTGCCGCGCCACGCGCCCCTGCGCAGAAACCCGCATAGGAGCAAGCGTCACCCTGAGGCAAAGCACCAGACCGATCCGGCGGGTGACGGAATCTGCGGGCTGTGACATGCGGTCCATCCTCGAGTAGTAAGCGGCGCGAGGATGACAGGTTGGCTCCAATCCTGACGGCCGGCCCCCTGCCCCGGTTTCCAGGCGCGACGCCGTTGGCGGGATCGCTCCGCCAGCGACTCGCCAGGATGGGCATCGAGACCGGGGTCAGCGCGGGCCCGTGATCGGCGGGAACCGCAACTACTGGAGCGCGGGGGTACACGCGCCGAACTGAGCCTCGGCCGGCCTACGCCTGCCGCTCGTGGCAGCGGATGTCCCGGATGCCCCCTGGCGTCATCCGGATCCGGGTGAACACCTGGGTCATCCTGACGGACCGGTAGGCGCAGGTCAGCATGGGCCGGAGGACACGGAACAGGACCACGCACTCGCGCCTGCTGCACTGCACCGTACTCGCGCGCGACGCGAGGGTGCCGCTCCGCAGGGTGAGCACCCTGGGCCATGCGGCGACGTCGTCCTCCTCGCGCACCCAGCGGGTCGAATCGTCCGCCGGCACCTCGGTGTAGCCGTTCTCCCGGACGAAGGCCTCGGCGCAGCGCCGCGCCATGGCCTCCATGTTCTCCCGAAGGTCACGCGGGATCAGGCACCGCTGGCGGTCCGCGCGAAGCCACGGCGCCACGCGTCCTGGCGCGGGAACCCGCGCGGGCCCGCCGCAAGCCACGACGGCCACGAAGAGGAAGCCAGCGAGCAACCGCTGCATCAATTCTCCGGGAGATGAACTCTCCGGGAGACGAACTCTCGCCCCGACGATGTACGTAGGGTCCGCCCTCAGGCGAGCGTGATCCGCTCCTTCAGCACCCACACCTTGGTGGCGAAGAACAGCCGGATCATCGCGGCGTGGTCATCCGGCTGCACCAGCACCACGAGCGACTCGCCGTCGGTCCCCTTGGTCGGCCGCACGTTCTGCTTGAGCCGCATCCGTCCCCGCAGGCTGTCGAACCACGGCGGCAGCTGATCGCGCTCCCCGCCCTTCACCACGTCCTTGGTCCGTCCACCGGTGGGATCCGCCAGGGCGACCTGGCAATACCAGCGGCCACGGGCCTCGCCCTTGGTGGCCCGGGCGAAGGTGAGCGATCGGTCGGTGAGCTCCGCCCAGACCTTGAGATTGGGGGTGGTGCGAGGTCGAACCTCGAGCCGCCCGCCGCGGGCCTTCGGGATCCGGACCATGAAATCCCAGGTGTTCCGCGAGGGAAAGTTGCCGTCGGTGACGAGGTACGACTGTTCCATCCCCGAGACGGCGTCGCCGGCGAAGGTCCACGTCGCGGGCCGCGAATCACCGGGCTCGACCGTCACCCGATCCAGCTGGTAGCGCTTGCGCGATGCCATGGCCTGCCTCCGTTGTCGGGGTAGATGTGCCTGGACACCTCAGCCGGCGGGCTCGGCGAGCTCGAACGCAGCCGTCCACGATCTCGCACGAGGGGCGCTGCTCCAAAAAATCCCCTCGACCGCCCCTCGCGCGCAATACGGGCGTGTCCCGGCGGTGGTGCCGAGCGTCCTTCCTGGACATGACGCTTCGAGACCTGAGCCGGCGGGACCTGGTGCGGATGGCCGGCGGCGTGCTCGCCGGGCCGGTGCTCGCCGCCTGCGGCGCGAGTCGGGCCGGTGTCGCCGAGCGGCTGCTGCTTCCGGCGCCACTCGCCGGCGATCGACTGCCGCCGGGGCTGCACACCCTGGGCACCGGAGGTGAGCGCGACGGGGTGGTGTCCGTGCCGGCGTGCCCGGGACCGTCGCCGCTCATCGTCATGCTGCATGGCGCCAGCGGGACCGGCCGACGGGCGGCCCGGCTGATCGGGCCGGCGGCCGAACCGGCGGGCTGCATCGTGCTGGCCCCCGACTCGCGCGGCGCGACCTGGGACGCCGTCACCGGAAACTTCGGCCCCGACGTGGCGTTCGTGTCCCGCGCCCTCGCGCAGGTGCTGGCGCGCTGCGCGGTCGACACCGCTCGCGTGGCGCTGGCCGGCTTCTCCGACGGCGCCACCTACGCACTCGGCCTGGGCCTGGCCAACGGGGACCGCTTTACCCACCTGCTGGCTTTCTCGCCCGGATTCCTGATCCCCACCCGTTCCGCGGGCGCGCCCGGCATCTTCGTTTCCCACGGGGTCGCGGACGACGTCCTCCCGATCGACACCTGCAGTCGCAAGCTGGTACCCGCGCTCCGCCGGAAGGGGTACCAGGTGAGGTATCGCGAGTTCGAGGGTCGCCACGAGGTCCCGCCCGCCATCGCCCAGGAAGGCCTGGCCTGGTTTCTCGACCGGCCCCGCGCCTCTGATCCCGCCTGACTCCTTGCAGTAGCTTACCGCGGCTCTCGGCCATCAAGGTGCGCTCGTGCCCGCGCGCGACCGGGCGGGCCGGCCGGCGGCCGCACGCGGCCGCGACGCCTTGCAGTGAACCAACGTTTAGTACGTATTGAATGTATGAAACGTCCTGTGGGCGAGTACGGTCACCAGGCTCCGGGAGTGCTATGGATTCCGCCACGACCCGCTTTACCGATCGCATGGGCCTCATCTTCGAGGCCGAGGGACAGCCACCGATCTCAGGCCGCATCTTCGGCTGCCTGCTGGTGAGCGACGATCCCCGGTCACTGGACCAGCTGGCCGACGCGCTCAGCGTGAGCAAGGCCAGCGTGAGCACCAACGCGCGGCGGCTGGCCGACATGGGAGTGCTCGAACGGGTCTGCCGTCCCGGCGACCGGCACGATTACTACCGCGTCGCGCCCGATCTCTTCAGCCGGACCATGGCAGAACGGATGCGCCGCTGGCAGCGCTTCACCCAGGCCGTGGGCGAGGCGCGGCGCACGCTGCCCATCCGAAGCGAGCGGGTGCGTGCTCGCCTGCGGGGGTACGAGACCGCCTACACCTACATGGTGGGAGAGATCGGGGAGGCTCTCGAGCGGTGGGAGAACACCGCCTCCGGGAGAGCCGCGAGCAGGCTGGCGCAGGGTGGAGGCCGCCGGTGAGGCGCGGACACTGTGTCCTGGTCGCCGGCGCGAGCTTCCTCGTGGCCTGCGTGGGGACGCCGCGGGTTGCGGGTGTCCCGGGCGCGTCGCCGGCGCCGCAGGTGCCTTGGCAGCCCCCGGCCGACGCGGTTCGGAACCTGGCGCCGACCGACACCTCGGCCAGGGCGACCGTCCCGGCCGATCTGAGCGAGCGCATCCGCCGGCTCACCCTGGCTGAGATCGTGGACATCGGACTCCGGAACAATCCCGGGACGCGGCTGGCGTGGGCCAATGCCCAGGCTGCCGCCGCCACCTACGGCGCGGCACGCGGCGAGTGGCTTCCCACCGTGGACGGCGATGTGACGGGTACGCGCCTCAAGACCGTGGCCAGCCAGGGCCGCACTGCGGTGGAGCAGTCGGTGCTGACGCCCAGCTTGTCGCTCTCCTATCTGGTGTTCGACTTCGGCGGGCGAGGCGGACGGGTCGAGGGGTCGCGGCAGCAGCTGCTGGCGGCGGGGTTCACCCACAATGCCTCGATTCAGGATGTCGTGCTTCAGGTCCAGGTCGCCTACTTCCAGTATCTCGCCGCGCGCTCGCTGCTCGAGGCGCAGCACACGACCCTGGCGGAAGCCCAGGCCAATCTGGAGGCCGCCGAAGAGCGCCGCCGCGTGGGCCTCGCGACCATCGCGGACGTGCTGCAGGCGCGGACGGCCGCAAGCCAGGCGCAGCTCGACCTTCAGACGACCGAAGGCAATCTGCAGACCACGCGCGGCGCGCTGGCCCTCGCGCTCGGCGTCCCGGCCAACCTGCCCTACGACGTGGACTCGACGGCGGCCGAAGTGCCGGTGGCGGCGCTGGCCGACAGCGTGGATGCGCTGATCGGGTCGGCCCTCAAGGGACGGCCGGACCTCGCGGCGGCGCGCTCCCAGGCCGAGGCGGCCCGGGCCGGGATCGGCGAGGCGCGCGCGAGCCTGTTGCCGTCACTCAACCTGAGCGGGACCACCGGCCGCACCTATGCCACCACGATTCCCAACGGCGCGAACAGCTACAACCTCGCGCTGAGCCTGTCCATCCCGCTCTTCAACGGCTTCTCACGGCAATACGACCTCCGGGCCGCCGAATATCAGGCGGAAGCCGCCTCGGCCCGGACCGAGACGCTGCGGCAGCAGGTGGTGTATCAGGTGTTCAGCGCCTACTACGCGCTGCAGACCTCCACCCGCCGGGTCCGCACGGCGGAAGACCTCGTGGCGAGCGCGACCCAGTCGAGCGAGGTCGCGCTGGCGCGATACAAGGCGGGGGTCGGCACCGTGCTCGACCTGCTGGCGGCCCAGAGCGCCCTGGCCGGCGCGCGGGCGCAGCGGGTGGACGCACGCCTGGCCTGGAGCGTCTCGCTGGCCCAGCTGGCGCACGACGCCGGCGTGCTGGACCCCAAGGGCGGGACCTCGCTTCACCTCACCTCCGACACCACGACGGTGCCATCCCGATGACTTCGCCGCGCCTGCTCTCACTCCTCGCCGTCTGCTGCGCTCTCGGATCCGCTTGCGCCAAGAAGGATCCGGTCCGGGCGCCGCTGGTCCCGGTCACGGTGGGCACCGCCGAGACCCGTGCCGTGCCCTATGAGCTCGCGGCCACCGGCACGGTCGAGCCGATGCAGACCGTGGCGATCCAGCCGCAGGTGAGCGGCCTGATCCTGCGGATCGCGTTCCGGGAGGGGCAGGATGTGAAGAAGGGCCAGGTCCTGTTCGAGCTCGACCCCCGCCCGTTCCAGGCCGCGCTCAAGCAGGCCGAGGGCCTGCTGGCGCGGGACCACGCCACGGCCACCAATGCCGAGGAGCAGGCCAAGCGCTACTCGACATTGGCGGCGAAGGAGTACGTGACTGCGGAGCAGAACGACGCCGCGCGGAGCGACGCCGCGGCGGCCACGGCGACGGTCGCGGCGAGTCAGGCCGCGGTGGACCAGGCGCAGCTCAACCTGCAGTACGCCACCATCCGCGCACCCATTTCGGGGCGGACCGGGAGCCTCCGGGTCCGCGAAGGCAATCTGGTGCGGTCCACCGACACCTCGCCGCTGGTGACCATCAACCAGATCCAGCCGATTCTGGTACGGTTCGCCGTCCCGGCCAGCAATCTGGGCTCGATCCAGAAGTACCGCAACGACCGGATCGCCGTGCTGGCCTCGCCCACCGGCGGCGGCTCGGGGAGCGAGGGCATGCTGGCCTTCGTCGACAACGCGGTGGACACCACCACGGGCACCATCATGCTCAAGGGCAGCTTTCCGAACACCGACGGCGTGCTGTGGCCCGGTGAGTTCGTCAACGTGAGGCTCCGGCTGTACGTGGACCAGAACGCGCTGGTGGTGCCGGCGTCCGCGGTGGTTTCCGGACAGCAGGGGAGCATCGTCTTCGTGATTCAGCCGGACAGCTCGGCGGCCACCCGAAAGGTCAAGGTGGAGCGGACGGCGGGCGACATGTCCATCGTGAGCGGCGAGATCAAGCCGGGCGACCGGGTGGTCACCGACGGCCAGCTCAGGCTGCGCCAGGGCGCGAAAGTCCAGATCAAGGCCCGGAGCGACAGCGCCCGGGCGCAGACGGGGGCGTCATGAATTTCACCGGTCTCTTCATTCGCCGTCCGGTCATGACCACGCTGGTCATGGCCGGCATCCTCATCTTCGGTCTGGTGGCCTACCGCCAGCTGCCGGTGAGCGACCTGCCGGCGGTCGACTATCCCACCATCTCGGTCAGCGCGAGCCTCTCGGGCGCGAGTCCCGAAACGATGGCGTCCGCCGTGGCCACACCGCTCGAGAAGCAGTTCTCGACCATTCCCGGCATCGACGCGATGACGTCGACCAGCGGACAGGGCAGCACCCAGATCTCGCTCCAGTTCGACCTGAGCCGGAACATCGACGCCGCCGCCCAGGACGTGCAGGCCGCCATCTCCCAGGCCCAGCGCCAGCTGCCCCAGGACATGCTGCCGCCCAGCTTCCGCAAGGTGGACCCGTCGTCCTCGCCGATCGTGTACTACGCGGCGCGCTCGAACACGATGCCGCTGTCGCAGCTCGACCAGTACGCCGAGACCTTCCTGGCCCAGCGCCTCTCCACGGTGGACGGGGTGGCGCAGGTCCAGGTCTACGGCTCGCAGAAATACGCGGTGCGCATTCAGCTGGACCCGCAGCAGCTCTCGGCCCGGAGCATCGGGATCGACGAGGTGGCCACCGCGGTGCAGAACGGCAACGTGAACGTGCCCACCGGCATCCTGTGGGGCACCGACAAGGCCTACGCCGTGGAGAGCCAGGGCCAGCTCACCGACGCCGCTGGCTTCGCCAATCTGGTGGTGGCCTACCGCAACGGGGCGCCGGTCCGCCTGGGCGATCTCGGGAACGTGCTCGACAGCGTGCAGGACACCAAGCAGGCCAGCTGGTTCAATGGCCAGCGCGCGATCGTTCTCGCCATCCAGCGGCAGCCCGGCACCAACACCGTGGAGGTGGCGCAGCGGGTCAAGGACGAAGTGGAGCGCCTGCGGCCCCAGCTCCCGGCTTCGCTTGAGCTGTCCACGCTCTACGACCGGTCCCAGACCGTGAAGGCCTCGGTCGCGGACGTGAAGTTCACGTTGTTCCTGGCCCTGTGCCTGGTGGTGATGGTCATCTTCCTGTTCCTCCGGAACGTCCGGGCGACGACCATTCCGGCGCTGGCGCTGCCCATGTCGCTGGTGGGCACCTTCGCGGTGATGTACCTGCTGGGCTACAGCCTCGACAACCTCTCGCTGATGGCGCTCACGCTCGCCGTCGGCTTCGTGGTGGACGACGCCATCGTGGTGCTCGAGAACGTGGTGCGCCACTTGGAGCACGGCGAATCGGTCATGGACGCGGCGCTCAACGGCAGTCGCGAGATCAGCTTCACCGTCCTTTCGATGACGCTCTCGCTGGTGGCGGTATTCATCCCCGTGCTGCTGCTCGGCGGGCTCATCGGCCGGCTGTTCCAGGAGTTCGCGGTGACGATCGCCGTCGCCATCCTGGTCTCGGGTTTCGTATCCCTCACCCTCACCCCGATGCTGTGCAGCCGGTGGCTGCGCCCGGGCGAGAAGGACGCGCCGCACGGCCGGTTCTACCAGGTGACGGAGCGCGCCTGGGAGTCCTCGCTCGCGGGCTACGAGCGGAGCCTGGGCTGGGTCATGAACCATCGCGGCCTGGCGATGCTGTTCAGCCTGGTCATCCTGGTCGGCACGTTCGTGCTGGGCCAGATCGTGCCCAAGGGCTTCATTCCGAGCGAGGACACCGGGCAGCTCAACGGGACCACCGAGACGGCGGAGGGCACCAGCTACGACGCGATGATCCAGCACCAGCGGGCGGCGGCAGCCATCGTGCAGGAGGACCCCAATGTGGACGGCTTCATGTCGTCGGTTGGGGCCGGCGGCCGCAGCAACTCCGTGAACCAGGGCCGCCTGTTCATCCACCTCAAGGACCGGAGCCAGCGTGACCTCGATGCGGACGCGGTGGCCCAGTCGCTCACCCGCAAGCTGGCGGCGGTGCCCGGCATGCGGGTCTTCATGACCAACCCACCGGTGATCAACATCGGTGGCCGCTCGTCCAAGAGCCTGTATCAGTTCACCCTGCAGAGCTCCGACATCGACGCCCTGTACGCTGGCGCGGCCAAGCTGGAGCAGCGCCTGCACGACGTGCCGGGCCTCACCGACGTGACGTCCGACCTCCAGGTCAAGAACCCGCAGGTCCAGGTGAGCGTCAATCGCGACCGGGCCTCGGCGCTCGGCATCGACGTGAACCAGATCGAGAACGCGCTCTACAACGCGTACGGGGCCCGGCAGGTGAGCACCATCTACACCCCGAACGATCAGTACTGGGTGGTGATGGAGCTGTTGCCCCAGTACCAGCGGGATCTCTCCGCCATGAACCTGCTGCACCTCACCGGCCGGGACGGCGTGTCGGTGCCGCTCGGCAGCCTGGCGCGAGTGACCGAAGGGGTGGGCCCGCTCACCGTCAACCATTCCGGGCAACTGCCGTCGGTCACCCTCTCGTTCAACTTGGCGCCGGGCGCGTCCATCGGCACGGCGGTGGACCGGGTGCAGGCCGCGGCACGCGAGGTCCTCCCTTCGACCGTCAGCACCGCCTTCTCCGGCACCGCTGCCGCGTTCCAGGACGCTCAGCAGGGACTGCTGGTGCTGCTGGTCTTGGCGATCGTGGTGATTTACCTCGTGCTGGGCATCCTGTACGAGAGCTTCGTGCACCCGATCACCATTCTGTCGGGCCTGCCGTTCGCCGGGTTCGGCGCCCTGCTCGCGCTGGTGATCTTCCAGCAGGACCTGAGCATCTACGCCTTCGTCGGCATCATCATGCTGATCGGCATCGTGAAGAAGAACGCGATCATGATGATCGACTTCGCGATCGAGGCGGAGCGGAACCACGGGAAGAACGCCCGGGAGTCGATTCTGGAGGCGGCCAGCGTGCGGTTCCGGCCCATCATGATGACCACGATGGCGGCGCTGGTGGGCACACTGCCGATCGCGTTGGGCCACGGGGCCGGTGCGGAGTCGCGCCGGCCGTTGGGCATCGCGGTCGTAGGCGGGCTCGCGTTCTCGCAGCTGATCACGCTGTACATCACGCCGGTGATTTACACCTATCTCGATGCGCTGCAGCAGCGGTTCGGCAAGCGAGAGCAGGCGAAGGAGCGGGAACGGACGCCGGAGCTGGCCGCGGAGCCCGCGGCGCGGGTGCGGGCGGTCTGACCCACGGCGAGCTGCTGAGGGAGCTGCGGCACCACCTGAGACACCGCGCTTCCCTCAAGCGGAACAGCCTGCAGCCGTGGAAGACGCCGGAGCGGTGACGTGGCGCCGCGCCGGCAGCGGCACGCCCGGTGCCCGTCCGGTTATGGTGAAGACGGCAGCAGCAGATTGGCCGCGAGACCCGCGTGATCCGAGGGCCAGATGAACCCGGCCGGGCCGCTCACCCTATCCGCGGGCTGGTCCCCGACAATCGCGATCGAGCCCATCCCCGCCTTGCCTTCGTCCCCGAGGCCGCGGGCGAGCACGTAGTCGATGCGCTGGGTGAACCGGGCCACGTGATCTGACAGGTCGGCCGTGTGGCAGCAGGTATACCCTGCCACGCCAGGACGTAATGCGTCCCAGACGTCCGTGAAGCCAGCACCGGCCAGCACCTGGTACATCGGCGTGCCTGGCTGGTCATTCAGGTCCCCCATCAGAATCGTCGGCACGCCGGGTAGCAGCGATGCGGCGAGCTCGCCGGCCTGCGCGGCGCGAAGCTGGTCGAGACCGGCAGCGTTGCCCGACTCGAGGTGGGTGCTGGCGAACTGATAGCTGCGGCCGTTCACGGTGGCCACTACCGTGACCCATCCCCGCTTGAGCACCACCCCGGGCGCGACCGGCCCGATGTTGGCCGCGAACGTGTGGCTCGTGTGGTCGGTGATCCGGACCCGATCGGCGTCCACCAGCAGCGCGTCGTAGTCCACCAGGCTCACCCCCGGAAGCGGCGCGGCCTCGATGTTCTTGACCGTGGCGCCCACGGCGTAGTGGAGCCCACGGTCGGCGAGGGCGTGCTGGAGCACCGGCAGGAAGTCGAGCTGCAGGCTGACCGGAAGGTCGAGCGGGGTGAGATCGATGTGGATCTCGGAGACTTCCTGCAGCCCGACCGCGTGCGGCCGGGTGCGCGCGACCTCGTCGGCGATGGCGCGAGCCCGGGTCGGGAAGTCGGTCCGCTGGAGCGTCACGATGGCGGCTGTGAGGGCGGCCAGGTTGTCGTCGGGGGAAGGCGAGACCAGAGCGGAGATGACCGCATCGACGTCCGCGCCGACGTAGAGATTGCGGGTGAGCACCGCGAGACGTCCGGCACCACCGACGGCGGCCTCGGCCGGCGGCAGCGCGGCCGGGGCCAGCGGGTCGTCATTGGCGCAGGCGGACACCAGGGTGAGCAGAGCCAGGCATCCGAGCGTGCGGTCCATGGGCGCCTCCAATGAGGCGGTGCGGGACGATCCGGGACGTCGTGTCGCGCTCAGGATCGCCGGCGCCGGTCAAGGCGCGGTCAAGTCAAATGCACCGCCGCCTCCTCCCGGGTCCGTAACCTCTGCGGGTGGGGCGCTCTGATGTGGGGATCGATGGGGGTAAAGGCTCGAGCGTGCGGCCTCGGACGTCGGCCAGTCAGATACCGTACAGCTCCTCGTACTTCGCCTTGAGAATCGCGACCAGCGGCCGGTGGTCCGGCGGGGATCCGGTCACGACCTCGATCAGGCGCGCGGAGGGGTACCGCGCCCCGTTTCGATACACCTGCTGGCCGAGCCAGGTCACCAGCGGCTCGAATTCCGCGCGGGCGAACTGCTCGCCCAGGCTGCCGAGCTCCCGCTCCGCCGCGGCGAACAGCTGCGCCGCGAACACGTCGCCCAGGGTGTAGGTGGGGAAGTAGCCGATCATCCCGTCGGCCCAGTGCCCGTCCTGCAGACAGCCTTCCGCGTCGGTCCGGGGAGTAAGCCCCAGGGTCTCGCGGCACGCCGCGCTCCAGGCCTCGGGCAGGTCGGCCACCGCGAGCGCGCCCGAGACCAGCGCGCGCTCGAGATCGAAGCGGATCATCACGTGCAGGTTGTAGGTGACCTCGTCGGCGTTCACCCGGATGTGCGACGCCGCCACCCGGTTGACCGCGAAGTGGAACTCGTCGATGGGCACGTCGCCCAGGCTCTCGGGAAAGAGCTCGCGTGCCTTGGGGTAGAACTGATCCCAGAACCGGCGGTCACGGCCGACCCGATTCTCCCAGAACCGGGCCTGCGCCTCGTCCATGCCCACCGACGCCGCCTCACCGAGCGGGGTGCCGTAGTGCGCCGGATCGAGGCCCAGCTCGTAGAGCCCGTGCCCGACCTCGTGGAGGATGGTGAACACGCCGCCGGCGAAGTCCCGCTCGTCGAACCGCACGGCGATCCGGCAGTCCCCCGCCCCGATCCCGGTGCACGACGGATGGACCCCGAGGTCCATGCGGCCGCGGCTGAAGTCGAAGCCGACCGCGGCGGCGACCCGTTCACCGAACCGGCGCTGGCGGTCGCGTGGAAAATGGCGCCGCAGCACGGACGCCTCGGGCCGGCGCGGCGCGTCCGCGATACGGGCCGCCAGCGGCACCAGCTCCCGGCGCAACGCCGCGAACAGGCGGCCCACCACTCGGCTCCGAAGTCCAGGCTCGTAGTCCTCGAGCAGCGCGTCGTACGGCTCGTCGGCGTAGCCCACGCACTCGGCTTCCTGGCGCTTGAGGGCGACGATACGCTCGAGCCAGGGCCGGAACCGGGCGAAGTCCGCGGCCGCGCGCGCCTCGGCCCAGGCCTGCTGGGCAAGCGCGGTGGTGCGGGCCACGTCCTCCACCAGCGTGCGGGGGAGACGAACGAACCGGTCGTACTCGCGGCGCACGGCGCGCACGTTGACCGCGGCCGGCCCGGTGGGATCGGCCAGGAGATCGGAGCCCTCGAGCGCGGCCAGCAGCTCACCCAGCCGCGGGTCGGTGCCGCGGTAGTGCAGCAGGCCGGCCACCAGCGCGAGCTGCTCGCTCCGGTTCTCGACCCCGCCCGACGGCATGTAGGTGTCCTCGTCCCACTCGAGGAGCGCCTCGATGCCCGTGAGGAGACTCTCCTCCCGCACCCGCCGCATCAGCTGATCGTAGGCCTGGTCCGCGCGCATGTGTCCCTGAGGTGAGGTGAGCGGGGGCAATCGTTTGCGCTGGGGTGGTCCGGGAGTAACATACACATGATCCCCCGCCCCCCGCCCCGACGGAGCGCCCGATGCTGACCCCTGCCGAGGAGCATGGCCTGGCCGGGCTGGCCCTCGCCAGCCGGGTGCAGCACGCGCTCTACCGCCTCGCGCCAGCCGAGCTCGCGGGGGTGATCGAGCGGCTCAGGGCAGGCGCGCTGGCCGACCACGTAGTGTACCTGCACGAAGGTGACGTCGAGCCCATCCGTATCCTGCCCGCGCCCATCACCATCCTGCCGGACCAGCTGGCCTACGTGCACCACGTCACCCTCACGGTGCAGAACGCGCTCAAGCGGCTGCCGTCGTTGTATCTGCACGACTTTACCGTCCGCGAGATCCTCCGCCTGCCCGACGCGGAGGAGGCGTGGCTCCGCGAATGCTGGGGCCTGAGCCACGAGGAGCACAATCCGGTGTTCGGCCGGCTGGATGCCCTGGTGGACTTCACCAGCCCGATGTGGAAGGAGTCCCTCCGGTTCGTCGAGCCCAACCTGATGGGGATCGGCGGACTCCACATCGTGCCGGCCTGCGAGCGGCTGATCGAGAGCATCATCGTCCCGGTGCTCAGGAGCGGCGACGTCGACCTGGATCTCGCGGCGGGAAAGGACATTCGCGAGCTGCTCACCGCCCTTCTGCTGGAGCACAGGGCGGCGATCAGGGCGGGTCCCAACGTCTGTTTCATCGAGCCCAAGTATGCCGGGAACGGCCCGGACGAGCAGGCGCTGCTCGCGCGCTACCTGCACGAGCGGCACGGGCTCACCGTGATGCACGCCGACCCGTCCGAGCTGACCCTGCGCGGCGGCGTGGTGTGGTACCAGGACCAGCGCGTGGACCTGGCGTACCGCGACTACGGCGTGGTGGACCTGCTCGAGCTCGAGGCGGAGGGGGTGGATGTCGAGCCGATGCGGGTGCTGCTGCGGGAGAACCGGGTGGTTTCGTCTATCGCCGCGGATCTGGACCAGAAAGCCTGCTGGGAAGTGCTGACCGATCCCCGGCTGTGCCAGCAGCACTTCACCCCGGCAGAGCGGCAGATCTTCCAGCGCCACATCCTGTGGACCCGGGTGCTGGGCGACCGGCGCACGGTGCTCCCCGACGGTCGCCAGGGCCACCTCCTCGATTTCGCTCGCGGGCACCACGAGGAGCTGGTGCTCAAGCCGAACCGCGCCTACGGCGGCGACGGGATCGTGATCGGTCCGGCCGTCACGCGTGATGTATGGGAGGCGGCGCTGGCCGCGGCGCTCGCGGATCCGGATGATCGCTGGGTGGTGCAGCAGGTGGCGACCATTCCGGTGCGCGAGTTCCCGGTCGTGGGGCCCGACGGTGGCGTCCACGTGGAGCCGTTCTACACCGTGATGGGGTTTGCGGCGGGAGAAGACGGGGTGGCGATCCTCGCGAGGGCCTCTCAGAAGCAGGTGGTGAACGTCGCGCAGCACGGCGGGCTGTGCGGGGTGCTGGTGAGCCGCTCGCGGTCGCTGGTCGGGCAGGCATAGCACGCGGAGCACTCTGTGACTCCGTCTCCTACGCCGCCACCCGGACAGGCGAGCCCGCCACCGGCGCCGGCCGGGTCCCCACCTGCAGGGCCAGCACGGCCGCGAGCAGGCACAGCGTGCCCGATCCCCAGAACGCCACCTGGTAGTCGCCCAGGGTCGTGCGGATCCACCCGGCCGAAAAGGCGGTCAGCGCGGCCCCGATCTGGTGGCCGGCACCGATCCAGCCGAACATGATTGGCGCCCGCTCCGATCCGAACGCGTCCGTGACCAGACGCAGCGTCGGCGGCACGGTGGCGATCCAGTCGAGTCCGTACCACACCGCGAAAACCCAGAGCCCGGTCTGCGAGCCGCTCAGCGCGAACGGCAGGAAGAAGAGCGAGAGCCCGCGGAGCCCGTAGTACCACGCCAGCAGGCGGCGGCTGCTCCAGCGGTCCGACAGCCAGCCCGCACCGGTAGTGCCCACCAGATCGAACACACCCATGAGCGCCAGCAGGCTCGCGGCCCGGACCTCCGGGATCCCGTGGTCGTGCGCCGCGGGGACGAGGTGCGTGCCGATCAGGCCGTTGGTGGACGCTCCGCAGATGAAGAAGGTGGCGAACAACAGCCAGAAGTCGCGGGAGCGCGAGCCCTCGCGCAAGGCAGCGAGCGCGACCCGCGCGGCATTGGGTCCACCGCTCGTGAGGCGCTCCACCTCGGTGCCTCCGTACCGCGGGAGGCCCAGATCGGCGGGACGCTCGCGCAGCAGGAGCGCCACGACGGGCACGACCAGCGCCGCGGCGCCGGCCACCACGAACGCGGCGGCGCGCCACCCGTGTCGCTCGATGACGGTCGCGAGCAGGGGCAGGAATACCAACTGGCCGGTGGCCGTGCTCGCCGTGAGCAGGCCCATCGCCAGCCCGCGCCGATCCAGGAACCAGCGATTCACCACTGTCGCGCCGAGCACGAGCGCGACCATGCCGCTGCCGGTCCCCACGATCCCGCCCCACACCACCACGAGCTGCCAGGGCCGCGTCACCTGCGTCGCCAGCGTGACGCCCGCGGCGAGGAGCGTCAGGGCCCCGATCGTGGTGCGGCGGACGCCCAGGCGCTGCATGAGCGCGCCGGCGAACGGGCCCATGAGCCCATAGAGGAAGATGTTGATCGAGATGGCGAAGGAGATGGTCGAGCGGCTCCAGCCGAACTCCTGCTCCAGCGGCACGATGAGCACGCTAGGCGTGGCCCGGATGCCGGCGCCGGCGAGGAGCGCCAGGAACGTGACGGCGAGGATGATCCAGGCGTAGTGGGGCCGACGGGTCATCGTCATGTCAATGTATTGGACGGTGGTCGGCCCGTCAGGTTCGGGACGGCCGACTTCTCGACGGTCCTCGCATGTCGCGGCACCTGACACCCGAGGTCGATTCGTCTCAGCACTATAAGTTACTGAAATTCAATCACTTACAGATCTGGCACCAGCGTTGCCAGATGGACTGTCGAAGAACTGTGTTCCCGTTCCCTTCGACTAGGGCACCCCGGCCGCGAGGCCGGTCCGCAAAGCCAAGGGTCTCACCGAGACAGCCTGGCCGTCGAAGGGGCTGATGCCGGCAAAGGTGCCGGCTCACCCTCGTGAAGGTCGAAGGAGAGCAACATGTTCCGTTTCCGTCATGCCGCCGCGCTGGTGGCGGCACTTGCCGTGACCGCCTGCAGCCAGGCCGACAACATCACGGCCCCCTCTGGCTCGGGCACCCGTGACACGCCGTCCGGTGGTCCGCGCACTCCCGGCTTCCCGGGCAGTGCGGGAGGGGGTGACACCACCTCGACCGGGGATACCACGTCCACGCTGCCGCCGGACACGACGGGCGCGGGCGACCCGGTGAACAACGGCACCTGGAACCCGGCCGATACGACGTCACCGCCCACCATTCAGCCGGTGGACCCGAGCCACTTCGATCCGTCCGGCAGCGGTACCGCCGGTACCACCGGCAGCAGCACGACCCTGATCTTCAAGACGTCGGGCAGCGCCCTCTATAACCAGGGCACCTGCGGCCCCAACGGCTTCTGGACCGCCCCCGACGGCAGGGTGTTCGGCCCCAACAACCCGAACTGCATCGATTACGGCAGCGACGGGGGCCCGGGGAACAACGGCAAAGGCCAGTGCGTCACGTCGTCGGATGGGTTCCCGGGCCTGTGGATCAACCCCGGCGGCCAGACGACCCACCCGTTCCATTCGAAGTGCGCGCGCACCGGGGCCACGACTACCGGGCTCAGCCTGACGTTCACGCCGCAGGCCCAGCTGTTCGACGCGAACGACGGCACCGGGGACCGCGTGCTCAACTTCTACTCCAGCGGCGCGCCGGTGGCCCAACTGATCTATGACGGCGGGAGCGGGACGACCGCCGGTGCCGGCATCCTGATCGGGACCGACAACGCGTCGCCCGCCAACACCTGGACGGTCTACTTCGGTCAGCCGGCGTTGGACTACACCGGTGGGCTGGCCAACGGCGACCTGATCGGCGAAATGACCGGCCCCGGAGTCGAGGTCGTGGCCTGCAGCACGCCGCTCGGTTGCTCGCTCGTGACGCTGCAGTTGACGTTGGCCCCGTAACGCGGCGCCAACATGGCATGGCGAAGGGGGCGGGCCGGTGAGCCCGCCCCCTTCGTGCGTTCTCAGTGACGGAGTTTCCTCAGCCGGGCCAGACGGTGCGGCAGCGGATCGCGCAGGGTGCCATCGCCTCCGGCAGCGCGACGGGGCCTCGGCTGTGGAGGCAGAACTCCAGTGCCGGACCCAGGGTCATCTGGCGGCCCCACAGGGCCGCGCGTTCAGCGCGGGCCACTGGTTCCAGGGCCGCGAACAGCTCGCGGTACGTCATGCCCTCGGGCTTGGCGAACCAGGTGACCGTTCCCGGCGCAGACTCCGGTGCCCCCAGGCGGAGCGAGTAGAGTCCCGCCGTGCCCCCGGCGGCCAAGGCGGCGGCGGCATCGTGGGGCGCCTGCCGCGAGGCGCTGATCGCCGCCGCGTTGAGCGGGTCCAACGCCGCCGACCCATTCACCAGATACCAGTCCTCGTACGCCTCGCCGCCCTGGGCCGCCCAGGGCGCGCCCTCGAGCGCGCTCGAGAACGAGCGCTCGAATCCCGGCGGCGGCGCGATGCCGAGCGCCGAGTGGAATCGGCGCTGGGCCGCCTCGTACTCGGCCGCCGTCACCTTCGGCCGGCGCCAGTGCCAGAACACGTACGCCAGCATCGCGCGCCCTCCTTCAGTGTCCGGTATCCGCCGGTACCGGCGACGGGCCGAACCGGACCTCCGTGGTGTACCCGTCGGCCCGCACGGTGGCCTGGAGCAGCCGCTGGGCACTCTCCTCGGCGTGCCGGGCGAGGTCGACCTCGTTCGCCGACTGCACCAGTTGCCGACGGGCCAGCGCGAAGATCGTGTCGCGGTCGGCCGGGCGGAACGGATTCCACAGGCCCCGCTCCTCGTCGTAGGTCTTAAGCTCGGTGATCTCCACGCCCATCACGCCCGGCGGTGGCAGGATGATCCGGATCCGGTGCGATGGGTGGTCCACCGTCACCTCGATCGCGCGATCGAGGTCGAACCCGGTCAGCACCTTGCCCGTTACCACCACGAGCGACCGCTTGGTGGAGCCCAGGCGGCTGTTCTGGTATACCACCACGTCGCGCAGCATCGTCTCGCTGGTGACCAGCCGGGCCACCGCCCGGGTCTGCTCGACGACGACCGACTGGCTCACCGTCGTCTCGCCGCCGGTCAATCGCCGGAGCGGCGCCGCGCCGCGGGCCACGCCGCGGCCGACCAGCACCGCGAGGCCGAACAGCAGCAGTGAGAGGAGCAGCGGCCAGATCGACCGCCGGGCCCGATCAGTGGCCACGGTGGGCCATGGCGGACTCGATCTCGGCGGGCTCGCGCGGAGCGTGGCTCAGCCACTCCACCCCGGTCGGGGTGATCGCGTAGTCGTCCTCGATCCGGATGCCGATGTTGTCGTAGCGGGCGACGGCGGCGCGGACCTTGGCGATCATCGCCCGGTTCCTCGGCGTGTCGGGCAGGATATCGAGCAGGCGCGTGCTGACATAGACGCCCGGCTCGATGGTGAAGACGTCACCGGCGGCGAAGGTGCCCGTGTCCTTCCACGGGTGCGGCGGGTCGTGGACTTCGAGCCCGATCCCGTGCCCGAGCCCGTGAGCCATGTAGAGGAATGCCTGGGTGCACCGCACCGCTTCCAGCCGGCACTGGTCGGCCCACGGCGGGTCGAACGTCGCGTCCACGCCCTCGGTCAGGCCCAGCCGCGCGACGCCGCGCGCCACGACCGCACGGGCCGAATCGCGCCAGGCCTGGTAGGATGCGCCGGGCCCGGCCACCCGCTCGGCCGCCCGTTGGGCCTCGCGAACGATCTGGTAGATGGCGCGCTGCTCCGGCGTGAACCGGCCGCTCACGGGAACCGTGCGGGTCACGTCGGCGGCGTAGCCGCTCCAGCCAGCGCCCACGTCCATCACGACCACGTCCCCGGCGCGCATCTGCCGGTTGTTGGCCTCGTAGTGGTACTGCGTCGAGTTGGGTCCCGAGCCGACGATGGAGCCGAAGGCGGGCCCATCGCCGCCGGTCCGCCGGAACGCGTCGGCGAACAGGGCGTCGATCTGGTATTCCCACACGCCCGGTCGGATCGCCCCCATCGCCTCGCGCTGCGCGGCCACGGTCACGTCGATCGCGCGACGGAGCCATGCCAGCTCGGCGGGGCTCTTGCGGGCGCGCAGGCTGTCGGTGGTGGGGTGCGCGTCGCGCACCTCGAGGCCCGGATGCCGGGACGCGAAGGCGCGCATGAACGCGACGCCACGGGTGAGCGAGTCACTCTCCGCGTAGTCGTTGCCCGCGTAGTCCCGCAGCGTGAACAGCCGCTGACCGGTCGCCGCGAGCGAGTCGACCAGCGGAGCCAGCGCCGCGATCGAGCGGGCGGCCAGGCCGGTGGTACGCGAGACGGTCGCCGAATCGGGCGGGAAGCCGTCGTACAGCGCCCGGCGCGGGTCCCGGGGCTGGGTGAAGAGGGTGCCGCGCGCGTGGCCGCCGCGGAGGACCAGCACCAGGGCCGCGTCAGGCTCCAGGAATCCCGTGAGCCACCGGAAGGCCGGAAGCTGCGCCTGGCGCTCGACGCCCGCCGGCGCCCGCGCCCCGAAGGCGATCACGACCCCGTCACCCAGATGCGCCGCCAGCGAATCCCGGCGCGCCGCGTATTCCTCGGGAGCGATCGCCTGGGCGGCAAGCGACACCGGTAGGGCCATCGCCAGCAGCGCGAAGCGAAGTCCCTTCATCCCAAGGGGCGTGGAGCTGGGCGACATGGTGAATCCCTGCTAGGAAACGGGGGGTGGGTCGAGGCGGGGCTCGAACGCGCCCTCGCTTCTCGCGATGACCACCGTGGCGACAGCGTTGCCGATGAGGTTGGTGATGGACCGCGCCTCACTCATGAACCGGTCCACGCCGAGCACCAGGGCCACGCCCTCCACGGGCACGACCCGGAGCGCCGAGAGCGTGCTCGCCAGGACGATGAATCCCGAACCGGTCACCCCGGCCGCCCCCTTCGAGGTCACCATCAGCACGGCCAGCACCGCGAGCTGCTGCCCGAGCGCCAGGTGGACGCCGTAGGCCTGGGCGATGAACAGGGTGGCCATCGAAAGGTAGATCGAGGTGCCGTCCAGGTTGAACGAGTAGCCCGTGGGAATCACCAGGCCGACCACCGACCGGGCGCAGCCGTAGCGCTCCATCCGATCGAGCATCCTCGGCAGCACCGCCTCACTGGATGAGGTCCCGAGCACGATCACGATCTCGTCCTTGATGTAGGCCAGCAGGTGGATCAGGCTGAAGCCCGACAGCCGGGCGATGAGCCCGAGCACCACGAAGATGAAGATCGCCATCGTGGCGTACACACAGGCCATGAGTCGGCCCAGCGAGATCAGCGACCCGACGCCGAACGTGCCGATGGTGTACGCCATCGCGCCGAACGCCCCGACCGGGGCCACCACCATGATGATGGCCACGACGCGAAAGAACACCTGCATGAGGCCGTCGAGCAGCCGGGTCACTACCCGCCCCGCCTCGCCGAGCGACGCCAGCGCCACGCCGAACAGGATCGAGAAGAACACGATCTGGAGGATCTCGCCCTGGGCAAACGCGCCGACCACGCTCGTCGGCACGATGTGGGTCACGAAGTCCACGAACCGGAGCTCCTGTCCCGGGGTCGTGTACCGTGAGACGTCCGCGGCGGCGACGTGCCTCACGTCGATGCCCTGGCCGGGACGGACCAGGTTCATCACCAGGAGACCGATCGCCAGCGCGAACGTGGTCACGACCTCGAAGTACACCAGGGCCTTGAGCCCGACCCGCCCCACCCGCGTGAGGTCGCCGGTATGAGCCACTCCCAGCACGATGGTCAGGAAGATGACCGGGGCGATCACCATCCGGACCAGGTTCACGAAGGTGTCGCCCAGCGGCTTCATGGCGCGCCCCGCGGACGGCCAGATCGCGCCGACCGCTACGCCCACCGCGATGGCGACCAGGACGCGCACCGTCAGATTGCGGCCCAGCCGCGCCAGGCGGGTCGGTGGCGTGGGGTGCGGGGTTGGCGGGGGCTCGACCATGGGGGCTAGCCGGCGTCGCCCAACGGCGGAAGCGCGGCCTCGATCGCCGCGCGGCTGGGCTCCTCCCAGGGCGGGAGCTTGAGTGCCGTCCCCAAGGCGTCCACCGGCTCGTCGAAGGTGAATCCGGGCGCCGTCGTCGCGACCTCGAACAGCACGCCGCCCGGCTCCCGGAAATAGATCGACTGAAAGTAGGTGCGGTCGCGCACCGGGGTGACGTCGAGCCCCAGGCCGACCAGCACCCCGCGGAGACGAAGCTGCTCGTCGGCGCCCTCGATCGCGAAGGCCACATGGTG
>Ga0310810_10001377_pt1 | contig 25447 bp, 15 predicted proteins | sample NCmetagenome_FD_207641 | JGI IMG/M metagenome (GOLD analysis project Ga0310810, IMG submission 207641) | Soil microbial communities from experimental microcosm in Duke University, North Carolina, United States - NC | ecosystem: Engineered > Artificial ecosystem > Soil microcosm > Unclassified ...
CCGCGGTGGTTCCCTTCGGTGTCACGAACATGGGCGGGGAGGACTTCGCGTTCTATCTCGAGCGAATTCCCGGCTGCTTCATGCGCGTTGGCGCTCGCGAGGAAGGCGGCGAACGTCTGGCGGCTCATTCGCCGCGGTTCACCGCGGCGGAGGAGAGCATCTTCGTCGGCGCCGCGGTGTTGGCAGAGGCGGCGCGTGTCGCGTCAGCGGCGCTCGTGGCGGAGCGGAGCGGCGCCTAACGCGCCGCCCGCCAGCGCGAGGCGTCGCTCCGAACGGCATCGAGGAGCGCCTGCGGCAGCACCAGATTCACGGGCTTGCCACCACCCGTGCCGACGACCTCCACGGAATACGCTCCGGTCTTCGCGAAGTCATCGAGGCGGAACACGAACAGCCGCTCTTCACGAACAGGACGCTTTTTGTCCTGGTAATCCTTCGGATTCACCACGGCGGCGAACCGCGCCGAGTCCAGGGCCGCGATCTGCTGACCGTCGCGAATCAACCGCGCCGACCGGATGTCGCCCTTGTCCGACTTCGCGTCGCCCAGTTCGGGGAAGCGCTTGTACCGAAGCTCGGGCACTCCGTCGGGTACGACGCTCAGCACGATGACAGGGCGCCGCTCGCTGATCGTGGACCGGAAGCCGGACCACGCCTGGATCGGATCCATCAGCTCATACGGGTACTTGTTGAGCTGAAACGGCGAATCCCAGTACGCCTTGGTGCGCGCGATGGTCGAATCGCGCCACGCCATCACGGGCGGAGTCATTGCCAGAATGCGATAGCCCTGGCCGCCAGCGCGGTACGGTGCGAGATCGAACGTGTCCTTGCGGCTCGCCTCGCGTACGGCGTCCGCCGGATATGAGGGAGATGGCCACGCCGGGAGCAAGGCGGCACTCGGCGGCGCGAACCCGTCGCGGCCAACGCGCGCCTTCGCGGCGCGAACGGCCGCGTCGATAGCCGGGGCCATCGCGAACGTCGATTGCCCACCCTTCTGCGTCGCCAGCGCGATGACCGACGGCGCCGCGGACACGATCGGACGGCCAGCATCTGCGCGCGTGACGTTGAGTGAAGGCCGAGCCTTCCCATCATCGCCGGCCTTCGTCGCACCGCGCCGCGATGGCGGGCCCGTGAGCACGGAGCCTAACGCGACGACGGAGTCGCCGCTCCTGATCGCCGAGTCGCCCCCGACTGGGAGCACGCGGTAGCCCGACCACGGTTGCAGCGCGATGGCGAGAACGGCGATGCCGGCAGTGCGATCAGCCGATGCGACGCGACCACGAAGCCGCGTGCTGCCGTCGACCTGCACGTCGACAATGCTGTCCTTCGGCACGAGCGACGCGGACGTGACGACGAACCCGGATCCCTTCGACGTGTCTGCCAGAAAGCCCGTACCGCGTCCCTCGGAGGACAACACGCCGACGACGCCGCCACGCATTCGCGTGACCGCGGAGTCGAGGGCCAACCCGGACGTCGGACTCGCGGCGGGGGCCGCCGGAGTCGAATCGGCCTTGGTGGCGACAGCGGGAGCGGGGACAGCGCTGTCGGTCTTTGGCCGACTGCTGTCCACAGCCACCGGCGGAGCGATCGCCGCAGGCGCCTCGGGCGCCTTGGACGCGCCGGGCCGGAGCGCGACGACCGCGACCGCGATCGCAATCAGCGCACCGCCACCGAGCAAGAGCGGCAGACGGCTCTTCGGCTTTCGGCTCCCGCCGGTCACCGGCATTGCGAGCGTCGATTCGTCGCCGTAGCCACCGGCACCGACGGCCACGCGGCCGGTTGTGTCGGTTGGAGTATCTCCACCGCTCGAGAATCGAGCACCGGCGCCCGTCAGCGCAGGGATGGAATCGGTATTCTGTTCGCCCGACGGCGTCGTGACCGCGATCGCCGAATCTCCCTCTTCCCAGTCGCCTTCGGCCGCCGTGCCGTCCGTGGGCGCTTCCGTGGCGCCTCCAATCGGGAGGTCCATCGTCGGGACGCCACGTGCCGGCGTGAACACGCGCGGAGGAGTCAGTCGCCGCGTGGCGATGACGCTCAGGTAGTGCTCCTCAGTGGTGGTGACAGGGAGCTCTGCGACCGCCTCCGTGAAGTCGCGCGCGAAATCGAGCACGTCGGCGTAGCGCGCTGCCGGGTCGGCGGAAAGCGCCTTGTCGAACACGGCCTGGAGCGACACGGGCCACGTGACGTCCGGCTTCACCGTGGACAACCGGCGTGGCGGCTGCGTGAGCCGAGCGAGCAGGTGGTCCGTGGTCGTTCCGGACCCGAACGCGTGCGTGCCAGTGAGCACGTGATAGCCGACGAGCGCGAGCGAGTAGATGTCGGTGCGTGCATCGAGCACGTCGCCAGCGAACTGCTCGGGGCTCATGTACTCCGGCGTTCCGACGGCAATGCCGGTGGACGTGAGCTGCTGCGACTCCTTGGACATGACGCGCGCGATGCCGAAGTCCACGATTTTCACGTGGTCGGTACCCGTGCGCGACTTCGCGATCATGATGTTGTCCGGCTTCAGGTCGCGATGCAGGATGCCGAGGCCGTGCGCGGCGCTGAGCGCGTCTGCCGTCTGCGAGATGATGTCTGCAGCGCGAACCGGGAGGAGCGAGACTTCCTGCTGGAGGGTTCGAGACAGCGGCTCGCCGTCGATGAACTCCATCGCCAGGTAGATGAGCCCATTGGCCGTCTCGCCGAAGTCGTAGACGGCGCAGACGTTGGGGTGCGAGATCTGGCTCGCGTTCTCCGCTTCGCGATTGAAGCGAACGACGGCGACCGGGTCGCTCATGAGCTGCGGGCGCATGACTTTGACCGCGCACCGCCGCTTCATTCGCACGTGTTCCGCGAGGAACACCTGCCCCATGCCGCCGTCGCCAAGCTTGGAGACGACGCGATATCGATCCGCGATGATGGACCCGACGAGATCCGTCGAGTTCTGGGCCTGAATCAGCGCGGCGCCGTCCAAGAAGCAGAACATATGATCTGCCTCGTAGCGCGTGCCGCACTGGGGGCAGACCTTTTCGTTTGCCACGAAAGCTCCACAGGGCTCGCCTCGAGACCGACGACGCTGCGCGCACGTCGGCGCCCCCTCTGGAGAGATTTGCCCAGTGGGGGTCGTTTCGAGGGTTCAATGTAGGGTTCAACCGCGACTGGTCAACCTCCACAGACCAAGATTCGCGTTGCGTTTACGCGCGGAGAACGCTCTGTCGGACGTAACGCCCGATCCGACGAAACGGTGGATAGGAAACGCGCGATCCGGCACACGCGTCATCCTGACGCATCGACCCGCCGACCCCTCGACCTTTCCGGCACAACACCACGGTCCCTTCAATGATGCGCCCCAGATCGCGAGCATCGCTGTACGTGGCGATCATCGCAGTGGCGGTCATCGCGTCAGCGACCGGCGCAGGCAACGGGTTCGCGCTCGACGACATCCCGTTGGTCGCGGACAACGCGAGTGTCCACACCCTGCATGGGTGGTGGAACCTGTTCGCCGCGTCGTACTGGCCGCGCCAGTACGGCGCATCGCTGTACCGGCCATTCGTGACGCTCGGGTTTGCGTTGCAGTGGGCCGTGGGCCACGGAGCACCGTGGGTCTTCCATCTCACGAGCATCGCGCTGTATGCGACCGCCAGTGCCCTGGTGCTCGGCCTCCTGCTCCTGCTCGTACCGCCGGCTCCGGCATTCATCGCCGCGGCGCTGTTCGCCGTACACCCGGTCCATGTGGAAGCCGTTGCGAACATCGTTGGCCAGACTGAGCTCGTCGCGGCCGTCTCGGTTCTCTCGGCGGCGGTTCTGTACGTGCGCCGAAGGCGAGCCGGCGGACTCGGTGTAGCCGCCATCGCTGGAATCTCGGCGCTGTTCGCGATCGCCTGCCTGTCGAAAGAAAGCGGGGTACTGCTGCCGCTCATTCTGGTGGCACTGGAGATCTTTGCGGTTGGCGAGATCGGGCACACTCGAAGCGAGCGACTGCGGCTCCGGATTCGCGCGGTCGCGCCGCTGTACGGAACGCTCGCCGTCGTCGGCATCGCCTACCTCTGGGCGCGTACGATGGCGGTCGGCGATCTCCTTGGCGAAAAGGACCTCGTGCCGATTCATGGGATCGGTCGCGTGTGGATGATGCTGACGGTGGCGCCGCACTGGATTCGCCTGCTGGCCTGGCCGGCTCACCTCTCGGCAGACTACAGCCCACAACAGATTCCGGTTCCGGACGGCGCAGGCGCAGAGCTCGTGCTGGGCGCGCTGGTGATCATCGCGGCCGCGGTACTGTTCGCCGCGTTAGGTGTGACCGCGAATACCCCGCGCGACGAACGCGCCATCGCCCGGCTCGGCCTCGTGTGGACCGCAGTTGGCCTGTTCCCGGTGAGCAACCTGTTCTCGGTGATGGTGCTGGCAGAACGCACACTCTTCGCGCCAAGCATCGGCGCGATGTTGATGGCCGGTGCGGCTGCGTCATGGACCTGGCGTCGTTCGCGCGGCAGTCCGCATGGAGGACCGATCCGCGCGGGGCTCGCGGCCGTCGCGGCGGTGCTCGTCGCCGCTGGGATCGCGCGAAGTCGCGAACGCCAACCGGTGTGGCACGACAGCGCGACGTTGATCGCGCAGACGGTGGAGGATGCACCGCGCAGCTATCGCGCGCAGTTCTTCTATGGTCAGCTTCTCTTCAGCCAGGGCAAGCGCGCCGAGGGTGAGCGTCATCTCCGGCTCGCGATCGCGCTCAACCCAACGCCCACCGACGTATCGCCGCTCAACTACCTGGCCACCGAGTATCGCGACGCGGGGATGTGCCCGCAGGCGCTGCCGCTCTACGAGCGCGCGCTGGCGAGCGACCGCGAACGGCCGGACGTTCGTTACGGGCTCGCGGCCTGCCTCCTGGCAACCGGCCACGTGGACGATGCCCGTCGCCTGGCGCGCGATGGCGTCGAGCGCGGTGACCTGAAGACACTCTTCCTCGAGTTGATCGCGCGGAGCGACAGCGTCGGAACGCACGGCGGCTAGCCACGGCTCGCCCCGGCGATAGCGCGGCTCGACCCAGCGTAACGGCCTGCGTTCAGCGAAGCGTTGACAACGGCGGTCCCCGGGTGAACTCTACCTATGTAGAGTTTTACATAGCCCAGGAGCGACCCCCGTGCCGCGTACGCCCCGTCTGACGCTTCCCACCGCCATGGTCCTGATGGCGGTCTCGCAAAATTACCGATACGGCTTCGACATCTCGGACGCGACCGGGTTGCCGAGCGGAACGGTGTATCCGGTGCTGCGTCGGCTCGAGGAAGCCGGCTTGCTGCGCTCACGCTGGGAAGCGCCGCAGTCCGCGCGCGCGGAGCAGCGACCGGCACGACGCTACTACACGGTCACCGCGTCCGGCGGCCAGGCCGTCCGCGACGCGATGGATCGCTATCCGACGCTGGAACGCGCGTTCGGCCGTCCGGCCGCCTTACCCGAGCCGCGTCCCGCGTGAGCCTCGCCGTCACCGGTCGTGGCCGACCACCAGGCGCGGGCATCGTGGCCGCCTGCGCCATGCTCGTCCCGCCGGAGCGGCGTGACGACTGGGAAGCCGAGTGGATCGGCGAGCTGTCGTACGCCTGGACCGTGAAGGTGAACGCAGGCGAAGTGACACCGGCCGCGCGCGCATCGCTCATCGTCCGCGCGCTGGGTGCGGTATCCGACGCAATCTGGTTCCGCCGCAATTATGGAGGCGACTCGATGTTCTCTCAGGATCTGCGCTACGCGCTGCGCACGCTGTATCGATGGCCGGGGTTCACTGCCGTGGTCGTGCTGACGCTGGCGTTAGGCATCGGCGCCAACGCCGCCATCTTCAGTGTCGTCAACGCCGTGTTGCTGCGGCCGCTGCCCTACACCGCGCCCGATCGACTGGTGTTCGTGCTCGGCACACCCACCGACGGCGACTCGGCGAAGGTCGGGTCATCGAGCTCGTATCCGGACTACGCGGATTTCCGTGAGCGTGCCAAGTCGTTCAGCCAGCTGGCCGCGATGTCGGTCCGGCAAACGACGGTGACGGGCAAGTCGTTCGAGCCGGCCATCGTCTCGGGATCGCCGGTCACTGCGAACCTCTTCCCGATGCTCGGCGTCGCTCCTGCGCTGGGACGGTCATTCCTCGCCGAGGAGGACAAGCCGGGAGCGCCGGCGGTAGTGATCGTGAGCGACCAGTTCTGGCGTCAACGGCTGAACGCGAACCCGAATGTGGTCGGCTCGCCTCTGGCAGTGAACGGGACCCCGGCGACCATCGTCGGGGTCATGCCGCCTCGATTCGATTTTCCCGGGCAAGCCGCGCTGTGGTTTCCGGCGGCCGCGCCTAACGACCCGCGCACCCGCGGGCAGCACTCGTTTGCGATCGTCGGGCGGTTGGCGCCCGGCGTCACCCTGGCCACCGCCGATCGCGAAGTCGCGGGCATCGCACGTCAGCTCGAGACGGAGTATCCCAGCCTCAACGCCAAACGCGGCGCGCGTGTCCAGGGGATGGCAGAGGGCATCGTCGGCGACGTGCGTCCAGCACTGCTCGTGCTGCTCGGATCCGTCGGTCTCGTGCTGCTCATCGTCTGCGTGAACGTGGCCAATCTGTTCCTGGCTCGCGCCACGGCACGTACGCGCGAAGTCGCCGTGCGGACCGCGCTCGGCGCCGGGCGAAGCAGGTTGGCGCGGCAGTTTCTGACGGAGAGCGTCGTCGTCACGACGATCGGCAGCTCGCTCGGACTCGTGGTTGCCTATTGGGGCAGCAAGCTGCTCGTCTCCAAAGCGCCGCGTACGATTCCTCGCGCGAGTGAGATCGGGATCGACGGCAACGTCCTGTTGTTTCTCCTCGCGCTGTCAGTCATTACGGCGGTGATTTTCGGGGTTCTTCCCGCACTGCAGATGTCGCGCGGGATGCCCATCGCGTCGCTGCGGGAAGGCGGACGTGGCGCGCGCGGCGGGATCGCCCGTCGCGGGCTGCGGCAGGCGCTGGTCGTTTCCGAGGTGGCGCTGGCGGTGGTGCTCGTGGTGGGGGCATCGCTGCTCGTGAAGAGCTTCTGGAAGATGCAGCGCGTGGATCCGGGCTTCGTGCCCGATCGTATGCTCGTCGTGCAGATCCAGCTCCCGCCCTCGCGTTATGCGGGCTTTGCGGACGGCGATCGCGTGCGTGCGTTCTATGCCGACCTGTACACCCGCCTGGCAGCGCGTCCGGAAGTGCAATCCGTCGCGGTCGCGATGCAGCATCCGCTCGCGCCAGGCTGGACATCGAGCTTCACGATCGCCGGGCATGAGCCGCCACCAGCGGGGCAGGAGCCCGAGTCGAGCATTCGTCCTGTCATGCCGGGCTACTTCCGAGCCGTCGGCGCGAAGCTGCTTCGTGGTCGCGAGATCCAGGAATCAGATGGTGTTGGTGCGCCAGGAGTCGTCGTCATCAATGAGGCGTTCGCCAGGCTCCACTTCCCTAACGAGGATCCGCTCGGCCGCCGCATCCAGCGCGCATCGTGGTGGAAGGGGATGCCGACGTCGTACGAGATCGTGGGCATCGTGGCGGACGAGCGCTTCCAGGGGCCACGTGCTCCCGCAGATCCGGCAACGTATTTCTCGATGGCACAGTTCACGTTCAACGACAACTGGCTGCTGGTGCGGACGAAGGCCGATCCGAAGTCCTTCATACCGCACCTGAGGCAGATCGTGTGGTCGATGGACCGCGATCTCCCCCTCGAGAACGTGCGGACGATGGACCAGATCCTTGGCGAGTCCGTCGCCGACTCGCGGTTCAATACCGTACTGCTGTCCCTGTTCGCGATCGTGGCACTGGTGCTGGCAGCGATCGGGATCTATGGCGTACTGGCGTACACGGTTGCGCAGCGCACGAGCGAGATCGGGCTTCGCATGGCGCTCGGCGCGCAGCGCTCGAGTGTCTTGCGGCTCGTGGTCGGTAACGGCCTAACGCTGGCGCTCATCGGAGTGGTGATCGGCGCAGCCGGGAGTCTGCTCGCGACACGAGCGCTCGAGCGATTGGTATTCGGCGTAAGTACGACGGATCCGCTGGTGTTCGGGGCTGTCGCGCTAGCGCTGACGGCTGTCGCGGGAACGGCGGCGCTCGTGCCGGCACTTCGCGCGAGCCGCGTGGACCCGATAGTGGCGTTGCGGGCTGACTAGATGAGTAACGATTGGCGGATCGAGCTTATTGAATTCAGCCGTCGTCCCGTCGCGGCCGGGGGAACAGCGATGACGCGGATCACGCGGAAAAAGCCCGATACCGCACGTGAGTGAGGCTCAGGTGCGCAAGGAGCAGGATTAGGAATGGGAACGACCTCGGGACGCCAATGCATCCCGAGGTCGTTCCTCTTTCCAAACGCGTCCGGCGAGAGCCTGTCTCAATGCAAAGTCGGATCCGGCCGTGTCCGCGTCATCCGCGTCATCGCTGTTCCTCGGCCGCGGCGCAACGATCTCGACCGCTGATCCGCGCCGATCGTTGTTCTCAGAAGAGGGCTTTCAACAGCATCACTGTCTTGGCAATCCCGAACATCGCGATCGGCAGCAACGTTAGGCCAACGGAGAAGATCAGCCCTTGCCGGAAGAGCGGCGGGCCGACGCGCGGGGTGTCGTCGCGCCACGCCCGCTGCATCACCGCCTCCGTCATGAACCCCAGTGAATAGAACAGGTTCGCGAGCACGCCGTACGCCAGAACGCCCGGCCAGAAGATCGGCATGTTCATCGACAGTGGCGGCAGGAGTGCGATCACCTTCATCGCCGCCAAGGTGACGAGGCCGACTCCGCCGACGACAAGGTTGAACGTCAGGCGGCGCGATTCCCACCAGCGGAAAATGGCACCCGTGGTGCGCACCTCGGCGGGTGCGGGGAACAGGACGCGTGTGAGGGCTGACATGAGACACTCCAAACGGTCGTCGTCGGCAAGTTAGCTTCGCGTCGGTCGCCCATCAAGTACTTTGCGTTGTAGAGTCACTACGCCGCGGAACTCTCCTGCATCGGCGCGGTAGAGTTTGCCGGGCCCGCTCCGCGCGAGACTCGATTGCCCGCCGACCCCATCCGCAGGCCGCCGCATGGCGAACTCCATCACGCTCCTTCGTACGCTGCTCTCCTTCGCCGTCGTGGCCATGCTCCACGTGCGCACGAAGTGGATGTACGTCGGCGCGTTCTTCCTCACGGTTCTGCTCATCTGGATGGACGCGCTCGATGGCTACGTAGCGCGGAAACGGAAGGAGACGTCGAAGCTCGGCGCCGTCGTCGACATCCTTGGCGACCGCGTCGTCGAGATGTCCTACTGGATCGTGTTCGCGAAGTTCGGATGGGTGCCGCTCTGGGTGGCGATTCTCGTCTCGGCGCGAGGCATTCTCGTCGACGGCATTCGCGCGCTCGCGTTGGAGCGCGGCATGACGGCGTTCGGGGCGACGAGCATGATGCGCTCCAGGGTCGGCGCCCTGCTCGTCAGCTCGAGATTGAGCCGAGCGTTGTACGGAGGCGCCAAAACGCTGGCGTTCTCGCTGCTGATCCTCGCGTTCGCGCCAGGCCTGTTTCGCCACATCGGACCGATCGTGATGTGGCTCGCCTACGCGAGTGTCTACACTACCGTCGTCATGTGCGTCGTTCGCGGGCTCCCGGTCGTCGCGGAGGCACGGCGCCTGGTTCAGCGTTAGGCGCGACCCCGCAGGCTCTGCCTACACGCCGAAGTCGAGCGCCTTTCGCAGCGAGAGACCATCGCGACGGAAGCCGAGGGCAACGAATGCGGCGGCGAACGGACTCCGCGTCGCGGCAGCGCCGTCGATGGTCTCTATCTCGAGGTCGTGGCGTCGCCCTCCCGCAATCGACGGCAGCGACAGATGCGCAACGAGTGACTCGGCGGCCGCACGAACCTCATCGTCGGATTTGCCGGGCGCCACGGCGATGCGTCGCCCCCTGCCCTCCGCGGACATGAGCACGCGTCCGCCCCTGGTCACCAGCAGCGCGCCGCGGCCTCGTGGCCGCGCGATCGATGGTCGATCGGACTCGTCCACGACAAGCGGCAGCGCGTACGCGTTCGCGGGGTCGGAGGCAGACATCGTCACGGCCGGAGCGGCCGCGTCGGCGGCGGCGTCGCGGAGCGCGTCCACGGCCGCCGCCGACGCGAACTGCGCACCAGCGAGTCCGCGCACGAAATACCCACGCCGCACCTCGCCGCGCAACTCGAGGCGCCGGAGCTCTCGGTAGATCAGCCGCCAGGAGACGGCGGGTCGCTCGCGACGCCACCAATCTCGCGTCACGATGCCATAGCGATCCAGCCACTGCCGCGCGATCGCTTCGGCGCGCGTCTCGTCGTCCTCGGAAGCGCCCATGATGCCCGGTGTTCTGACGAGCGACCAACGACCGACCCAGCCATCGCGTCCGCCGGGAAGATCCGGCCGACGCCACTTCGGCAATCGGCGAAGGTTCGGACGACGCTGCACGATCGGACGACCTGGCGACGGAGAGAAATCCGCTGGAAGCCAGCGGGTTGGATCCTGGTCGTCGCGACGATTGCCGGGCAGCAGCGGACGGAAGCGGATGACTTCACGAAGCGCTTCCGCGCTGTCGTTGGTAACGAGACCGGCCGCGGCCAGCTCACGCAATGCCTCACGCAGCGCGAGTGTGGTCAGGCCAGTTGCTGCCTGGAGGTCACTCAGGAACGACGCGCCGTACGACCGCAATGCGTCGATGGTCTTCGAGGCGGCGTCGCTCAGCGTCGTCGGCGGCGCTGGCTGGTCCTTCGCGCTCGCGGTCGCCGCGCCGTCCTGCGGGGCGAGCCAACGCGCAGCTGTCCCACGTTCCACGAACCGCAGTCCGGTGAGTGCCCGTGTTTCCGACCGGTCTGCGCCACCGCTGTCCGCCACCCAGACGATAGCTCCCGTCTGCGTCAGCGTCGTGAGCGCGGTCGCATCGTACGGCCTAACGCGGGACGGCAGATAGTCACGTTCCCACGCCGTGGCGGGACGCACGATGCCGGCGAGCTGTCGTATCACGGCGCCGACACCGTCGCTGCCCGCAAGCCGATCGCGCGGATCGAGATGCTGCCACCGCTGGAGGAATGCCACGAGCTCCGCAAGACCGACGGCCGTGATCTGTTGCCTCGCGTGCGCAAGTGCTCGCCGACGGGCGTGCTCGAGCACGCGGCGCGAGCACCATCTCGCCGCGGTTCGGTCAGATCCGTAGAAGCCGCGAACCAGCTTCCCCTCGCGCTGCCATTCCTCCAGCCGAGCAGTGATCCACGATTCGGGGAAGTCGTATCGGGCGCGGATCTCATCGACCGAGACCGGCCCTGACAGCGTCAGCCAGCGCGCGAGAATTTCGCGGCGCGCAGCACCGCGGCTCAGCGCGGGTTCGCGAAGTGCCGCGGGTACGACATCGGCGGCGGGCCGGGGCACGAGGTCGTTACCAGTCATCACGATCACGCCAGCGTCCAGCGTGAACGCAGCCGCATAACGCGCGAACGTCTCGGTGAGGATCAGCCTAGTCGTTGCTCCATCGCGCGCCACATCGCCGACGGGCAGCTCGATGCCAATCAGACGCTCGCTCGTCAGGAGATCCTCGAGCGGATCGCCTCGCGTCCACCGCGCAGGATCGGCGACGCGCGCGCGCGCTTCGTCGAGGGTGACGTCACCGGCGCGGTCAATGAGTGCCACGAGCTCGTCGGCGTTCCGTGCTCGACGATTGGCGGCCGTCCCGCGCCGAATCGCCAGCACTTCGTCGATCGCTTCGGTGGTCTCGGGATCGGCGCCCTCGGTGCCCATGACCTCATCGAGTAGCGCGCGATCGAGCGACAAGTACGCGGCCCGCTGCTCTGCTCGCGGCGTGTCGTCCACGTAGAGCCAGTCCATGACGAAGCCGAACTGGAGCGACGCCGCGAATGGCGATGGCCGATCGACCTCGACGACACGCACACGGATCGCGCCACTCCGAAGGTCACCGAGCACAGTCGCGAGTGCAGGCATGTCGAACGCATCCTGCAGCACATCGCGGTAGGTCTCGACGAGAATCGGGAATGACGGAAACGACTGGACGGTCTGCAGCAGATCGAGCGCCTTGAGCCGCTGCAGCCAGAGCGGCATTCGCTTCTGCGGATTTCCGCGAGGCAGCAGCAGCGCACGTGCAGCGTTCATGCGAAAGCGCGCACCGAACAGCGATGTGCTCCCCACCTCATCAAGGATTCGCCGTTCCGCCTCGGCGGGCTCGAGCCCGAGGATCGCGTCGACAGGGATATCTCCGCCCAGGTTAGGCAGACGGAGCATGATTCCGTCGTCGGTGGTCTGAATCTGAACATCGGGAATGGGCGATCGAGAATCGGGAATCGAACTGCCACGATCGTTCCCCATTCCCGATTCCCTATTCCCCATTCCCGACAGTGCGGCGCGCACGCGTTGCGCCAGCGCCATCCCCCACGGTGCATTCACTCGACCACCGAACGGCGCGTGCAGGACGATCCGAACGGCGCCGACCTCGTCGCGAAAGTGCTCGAGCACGAGGTCGCGGTCGTCAGGCACCGAGCCGCACACTGCCCGTTGCTCGCGCACGTAGCCGACGAGCGAGCGAATGGTCGCGCGATCCGCGGAGTAGCGGGCGGCAACCACGTCGAGCGCGGATTCGTCCTCCGGGTCGATCGTCGCAACGGTGCGCCGCAGCTCGCCGATACGGTGACTCAGATGGAACGACCGCGCCATGTACTCGCCGTGCCAGAACGGCATCCGTGCCGGCGCGCCCGGCGCAGGCGTGACGATGACGCGATCGTGCTCGATGGCCGAGATGCGCCAGGTGCTCGAGCCGAGCTGGAAGACGTCACCGACGCGGGACTCGTGCACGAACTCTTCGTCGAGCTCGCCGAGCCGCGTGCGATCGGGAAGGTTCACCGTGTAGAGGCCGCGATCCGGAATCGTCCCGCCGGAAATGACCGCGGTCATGCGACTCGCGCGCGACCCGGTCAACCGGTCCGTCACCCGGTCCCACGTTAGGCGCTGCGCGAGCTCCGCAGCGAGGTCGGATGGGTACTTGCCCGCGAGCATCGCGAGCACCTCGTCGAACGCTGCGCGCGTGAGCGTCGCGAACGGATAGGCGCGTCGAACGAGCTCGAAGAGGTCCGCGGACGTCCAGTCGTCGACGGACACCGCCGCGACGATCACCTGGGCAAGCACGTCGAGCGCGTTGTGTACGACACGCGTCGGCTCCACGTCACCGTCCCGCATTGCCTGAACGATGCCGGTGAGCTCCATCGCATCGTCGAGGAACGTTGGCACGAACATCCCGCGGCTCACAGCGCCGAGCGTGTGACCGGCACGACCGACGCGCTGGAGCCCATTCGCTACACGCTTCGGGCTCTGCAGCTGAATGACGAGGTCGACCGAGCCGATGTCGATGCCGAGCTCCAATGAGCTCGTGCTCACGAGCGCTCGCAGGTCGCCGGCCTTCAGGCGCTGCTCGAGCAGCAATCGCCGCTCGCGTGATAGCGAGCCGTGGTACGGCAACGCGAGCTGCTCGTTCGCGAGCGTGTTGATGCGCGCCGCAATCCGCTCAGCCTGCCCGCGGTTGTTCACGAACACGAGCGTCGTACGCGCCGCGCGAATGCGCTCGAGCACGAGCGGCGCGACGGACGTCCATATCGTGCCGCTCACGTCGTTCAGATCGGGGACCGGAGACACGATGGAAGTCTCCGTCTGTTTCACGAGGCCGCAGTCGACGATGCGACAGTCACGGCCACCGACCAGAAACCGGGATATCTCCTCGAGCGGACGCTGGGTGGCCGACAGACCGATGCGCTGCAGCGGACGCCCGACGAGGTGTTCGAGACGCTCGAGCGTGAGCGCGAGATGAGCGCCCCGCTTCGTTCCGGCGACGGCGTGAATCTCGTCGATGATCACGCCGCGAAGCGCGCTGAACATGCCACGTCCCTTGAGGCTCGTCAGCAGGATGTGGAGCGACTCGGGCGTCGTGATGAGGATGTGCGGCGTCGTGCGCATCATCCTTGCGCGCGCGGACGCCGGCGTATCGCCCGTGCGCACCGCGACGCGGATCTCAGGGAAGTCGTCTCCCTTCCCCGTGAAGCGCTCACGCAACTCAGCGAGCGGTCGCTCGAGGTTGCGCTGAATATCGTTGTTGAGCGCTTTGAGCGGCGAGATGTAGAGGAGATGAACCGCGTTCGCGAGCGGACGCTCGAGCCCGTCGGTGATCAGCGCGTTGAGCTCCCAGAGGAACGCGGCGAGTGTCTTTCCGGTTCCGGTCGGTGCGAGGATGAGCGCATTCTCGCCGCTGGCAATGGCCGGCCAGCCCTCGAGTTGGGGCGCGCTCGGCGTGCCTAACGTGTCGGTGAACCACTCGCGCACCACCGGATGGAAGTCGCGCAACGCGGCGCGCGCTGCCGGCGTGGCCCGTGCTCCGGCACGACGCGTGGCCACCGTCAGCCGAGCGCCGAAAGGTTGGTGGACGGCCGACCCATGCGTTCGGCTTCGGGACGGTTTGTCCCACGACCGCACACCGACCCCACTGACGGCATCCCGGGGCCTCCGAGTAATCGGTTGGGGCACAACGAGATAGCGCGCAGTCCCCGCGGCACGAAGCTTCCTTTGGTCAAATCGTTCATTCGCGGCACCATCCCCTGCTTCACCCCGAGTTCCAGAGTCGTGATTCAAGATATTCGCTACGCCGCGCGCAAGCTGTCGCGCACGCCCGGCTTCACGTTCATCGCCGCGTTCACGCTCGCACTCGCGATTGGCGCAACCACGGCGATCTTCAGCGTCATCGACGGCGTTCTGCTCAAGCCGCTCCCCTTTCGGGACCCCGAGCGCGTCGTACGCATCACGAACCTGCGGGACGGCAACCGCATGGTGTCGTCGGCGCCGGATTTCATCGACTGGCGCACGCAGACGAAGTCGTTCTCGTCCATGGCGGCGATCGACAACCAGTCGATGAACCTCACCGGTGGCGCCGACCCCGAGCGTGTATCCGCGGCGCGCGTCGGCGCGCCGTTCTGGAGCCTGCTCGGCGTCACGCCGAAGCTGGGCCGTGGATTCGCGCCGAACGAGGATGCGGAGGCTGCCGGCCGCGTCGCGGTCCTGAGCGACGGGCTCTGGAAGCGACGCTTCGGCGCCGATCGCCGGATCGTCGGCAAGAGCGTCTCGCTCGACGGAAACTCCTACACGGTGATCGGCGTCGCGCCGGAGCGATTCAGCTATCCGGACAACCCGGACGTATGGGTGCCGCTCGTCTTCAGCGCGAACGACCTGGATCAGGAGAATCGAGGCTCTCACTGGATGGGCGTGATCGGGCGGCTCGCGCCTAACGTCACCGTCGCCCAGGCAACCTCGGAGATGGTGGCGCTGACGAAGCGGCTCGAGCAACAGTTCCCCGAATCCAATACCGGGATGACGGCGAAGGTCATTCCCCTGCAGGAATACATGGTCGGCGACGTGCGGCCGGCTCTCATGGTGATGCTCGGCGCGGTCACGTTCGTGCTGCTGATCGCCTGCGCCAACGTGGCGAACCTGCTGCTGGTACGGGCGGCCGCGCGGGAGTCCGAGATGGCGGTGCGGACCGCGCTGGGCGCCGGCTCGTGGCGCATCGTGCGTCAGCTCGTCACCGAAAGCGTACTGCTCGCGGTCGTCGGCGGAGTATTCGGAACGTTGCTGGCGTTATGGGGCGTCGATCTCCTGCTCGCCATGGCGCCGCGAGGATTGCCCCGCATCACCGAGGTGTCCGTCAGCCCGACGGTGCTCCTGTTCACCGCAGTCGTCACGGCACTCACCGGCGTTCTGTTCGGCATTTTCCCCGCGCTGGCCGCCGCGCGCGCGAACGTGAGCGGCATGCTCAAGGACGGGATGCGTGGATCGAGCGCCGGGATTGCCAGTCGCCGCGCGCGCAACGGGCTCGTGATGGCGGAGATGGCACTCGCGGTCGTGCTCCTCGTCGGCGCCGGGCTGCTCATTCGCAGCTTCTCGAAGCTCCTCGCCGTGGACCCGGGCTTTCGGGCCGAGCGCGTCGTGACGTTCACGATTGCCGCGCCGGAGACGAAGTACGGCAAGTATCCGGAGCTCCGCGCGCTGGCGAGTCAGATCGTCGAGCGGATGAAACGCGTTCCGGGCACCCAGAACGCGGCGATCGTCACGGGCCTGCCGCTGTCGAACATGATGATGCGGACGTCGGCGCACATCGAGGGTACGCCGCAGGAGCGGCCGGCTGAGCGCAAGGTGACAGACGTCGCGATGGTGACCCCTGGTTACTTCGCGACGATGGGCATCCCGATGGTGAACGGCCGCGACTTCACGGATCGGGATGGCAGTGGCGCGCCGGTGGTGTCGATCATCAATCAGGAGTTCGCCAAGCGGTACTTCCCTAACGAGAACCCGATCGGCAAGCGGATCACGCTCGGCTGGGACCAGGACACGGCCGCGACGGGCGGCAACATGACGCTCGGCGGCGAGATCGTGGGCGTCGTCGGTAACGTGAGGCGTCGCGGCCTGAGTGACGAGGTCTATCCCGAGACGTATGCGTCGTTCATGCAGCCGACGTTCAGCAACTTCTCGGTCGTGGTGCGCTCGACGGCCGCACCATCGACGGTGATCTCGGCGATCCGCGCGCAGGTCCGGGAGATCGACCGCGACCTGCCGATCAGCGATCTGCGTCAGCTGACGGAAGTCGTGGCGGCGTCGGTATCGCGGCCGCGATTCTACACGATGGTGCTGGGCGTCTTCGCGGCGATTGCGCTCGTCCTCGCGTCGGTCGGTATCTATGGCGTGATCTCGTACGCCGTGAGCCTCCGCACGCGGGAACTGGGTATCCGCATCGCGCTGGGCGCGACGGGCAGTCAGGTCTCGCGGCTGGTACTGCAGCAGGGCGTGACACTGGCGTTGGCGGGGGTGGTGCTGGGCGGCGTGGGAGCGTTTTGGCTCACTCGGCTGCTCGCGAAGCTGCTGTTCGACGTCAGTCCCAAGGATCCACTGACGTTCTTCGGCGTTGCCGGTTTGCTGACGGCGATCGCGGCGCTCGCGTGCTACGTGCCGGCGCGCCGCGCAGCGCGCGTCGACCCGCTGCTCGCGATGCGCGACTGAGCGTTACGCTAGTGGCAGCTTGCCGAACCCGAGTCCGTGAACGTCGCTCCAGCAACCGGGATGAATTGCCAGTCGTAGCTGGTGGCGTTGAGCGTGAGCTTCAGCACTCCCTGCGTCTTGTCGTTCCGCACTTCGCTATTCGGCTCCGGCGTCGGCTTGAACGCGTATTCGCTCGCGCCACCAGTTCCAACGGTGAACTGGCGAATCCCGGCCGCGCTCGCGACGGCGTTAGGCGTCTGCGGCGCGAATCGCTCGTACACGTGCTCGTGGCCATTCAGGATCACGTCCGCACCGGCGTTGTAGAGCGCGGTCCAGAACGGCGCGACGTTGAGGTCGTTCCCGTGGCCCGATCCAGAATTGAAACGCGGGTGATGCCAGTACGCGAGCGTGCAGGTCTTCGGGTTGGCCGCGAGATCGGCGACGAGCCACTGCACCTGCGCTGAGCTGGCGGAGCAGCTGATCGTCGTGCAATCCGAGTTGCTGTTCAGCACCACGATGTGCCAGTCGCCGAGGTTGTAGCTGTAATAACCCTGCGTGGGATCGCCGGCCGCGCTGCCGAAGTAGCCGAAGTAGCCAGCGGCGCCCGCGGTCTGATACTCGTGGTTCCCCGGCGCGGGCATCGTCCGCGCCTTGTGCCGACCCCAGGTCGGCCCATAGCAGTTCGCGAAGTCGGTAGCGGAACCGTTCGGATACGCGTCGTCGCCGAGCGTGAATACCGTACCGCTTATTCCATCGAGCAGCTTCGCCGTCGCCTCATCGCCAGAGAGCGAGCAATCCGCGATGTCGCCCGCTCCCACGAGTACCTGAGCGCCCGGTGGCGGAGCGCTCTGCACGATGATCGTCGACGTGCCTGTCTTACCCCCGGCCGTCGCCGTGACGCTCGCGGAGCCAGCCGCGACGCCGGTGACGAGACCGCTGGCGGAAACCGTGGCGACCGCGGTATTCGATGATGCCCACGTAAACGACGTCGCTGAACCAGGGGGACTCGCCGTCGCCACGAGCTGCACGGTTCCGCCGGCCGCGATGGTGGAAGACGACGGTGCGACAGACACCGACTTGACGGTCTTCGGCGGTCCGCCCTTGGCGAACATCGGTGACAGACTATCCGGCGCCGGCGGGGTGACTGACTCGGAGCACGCAGCGAATGCGGCGGCAGCCGCGATGACCGTGACGGCCGCGATGACAGTTGTGCGAGTGCGCATGGCTGGTCTTACCTAACGCCGGGGTTGCCTTTCCGCTTGTCCGCGGACGGGGTCTCCGTCAACGTACGGGCCCCCACGGCCTGTGTCCACGCGACAAAATTACCGGTCGCGTGTCCAACGCTCGCGACCACCTGCGCCGCAGCGTACGTTCCCGATAGTCATCCACGGAGCCTTTCCTCTGACGTCTCGTCGTGATTTTCTGACCGGTGCCGCGGGCGCCGTTGCCGCCATGGTAGGCGCACCTGCGGTCATTCTCCCGCGCCGCACCGCGCAACACGACCTCGTGATTCGGGGCGGCAGCGTCATTGACGGTACGGGCGCCCCTGCGGTCGAGATGGATGTCGCCGTGAGTGGCGGCCGCATCGCCGCCGTCGCGCGTCGAGTCGCGGACAAAGGCACCATCGAGATCGATGCGCGCGGTGTCGCTGTCGCGCCGGGGTTCATCGACATCCATTCGCACGGCGACGGCTCGCTGTTCTCCGACCCGCGCGAGGAGTCGACGATTCGTCAGGGCGTGACCACCATCGTCGTCGGACAGGACGGCAGCTCGCGGTTCCCATCGCGCCGCGGCGACGACGAAGGCGGGTACGGTTCGTACACCGCTCTGGCAGCCGCGATCGATCGCCTGCCCAGCTCCGTGAACGTCGCGTCGAGCATCGGGCTGGGCACCATTCGAGGCATCGTCGTGGGAGCGGACGACCGTCCGGCGACGCCCGACGAGATGCAGCGCATGCTGGCGATGGTTCGGGACGCGATCGCCGCTGGCGCATGTGGCGCGTCGTCAGGGCTCGAGTATACGCCGGGCGCATTCGCCTCGCGCGCCGAGCTCGCCGCGTTATGTGCACCGCTCGCCGCTGCGCGTCTCCCGTACTCGACGCACATGCGGAACGAGGATGACCGTCTGCTCGACGCCATCGACGAATCCATCGACGTTGCGCGTCAGGCGCGCTGCCCGCTGCAGATCTCGCATCTCAAGACGCAGGGCCCCCGCAACTGGGGCAAGCTGGACGAGGTCTTCCGCCGCATCGATGAGGCGCGCAAGGGCGGCATGGACATCATGTTCGATCGCTACCCCTACATCGCGTACCAGACGGGTCTGACGAATCTCTTCCCGGTCTGGAGCCGCGATGGCGGCACCGCCGCGTTCTTTCGCCGACTCGATGACTCCTCCACGTCCGATCGCGTCCGCCGCGAAACGCTGGCGAAGATCGAGCTCATTGGCGGGTGGGACAACGTGCTGATCTCCGGCGTCGGACGCGGCGGCGACACGACGGCCGAGGGGAAACGGCTCGGTGCGTTCGCGCAGGCGAAGGGTGCGGAGCCGTACGATGCCGCGGTAGCGCTGCTCCGCTCGAGCAACGGCAACGTCGGCATGGTGGGCTTCGCCATGAGCGAGGACAATCTCGAGCGCATCCTCGCGCATCCGCTGGGCATGGTCTGTAGCGATGGTGGAGCGTTCGCCACTGACGGCCCCTCTCGGCGCGGCAGCCCACATCCGCGCGGGCTGGGCACGTTCCCGCGAGTGCTCGGCCGCTACGTGCGCGAACGCAAGGCGCTCACGCTCGAGCAGGCAGTCCGGAAGATGAGCGCGCTGCCCGCGTCCCGCATCCGCCTCGGCGACCGCGGCCGCATTGCACCGAAGCTGGCCGCGGACATCGTGGTGTTCGATCCGGCAACGGTGACGGACAAGGCAACATTCGAGGATCCGTTCCAGTATCCGGTTGGCGTCAACGCAGTGATCGTCAACGGCGCGATTGCGTTTCGCGATGGGGAAAGGACGAAGACTGCGACTGGGAAGGCACTTCGCCCTACCTAACGAGCGGGACTGGGGAATCGGGAATCGGGAATCGACCGGCCAGTAATAGCAGCAGCGTGCAGCGAGCAGCCGCAGCGGGCAGCCGTCGGCGGCGGTTCGCGCCGTTTCTGCGCCTTACTCCTTGGTCACCGTCCTGACGACATCGCCTCCCTTCATCACCCACTTCACTTTCTGTAGCTCCTTCACGTCCTTCAGCGGGTCGCCGTCGACCGCGATGATGTCGGCGAGCTTGCCCGCCTCGATCGATCCGATGCGGTCGCCCCAGCCTAACAAGGCAGCCGCGTTCACCGTCGCCGCGCGCAGGACCTCGAGCGGCGACATACCCGCCTCCTGATACGCCTGCAGCGTCAGCAAGCTCGCCTGACCGCGCGTCCTGCCCGGCGTGTCGTAATACTCGTCCGACCCGAACGCGATCTTCACGCCCGCCTTCACCGCCCGCATCAAGCGCGCGGCGTTCCCCTTCGCGAACTGCTCCGCTCCCGCCATCTGCTGGCGCTTCTGTTCCGGCGTGAGAGTGGCCGGGCCGAGGCCCTCGACGTAGAACGCGGCCGGGTAGTCCGTCGCAACGAGATAGATGCCCTTCTGCGCCATCGTGCGCAGCACATCGTCCGGCACCGTGTACGCGTGCTCGATGGATGACACGCCGGCCTCCGCCGCGATGCGCGTTGCCGTATCGCCGATGGCGTGCGCGGCCACCGTGCGATTCACACGACGCGCTTCCTCGACGATCGCCTTCATCTCGTCGAGCGAGACGACGCGCGGGCCGGTGTTCACGATCACCTTGATGAGGTCCGCCCCGTCATAGAACGCCTGCCGCACCGCTCGCCGTGCTTCTTCGGGCGTGCTCACGACGGCGTATTCCTGCTCGATCAACTTCTGCGTCTCGGGTTGCAGTGGACCGAACTGGCCGCCGGCAGCCGAGAGCGCGCGCGTCGACGCACGAATGCGTGGGCCCACAACCCAACCGGCGTTGATCGCATCGCGCAGCGCGACGTCACCGCCGAATCCCGAGTTCCCGACGTCTCGCACCGTCGTGATACCCGCCTCGAGATCCTCGCGGCCCATCTTCACACCGAGCAGCGCGCGCTTCGCCGTGCTCATAGTGGCAACCGTCATCAACATGTTCGGATCATCGCCACCCAGCTCACCGCGATAGTTCTGGAGCAGGTGTGTGTGCGCGTCGATGAGCCCAGGGAGCAGCGTGAGGTTGCCGAGGTCGATGACCTTCGAGCCACTCGGGATACCGGCATTCGGGCCGACACTCACAATACGGCCCGCCCTAACGACGATGACGGGATTCTCCATCGTCGTCCCCGTCTTCGGATCCACCATGCGAGCGGCACGGATCACGGTCGTGGGTGGCGCGGGGAGGCTCGTTGGAGTCTGGGCGCCCACGGAGTACGCCGACGCGTGAATGACGAAAGCCAACGCTACGACGGTGCGGCCGATGCGAACGATTGGATTCACGGAGACCTCGAACGGAGGTACGAAGGGGGAGATGAAGCGGGCAGGAATCTACCAGTCGGGCCTTCTCGGGCCAGCGGTACCGCTCGGCGTGCCTCTTGCCTTTACGAGGTACAGAGGCCGCCGGGGCCGTTCCCGGCGCCGTGTACGGAGACAACAAACATGCGACTGCCAAAGACTATAGCCCACACCTTCGTTCTCGCACTGACCGCCGCAACCACCGCTTCAGCCCAGGTCACGCTTCGCAACACCGGCCGTGAGTTCGGCGACGCGCTCGGCGACGTCCTGCATATCTGGATATCGCCAGTGCAGGCGGACCGGCGCGATTGGATCTCGGCCATTGGCGTGGCGGCCGGTGCGGCGGCACTGCTGCCGGTGGACAACCAGGTCGACTCGTGGATCGTGCGGCACCCTAACGCCGCCATCCTTCGCGCTGTGGTGCCCTTCGATGAGGACCATCCGAATCTGGGCGACCTTTCTACTGGCCAGCGGCTACTTCCGATCTCCGCGGTGCTCCTCGTATCCGGCATGGTGAGCGACAATCGGAAGCTCAGAGAAGCGGGGTGGGGTTGTCTCTCGGCATGGCAGGCGAGCAGCACGATCCGCGCGGCCGTGTATGCTGGTGTGTCACGCGAACGGCCGTCGATCGCAGAGGGCGATCAATACGCGGTCACCACGCCCGGCGGAGAGTGGGCTTATCACTCGTTCTTCGGCGGCCACGCGGCCAACGCCTGGGCCTGCACGACGTTCTGGAACTCGCGCTTTCATATGGGACTGCTCGAGCCCGTGCTCTATGCGGGCGCCGCTGGCATCACGTTCTCACGCATGAAGGACCGCCGGCATTGGGCGTCGGACACGTGGATCGGAATCGCCGCGGGCTACGCGATGGGCCGATCCGTGGCTGCTCGTTATGCACAACGCGAATCCAGGCGCGAGCAGAAGAAAGAGGTCGAGCCGATCCGAGCATCGTTCCTGGAAGGCCTGTCGCTGGCGCCGACGCGCGGCGGGATCGCGCTCGGGTGGTCGGGCGTCTTCTGATCCAGCGCAGCCGTCATGGGAGCGAGTCGATCACCCTGCGCTTTCCCAACGGATCGATGTCGAATGACACAGCGCGGCGGCGGTTCGATTCCGCGCCGCGCACGGTCATGAGCGCGGAGTAGTAGTCGAGGTACGCGAACGACGAGATCTTGCCGCCGACGAATTCGTACTTCGCCACCGCGTCGCGCCACCGCGTGGAGTCCTCCGGTGAGACGCCGACGTACACGTAGGGTCGGAACCCGTCCGCGTCCTCCCAATTCTCGGCGTACCACACCGAGCGGATGCCGCGCCACGCCGGATGGTCCGTGACGACGCCGGGCAGCGATGCGAGCAGCACCGCGTCGACGACGATGCGATGCGTCGCCGCGTGATCCTTGTGTATACTGGTGCCCCAATGCGTGAGAATGTGCGTCGGTTTCACCTGACGAATCACGTCGGCCACGTAGCGGCGCGTTGCTTCGTCGTCCGGCAACTCGCCGTCCCGGTAGGGAGCGAACAGCACTTCGGCACCTAACGCGGTTGCGACCGTTTGCGCCTCGCGCCGCTTCTGCTCGCCGTACGCGTCAGGTGGCAGCTTCGGATTCCCGCCTTCGCCAAGCGTCAGGTGCAGAATCACCGTGCGGTCGCCAAGTCGCTTCTGATGGGCGAGCAACAATCCGGACGTCAGCTCGGCGTCTCCCGCGTGCGCGCCGATGGCGAGAATCGTTCGTGGCGGGGAACTCTGGGACACCTGCTGCGCGCACACATCGGCAGCAGTCAGTGCGAGGGACAGCGCGGCCGTGATCGCGGCTGCAACGCGCGAGCGCATGGCGGCGCTCACGACGACCTGGTACCGCCGTTCGTTGGTTGACGCTGTGACCGGCACGCGACGCAGATCACCGGCGCGCCGAACGAGACCTGAATGCGACGGACCAACGAGCCGTGCAGGTGGTTGTCGCACAGGATTCTCCGGCAGCGCTCGCAGACGCCGCCCTGGCCGATGTGAAATCGCACGTGACAGCGATCGCACTCGGAAAAGAAGATGGACTTCTTGAAGACGGGCATATCGAAACGTAGCGCCGGGTCGTCATCACACGTTGAGGCGATCATCGTACGGCACCGATTCGCCGAATTCAACATGACGGCGGAGGATGCGCAGGTACAGCGCCCAGCAATGACACGACGTGCGATAATGCCCGTTCGCCTCGGGCCAACCGCGGTGATAGAAGCGAACACGCGTCGTGTTCCCGTCAGGCTCGAGCTCGAAGCCCACCAGCGTGTCGAGCCAGTCGGCGTCGGCGCTCGTGAGGCGCAGTTCGAACGCCTGGCCGGGCGTCGCCTTCGTGACGACGGCACGCCAATGATATCCGGGCCCGAAGTCCAGCTCGTACGACGAGCCGACCAGGGGCTGGCCGCTCGACGTGAGCGTCCACCACTCGTCGAGCAGCCGGGGTTCGCTCACCGCTCGGAAGACGTCAGCCGCCGACGCGTTGATCGGAAAGTCCTGGAGGATGTCGGACATCTCAGCGGTCCATCGACGCATCGAGCGTCGCTTGCCATGTGCGCTCGAGGGCTCGCACCTGGTCGAGGGGAATGCCATACGTCGACAGCGAGATCCACGGTGTCCCGGTGTCGCCGATGCAGCGCGTGTCGACGCGAAGATACGCGTTGTTGAACTCGTCGACGGTAGCAGCGAATTGGCGCGGCGGGTGCCAGAGATACATGACACCACTGAGCGTCTGCCCTGTTGTCAGGCAGCCCGAGTATCGGGTGCCCTGAGTCGAGTCGGTGAGCCCACGCTCGCCGAACCAGCCACCTGGTCCAACGAGACGCCGCCAGCTCTCCGCCGCGGACATGGGACGGCTACCTCGAACGAACACCATGTTGCGCGGAACACCGGCGTGACACTCGAGATAGTGACGCAGGCCCAACAGCTCGAAATCCCACCCGCCGCCGAACGCGTCGTACAATGCATCCCAGGTCGCGTCGGCGCCGAAGCCGGAGCTCACGACGCGCAGCACGGTGGAACCACTGCGGCTCGTTAGGTGATAGTCCGTCGTGATGCCCTTCCATGCGCTCACGAGTCCCACGGTGCGGAGATGCGCATTGGGCTCCCAGCACTCGATGCGCTCTTCGATCTCCTCCCCCGACGGCCACGCCCGCCACAACGAGCCGCCAACACCCGGGTCGACCCTCGCCAGCGGCGGAAACCACCTGGTGAGCTCTTCGGCGTCGGTCAGCGCTTTCCACACGGCGTCGAGGGACGCGGCAATCACGATCTCGCGAGTGACAGCCCTCGTGCCCGAGCCAGGCGCGTCACCCGACGCATCGCCATGGAGCGTTAGGTGTGACCGCTCGATGGGCTCGGTCATCACGCCGGCTCCTCGAGACGCGCCTTGTTCGCGCGCGCAGCCGGCGGCGCGGGATGGCCGCCGACCACGAAGCGATACCGGCGTCCACCAGGCGTCGTGTCGTCGTGGTACTTCGCCACTACCGTGGCCACCGCCTGTGTGAGCTCGTCCGCGAACGCCGCCTGATCCGCAGGTGTGGCGAACCGCACTTCCGTCTCGAGCGTCATCGTCGCGAGACGCTTCCCTGCGCGCGCGGCACCGGCGCGCTGCTCGGAGACGTCGGAGATGAGCCGAGCGGCGACGGCGATGAGATACGTGCTGGACGCGCGATCGCTCACGACGTCCGGGTGGGCGGCGAGCGAGCCTAACGCCAACGGGCTGATCACGTACGAGCGCGCGACCGCACGGACGAGTCGCTCGGTACAATTGCGCTTCCGCCGTTCACCGACGGTTTCCACGAGCCCGTCGCGCTCGAGTTGGCGGAGATGGTAGTTGACCAGTTGGCGCGGAACGCCCAGTCGGCGCGCGAGCTCAGCCGCCGATTCCGCCTCGCCGAGCTCGCCGAGGATTCGGAGTCGA
>Ga0310810_10001379_pt1 | contig 25440 bp, 30 predicted proteins | sample NCmetagenome_FD_207641 | JGI IMG/M metagenome (GOLD analysis project Ga0310810, IMG submission 207641) | Soil microbial communities from experimental microcosm in Duke University, North Carolina, United States - NC | ecosystem: Engineered > Artificial ecosystem > Soil microcosm > Unclassified ...
TCACGCGCGAGACCGTTGCCGCCGAGTCAGTCGCTGGTGGATTCTCAGCCGTCTATCAGGTGCTCAAGGCCATGGAGGATGCCGGACGCATCCGCCGCGGGTACTTCGTCGCAGGACTGGGCGCGGCACAATTTGCCATGCCCGCGGCGCTCGACTTGCTGCGCTCGATGCGTGATGCGCCCGAAGAATCTCGTACCGTCGTCATGGCTGCGACCGATCCGGCCAACCCGTATGGCGCGCTAGTCAAATGGCCCGACGTTGCAAGTGCGCAGTCGACCATCGACGTGCCGGCGTCGGGCCGCGGACCGACCAGAACGGCGGGTGCACTGGTTGTGCTCGTCGACGGACGCGCGGCTGCCTACCTGCGACGCGGCGAACGTGAGCTGTTGCTGTTTCTTCCAGACGCCGAACCGTCGCGCTCCCGCGTCGGCCGGGAGATTGCGCGGATACTGTTTCAATTGGCGGCGACACGCGAAGGTCGGAGAGGAATGCTCATTGCGGATATCAACGGCGCGCCGGCCACAGCACATCCGGCGGCGCGGCTGTTTGTCGAAGAAGGATTTGCTGCGACGGCGATGGGCATTCAGGCGAGGACCGAGAAGCTCCGGCCGCGCGGCTATAGTCCCCCAGACACTGCAGCAGCGCTCCACGATGGTGGCATCGCCATTGCGGCGAATGATAGCGGAGGTACACGCATGGCTGAGCCCCGCAATTCATCCGATACGCTCGAGAACATCCGTCCACGGCGCAATGAGGACAGCGAGACGGAGCACGACCGAATCCGGTCGACCAACGACCAGGATCAAGCGATGGAGCGACAGGGGTTGGAGTCCAGGCGCAACCGCGGATATGACGACGTCGTACGCGGCGAGGACGACGCGGCCCGCGAGGGAAGGGAAGCCGTCCGCCGTGGTGACGTGGTTCGCGGTGAGGACCTCGGTGATGTTGACGACAGGGAAACCGACCCCGACAGCGCCTTCTCCGACGTTGACCGCGACGATACTGTCGATGAATAGATCCCGAAACCCAAATCCCAAAACCCAAATCCCAAGCGCGATACGCTTGGGGTTTGACGCTTGGGACTTGGGATTTGGGATTTCCTGATGCCCGAAGGTGACACGATCCTGCGTGCCGCGCGCAGGCTCAATGAGACGCTGGCGGGCCGCCGGGTCACCCACTTCGAATCGGTATTTTCCAGAATCGCGCGCGCTGACGACGACCTCACGATTCGCGGCCGAACGATCGAGCGGGTGAACGCGCGTGGCAAGCACCTCCTCATCTGGTTTTCTGGAGGCGTCGTACTCCGAACCCACATGCGCATGCATGGCGTCTGGCATCTCTACCCCCCTGGAGCGCGCTGGCGCCGTCCGCATTCCGACATGCGCATCGTCATCGGCACGCCCGAATACGAGGCCGTGGCGTTCAACGTCCCCGTCGCTGAACTCACGCGGGGCTGCGATCTGGAACGCAGCCCCGCTCTCCGCACCCTCGGGCCGGACATCCTGGCAGATCAATTTGATGCGGTTGATGCGGCGCAGCGAATCGCGATGAGTCCGGAAATGAACATCGCCGAAGCGCTCCTCAATCAGCAGGCTGTTGCAGGCATCGGCAACATCTTCAAGTGCGAGGCGCTGTACGCCGCGGGGCTCGATCCATTCACACGCGTAACGGACCTTTCTGCCGGCGAGATCGCCCGCGTTGTCGAAAAAGCGCGGCGATTGATGCGCACCAGCGTCGCCGGCCGGCGAATGGCGTTCTCAGTCTACGGTCGCGGCGGCCGACCGTGCCGCCGGTGCGGCGCAGTGATCGCGCAGCGGAAGGGAGACGATGCGACGCGTGTCACGTATTGGTGTCCGCGTTGTCAGGCGCCGCGGGTCACCGCGAACGCGCGCACCGTTTGAAGAAATCGGTCGCGCTCCTGCCGATCTTCGAGCGCCTCCTCGTCGATCATCGGCAGACCTGGAATGACCTCGGCGAGCATTTCCGCAAACAGTCCCCGGCCCGTCGGCCCCGGCGGCGCATCAGATTCGTCGTGCACGAGCACCGCGGCAGGCCCGCAGCTCGGCGATCGAGCCTTGAGGACAAATCCGCTAATACCAGCCGCGGCAAGCTCCGCCGCCCGGGCAGCAGCCCAGCGATCCATGCGATCCGTCCAGTCTTCGCCGCTTTGAATGCCTTTCAGCCGGACGAATTCGCTGCCGGAGCGCACGCCATCACCGCGACGCAGGAGCTGAATCGGCTCGCGCGGAACACCCATCCCGACTTCCACCTCCGGACAGACGGGAACCCATTCGACAAGTGGCGTGAGTTGGGTAACGGCGGCACTCAGCCTGTTCGTGCCGTCGTATCGGACGTCGTCACCGAGCAGACATCGCGAGATGCCGACGCGCGGCCTCACAGCAGTTTCCCGATGGGGCCGAGATCGAGGTTGAGCTCTTCAGGCAGGACGCCGAATCGCGCCGCGATATCGATGACTGTTTCCTCGAGTTTCATCAGCGCACGTCCGATGTCTTCCGTCTGCTGATCGGTCAGGGTGCCGGCCTCCATTCGGCGGATGGCTTGGCGCTCCAGAAGCTTGCGGATGAACTCGACAAGCGTGAGCACGAGCTGCGCCACCGAGCGTTGCACGTCGTCGGGATCCGCGTTCCACCGCAATGGCGAGGGCGCGTTCGTGCCTTCGAGCTCGCGGCGCAAATCGTCGAGCTTTGCAAGCTCGCTGACGGTCAGGCCCGCGGTCTTGGCAACTACTTTTCGTTTCGCGCGCGGCATCTCTCGTCCGCGGCTGGCGCGAGCGACGGCCGGGGCCCTTCGTCGCCGAAGCCGCTTCTTGGCCGGCGGTTTTTTCGGCATCTACCAATTGTCCGCGAAGGCGTACGGGGCAAACGGTCCGCTGACCGCGAGACGGACGTCGCTCTCCGCTGCGGTGCGTTCGACGGCAGCACGGTACCGCTCGACCACGGCGCGTGGAATCAGGTGGTGAATGGTGGCGACGTCGCCGCGCCGCTCGACGCGCTCGTCCTTGACGAATCGTCGAATCGCCGGTCGAATCGGCGCAAGCTCGGGCACTTCGCGCGCCGTACGCAGGACCGCCAACCGCTGCCGCAAATACTGCGTACCTTGAGTCGCCCTGTGCCCGAGTCTGACTCGCGCACGACCCGCGGCGTGACTCTGACTCGCGCGCGAGGCGTCACCTGACTCCGACTCGGAGACGAGGCGAATGGTCATTTGCGCGCGGCCGCGGACGGCGCGCAGCCGCCGCCGCATCGTTGCTCCACGCGATTGGAGCACCAACGTCAACTCCGCCACATCGTCGAACGTGGTACCGAAGCGCGCAGGAAGGACGGCAGGCATTCGCGCGGCGATGGATTCGACCACGGCCGCGTACTGTCGCAAATTCCTGGTTGAAGCGGCCGGTCTCCGCCGTACGTCGCCGACGATTGCCATTGCCCCGTCGAAGGGAATCCCGCGTAGCCGCTCACCCGCCATGCCAGTCAACCGCTGAACGGGGCGCGATGAAACTGCCAGTGCGTAGACGCAGAGGATCACGAGCGCGCCCGTTGCCGCCGCGGTACTTGTCTCACGGTAGCGCTCGGTTTCGCACCGCGAACGCGCGCCCTCAACACGTGCCGGGCGTGGTGTCGCTCCATGAACTCCGCATGCTCACCGGGAAGGACGCGATCGGCAGCCGACAGCAACAGCGACAGACGCGCGTAAATGAGCTCGACCCGCGCGAGCCCGATGGTGAGATCGCCGTTGAGCACGACGCCCTTGTTGAGCAGATTGTCGACGATGTCGAGCAGCGATGCGTCTTCCGGCCCGAGAATCTCCTCGGCTTCCGTCCGTCTCCGCGGAGGCTTCGGTGGATGGGGACGCGTCGAACGGTTCGGACTCATTCCACGAAGTTGTAGGGCGGCCACGGTCCGGTCAGCGACATCGTTATCCCGGCGTCGCGCAGGTCGCGCGTCCGCTGACGGACCGCCGATCGAAACGCGCCGCTTTTCGCGACCGGAACCAGAAACGCCGCATCAAGCAACAGGCGAGAGCCGGGCGCCGCCCGTTCCAAACCTGTGCGCCGTTGTGCAGCGGCCGCGAGCCGCACCATCGACTTATACATTTGATCCGCCGCGCTCCGCGCTTCTTTCACACGCGTGCGATTGATCCCAAGCACGTCGCGTTTTCTGGCGAGAAATTCCGTGCCGCTGCTGACGGGACGCTTGGACACCTTCGCACGCGCAGCCTTCTCATCGAACGTGAGCCGGAGACCCCATTCGACTTTTCCTTCGACCCGCTTGAGAAGACGGCGAACGCGCGTACGGTCCGAGTGCACGTGCTGCACGACCCGATCGTCGGACGTGAACAGCGTGAACAAATGCATGGGGAGCAGCGCTGGCGCCGACAGGAACAAGTCGATCACATGCTCATGTGCGATCGCACGCGGGCCGACCCAGTCGAGATTCTGCAAACCCCGCGCAAGTGCCGTCTCGCCATAGTCGGCCTCAGGGACACTCTGCACGATCGCCCAGAGATGCTCGCCGACGTCAATCGCACGCAGCTCGCGTCCACCGGGCATGCCTTCGCTAATGCGGCGCATCGTCGGCTGCCTGTTGCTTCGAATCAGGCAGAAGACATAGCTCAGCACGATTAGCGAATCTTACTCGTTCGGGTCGGTCGAGCCGCTCGGATCGTTCGGGTCGTTCGAGTCGCCGGTTTCGCTCGGACCGTTCGCGTGATGGCTCGTTTGGTCCTCGCTCGCGTGGGCTTCTGAGTGGGAAGCGGAAGGCCCGGCTCCTCGACCGTCACAGCCGCAATCGGCTCGATGTCGAGAACTTGTTCGACCTGACCACGAGCGGTGCCGATGATTCCGTGTGTAGGCGGCTGCTGCTCGACGATCGTTGTATGAGGCGCTTCGTCCGGTTCATGAAAATCGCCGGAGACGGTCGCTTCGATCTGGAACCGGCTCTCTTCGTCGGTTTCGATTGGTGTGCCCGCGCCGAATTCGAGCGGGCCCGAGCCGCCTTCGCGGCGTTCCTTGATTTCGCGAATGCGCGTCAGAAGGTCGCGTTCGATATCGGCAAACTCCTCGTCCGTGATCTCCCCCAGCTCACGCTGCATCTCGGCGGCCAGTAACTGCTCGCGGAGCGCCGTGTCGTCGTTCATCTCGGCCTCAGCCGCGGTGGTAACGGTCCTGAGAACCCAGGAAATGCCGTCGATCATGAGGGAGTCGAGGAGAAACATTGACCCTAATGCTGCCCAGCGCGCTCCAGTTTCAATCTGATGTTGACGAAGTTGTACGGCGGCCACGGACCGGTGTACTTGAAGGTCAACTTGTCAAAAGTGGACGCGATTTCCTTGATGCGGCGATCGAAGGCGGGCTCCTGATCGCGCTGAACGAGGAACGCGGCGTTCATGATCATCTTGTCGCCAATCGCCCGGTTGACCCGTGAGGCGACCGAGACATCGCGCAACCGCTGCAGGAACTCTGCGACGTAGCGCTCCGAGCGCTGCTGGAGCGCGCCGTCGATGAGTCGGCCGTACTGCATGCGGGCAAAGTAGGTCGATCCCTTCTGTGACGAAATCTCCGTCTTCAGACGATGGATGTCTTCGTCTTCCTCCTCGATCTGTCGAACGATCTCATCGCGATCCCAGAGCACCTTGAGACCGTACTCCAGCTTGTCCTGCATCTTCGACAGCACGTCGGCAAAGGCGTCGTACGCGGAGCGCAGCAGCTCGACGATGTCTTCACGGGTCTTGAAGATGGTGCCGAACGACATCGGTATCACCGTGTGATCGCGCATGACCGTCTCGTTGACGCGCTCGTGCGCCAGCACGTTTTCACGCGTCGAGTCGAGCGGCACCAGTGGAATATCCGACACCACCGCGGCCATGTCCTTGAAGTTGATCGTATAGACCTCGGGCCACTGCTCGTCCATGCCGATGGCACCGAACTTCAGCGGCTGGCTCGCGCGAATGATGCAGTAGACGTAACGTCCGCGGCCGGCTGCCCGATCGACGTCCGGCAGCGTCGGCTTCGGTGCACGTTCGACGACGCGCTCCACTCGCGTCTCAGTGCCGCGCACCTCAGTTTCGTGCGTGACCCGGGTGACCGCGATGTCGTCCCGCTTTCGAGTCGTCGGTCTTGCGCGGCGGACCGGCGCCGCCCGCGTGTTCCCGCGTTTCATCGACCGTGTCGCCGCCACCGGCCGCGGCCGCGCGGGCGATGGCCGAACGCTGGATTTCCTCGCGGAGGATTGCTTCTGAGCCTTCGCCATGTCGGATCCTAATGTCAGGCTTTCTTGACTGTGTCGAGCATCCGCCGCACTTCAACAACCAGATCATCAGGCAGACACGGTTTGGTGACAAACGAATCGCATCCAGCTTTGCGGGCGCCTTCCGATGCTCCCGCCAGCGCGTGTCCGGTCAACGCCACGACCGGAATATGTTTGGTCCGTTCGTCTGCCTTCAACACGCGCGTCGCTTCCCATCCGTCCATGCCGGGCAACGACAGATCCATCAGGATCAAATCAGGACGGAGCGAAAAGGCCTGCGCCACGGCCTCGTTGCCGTTGCGCGCTTCCGCCACGCGGAAGCCGGAGAACTGGAGGTACTCGGCGTACATCTCCCGCGCGTCCTGGTAGTCGTCCACAACGAGAATCAGGGGGGCGTCTGGTTGCGTCATTGTTCCGTTTCGACAGGTATCGTCAAGGTGAACGTCGAGCCGACACCCATCGTACTTTCAAGCGTAATCCGTCCGCCGAGCGCCGTTGCCAAGCGGCGACAAATGGCGAGTCCAAGACCCGTGCCGCCATACTGACGCGACGGCGAGTCGTCCACCTGCCTGAAATCCTCGAAGATTTTCTCGTGATTCTCGGGTGAAATGCCGATCCCGGTGTCCGCTACGGCGACACTCGCTGTCCGCTCTGCCGGGCTGTATGCCACCGTGATGCGAATGCCGCCCTCATGCGTGAACTTCAGCGCATTGCTCAGCAGGTTCACGATGATCTGCTTGACTTTCTGCCTGTCGCTGTAGATGGTCGGCAGGTCGGGCCACAGTCTCGGGGCCACCGTCAGCTTTGATCGCGATATCACCGGATCGAGCTCGGTCATCACCTCCGGGACAAGCTCGTTGAGGTTAAACTCGCTGAGCTGCATCGGCATCTTGCCGGCCTCGATACGGGTGATATCGAGGATCTCGTTGATGATCGTCATCAGATGGCGACCGTTCGAGTCGATGCGCTGCAGCTGCCGCTTCACCGCGGGAAGCAGATCGCCAGCCACCCCCTGCAGCAGCATGTGCGTGTAACCGAGGATCGCGTTCAGCGGCGTCCTGAACTCGTGCGACATGTTGGCGAGGAACTGCGACTTCAGACGTGACGCCTGCTCGAGCTCGATCGCCTGGCGTCGGAGCAGTTCGTTCTGCGTCGCGAGTTCGGCGGTGGCGGCCTGAACGCGAGCCTGCAGTTCGTCGGACGCGGCTTTCAATTGCTCATACAGCCGGGCACGTTCGAGCGCTTCCCGTCGATCGTGCAGGATGGTCACGACCGCGGTCAGCTCGCCCGTTTCGGTGAGCACCTTTCCGGCAATCGCCTCGACCGGAATCGGCTCACTCGTTCCCGGATTCATCAAACCAATTTCACCCCGCCGGATTTCGCCCGGTCCTGTCTCTCCGAGCAGCAGGCCTGAAATGAAGGACGAGAAATGCGCGTCATTGGCCTGCACGGTGCGCGAGGCCGCTTCGCTGGCGCCCGCCACGACCGTGAAGAGATCCTCTGCGGGCGAGTTCATCATCACCGTCGCGCCCGTTGCGTCCGTGACGATGATCGGATCGGCAACCGAGTCGATGATGAGATTGAGTCGATCGCGCTCGGCACGCACGGCCGCCTCGGCCACACGCAGCTTCTGATAGTTCTCTTCAATCTGCTCGGTTGCCCGCCGCAGGTCGGTGATGTTGCGCAGCACCGAAACAACGCCCGTGCCTTCGCGCGGATCTTCCACCGCGGTCGACAGCACTTCGAACAGCAGATCCGACCCGTCGCTTGGATCGACCAGCAGCAGCTCGCGCGCCTCGGGGTTCCCTTCGACGGCCGACCGCGAGAGGGCCGCCGAAAACAGCATGTTGTTCAACTCAACCGCGCGTCGCCGGCCTTCGCTCTCCTCCTCGCTCGCCGCAAACAGCTTTTCCGCGCGCGCGTTGGCGACAATCAGCTTGCCTTCGATATCGGTCAGCATGATCGGGTCGGTGACGGCGTTGATGATGGTGAAAAACAGCGTCCGTTCGCGCCGCAGCTTGCGTGCTTCCTCCGCGAGGCTGCCACGCCCGCGCACTTGATCGATCTTCTGGCCCAGAACCATGACCAGCCAGTTGATGTCCGCGCTGATGGCCGGCGCGCGCAGCAACAACAGTCCGGGCGCCAGGTCTTGGCGCTCGCCGACGTTGCCGCCGCGCATGCCAAGCGGAATCGCCGTGAACGCTCCGCGACCGAGCGGCGTCGGCGCGGCATGTCCGTTGGGCCGGTAGGAGCGAAACGGGACCGGCCGCGGCGACTGCAATGCGCCGATCAGCGGATCGTAGGTATCCGACAACGGCCACGAGAACAACTCGATATCGTCGCTGGCGACACCATAGGCGGCAATGCCCACCAGCATGTTCGATTCGGCGTCCACGGCAAGGCACGCGGACTGCTTGACGCCGGCGTGACGCGCGAGCCACTCCAGACTCATGTGCGCGCAGCGGAGAACGTCTTCGTGATGGACGAGGTAGTTTTCGAGCAGTTCAAGGCGTGCTGCGTGGTTGACGCCACTGCCAATCGGTCGAGAAAAAGTCCGCGCCTGAAGCGAGCTCATGTCCTAACTGTGGTCCGTGGCCTAAGGGCGCCGACCCGCGGCGTCCCACCGTTATTTGTGGGTACGCCGGCGGGTACCGGCTGGTGTTCGCGTTGCCGTTGCGGGCGCTCCTTCCAGCTGCGCGCGGAGCGAAACGTTTTCCGCGGCGATCTCATCGTAGGGCCGCGGCGGTTCTATCGTCGGACGCGCCGCTGATGCCGCCGCACCAATTGCGTCGGAGTACTTCAAATAAGTATCGATCGAGGCGACGACGACACGGGCTTCGACGGTGATGAGATCGATCCCGACGAGCGACACACGCACCCATGCGTCGATGACGATCCCCTTGTCGAGAACGCGGTCAAGAACGTCGATGAGACTTGTTCCGCCAGCAGCACGTTCGACGGCCATCGTGAAGACTCCTTAATCGGGTATCAGTCCTTTGCCGGTCACACGCGCGCGCCGGCCGGAGGCGCGCGTCAGCGACGCGACCCGCCGTTCGAGCAGCTGAAGCTGCTCGCGAAGTTCAAGATTTTCCTGCAGCAGCTGCTCGCGTCCCGGTGAGAGATGACGGTCGTACTTCCACCAGTCGAGACCAATCTCCTCTGCCTTGTCGATCGAGCAGATCATCAAACGGATGCGAATCGTCAGGAGCTCGACTTCGGCCAGCGACACCTTGATGTCGCCTGCGACGACCAGGCCCTTGTCGAGCACACGATCGAGAATGTCGACCAGCCCGGCATTGCCGCGGTTCGGACTCCCTGTCAGGTCGGTCGGCATGCGGATCGCGTGATGGGCTGGCCTCTCGTCGCGCGATTGCAGGCAGGATGCCCGGCACGAAGCTCACGCGAACCGCCGAAGTATATCTCGGCGAAGTACAACAGACCAAGATAGTTGAGAGCAGATCGACGCTCCGGCTCATCCATGATTGCGCGGCACATTTCGTCGAATAGGTATCGAAAGACATCCAAAACTCAGCTCTGCGCTAGCATTGGAGCGCATGGCCACCCAATGTTCGTTCGACGTCACCTCCAACGTCGATCTCCAGGAAGTGGACAACGCCCTGAACCAGGCGCGGAAGGAAGTCGCGCAGCGGTACGACTTCAAGGGCTCCAAGGCGTCAATCGACTTCGACCAGAAAGAGTCAAAACTGGTGCTCGTCGCCGACGACGAATTCAAGCTGAACGCCCTCTGGGAAATCGTCTCCACCCGTCTGGTCCGCCGCAATGTACCGGTGAAAAACCTGACGCGAGGTTCGGCGCAGCCAGCCGCCAACAGCACGCTCCGTCAGGAGGTCGCGCTGCAGCAGGGCATCCCGACGGAAAAAGCGCGGGATATCGTCAAGTTCATCAAGGATTCGAAGCTCAGGAAGGTCCAGGCCGCAATTCAGGGCGATCAGCTGCGCGTCAGTTCCGGTTCCAAAGACGATCTGCAGGAAGTGATGCGACTACTGCGGGAGCAGGACTTTGGCGTCGCGCTGCAGTTCGGCAACTATCGCGGGTAGGGGCCGAGCGTAAAGTCCGTAAGGTCGGCCCTACCTCTTCGACTTTTTCTCGTCCCACGCCACTTCGGTATCGCCGTTCTTGCCCATGGCGAGAATCGCATTCGCAATCCGGTCCGTCCGCGTATTGAGCGGAAGCTCCGAGTCGTAGACGATTTCCTTCTGACCGACCGAGCGGAGTTCGAACTTCACGTGGTAACGGCGGAGGATTCCTTCGATGTCGGTCCGCAGGGCCGGCGGATCGGGCGTCGATACCTTCAACTCGAAGTGCTTGGTGAGCTCCGGTTCGATCGATTCGACCGCCCATAGCACTCCGAGCAGGAACACGGTGGCAAACAGCGCGAGACCGTACAATTCGACGCCGCAACACAGCCCGATGCTCAACGTCGACAGCATGACCACGGCGTCCTTCGGATCATCGATTTTGGCTCGATAGCGAATCAGGTTCGCTGCGCCGACGATGCCGAACGCGCGAGCGAGACTCGATCCGACAACCAGCATGACGGTCGCGCCAACGACCGCGAGCACGATCTGCGTTTGGATGACCGGCGCCGATCGGGGCGGCGTGCCGCGGCGGCGCGGCCGGAACGCTAACGCCGCGCCCAGCGCCGTCGCGACGGGCAACGCCAGGACGGCGCGTTCCACCATGTCGAAATGCGACTCGAGTATCTGCGGCAGCGATTGCGCGAACTCGGGAGGTGGCGGTTGCATGTCGGTCGTGTCGGGCGGGGTCGTTCAGCGCGTCGCCTGCTCGACGGGTCTGGCGCGAAGCGAAAAGGCGTCGTCAATCTTCTCCTTGAGCCTGGCGATGAAGCGCTGCGCGTCGGCGTCGGAATAATTGGCCGCCCGGAACGCATCGTGCCACTGCTGATCCGTCAGGCGCGCCATGCGCTCCGCGGCCCACCGCACGTCAGCGGGCCGAATCATCGAAATCAACTCCTGGTGGCGTCCGGCATAATCGAACTCGATTCGGTCGCCATTGACCGCGGTGATGAACCCGTGCTGCTCGAAACACTCGAGACAATTGCGTTTCGGATAGAGCTTCCCTGTCTCGCCGAGCGCGGCGCCGAGATCGCGGACGACAAACCAGCGCGTCGCGCCTTCGACTGGTTCCTTGAACGTATAGAAGCTGTTGTTGTCGTTCTTCAGATCCGTGCTGTTGAACATCAACAGGACGACGAGGAGGCCGCTCAATTCGCGTGTGCCGACGAATGGATTCTGCTGCCACCACCAGTACTCATCGAGCCGCTCGAATTCCTTCAGCTTTGGCCGGAATCGCGCCTCGCTCATCGTGGACTTGACCCCGTTCTTCTCCATGGTCCACGAGGGGAGGTAGTAAAGCGGCTGCTGGTGGAACCCGAGTCCCCAAAGGATGCGCGAGAGGACGACCTCGGTCTGCGCCTCAGGACCGACTTTCGCGTTCCACTCGGTACCGTCAGGCCCCTTGACAACGTACTTCGTGCTGAACCCCGCAGCGTCGAGCTCTTTGAGTGGATAGATGGCCTCCGGCTTGGGTGCGTTTTTCTGGCCGCCGATTCCCCAGAACAGGTCGCGCGGTTCACTCCCCGGATCGACCCAGAGCTGTTTGATGGCGTTCGCAGTCGGCGGTTGGGCTGGCGGCTGAATGGCAATTGCGCCGCCGCATGCGGAGGCGCCAATGATGGCCGCGACTACGGCTGAGATCAGGTGCGGACGCACACGACCTCGTCAGCAAGCCGTGTTCCACACCTGCGCTGGCACCCAGTTTGGTTTCGTACCTCTACCGAATGCTTCCCTCCTCCGTTCCCGCCGCCACGTACCGGCTGCAATTCAACAAGACCTTCACCTTCGATGATGCCTCGGAGATCGTCGAGTACCTCGATCGCCTGGGCATTTCTCATTGTTATGCGTCGAGCTACTTCAAGGCGGTGCCGGGAAGCACGCATGGCTACGACGTTGCCGATCCGACGCAGCTGAACCCGGAGATTGGTGATCGGGCGAGCTACAACCGCTGGATTGAAACACTGCGCGACCACGGGATGGGCCACATCGTGGATTTGGTGCCGAACCACATGGGCATCGCCAAGTCGGCGAATCCGTGGTGGCAGGACGTCCTCGAGAATGGCCCCAGCTCGCAGTACGCGTCGTTTTTCGACATCGACTGGCATCCGCTCAAGCCGGAACTCGAAAACAAAGTGTTGCTGCCAATCCTCGGCGACTCGTACGGGGCCGTACTGGAACGCCAGCAGATCACCGTGGAATACCTCGCGGGAGCGTTCCGCGCACGCTACTTCGACACGGTCCTGCCGATTGCGCCGGGCACGTACGATCGCATCCTCGGCATCGATGTCGAGCAACTGATCGTGGAGATTGCGGAGAGCGATGCCGAAATGGAGTTTCTCAGCATCCTCACCGCCGTCAGGAATCTACCGGGCCGCGGGGCGCAAACACCCGAACTGCGCACGGAGCGCACCCGCGAGAAGGAAGTGATCAAGCGGCGTCTGGCGCGTCTGACCGCGGAGGCGCCCGCGGTCCTGGCCCACATCGAACGCGCCGTCACGACGCTGAACGGAAAGCCGCGCAATCCACGAAGTTTCGATCGCCTCGATGCACTGCTGTCCGCGCAGCCGTACAGGCTAGCCTACTGGCGTGTGGCAGCAGAAGAGATCAATTACCGGCGGTTCTTCGACATCAACGAGCTCGCGGCGGTTCGAATGGAAGATCCGGATGTGTTCGAACACACGCATGCGTTTGCGTTCGAGCTGCTGCGCGAAGGGTGCATCGACGGGATGCGGATTGACCACGTTGATGGTCTGTACGATCCGGGCGACTATCTCGAACGGCTGCAGTTGCGGGCGCAGCACGTGCGACCCGATTTGTTTTCGGATGATCGCCGCCTCTATCTGGTCGTGGAAAAAATTCTGGGTTCGGACGAATGGTTGCCGTCCTGGCCCGTTGAAGGAACGACCGGGTATGAATTTCTCGTTCGTGTGAACGGGCTGTTCGTCAATCCCGCGAACGAGCGAGCGGTCAACGAAGCGTTTGAGCGATTCACGCGGCTGCGGGCGCCATTTCGTGAATTCGCGTACCGCAGCAAACAGTTGATTCTGCGCATGAGCATGGCGAGTGAGCTGCAGGTGCTGGCGCACGACCTGACGCGTTTTTCGGAGCGGAATCGCCACTTCCGCGATTTCACGCTGAATCTGCTGCTCCACGCCATGCGGGAGATCATCGCGTCGTTTCCGGTGTACCGCACCTATGTCAACGCGCGTGAGTCCGACGTCACGGCGCACGATCGCCGCTACATCGACCACGCGGTCAATGAAGCCAAGCGTCGCAACCCGCAGTATCCGGCCGTTGTGTTCGAGTTCGTCCGTGGACTGCTGCTGAAAAAGGCGGACTACATCCCCGAAGACGAACGGGGCGAGCATATGAAGTTCGTCGGCAAGTTCCAACAGGTGACCAGTCCGGTGACTGCCAAAGGCATCGAGGACACGGCGCTCTATCTCTACAACCGGCTCGTGTCGCTCAACGAGGTTGGAGGCGAGCCCGACAAGTTCGGGGTCGCACCCGACGCGCTGCATGCCTGGCTGGCCGACAGGGCCGCCAAATGGCCGCATGCCTTGTCGGCGTCTTCGACGCACGACACCAAACGCAGCGAAGACGTTCGCGCGCGCATCAATGTGCTGTCCGAGCTGGCCGGCGAGTGGCGTCCGGCAACACAGCGCTGGGCGCGCATGAACCGGAAGGCACGTTCGTTGATTAACGGCGAGTCGTACCCGAGCCGCAACGAAGAGTACCTGCTGTATCAGACACTGGTGGGAACGTGGCCGCTGGGTGCGATGACGCCGGACCAGGACCGTCAGTACCACGAACGAATTCACGACTACATGTTGAAGACGATGCGCGAGGCGAAAGTCTTCACGAGCTGGCTGAACCCGAGCGAACCGCACGAGAACGCGATGGCCCGCTTCGTCGCGACGGTGCTCTCGCCTGCTAATGTGGCATTCCGCGCGGACTTTGGTGAGTTTGCCCGGCGCGTGACCAGGCTCGGGATCTACAATTCGCTTGCGCAGCTCGCCATCAAAATCGGGGCCCCTGGTGTACCGGATTTCTACCAGGGTACCGAGCTGTGGAATTTCAGCCTCGTCGATCCCGATAATCGAAGGCCTGTGGACTACGGCGAGCGCCGCGAACTGCTCGATCGCGTCGAAGTCGCGCTCGGCGACCGGGCGTCGCTGGCGTCGGAACTGCTCCAGCATCCTGAAGACGACCGCATGAAGCTCTTTGCCACGACGACGATGCTGCGCGCGCGACGAGCGGCGGACGACGTGTTCCGCTGCGGCCGGTATGAGCCGCTGGCAGTCGAAGGCGCGGCCCGCCAGCACCTGTTCGCGTTCGGACGTGTGCTCGGTCCGCGGCAGGTCCTTGTGTGCGTACCGCGACTGATTGCGACGCTCACCCCCGACGGCAACCCGCCGATTGCCGACGTCTGGGGTGATACGCGAATTTCCGTTCCAGAGGAGGCGCCGCGCTGTTACCGCCAGGTCTTCACCGGTGCGTGCGCCGCGGTCAGCGAACAAGACGGACGGAAGTGGATCCGCGCCGCGGATGTATTCGCGCAGTTCCCGATCGCGTTCCTGGAGGCGGCGTAACGGTGGGCTGGACCATCATCGGCCTCGGATTCATCGTCTGGTTCGTCCTCGTTCTCTTCTTCACGCCCCGCATCGACTACAACGTTTCGCACCCCACCCGGCCGAACAGCGACGAATTCCTTCACGTCCTCCAAGCGACCTGTCAGGCGGCCATTCATTTCCATAACAGGGTCGAGATTCTCACCAACGGTGCACAGTTCTACCCGGCGATGCGCGACGCCATCCTCGCCGCGGAGTCTTCCGTGAACATGGAGGCGTACATCTTCGAGAAGGGCGAGGCAGCGAAGATGCTCGTTGAGGCGATGGTCGATCGTGCGCGCGCGGGCGTCGAGGTGCGGCTGACGCTCGATTGGGTTGGCAGCCTCATGATGATTTTCGGGGCGCCGCTCCGGCAACTGCGCGACGCGGGCTGCAACGTTCAGTTCTACCAGGGGCTGAGGTGGTACCGGTTTCATCGTATGAACAACCGCACACACCGCGAGCTGCTGGTCATCGATGGTCGGGTTGCGTTTACGGGCGGGGCCGGTGTCGCGGATCAGTGGCTCCATCCGCATCATCGTCGGGCTGCCTGGCGTGACACGATGGCACGCATCGAGGGCCCGATCGTGGCGGCGTTGCAAGGAGTCTTTGCCGAGAACTGGCTCGAGTGCTGCGGTGAAATTCTGACGTCACCACGCCACTGGCCGCCGTTGCAGAGCGCCGGGCCGACCGAAGCGATGCTGGTCAAAAGCTCGCCGTCTGACCGCTCGACTGCCTCCCGCGTGGTGTTTCAGATGCTGATTGAGGGAGCCGTCAGCGGCGTTGACATCCAGACTCCCTATTTCCTTCCCGACAAGGCGCTGCGGCGGGCTCTCGTCCGCGCTGCCCGCCGCGGCGTCAGAGTCCGTGTCATCGTCCCCGGTAAGTACAGCGATCAACGGCTTGTGCGGCTTGCGAGCCGGCGCATGTACCGCGAGCTGCTTCAGGGGGGAATCCGTTTATACGAATATCGTCCGGCGATGACACATGTGAAAGCGCTGATGGTCGACGATGCATGGGCGGTAATCGGAACGACAAATGTCGATAACCGCTCGTTCGAGCACAACGACGAAGTCAACGTTGCGTTTCGGGAGGCGGCCGTGACTGGGCGGCTGCGACGCGATTTCGAAGCAGATCTCGCGGCGTGCAACGAGATTACGGTGGATGAATGGGGACGCAGGTCGGCGCTCGAGAAGCTCGTCGAGCCGGTTTGCTGGATTCTGGAGCGTCAACAGTAGCGAGTCTTCGCCTCAACTAGCCTGCCGCACTTGGTTCAGCGGTCTCCGACTGCCTTCCTGCCCGCAACTTGCGGAGCGTTTGGACCTGGTACGCTCGTTGCTCCACGGCCGCTAGAGGTTACGACCGTGGTTCGAAACATCATTCGCTTCACCGCACTCATCGTTCCATTGGCAGCCCTCTCAGGGACTGTCGGCGCCAAGGACAACGTCGAGATCAGGCTATCGGGTCATTTCTTCGCTGAACCGGCGACTGTTCAGATGATCATCGCCGTCGAACCCGATGCCCAGAACCGGACCCTCCGCGTCGAGGCCGACGGCGACAACATGTTCTGCGCGACCGAGGTTCCATTGCAGGGCGACAAGGAACAGCGCCTCCATACCATTCAGTTCAAGAACCTGGCGGCCGGCGAATACACGCTTCGCGCGCAGGTCCTGTCGAACAGTTCTGTCCGGTCGCAGACCGAACAGGGGATCATGGTGACTGGTGACGGAGCGCCGTAGCGATTTGTGATTTGCCATTTGCGATTTGTGATTCGAACCGTCCAATCCCAAATCGCAATTCACAAATCTTCAATGCGACTTATCGATCCCAGCGGTCCACTCTGCAATCTGTTCAGGTGTCATCGAGCCGCGCGGCTGCAGACGCGCATCTTCATAGCCCCACTCTTCGACGTCAACGAGATATTGCGCGCGTGACAGCAGCGTTCCCTGGCACACCTTGCTGTCGCGGGTGGGCACGTCGAGGTCGGCCTGTACGCGGTTCAACAACTCCTTGATCAGCGCTGACGGAACCAGCGAGCGCTCGCCCGGGTAGATGAAGCCGAACAGAATGAGGTGACTCAGGAGCACGCGCCAGTGCGGGCCAAAACGCCGCACGAGCCGGTCCCAGTTCACCAGGCCTGCACAATGGCGGAGCAGGTGTGCGACATCGGCGCCGTCGTACCGCTCGCGTTCCATGATCATCGCCTTGGTCCAGATCATCTCTTCTGCCGGAACCAGCTTGACGGGGACGCCGAGGACAGTCTCGTCCACGGCATGCGCAAACCACTCGTCGTCAACTTCTGCCAGGCCGTTGCCGGAGTTGTAGATCACGTCGATGAATTTCTCGCCATGGTGGGCCTTGGCGAGCCAATGATGAAACGCGATCTCGGTTCGGAATCCACAGCGCGTCAGCACCTCGAGCACGCGGCGAAGGTCACGCGGCCTGGCGAAAATGTCGAAGTCTTTCGTCTCGCGGCAAATACCTGCGTAGTACTGAAACGCATAGGTGCCGCCTACGAGGTACGGCACCCCACAACGATTCAGCATCTCGAGCGCATCTCGATACAGCTGCGCTGTGTCGGGCGAGGTGAGCAGCGGAACGTCGGTGTCTATCACGCGGTCAGTCTCTGTGCGCATGGCTGTGCAGGATTCACGCCGTTGTTACGCAGATTTCACGAGTGGCTCTCCGCGCGGCTCGACTGCGGCAACGGTATCAGTCACCTCACGCGGGACTTCGACGATGAGAAACGGAGGACGGTTTGGATTCACCCTCGTCAGCAGCGGCATCGACACGTTATGGACGGGCACGCCGGTGGATGTTCGCCCTTCAGGTGTTCCGCGATGCGCGTGCCCGTGAAACACGGCGTTCACGCGATATCGGTTGATGGGTTCTTCCAGCCGGCTGGAACCGAGATAGGCGAAGATCTCCGGTGGCTCCCCTTCCACGGTGCCTCGAATCGGCGAGTAATGCAGCAGGGCCACGCGCTTCTGCGTCCGCAACCGCGCCAGCGCCGTCTCGAGTTTCAGCGCCTCGTCGACGGCCTCCTGCACGAACGCTTTGATTGCCTGCTCACCCCATGGCCCGAGCGCGCCGCGGCCGAAGCCGCCCGCAAATCCCTTGACGCCAGCGAAGCCGACGCCATGCACTTCGGTGGCTTCGCCATCAAGTGCGTGCACACCGGCATCGATGAGAATCTGACGGATTTCGTGCGGCTTGCCGCCTTCATAGTCGTGGTTACCGAGTACCGCGATGACCGGAATCTTCACGACGGCAAGTTCGCGGACCAGGACACGAGCCTCATCCGGGAGCCCGTAGTCGGTGAAATCGCCGCATAGCAGCAGCACATCCGCTGACTGGTTGACCTGCGCAAAAAGCGGTTGAAAAGCCCCCTGGGAAGTCTTCGTCACGTGCAGGTCGCCCATCGCGGCAATCCGCAGGTGTGTACGCATCAGCGTGTCCATGGCTCATCGGACGTACTCAAACTGGGTGCCCAGCCGGGATTAAGCTGAAGAGCAATGGCTGTGCTGCATCAAATCTGGATCAAGCGAGCGCATCGTGGGCCCATGGACGCCGCTGTCCGCGCGACGCTCGTCCCCGGCCGTGGCATCGCCGGAAATGCAGATCAGGGTGGCCGTCGTCAGGTAACGCTGATCGATCTCGAACGGTGGCGCGAGTTGATGGATCGCCTCGGGGCGGACCTGGAGACGGGCGCGCGACGCGCCAATCTGGTGATCGAATCGCTCGATCTGTTCGATTCGAGAGGCAAAACGCTGCGCATCGGCAGTGCTCGCCTGCACGTCCTCGGTGAGACGCGCCCATGCGAGCGGATGGAAGAAGCGCACCCTGGGCTGCAAGCGGCCATGCGTGAACGCTGGGGTGGTGGCGCGTATGCCGAGGTCATTGAGGGCGGGGACATATTCGTTGGAGACGTCGTCGAGTGGGTGTGGTGAACTTTTCCACTTTTCCACTTAGAATCGCGCCTCATGATCAAGTGGATCGCCGTCGCGCTGCTTGTCGCATCGGGCGCGGTATCGCTGTCGGCCCAGAATCAGGCGGCAACCGCGCCGCGGCCGGCAAACGGAAGGCCCGACCTCTCCGGCATCTGGCAGGTGCTCAACACCGCGGCATGGGATATCCAGGATCACGCGGCTTCACTGGGCGTTCCCGCCGGCCAGGGCGTGGTCGAAGGAAACGAGATTCCATATCAGCCGTCGGCACTCGCGAAAAAGCGCGAGAACTACGAGAACCGCCGCACCGTCGATCCGGAAACCAGGTGTTTCCAACCAGGCGTTCCGCGGATCACCTACATGCCGTTCCCGTTTCAGATCGTGCAGACGCCGACCTACATCGCGATCCTGTATGAGTACGGCCACGTGACGAGGCACATCTACGTCGATGGCACACCGCACCCGAAAGGGCCGATCGACAGCTGGTTCATGGGTGATTCCAGAGGCCGCTGGGAAGGCAACACGCTCATTGTCGACGTGATTCACTTCACCGATCAGACGTGGTTCGACCGGGCGGGAAATTTCCACAGCGAAGCGCTGCACGTCATCGAGCGCTACACGCCGGCCGACCGCGATCACATCACCTACGAGGTGACGATCGAGGATCCGAACGTCTTCACGCGGCCGTGGAAGATGACGATGCCGCTCTATCGTCGGCAGGAACGGAACGTCCAGTTGCTGGATTACGAGTGCTACACGCTGCTGCAGGAGGAACGGGCGGCAGCACGGTAGTCAGCGCCATCCAAGTCGGATCACCTCGAAGTCGGCGGCGGTCAAGGCGGCAAATGCCGGATTGAGCTCGGAGTTATTCCACCGTGCGTCCATCGAGCCCGTCACGTACATATCGCTGCCGTTGTCGGCGACGATCAACCCGTAGTTCTGCATCGCGCGGAAGATGTTCTGGATGTACGCCGGATAGCGCAAGAGATCTTTTGATGACCGAAGGCGGAGCCGCGCACCCATCGGCAACGCGCCGGTCGTGCTCCCCGCTCGATGTGAGGCGGGCCAGACGTAGCCGTTCGTACTTCGCACGGTCATGCGGAACGCGTGACGAACCGGGCCGCGCATCGCCTCGTCGTAGCGGACCAGACCCGGTAGGATTGCCAGGCCGGCGGCGTCGGCCGAGGTCCACCCTTCCGGACGGCGCGTATTGGACGACAGATCGAACACGGCTCCGGAACCCGCTTCCCATCGACTGCGCGAGGCGTTCCATCGCGCGGCAAACAACTCGAAGAGCACCCATCGATCGCGATCGACGACGAGCAAGTGACGATCGCCGCTGGTTCCCCCACCGGCAATGCCGCCTTCGATGAAATTCGGCTGTGACCTCGCGGCGTCCGGAACCGGGTAGCCGTTTTCGCCACGGAAGCCGGTGTCGCTCTCGTCGCCGTAATCCACGAACGCGATGGGGAGGCGCGCCTGGGTGCCGCTCACACTCACATACGGGATGCCGTACGGCGGCGGGCCGAAGTCGGGATGCGCGCCACGCGAGCGTCCAATGAAATCGATGTAGGCGTCCGACTGTCCATCGACCGGCGCCGTCGAAATGTCCTGGTTCCACCAGTTGTCCGACGGAAAGAGCTGGCGGCCGCCGAAATCGTCGATCAACGCGACAGCGCCGCCGCCGGAGTCCGATGGTCGAGGTGTTGGATCGGCCGGTGCGCTCGGGTCAACGGAACCTGAGGGAGCGGAGGGTGTTCCGCCGCAACCCGCAATCACGAGCAACAGCGCGCACACGAAGCAACGCATGGCGCGGCGACTTCGGCAAGAAACAGACCAGCTCGTCCGCACCCGCGAACGTAACCTTTTTCCTCGCGCGTTGTTTACCGAAAGCGACGGAACTGTGACCGACGAGACACTCATGGAGGCCGTGCGCAACGGGGACCTGGCGAAGCTGGGCATTCTGTTCGAACGTCATCATCGGGCGCTCTTCGATTTCCTCGTGCGCATGACGAGCAGCCCGTCGACGGCGGAAGACCTCGTGCAGGACGTATTCGTCCGCGTGCTGAAGTACCGCGGGACCTGGCGCGGCGAAGGACGGTTCGACACGTGGCTCTTTCGAATCGCCCGCAACGCGCGCGCGGATTACTTCAGGACGCGCCCGCCGAATGCGCCGATTGACGACGCCGCCGAGTACCCATCGCATGCGCCGCTGCCCGGCGACCTCTTGGCCCGCAACCGCGACGTGGCCCGACTGCAGCGCGCGCTGATGCTGCTCCGCGAGGACAAACGGGAATTGATCGTCCTCGCGCGCTACCGCGGCATGAAGCTCGAGGCGATTGCCGACCTTCTCGGCATCGAGGTCGGCGCCGTCAAAGTACGAATCCACCGCGCGGTGAAAGAACTGCGCGACATCTTTCTTCGACTCAATGAAAGCCCGTCATGGAACACGACACACTCAGTAGGCTCCTGCCCGACGACGTAGACGGGAAGGAGGCGGACGGCCTAGACGCCACATGGCGGATGCTCGGCGCCATCGATGCGCCCGCACCTGATTCGGACCGGATGCGCGCACGGCTCGATGCCGTGCTCGATGCGGTCGAACATGCGGCGCCACCTGCACCAGCACGATGGTTCGGCCGCCGAGAGGTTGACGAAGGTCGTTACGCCGTGCAGGGCCTCGCGGCCGCAGCCGTCCTGCTCGTCGGAATCGCGATCGGCCGCTTCGTCATGCCTGACACGACGAGACCAGCAGATTCCTCGTCCGAGATCGCCGCGATGCGCAGCGAGATGCGCGAGCTTCGCGAAATGGTTTCGCTCTCGCTGATGCAGCAGCAGTCCGCGAGTGAGCGGCTGAAAGGGGTGACGTGGACGGGACAGCTCGATCGACCGAGCGGCGAGGTGATCTCGGCGCTTGTCGACGCGCTGATGCACGATCCGAACGTCAACGTACGCCTCGCGACGATCGACGCGCTCGAGCGGTTCGCGTCGCGCGATGACGTGCGCCGTGCCGCAATTGAAGCGGTCGACCGTCAGATGTCGCCGCTCGTCCAGATCGCGCTGATCGACTTCCTCGTCAAGACGAACGAACGGCAATCCGCGCCAACTCTCAGGCGTCTCGTACAGGATCCGCAGGTGAACGATGCGGTGCGCTCCCGTGCGGCGTGGGGCCTTCAACAATTGGGATAGAACACGATGAAAGGAATGATTCGAATCTGCAACGCCGCGCTGTTGTGCGCCCTGCTCGCCAGCAGCGCCGTTGCTCAGCAGCCGGTTCAATCCACGACGGATCGAATTGCGGTGCCGTTCAGCGACCCGGAGCGTCCCGGGACGCTGAAAGTAAACCTGCTGGATGGAGCCGTGACCATCAAGGGATCCAACCGGCGCGACGTGTTGTTCGTCGCCAACTCGCAGGAGGCACGCGAGATCTTGCGTCGCCGCCAGCAGGCCGAACCGCCGGCTGGAATGCGCCGATTGACACAGCCTGGCGGTTTTGGCGTCGAGGAGCGCGTTAACGAGATGTCGGTGTCGTCGGCGTTCAACCGCGAGATTAATCTGGCCGTTGAAGTCCCGACGAGGACAAAGCTGAAAGTCTCGGTCGTCAACGGCGGGATTACCGTTGACGGCGTTGACAGCGAGATCGAAATCAACACGGTGGACGGCGCGATCATGCTGACGAACGTGGGCGGCTCAGTCGTGGCCCATGCAGTCGACGGAAACATCACCGCCACAGTCGCGCGCGTCGCGCCGCAGGCGCCCATGGCGTTCACGTCGCTGAATGGTGATATCGACGTGACTCTTCCGGCGGCGGTGAAAGCCAACCTGCGGCTGCGCAGCGATCAGGGCGATGTGTTTACGGATTTTGATGTCCAAGTGACCGCCAGCGCCAGCGCGAATCAAACGCAGCGTAACGGGCGGGGCGTCCGCATCGATGTCAACCGGTCGATTTACGGCACCGTCAACGGCGGCGGGCCCGACTTCGAGCTGCGAACGTTTGACGGAAACATCTACGTCAGGAAGGGAAGGTGAGGCGCGGCCGTTGAAACCGTCCTGCGATTGCGTAAAGGGAGCAATGGTGCCGACGACAGCCTTGCACGAGCCGACACGCGAGCTGATTAAGGGAAACACCCGCGTTCGACTCCAGGAGCAGCCGTTTCAAATCATGCGGCTCCTGCTCGCCCGCCCCGGCGTGCTGGTCACACGTGAGCAACTGCGGAGCCGGCTGTGGCCGGACGGCACGTTTGTCGATTTCGAGCACAGCCTGAACGCCGCGGTGAAACGATTGCGCGCCGTGCTTGGCGACAACGCGAGGGCGCCGCGCTATATCGAGACGCTGCCGAGACGAGGTTATCGATGGATCAGCGCCGTGATTCCGCTCGGCAACAGGCTCGACCGCAGGCTGCAGGTGGCGCAGAGCGGCGACGAGCGCATCGAGATCGTCTGGACTTAGCGAATGTTCCTCCGCGTGACGCGGACGTGACCGCCCTCTGGCCGGCCGATCATCGCGAAATCGAACACGTCACGCTGGAGGGCAAGGATGATGTCTTCCCGCGACCGATAGTCGTGTTCGCCGCGAAGGCTCGCCGCAATGTCCTCGTCGTGCATGCAGTCCCAAACCGCCTCCACGTGGTCGTACGGCGTTCCGATCAGCAGATGTTCGAGGTAGTCCGCGCACCGCTCGTCTTCAACGGAAGGTGTAACGCCTTCGAAACCCATCGCGACGAGCGTGACGGTGACGTCGTGGCCGTGCACGATGGCATCCACCCGAGCCGCGTCGCGGATGTATGTCGCCGTCGCCGCGGCATTCAGATAGCTCCCCAGTATCAGCTGCTGCGCTCGTGAGGCGGCCGCAAGGACACCCTGCGTTCCCGCCGAAGAGCGTGCGGCCACACACCTGCCGCTGAAGAGCGATTCGCCCTTCGCGACGATGTCCGCTGGCGAATTGCCGACATCAAACCCCGCCACTTTGCGCCCTTTCACTTCACCCGCGACAAGGCAGTGAGGATCTGCATCGCGAAAGGCGAGCGCTTCCTCCGGCGTGCGCACGAGCGCGAGATCACGAATCCCATATCGAAACATCAACGCGCTGCAGGTGAACGCACGCAGGACGTCGATGACCACCGCTATGCCGCTCGCCTCCGCGGCGCCCGCGAGCAAGCTCCGTCGTTCAACTCTCATTGCCTGCAATTCTAATGGCCGAGCTTGCGCAAAATTCTCATGGCGGGATACAAGAGTTCGCGCCTGTCGCCGCACCGATGCCTTCCTCCCCCGAAGTCGTCCTCCTCGTCGACGACATCCGCGATCACGCCGTCCAGTACGAAGCGGCGCTGACGCGTCATGGATTCACCGTGCGCGTCGCGACGACTGGCGAGGATGCCCTTCGGCTTGCCCGCGAAGCGCTGCCGGATTGCGCCATCATCGATTTGCGTCTTCCGGACATGTCGGGCTGGGATCTTTGCCGTGAAATCCGCAAGCCCCAGCCGGCGGAGCCACCCGCAATCCTCGTGTTGACACCGGAAGTCTCGAAGATCTGCGCGGAGAACAGCGCGAAGGTTGGCTGCAACGCGTGGCTCGCACACCCGATGCACGCCGATGATCTTGTGCGCACGGTTCGTCAGGTGCTGAATGCGGAAACGGACGCGCCCGCTTCGCCCGAAGAGGCCCTTCTTGGTGCCAAGAAGTGCCCCGGATGCGAATCGGACAGCGTCCGCGCCACGCTCCGTATCGGCCCTATCCAGTACTACTCCTGCAACGTCTGCAGGTTTTGCTGGCGCGCCGACATGGTCAAGGCATAGAGAGCAACCGCTGACGTGCGCCCCTACGAAATGTCGTCAGGGACGCAACGCCCGGCGTCGGATCAACATTCGGTAGAGCACCAGCAGGATCACTGCGCCAAGGAAGGACATCAGGAATCCAGCAGCCTCTCCGGGGCCGTAGAAACCCATGGCGCGGCCGATGAAACCGCCGAGCAGCGCGCCTGCGATGCCGAGCAGCATCGTCACGATAATGCCGCCGGGGTCGCGGCCAGGCATCACGAGCTTGGCTATCGCGCCGACGATCAAACCGAACACAATCCATCCAATTACGTGCATAACTTCTCCTCCTGCGCGACGTACGGACCTGGCGTCACTGGCGGCGGCGGATCCTCGATCGGAACTGGCGGTGGCTCGTCCAGAGGGTGATCCGGAGTCTCCTCGTCGTCATCACGGTCGCGTTCGTTGCCTTCATCAGGCTCTTCCGCTGGACCGGCTTGGGGCTCCCGGGGAGTACGGCTGTGGTCCGACGTTCTGTGCACGATCACGCTTCATGCGATTTCGCTGCCGGACGGATGTAATCTGTTGAGGCTACAAGCGGAGGGCGAATGTGAAGCGCAGTCTCTTTCTTCTGGCCCTGGGTTCCCTGATGGCGGCAAGCGCGGCATACGCGCACCACTCTTTCGCGCGCGACTATCACGAAGACCAGATGATCTCGCTCGAAGGGGACGTCGTCAGCTTCGACTACCGTAATCCCCACGCGTGGG
>Ga0310810_10001380_pt1 | contig 25439 bp, 24 predicted proteins | sample NCmetagenome_FD_207641 | JGI IMG/M metagenome (GOLD analysis project Ga0310810, IMG submission 207641) | Soil microbial communities from experimental microcosm in Duke University, North Carolina, United States - NC | ecosystem: Engineered > Artificial ecosystem > Soil microcosm > Unclassified ...
CACCCTGCGGGCCCAGGAGCCACATCCCGTGCTCGCCGCGGGTGATCAGCACGCTTTCGCAGCGCGCGCGCTCGCGAAACCGGACGGCCGCCGACCGCGCTTCGTCCGCGGTGCGGATGCGCTGCAGCGTCACGGCCTCCGCTTCGTGATGGTTCGGCGTGATCAATGACGCCCCGGCGTAATAGTCGATGTGCGGCACCTTCGGATCGACGAGCGCGGGAATCTTCTTCGCGCGCGCCGATTCAATCGCCGCCTGCGCCGTCGCCCGGGTGATCGCGCCCTTCTGATAGTCCGAGATGACCACGACGTCCGCCCGGGCAGCCGCCGCGCGGATGTTGTCGACCAGCGCCTGGCCGATCGCGCCAGCGGCGTCGCGCTCGCACTCGTAGTCGATCCGCGCCACCTGCTGGTTCCGCGTCGTCACCACGCGAAGCTTGCGCGTGGTCCGCCGCTCCGGATCGGTGGCGATCGAGTCCGTCCCGATGCCGGCGCGCCGCAGCTCGGCGAGCAGCTGCGTGCCTTCGTCGTCCGGTCCGATGAGGCCGGCGATCTCGACCGCGCCGCCGAGCGCGGCCACGTTCTGCGCCACGTTCGCGGCGCCCCCCAGCCGGTAGCTCTCGCGCTCGAACTGGACGACCGGCACCGGCGCCTCGGGCGAGATGCGCTCGACGCGGCCCATCACGAAGTGATCGAGCATCAGATCGCCGACCACGAGCACGCCGCCGCCGCGGGCGCGCGCGAGCAGGGCGCGGAGATCGCTCGTGCCGCTCATGCCCGATCCGCGGGCTCGGCGGCGTACGGCAGCGTGACGAGTACGAGGAACAGCATCAGGAACTCGGAATCGCCGAAATTGTATTCGAACAGCCCGGCCGTCAGCATCGCGCCGATTGCCGCGAGCCCTGCGTTGGACAGCGATCGAACGTCCGATCGACGCCGGCGAAGGAAATCGCGGACGAGCGTGACGATGAACCACAGCCAAACCAGCAGCGCGGGCAGTCCGCGCTCGGCCGCGATCTGGAGCGGCACGTTGTGGAGGTGCGGGTTCAACTGGTTGACCGCGGCCTTGTCGCGGTAGTGCGGGTAGACCTGGATCACCATGTCGGGCCCAACCCCGGTGAGCGGATCATCCTTGATGATCCGCCAGCCCGATCGCATCATCGCCAGACGGTCGGCGTTCGACGGATCCGTCAGGCTGAAGGTCGAATAGAGGCGCGTCGTGAGACTGGCCGGCGCGAGCATCAGGAAGCCGCCCAGCGCGATCGGCAGCAGGCCGAGCAGCCGGAAGTCGCGCAGGAGGAACAGAATGCCGATGCCGACGCAGGCGCCGACCCACGCGCTGCGCGTGAACGTGAAGCCCAACGCGAGCAGCAGCGCGGGGAGCACGAGCCCGGCCCACGCGCGATTGTGCTTGGCGAACATCACCCGCGACACGGCGGCGCAGCTCACGAGCATCAGCAGGCCCGAGTACGTCATGTAGAGCCCGAGCGTGCCCTGCGGGCGCCGTCCCAGGTTGTCGTAGTTCAGGATCAGGTATTGGATGATTCCGTACGTCGCGCTGAGCGCCCCGATGGTGATGATGACATCCGTGGCGAGCAGGGCGCGGCGGCCGCGGAACAGTCGATAGACCAGCGGCACGATCACGAGCAGCACGAGCTGCTTGGAGCGGATGAAACTCACGTGAGGGTCGACCGAAAACGCCGCCGCGACGAGCGTCGCCGCGGCGTACGCCGCCAGCGGCCAGAACATCGCCGGGACGCTGATCCGCTCGCGGTTCCTGACGAGCAGCACCAGCCACAGCAGGACGACGATCGTCAGGAGGATGTCGGCGGCCGCGATCGAGACCTGGAGCGCGGCTACGAACGCCAGCATGACCAGGCACGCGGCACGCTCGAGAGGCGCGGCAGGCAGCGCCGGCGTCGTGTCCTCGCGCGCGGCCCATTCGCGAGCGGCGCTGGCGTCTGTGGTCATGCGCGATCCGGCGGTCTCGCGGCCGCCATCGCCCGCTCCGCCGCCTCAATCACCGCGTGGGGCGCCAGGCGCGTCAGGCATCGGAAGTCCCCCGGCACGCAGACCCGCTGATCGCACGGCCGGCACGGCAGGTCCATCACTTCGATGGATTCCGCGGGTGGTCCGGCCCGCCACGGCGCCGACTGTGCGGACAGCGTCGGACCGAAGATGCCGACGATCGCGGTCGGCGTGGTCGCGGCGATGTGCAGCGGACCCGTATCGCCGCCGATGAACAGGCGGCTGCGTCCGATCAGCGCGCGCAGCTCCTGCAGATCGAACTCGCCGAGATCGCTGATGCGGCGTCCGCCCTCGCCGAGCGCCGCGCGCGCCGCGGCCGCGATGCGCGACGCGGCCTCGCGGTCCGAAGGGCCGGAGCTGACCGCGATGCGGCGACGCGGGTCCTGCGTCGCCAACTGCGTGATCAGCGTGACGAAACTCGATTCGGGCCAGCGGCGGAACCGGTTGCCGGCGCTGACGTGAACGACGATCAGTTCGTCCTGCTCGCCCACGCCGGCGCGCGCCAGCCGCGCCGCCATCCGCGCGTCCGCGTCCGCGTCGAGCGGCATCTCCACGGCGTCGCTGTCGGGACGCGGCGCGCCTCCCGGCCATCCAGGGAGCGCCTCGAGCAGGTCCCACTGATTCACGACCGAGTGGCGGGCCCGCAGCGCGCGCGGCCGCCCGACCACGCGCGTGTACATCCACGTCCGGCCGGCGATCGCGTAGCCGATGCGCTCGCGCGCGCCGCTCGCCCAGGTCAGCAGCGCGCTCCTGGGGCCGCCGTGAAGATCGATGGCCACATCGAACCGCTCGCGTCGAAGCCGGCGCGCCAGCCCGACGTCTGCGAAGAGCCGCCCCGCGCCCCGCCGCCGCGGCGCCACGATGACCTCGTTCAGATGGGGATTGTTTCGCACTACGGGCGCCGCTTCCGCTTCGACGACGTAGACCAGCCGGGCGCCTGGATACGCGCGCCGCAGCCCACGGATGAGCGGCGTGGTGAACACGACGTCGCCAATCAGCCGGAGGCGCACCAGCAGGATCTTCACTCGCTCTCGCTCGCGAAGCCCCTGATCAAGGTTCGATCGTCGCTTCGTCGATCAGCATCACGGGAATGTCGTCCTTGATCGGATACACGCGCCGGCACTGGGGGCACTTGAGCGCCGTCCCGCCCTTGACGAGCTCCACCTTCGTCTTGCAGTTGGGGCACGCGAGAATCTCGAGCAGCTCCGGATCTACGGGCATGTGTGTCCCTCGTCCATACGTCCATGGTCCCAGGTCCCTGGTCTCAGGTCCCCGGTCTCAGGTCAGTCTCCGGTCCCCGGTCCCTGGGTCCTGAGTCATGTGCGTCGTACGGCTATTATAGTCAGCAGGATATGTCGATCGTCTTCGCGCTCTGTCTGTCGATCGTCGCGAGCTCGAATCAGGGGCGGCCTGCGACCTCTGGATCCGCTGCTCGACGACCCGCGACCGAGCGACAATCGATCCAGGGACCTGAGACTGACGGACAAGGGACCAAAGGACAAGGGACCAAAGGACAAGAGAGCGACGGCCCGGAGTTCTATTTCCTGATGGGCCGCTACCTCGAAGGCGCCGGCAAGGTCGACGATGCCGTCGCGGCGTTCAAGAAGGCAATCGAGCTGGATCCGCGCAGCGCCGAACCGCGCGCGGAGCTCGCTGCCCTCTACGCGCGGCAGGACAAGGCGCGCGAGGCGCTCGATGCCGCGGAAGATGCCCTCAAAGTCGACCCCAGGAACAGGGAAGCCAATCGCATTCTCGGTACCGTGCTGGCCGCGCTTGCCGAGCAGCGCCAGGCGGGCCGTCCCGGCGACGATGTCGCGGCGTACCCGAAACGCGCGATCGCCGCGCTCGAGATCGCGCGAGGCGACGGGACCGGAGATCTGTCCATCGACCTCGCGCTCGCGCGCTTGTATCTGGACCAGGACCGTCCCGCGAACGCCGTCCCGCTGCTGCGGCGGATCGTTCTCGAGCAGCCGCAGTACGCCGACGGCGCCATGCTGCTCGCCGAGGCGCAGGAGGCCTCCGGCGCGCCCGAGGCGGCGATCGAGACCCTCACGACGCTCCTCCAGGAACAGCCGCAGTTCTTCCGCGGCCGGGTGCAGCTCGCCGAGCTCTACGATCGGCAGCGTCGGTGGGCCCAGGCCGCCGACGCCTGGGCGCGCGTCCAGGCGATCAATCCGGCCAATACGGAGATCGCCGCGCACCGCGCCTCCGCGCTCCTGAACGCCGGACGCGCCGCCGACGCGCGGGACATCCTGCGCGACGCGCTCAAGACCGCGCCGGACGACGTGCGGATGTCGTACTTGATGGCCCAGGCGCAGCGCGAAAGCGGCGACGTCGAAGGCGCGGAAGCCACGGCGCGCGCGCTGCACGCCGCCCATCCCGACGATGTGCGCACGACCTACCTGCTGGGCCAGGTGCTGGCCGCGCGCGACCGCTATCAGGATGTCGTGGATCTGCTGAAGCCGGAGATCGCGAAGCTGCGCGCGACGAATGCAAGGGCGCCGCAGGTAGCGATGCTGCTCGCGGCCGAGGGTACCGCGCTCGTCCAGTTGAAGCGGCAGGACGAGGCGCTGGGCGTCCTGAAGGATGCGATAGGGATCGCTCCGGACGACACGACAGTGCTGTTTCAGTACGGCGCGGCGCTCGATCGCGCCGGGCGACAGGCGGACGCCGAGAAGATCTTCCGGGACGTGATCGCGCGGGATCCCCTCGATGCCGGCGCGCTCAACTATCTCGGCTACATGATGGCCGAGCACGGCACGTCGCTCGACGAGGCCGTCACGCTCATCCAGCGCGCGCTGAGCGTCGAACCCGATAATCCGTCGTATCTGGACAGCCTCGGATGGGCGTACGTCCAGCAGGGCAAATTCGCCCAGGCCGATCCCCCGCTCAGCGCCGCCGCCGAGAAGCTGCCGAAGAATTCGGTCATTCAGGATCATCTGGGCGATCTGCGCCTGAAACAGAACCGTCGGGCCGACGCGATTGCCGCCTGGCAGCGTGCGCTCGAGGGCGACGGGGAGTCCATCGATCGCGCGAAGATTCAGAAGAAGATCGATGTGGCCAGGAAGAGCAGGTAAGCCACAATTCCCAACTCCACAACTCCCAACTCCGCAAAGCGAATGACGTCCGGCTTCACCAGGCGCGTACCGTGTGAGGTTGGGAGTTGGGTGTTGGGAATTGCCGTCGCGGCGTCCCTGATGGGTTCCTGCGCGCCGCGGCAACCGTTGCTCCCGTCGGGTGCGGGTGCGCCGTTTCCAGACTTTCCCTCGGCGTACCGTCAGGCGACGGCGGCGTGCGAGCAGATCAAGACGATCACCGCGACGTTCGCCCTTACCGGACGCGCCGGATCGAGCAAGCTGCGAGGACGGATCGACGCTGGCTTTGCGCCGCCCGCCCGGGCGCGGCTCGAGGGCATCGCGCCGTTTGGCAAGCCCGTCTTCATCCTCGTTGCGGATGGCGAACGCGGCACGCTGGTGCTGCCGCGGGAGGATCGCGTTCTCCGCGACGCGCCGCCGGATCGCATCGTCGAAGCGCTGGCGGGCGTGCCTCTTGGTCCCGAGGCCCTGCGAACGGCGGTCAGCGGCTGCGGGCTCGATGGCGCATCGCCCGCCGAAGGGCAGTCCTTCTCCAACGGATGGGTATCGGGTGCGTCCGGCGACTCGACCGTCTACCTGCGACAGGAAAACGGCGCCTGGCGCGTCGCAGCGGCGACGCGCGGTCCGGTCACGATCACGTATGCGGATTACGTCGCCGGCCGGCCGTCGACGATCCGCTTTCGCGCCGAGAGCCAGGGCCGTACGACGACGGATCTGACGGTGAGATTGTCGAACGTCGACCTCAACACGACGCTGGATCCCAGGACCTTCGAAGTCGACCTGCCGGAGCACCCGGTGACGCTCACGCTCGAAGAACTTCGCCGGGCAGGTCCACTGGGCGGGGGCGGATTGTGACTGCGGCCTCAAGTGGCAATCGCGAGTCGGCTCGTGCCTAAGAGAATGAAATTAACCGTTCGCGCGCATGCGAAGGTGAACCTGGATCTTCGGGTGCTTGGGGTTCATCCCGACGGCTATCACGAACTCCGGACCGTGTTTCAGACGATCGAGCTGCACGATACGCTCGTGTGCGCGGACCAGCCGGGAGCGTTCACGCTCAAATGCCGGACGCCGAACGTGCCGCTCGACGAGAGCAACCTGATCTGGAAGGCGGCGGCGGCGTTGTGGACGGCGCTCGGCCGGGGTGGACGCGTGCGCGACACGGTGGTCCGGATCGACAAGCGAATCCCCGTCGAAGCGGGACTGGGAGGCGGCAGCGCGGATGCGGCGGCTGCGCTCATGGCGCTGGGACGCCTGTGGGGCGGCGCGCCGATCACGCTGCTGCGGGATGTCGGCGCGGCGATCGGCGCGGACGTGCCGTTTTTTCTCTCCGGCGGGACCGCCCTGGGCCTCGGCCGCGGCGAGGAGATCTACCCGCTCGTCGATCTGCCGCCGCACTTCGTGGTCGTCGTCCGTCCGCCCTTCGGCGTGTCGACCGCCGAGGCATACGCCTGGTACGACGAGGATCGCGCGGCGGGCCTGCGCGAGAATCGGGAGCTTCAAATGCTGCCGGTTCCATGGCCCAGCCGCGCCGCCCAGATGATCAACGATCTCGAGCCGCCGGTCATGCGGCGGCACCAGGAGATCGGTCCGCTCAAGCAGCAACTGCGCGACGCCGGTGCGATGGCGGCCGCGATGTCGGGCAGCGGCTCGGCGGTTTTCGGGCTCTTCCGGAGCAGGGCCGCGGCCGAGCGCGCTGTCAAGCCTTTGTCTAGAAACGGCGCACGGGCGCTGGTGACCCGCACGCTGACGCGCGCCGAGCACGAAAGACGCGGCAAACCGGTTGTCCTTCGGCATGCGACCTCGCGGCGCGCAGGACAACCCTGAGCGCCGTCGAAGAGTTGCCCGTCTCCCCCGGATCCGCTACACTTGACCTTTTGTAGCTGGCCTCTCGGGGGCCCCTAGGGGATTTGGAAATTTGGAAATCGGGTAATCGGATAATCTTGCTTGCGCCGGATACCGCCGGCGCTTTGGAAGCGCTCGATTACCAGATTTCCAGATTTCCAAATTTCCATATGTTCCTGGGGCGTGGCCAAGCGGTAAGGCGCGGGACTTTGGATCCCGTATTCGGAGGTTCGAATCCTCCCGCCCCAACCATGCTTCTGGTGGTGCCTGCGTGATCACGACTGGAGCGTTACCGGCGACGATGGCCAGCGGGCAGCTCAAGATCTTTTCCGGCAGCGCGCACCGGGCGCTCACCGAGGAGATCGCCGAGTTCCTGCAGGTTTCCGTGGGACACGCGCGGCTGCAGCGCTTCCCGGACACCGAGGTCTCGTTCCAGATCGACGAGAACATCCGCGGGACCGACGTCTTCATCGTGCAGCCGACGTGCGCCGACGTCGATCGGCACCTCGTGGAAATCTGCGTGATGATCGATGCGTTCCGGCGTTCGTCGGCATCACGCATCACGGCCGTGATTCCGTATTACGGCTACGCGCGGCAGGATCGCAAGGACAAGCCGCGGGTCCCGATTTCCGCGAAGCTCGTCGCCAACCTGCTCAGCGCCGCGGGCGCGAACCGGGTGCTGACGATGGATCTGCACAAGGCGCAGATTCAGGGGTTCTTTGACATTCCGGTCGACCATCTGTTCGCCGCGCCGGTGATCATCGATTACCTGTCGCGCCTCGACAGTCCGAATCTGACGATTGTCTCGCCGGACGCGGGCGGCGCCGAGCGCGCACGCGCGTATGCGAAGCGCCTCGATGCCGAACTGGCGATCATCGACAAACGGCGGACGGAAGACGGCACGGCGGAAGTGATGAACGTGATCGGCGACGTCGGCGGCAGGACGTGCATCCTGCAGGACGACATCATCGACACGGCGGGCACGATCGTGAAGGCGGCCAACGCGCTGAAGGTGAACGGCGCCGAGCGCGTGTTCGCGTGCGCGGTCCACGGCGTGCTCTCCGGGCCCGCGATCGAGCGCCTCGAGGCAGCGCCGATCGATCAGGTCATCATCACGAACACGATTCCGCTGATGACCGACCGCGCGCGGAGCTGCCGCAAGATCAAGCAGCTCTCGGTCGCGCGGCTGCTGGGACAGGCGATCAGAAGTATTCACGAGGAAACGTCGGTCTCCTCGCTGTTCGTGTAGACGTAAACTGTAAACCGCGGACTGTGAACCGTTATGGACGCAACACTTCAGGCAGAAAAACGAGAAGGCCGAGGAAAAAACGAAGCCAGGCGCCTGCGCGCGGCGGGGAAGATCCCGGCGGTCGTCTACGGATCCGAGAAGAACAAGGCGACCGAGATCGCCGTCGATCCTCGCACGCTGCTGCGCATCCTCCACTCCGAGTCCGGCGTGAACACGCTCATCGGCCTCGAGGGCGCCGGTCTCGCCGTCGGCGGCAAGGTGCTCGTCAAGGAGTACCAGCTCGATCCGATCGACCACCGTCTGCTGCATGCGGATTTCTACGCCGTCGCGATGGACAAGGCGATCGTGGTCACCGTGCCGATCGTCATCAAGGGGGAGCCGAAGGGCGTCAAGCAGCAGGGGGGCATCGTCGACTTCGTGAACCGCGAGATCGAGGTCGAATGCCTGCCGGGCGACATCCCCGAGCACATCGACATCGACATCAGCGAGCTGATGCTGCACCAGGGCATCCGCGTGCGCGATCTGCCGAAGAACGACAAGGTGAAGCCGGTCAGCGAGCCCGAGATGATGATCGTCCACGTCGTGACGATCAAGGTCGAGGAGGCGCCGGCGCCGGCGGAGGCGGCGGCGGTCGCCGGGGTGGCTCCGGCCGCGCCTGCGGAGCCGGAAGTCATCAAGAAGGGCAAGAAGGAAGAGGACAAGGAAGAGAAGAAGTAATTGGCGGGTTGGTGAATTGGTGAGGTTGGTGAATTGGATCCGAACCCCAATTCCCCGATTCCCCAATTCCCCCATTCACCAATGAAGTTGATCGCGGGTCTCGGCAACCCTGGTCCCAAGTACGAGGGTACGCGGCACAACGTGGGTTTCGCGGCCGTGGACCTGCTGGCCAGGCGGCACCACGTTGAATGGGAGGCCGCGCCGCGAGGCACCGAAGCGCTGATCGGCCGCTGGCGGGCGCCGGATGTCGTGCTCGCCAAGCCGCTGACGTTCATGAACCTGAGCGGCACGGCGATCCTCGGGCTGCTGCAGTTCTACAAGATCGAGCTCGCCGACGCGCTCGTGATCGTCGACGAGGTGCAGCTCGGAACCGGACGCACACGGCTGCGGCCGGAAGGGTCGGCCGGCGGGCACAACGGCTTGAAGTCGGTCATCGCGTCGCTCGGGACCGGACAGTTTCCGCGGCTGCGTATCGGCGTCGGCCGGGGCGACAATCGGCGGGATCTCGCGGACCACGTGCTGGCGAGATTCGAGGCGGACGAGCGTGCCGTCATCGACGAGGCGATCGCCCGCGCGGCGGATGCGGCGGAGATGTTCATCGACGAAGGGATCGTCGCGGCGATGAACCGGTACAACAGAAAGGACGACGCGGCAGACGGCGGAAACGAAGACAACTAATCCTTGTCTCCTTGGAACCTGATTCGCAGGTTCCCGCACAGTCCAGAAGGAGAGTCATGAGTCAGATCAGACAGTACGAGCTCGTGTACATCGTGTCGCCAGACGCGAGCGAGCAGGCGATCGCCGAGCTGCACACGCAGGTCGAGCAGATCGCGCAGCGCTACAACGGCACGCTCGACAAGACAGAGAACTGGGGCCGGCGGAAGCTGGCCTACGAGATCGGCCACGCCCGCGAGGGCACCTACGTTGTCGAGACGATCAGCGGATCGGGCGAGATGGTGAAGGAGATCGACCGCCGGCTGCGCGTCACCGACACCATCATCCGGCACCTGATCGTCCGGGTGGACGACGATCTCCGCGTGGCCGACCGCCTGCGGAGCGAGCGGAAGGCGACGCAGGCGCGCCGGCGCACGGCCCGCGGGCTGCCGCCGGAGCCGCTGCCGACCGAGCGGCGCGGCGATCGCGACAACGACGACTCGGATGATTTGGGCCTGGAAGGCTCGGAGGTTCAGCGATGAGCGGAGAACGCGGGGGCGGCCGCGGCCGCGGCGGCAAGAAGGACGACAAGGACAAGGGCAAGGGGGAGCGTCCGCGCGGCGGCGGATTCTTCCGCCGGCGGCGGGTCTGCAAGTTCTGCGCGGACAAAATCGATTACATCAACTACAAGGACGTGCGGCTGCTGTCGCCGTTCATCCCGGAGCGCGGGAAGATCCAGCCGCGGCGGATTTCCGGCACGTGCGCGAAGCACCAGCGTGCACTGCAGACCGCGATTTCGCGCGCCAGGCAGCTGGCGCTGATTCCGTACGTGACCGACTAGCCGCACGCGCCGACGGCCCGCAGCCGTCGGCCCGTCACAGGACAAGCGATGGAAGTGATACTCAGAGAACACGTCGATAATCTGGGCCGCCGCGGCGACGTCGTGAAGGTCGCCGAAGGCTACGCGCGCAATTTCCTGCTGCCGCGCAAGCTGGCGCTGCCCGTCAACGACAACAACAAGCGCCAGATCGAGCGCGAGAAGAAGCTGGCCGAGGCGCGCGACATGGAGGAGAAGGCCGCTGCCGACGCGGTTGCGGCCCGCCTCGCGGAGCTCGACATCGAGATCCCGCGCCGCGTCGGGGAGAACGACACGCTCTACGGCTCGGTGACGTCAGCCGACGTCGCGCAGGCGCTCCAGGCGAGGGGATTCGAGATCGACAAGCGCAAGGTCCACCTGCCGGAGCCGTTGAAGGCGCTCGGCGAGAGCACCGTGCCCGTGAAGATCCACCGCGAGGTGATCGCCCAGGTCAAGGTGCGGGTCGTGGCGGACAAGAAATAAAGTCCTCAAACTCCCAACTCCCAACGCCCAAAGAATCCCCAATCGCCTCCGTGGGAGTTGTGGCGTTGGGAGTTGAGCGTTTGTTGTATCCTTCTGTCTCCCGCCGATGCCCGAAACGATTGCCCCCGCGGCCGACCGCACGCTTCCGCACAATCTCGAAGCCGAAAAGTCCGTGCTCGGCGCGATCCTCATCCATAACGAGGCGTTCAATCACGCCGCGGAGCTGATCGACTCGCGCGATTTCTTCCGCGACGCCCACCGGCGGATCTTCGACAAGATGGTGGCGCTCAGCGAGCGGAACGACGCCATCGATCTCGTCACGCTCAAGGAGGAGCTGCAGCGATCGGGCGAGCTCGAGGAAGTCGGCGGCCCCGCCTACATCGCGTCGCTCGCCGACGGCGTCCCGCGCAGCGCGAACGTCGAGCACTACGCCCGGATCGTCAAGGAAAAGGCGACGCTGCGGAACCTGATTCACTCGGCGAACCGCATCCTCGCCGACGCGTACCAGGCGGAGGACGACGCGGATTTGATTCTCGACGGCGCCGAGAAGGCAATCTTCGCCATCGCGGAGGATCGCATCCGCGAAGGGTTCGTCCCGCTGCGCGATCTCGTGCAGAGCAGCTTCGCGACGATCGAGAAGCTCCAGCAGCACAAGGGGCTCGTCACGGGCGTCCCGACCGGCTTCGTGGATCTCGACGAGATGACGGCAGGGCTCCAGCCGTCGGATCTGGTGCTCGTCGCGGCGCGGCCGTCGATGGGCAAGACCAGCTTCGTCCTGAACGTCGCGCAGCATATCGGGACGCAGACCGAAATGACGGTCGGCTTCTTCAGCCTCGAGATGTCGAAGGAGCAGCTGTTCATGCGGATGCTCACGTCCGAGGCGCGTATCGACGCCCACCGGTTCCGCAGCGGCTATCTGAACGAGAAGGACTACGGGCGCCTGTCGCACGCGCTCGGGACGCTCGCCGACGCGCGCGTGTTCATCGACGACTCGGCGTCGATCGGCGTGCTCGAGATGCGGGCCAAGGCGCGGCGCCTCCAGGCCGAGCACGGCCTGCACCTGCTCATCATCGATTACATCCAGTTGATGCAGGGGCGCGGCCGGTTCGAGAGCCGTCAGACGGAGCTCGCGTCGATCTCGCGGTCGCTGAAGGGACTGGCCAAGGAGCTCAAGGTGCCGATCGTCGCGCTCTCCCAGCTTTCGCGCGCGCCGGAGACGCGATCGGATCACCGGCCGCAGCTGTCGGATCTGCGCGAATCGGGGGCGCTCGAACAGGACGCGGACGTCGTCATGTTCATCTTCCGCGAGGAGCAATATCGCGACGCCGAAGGCCAGCCCAACCAGGAGGCTGAAGGCATCGCCGAGATCATCGTCGGCAAGCAGCGCAACGGCCCTGTGGGCACCGTCAAGCTCGCGTTCATCAAGGAGCACACGCGCTTCGAGAATCTGGCGCAGGGCGGAGTGTGAGCGAGGCGCGAGGTCCGAGGCGTGAGGCGCGGGACGCGAGGCGCGCGGCGCGCGTTCGGATCGCTCGCGGCACCGTCGCATGATCCGGCCGACTGTTGCTCGTGTCGATCTGGCCGCTATCGAAGACAATCTCTCGGCGATCTCCGCATTCCTCAGCGCCGCGCCGCGCACCACGCTCCCCGCGCCCCGCATTATCGCCGTCGTCAAAGCGAATGCGTACGGCCACGGCGCGAGCGAGGTCGGCCTCGCGCTCGAGCGCGCGGGGGCGGCGATGCTCGCCTGCGCCGACATCGAAGAAGGGATCGTCCTGCGTCGCGCCGGCGTCAGGATCCCGATCCTCGTCTTCGGGGCGCTCGGTATTAGCGATTTGGATGGCGTGTTTGACTACGATCTCATCCCGACCGTCTCCACGCCGTCTGCCGCCGCCGCGTTGGCGTCCGCAGTCGGCAAAAGGCGCGATCCGGCTTCCCCGCGCGTTCGCCGGGGTCAGACCCCGAGCTGGAATTCCATCCCTAATTCGGCTGGAAGTCGGCTGCGGTGCCACCTGAAAATCGATACCGGGATGAACCGTCTCGGATTTCGCCATGATAATTTGGGGCGGACGTTGCCGGAAATTGCGCGCGGGGGGCGACTGGACATCGACGCCGTCTACACGCATTTCGCCACCGCCGACGACCCCGAGCACCCGGCGTTCGCCTCGCAGCGCGAGCGCTTCGAACACGCCCTCACTCTGCTGCCCACCCTCGGCATCGCGCCGAAATACCGCCACGCCGCCAACAGCGCGGCGCTGCTCCGCGACCAGCGCGTCTGGTACGACTTCGTCCGCCCCGGCCTCCTCCTCTACGGCATCGTCCCTCCGCCGCTCGCGGCGACGCTCCCGCTGCGACCTGCCCTGTCACTCCATAGCCGTATCGTGCACGTGAAGGGCATGCGCCCGGGCGAAGGCACCGGCTACGGCCTCCACACCGTGGTCGACCGTCCGACGACGATCGCGATCGTGCCGGCGGGATATGCGGACGGACTCGATCGCCGCATGGCGGGACGGTCCTGGATGCTCGTACGCGGAAAGCGCGTACCGATCGTCGGCTCCGTTTGCATGGACATGACGATCGTGGACGTCACCGGCATGGATGTCTCCACCGGCGACGAGGTGGTCATCGTCGGGCATCAGGACAACGAATCGATCGGCATGCGCGAAATCGCGGCGGCTATCGGAACGATCCCGTACGAGCTCCTCTGCCGCGTTGGCACGCGCATTGAACGGCAATATGAAACGGGTAATCGGGTAATCGGGTAATCCAGAAACGTGAAAACGAAGACCGTTTACGCATGCCAGCAGTGCGGCGCGCAGTCGCCGAAGTGGCTCGGGCGCTGCCCCGAGTGCGAGGCGTGGAACTCGTTCGTCGAAGAACGGCCGGTGCCGGCGATTGCCGGCGGCGGCGCGGCGGCGGCGAGTGCCGGCGCGCGGTACGCGCTGGCAGCCACGGCCGGTCCGCAGTTGTACGAAGAGATTGACAGCGTCGTCTCCACAAGGCTGTCGACGGGTATCGACGAATTCGACCGCGTCCTGGGCGGCGGCGTCGTGCCGGGCTCGCTCGTCCTGATCGGCGGCGAGCCTGGCATTGGCAAATCGACGCTGCTGCTGCAGGCGGCCGCGCATTTCGCGCGCGCGACCGGCCCCGTCCTCTACAGCTCCGGCGAGGAGTCCGAGCACCAGATTAAATCGCGCGGCGAACGCCTCGGCGTGCAGCGGGCGCCCCTCTATCTTCTCGCTGAGACCTGTCTCGAACGGATCCTCGAGGAGATCGCCCGCCTGCGGCCGGCCCTGATCGTCGTCGATTCGGTGCAGACCATCTTCTCGCTCAAATTCCAGTCGGCACCCGGCAGCATCGGCCAGGTGCGCGAGGCCGCCACGCAACTGCTGTTCGCGGCGAAGGGCCAGAACATCCCGACGTTCCTGGTCGGCCACGTGACGAAGGACGGCAGTCTGGCCGGACCGAAAGTCCTCGAGCACATCGTCGACACCGTGCTGTACTTCGAGGGCGAGAAGCACCATGCCCACCGCGTCGTGCGCGCCGTGAAAAACCGGTTTGGCGCCGTGAGCGAGCTCGGTGTGTTCGAGATGACGGGCAAGGGTCTCGCCGCCGTGCCCAATCCGTCGCAGATGTTTCTGGCCGAGCGTCCCGCAGACGCGCCCGGATCGGCGGTGCTCTGCTGCATGGAAGGCTCGCGGCCTCTGCTCGTGGAGGTACAGGCGCTCGTCAGCACCAGCTCCTACGGCAACGCGCGCCGCATGGCGAGCGGGATCGATCAGAACCGGCTGTCGCTGCTGCTCGCGGTCCTGGAGAAACGCGCGGGACTCAATCTCCTCGGCGAGGATGTTTTCATCAACGTTGCCGGCGGGATGACCGTCGACGAGCCGGCGGCCGATCTCGCGATCGTCGCCGCTGTCGCCTCGAGCCTGCGCAATCGCCCGATTCGCGCGAGGACGGCCGTTTTTGGCGAGGTCGGCCTCGCCGGCGAGATTCGCGGCACGTCGCAGGCCGCGCTTCGACTGCGCGAGGCGGCGCAGATGGGCTTCACCCGCATCATCGTCCCCGAGGCCAACGTCGCTCCTGCCGACGCCCCGGCCGGATGCGAGCTCATCGCCGTCAAGAACGTCGGCGAGGCGCTCGATCAACTGATGGACTGGTAGTAGACTCCAAGCTCTCGCTGACCGCGCAGAATTCAGATGCCTCTCGCCGCCGGCGCGCGATTCGGGCGCTACGAGGTCCTCGGCCCGCTCGGCAAGGGCGGTATGGGCGAGGTGTACCGCGCGCGGGACACGACGCTCGGTCGCGACGTCGCGCTGAAGGTCCTCCCCGGCAGCGTCACGCACGATCCCGAGAAGATCGCGCGCTTCCGGCGCGAAGCCCAGGTCCTCGCCTCCCTGAATCATCCACACATCGCAGCCATTTACGGCGTCGAGCAATCGGGCGGCACGCAGTTCCTCGTGCTTGAACTGGTCGAAGGGCAAGACCTGGCGCAGCGGCTGGCGCGGGGCCGTCTGCCGCCAGACGACGCGCTGGCGATCGCGAGGCAGATTGCGGACGCGCTCGAGGCCGCGCATGAACGAGGCATCGTCCACCGTGATCTCAAACCCGCCAACGTCGCGCTGACGCCTGACGGGGAGGTGAAGGTGCTCGACTTTGGCCTGGCGAAATCCATTGAGTCCGCCGCCACGAATGGCATGCTCGACCTGGCCACCATCACGACGCCGGCGATGACGACCGGCGCAGGCATGATTCTCGGCACCGCGGCCTACATGAGCCCGGAGCACGCGAAGGGGCGTGCGGCCGATAAGCGCAGCGACGTCTGGGCATTCGGCTGCGTCCTGTACGAGATGCTGACCGGGACACGCGCCTTCACGGGCAAGGACGTCAGCGACACGCTCGCATCCGTGCTGCGCGGCGAACCCGACTGGGCGCTCCTGCCCGCGGACGCTCCAGCGCGGGTCCGCACGCTCGTGCGGCGGTGCCTCGAGAAGGATCCGCGGCAGCGCGTCGCGGACATGTCGACGGTGCGGTACGTGCTCGCGCAAGAGGATCAAGCGGGCGCGGATGCCGCTTCTTCGTCGGCTGCCCGGGCGGGTTCGCGTCATTCGAGGGCATGGATCGCGCTCGCGGCGTGTATCGCCGGCGCCGTCCTTGCCGGTGCGTGGTGGTGGTCCACGCCGGCACGTGCGGGCGGCGGTGTCGTCCGCTTTTCGATCGCGCTCAACGACGAGGTGATCAGCGGCCCGCGGTTCTCGGCCATTTCACCCGACGGCACCGCGATCGCGTACGTCCAAAAGAATCAGATCTACCTCCGGCGCCTCTCCGAACCGTCGGCGAGCCCGGTGCGCGGGACCGAGTCTGGCAACGCCGATGTCTACATCGCCGAGCCGGTCTTTTCGCCGGACGGAAGGTCACTCGTCTATTGGTCGGGCGAAGCCACGTCGGGAGAGATCAGGAGGGTCGACGTGACGGGCGGCCCCGTCGTGACGATCGCGCACGCCGACCTTCCGTCGGGTATGAGTTGGACTGCGTCGGGCATCCTTGCCGGTCAATTCGGGAAGGGGATCATGCGAATCGCGCCCGAAGGTGGGGCGCCGCCCCAACTCGTGCTCGCGCTCAAGGCCGGGGAGGTGGCGCTCGACCCGCAGATGCTGCCCCGCGGGGACGCGATCCTGTTTACATTCGCGTCCAATTTCCATCTGGAAGAGGCGTCGACCGACGAAACGTTCTGGGACAGGGCCCGCGTCGTCGTGCAGCCGCTGGAGTCCGGCGCGCGCACGACGATCCTGGATGGAGGCAGTGCGGCGCACTATCTCCCAAGCGGTCATCTTCTGTACGTCGTGGGAGGCACGTTGTTCGCCGCTCCGTTCGATCTGAAGCGCCACGCGCTCACCGGTCCTGCCGTCCCTGTTCTGGAGCACCTGAAGCGCACGGATTTCATTGTCGGCCGCAATACGTCGATGATCCGGCTCGGATCGGCGCACTTCAGCGTGTCGGACACGGGATCCCTGGTGTACGTGTCGCAGGCGGCGTCCGCTGGGTCGTCGCTGCACCAGCTGTCGATGATGGATCGCCGGGGCGGTGCCGAGACGTTGAAGCTGCCGCCGGCCGGGTACGAGTGTCCGCGCCTGTCGCCCGATGGCACCCGCGTCGCGTACGACACCGACAGCGGAAAAGACGCGACGGTGTGGGTGTACTCCTTGTCCGGCGCCACCTCGCCCTTGCGCATCACCTTTGCCGGACGCAGCCGTTTCCCGGTCTGGTCGGCCGACGGACAGCGCCTGGCATTCCAATCGGATCGCGAAGGGGATCGTGGGATCTTCTGGCAGCGCGCGGACGGCGGAGGTGTCGCCGAGCGCCTGACGCCGGTCATGAAGGACGCCGTGCAGGTCCCCGAGTCGTGGTCGCCGGACGGCAATCTCCTGCTCTTCAGCGTCACGAGCGGACAGAAGATCTCGCTGTGGACGCTCTCGTTGCGCGACAGGAAGGCCACCCCAATCGGCGATCCTCATGCCTCGGGCGGACCGGATGCCGTTCCACCGGGCGCGGTCTTTTCTCCTGACGGACGCTGGATTGCGTATGCGACGCGCACGACGCGCGACGCCCCCCACTGCGTCGTGTTCGTGGAGCCATTTCCAGCCACGGGGGCCAAGTATCAGGTGTCCGCCGACGACGACGGTCATCATCCGCTGTGGTCGCGCGACGGGCAGGAACTTTCTTACATTCCGGGTCCTCGACAGTTCTCGAGCGTTCACGTCAGCTTCCAGCCGGCGTTTACGTCTACTCGTCCCACTCCCGTCGTCGCCGTCGCCGGCGGCCGAAACAAGCCTGAGTTCGAGAAGGAAGAAAGCCCGTTCGAGGCGCCGTTTTACGAACGCAACTACGACGCCACCCGAGACGGCAGCAGATTCATTCGCGTGGTTGATGCCGTAGCGCCTCCGGCGCCGGCTGGTACCGTGACGGTCCCTGAGCTGCAAGTCGTCGTGAACTGGATAGAAGAGCTGAAGCGCCTCGTTCCGGCGCGTTGATTGGACTGAAGCCCGACACCTTCGACTCGATCACGCTCCCCAAGCCTTCCGCCGCCGGCGTCTGACCCGCGCCGCCGTTGTTCTGCGCCTTACCTGCCGAGCGGGGAGGCGTCATGAAGCGCGGTGGACTTTCGGCAGCGGTACTTGGCATCACGATGATCGTCGGCGCGGGGGCGAATGGATTCGCGCAGGAACCCGTCAGACCGGCGATCGCGCAGGACGGGCCGGCCCGGCCGACGCTGGCGATCGCCGACATCGCGGTCAGCCCCGGTGGCTGGACGCTGCCGCCGCCGCAGATGGGCGCTGCCATCATCGATCTGCTGCTCGGCGAGCTCGTCACCTCACAGCAGTTTCACGTCTATGACGGGCAGTGGCTCGTACCGCAGGACGAAATCGGCGGGCGCGCCAATATCGCCCACCTCCGTGAAGCTGCGGCGGAGCGCCATGTCGATTACCTCGTGCTCGGCAGCGTGACGGCGTTTTCGATGGTGCAGACGGGCAACCGCGGCGGCGGCATCCTGCCGTTGCATGCCGCCGGTGGTCTCGGCGTCGTGTCTGTGAATCGCTCTCAGCTCGCCGTCGCGGTCAATTTCCGCATCGTTGACGTCCGGACCGGCGAGATCGTGACGACGGGGTCGGGCCAGGGTACGGGGACGCGGAAGTCCGGAGGGCTGGCGCTCCTCGGTCTGCTCCGCGGACTCCCGCTGCCGCTCGCCGCTGCCGGCGCGCACACGGTCGCGAACGCGCGGGACGCAATGCTCGCCGAAGCGCTCAAGCGCGCCGTCCACGATGCCGCACTGGCGATCTCGGGCACCGCGCAGCGCCTGCACGCGACTGAACGTCCGCCAGACGGCCGAAACTATGGGACGTCGATGGAGAGCGGGACGACGACGGTGCCCCAGTGCAGGACGAGCTCCGCGTGCCGGCCGTCCACGACGGGGAAGTAGTAGGCGAGCGTTTCCATGTGCGACCCGTTCCTGGGCGCGACGTCGATCTTCAGGAAGTCCTGGTCCTCGACCCGCGCATGTTGCGTGTGGAACGTGGGATGCGCGCGGTTGAGAATCATCGTCCACATCGCGGGGCCCGGTTTCGCCCACAGCGTGTAGGTGCCGGCCGGCACCGTCTGTCCGTTCAGCTTCACCTCGGTTGAAATCGTCAGCGTCGTGCACTCATTTGCGCCCGGACACCAGACGCGATCGTACGGCACGAGCGCGCCGAACAGATCCCGCCCGCGCGCCACCGGCCGGTCGTACTCGATCGAGATTTTCGTCTCGGCGACTTGCTGCGACACCGAGCCGTGCTGACTCGGCTTGATCGGGGGCTGGCCCGCGATCAGCAGAGCCACCAGGAGCACCATCCTTCGATTCTAGTGCTATCCTGCGAGCCCGTGCGCTGGATCGTTCGCGGTGACATCGACGGCTTTTTCGGCCTCGCGATCGACAATCTCGTCCAGCTCCTGCTGATCGACGCGTTGTGCCGCGGCGTCCTCGGCTTTCCGGCGGAACTGGTCTACGGACGCATCCTTCCCGGCGCGGCGGTGTCCGTGCTCGTGGGCAACTTCGCCTACAGCCTGCAGGCGAAACGCCTGGCGGAACGCACGGGCCGCACGGACGTCTGCGCGCTGCCGTACGGGATCAACACGGTCTCGCTGTTCGCGCACGTGTTTCTGATCATGCTGCCGGCGAAGGCGCTCGCGGCGGCCGCCGGCGCTGACGATCCTGCCCGCGTCGCGTGGCAGGCTGGCCTCTTCGCGACGCTGTGCGCCGGCATCATCGAGCTCGCCGCCGCGCCGATTGCCGATCGTGTTCGCAAGGCGACGCCGCGCGCGGCCCTGTTGTCGACGCTCGCGGGCATCGCGCTCAGTTTCATCTCGCTCGGCTTTCTGTACCGGACGTTCGCGCGACCGCTCGTCGGCCTGACGACGCTGGCGATCGTGATGCTGACCTACTTCGGCCGCGTACGGTTCAAGGGGCGGCTGCCCGGCGGCGTGCTCGCCGTCGGCCTCGGCACGGCCATCGCCTGGATGACCGGCATCGCGCCTGTCGGATCGAAGCCGTCCGCCGCGGCGCTCCACCTGCCCGTGCCCGTCGTCTCCGATCTGATCGCGGCGATGCGCGGCGGGCACCTATGGCCCTACTTCTCCGTGATCGTCGCGATGGGCCTGTTCAACGTGATGGGCTCGCTGCAGAACATCGAGTCGGCCGAGGCGGCGGGCGACAGCTACGACACGCGCCGCTCGCTGACGATCAACGGCATCGGCAGCGTCGCAGCGGCCCTCTTCGGCTCCGCGTTCCCGACGACGGTGTATATCGGGCACCCGGGGTGGAAGGCGCTCGGCGCGCGCGCCGGCTATTCGATCCTGAACGGCGCGTTCGTCACGGCGATCGGCCTGACCGGGACGCTCGCGTGGATTGCGTGGGCGATTCCGATCGATGCCGGCATGGCGATCGTGTTGTGGATCGGCATGATGATCGTCACGCAGGCGTTCGACGCCGTCCCGCGCGCCCATACGCCGGCGGTCGTCGTCGGCCTGCTCCCGGGCATCGGCGCGTGGGGCGCCCTGCTCGCGAAGAACGGCCTTCGCGCCGCGGGGCTCGGCGGTCCCGCGGGTCCGTTCACGGACGCGCTCGTGGCCGGGTTCCAGAAAAACGACACGTGGATAACCGGCGCGTTCGCGATCGAGCAGGGCTTCCTGTTCACGGCGATGCTGCTGTCGGCCGCGGTGGTCGGCGTGATCGAACGGCGCTGGACCGCGGCCGCGGGATGGTGCGTCTGCGCAGCGCTGCTGTCGGCGACAGGCCTGATGCACTCCTACGCGTGGTCGTTCGCCGACACGACGCTGAAGCTCGTGCCCGCATGGCCGTTTGTATGGGCGTATCTCGCGATGGCCGCCCTCTTTTTCACCGCGCGCTGGACGACGGAGCCTGAGCGTCAGTCCGAATAATCCGCGAGCTCGTCGAAACTTCGGATCGTCCGATGATCGTGCGGCGGCTGCGGCGCGCTGCCGGGCCGCTCCGTGAGGATCGTCTCCATTCCGGCGGCGCGCGCCGCGTCGAGCTCGCCGATGACATCCGAGACGAACGTGATGCCGCCCGCTGGGAGCGCGATCGTGTCGGCGATTCGCGCGTAGCTCGCGAAGTCCTTTTTTCCGCCGACAGCCGTGTCGAAGTACCAACGCAGAAACGGCGTGAGATCGCCGGCTGACGACCGTCGGAAGAGCCATTGCTGGGCGAGCACGCTGCCGGATGAAAAGATCCCGACCGGCACGCCGGCCGCGTGCCAGCGGGCGAACGCGCGCGGAACGTCGTCGAACACCTGTCCGATGAGCGACCCGTCGCGGTAGCCCTGCTCCCAGATGCGGCCCTGCAGCGCTTTCAGCTCGGGCGCCTTGCTGTCTTCATCCATCAGCGCGAGGTACCTGGCGAGGTCGCCCTCCCGGCCTTCGCCCGCGAGAAAGGCGGCGAGATGCGCGCGCGCGTACGGAAAGAGGGTCTGCGAGACGAACGCGATCGGGGTCGTCGTGCCTTCGACGTCGAGGAGGAACGCTCGCGTGGTTCGTTCGACGGCGCTCACTCGCGTCAGCGCCGTGCGACGTACGCCGGCCCGAAGCACACGGGCTCGAACCCCTTGTCGACGCCGCTGTCGGTGTAGTGCGGCGTCCAGCCCGCGGTGTCCTGGAACAGCCGGATCGCGCGAATGCGCCGATCGTGGCACAGATCGAACCAGTGATGCGTTCCGCGCGGCACGCGGATCAGATCGCCGGCTTCGACCTCGATCGCGAACACGGGACCGTCGGCCGGGTGGACATGAAAGAGCCCGCGGCCTTCGATGATGAACCGCACTTCGTCCTCGTCGTGCCAGTGCTCGCGACTGAACTTCGCCAGCATCACGTCGAGGTTGGGCGTCTCCGGCTTGACGTCGATGACGTCGGCGGTCACGTAGCCGCCCCGGGTCTTCAGCGCATCGATCTCGCGTCCGTAGGCGGCGAGGATCGCGTCGGCCGGCGCGTCGGCCGCGATGGCGTGGTCAGGCGTCCAGCGCTCGTAGTCGATGCCGAAGCGCGCGAGAAACGCGGCGACCTCCGCGCCCTCGGTCAGCACGTCCGTCTCCCGACTCCCGGCACTTGACTCCCGAAGTCTTACGAGCGCCATGATGCGGCCTCCTTCTCGCGGCCGAGGCTTTCCAGCAGGAACTCCAGGATCTCGACGTGTCGGGCGGCCTCGGCGAGTGTGGCTCCCCAAGTGTACAACCCGTGGCGCCGGAGCAGGAATCCGTGCGCGTCCGGCCAGGTGTCGAGGGTCTTCCGGACCTCTGCCGCCAGCCGCGTCATGTTCTGATCGTTTTCGAGCACCGGCAGCCACTCGCGATGCTCGTGCGTCGTCACGCCGGCGAGCCCCTTCAGCATCTCGTAGCCGGTGATCTCGACGCCCCGTGCATCGCCGAACCGGCCCGACAGCACCGTGCTCCACACGGAATGCGTGTGCAGCACCGCGCCGGCGCCGCGCGCGCGGACGATCTCGACGTGGAGTCGCGTTTCCGCCGATGGCGCGCCAGTGCCCCGGACCGCGCCGTCCGCGCCGATCTCGAGGATGTCGTCCGGACCGAGCTCTCCTTTGTGCGTGCCGCTGCGCGTGATCGCCAGCCGGAGCGGATCGCGCGCGATGACCGCACTAAGGTTGCCGCTCGTGCCGAGCACCCAGCCGCGCGCATCGAAGCGCCGTCCGATCCGTATCAGTTCCTGCGTGACGTCGAGCATACGAAAAACGGGACCGCCTGCCCGGCTCAATCTCCGTCGTGCGCGGATTCTACTATCCCGCGATAAGCTTCCCGGCATGCCAATTCGACGGACGACAGCCTGGATTCTGGCGACGGCGGTGGCGACCGGCGCCGCGCTGGTGGCGCAGCGCGGGCGCGCCGGCTGGATCGCGATCTCGGAGGGACAGGAATGTCCGCCGGGGACAACGGAGGCGCGCCATCTGGAGTGCGCACCTCCCGACAGCCCGCCGCCGAGCATTCTCGACTACCGGCCGCGATCGACCGTCGTCGCCCCGGTGCACCTCGTCCCGAAGGCCAAATTCCCGATCGTCGACGTCCACACGCACGGCAGCGCGAGCTTCGTGAACAACCTCGAGCGCATCAGAGAAATGGATGCGCTCAACCTGCGCGTGCTGGTCGATTTGTCAGGGGGGACCGATCCGGGAGTCATCAAACGGAAAGTCGACGCCATCAACGCGAGCCCGTACAAGGATCGGTTTCGCGTGTTCGCCAACGTCGAATGGAGCGGCGCCGGCGGGAGCGGCTGGCGGGAGCGGGCGATCGCGAACCTGCGTCAGGCGGTGCAGAACGGCGCGATCGGGCTGAAGGTGTTCAAGGAACTGGGCCTGTCCAATCGGAAGGCGGACGGCTCGCGGCTGGCTGTCGACGATCCGGACCTCGATCCGGTGTGGGACCTGGCCGGCGAGCTGAATATCCCCGTCATCATCCACACGGCGGAGCCGCAGGAGTTCTTCTCGCCGCTCGACTATCACAACGAGCGCTGGCTCGAGCTGAACATCTTTCGCGATCGATACCGTCCGCCGGATCGGTATCCGACGTTCCAGCAGCTCATGAAGGAACGCGATCACATGTTCGCGAAACATCCGCGGACGCGCTTCATCGCCGCGCATTTCGGCTGGTGCGGCAATGATCTGCCGCGTGCGGCGCGTCTGTTGGACGCGCTGCCGAATGTCGTCTTCGACGTCGCCGCGGTGCTCTATGAGTTCGGCCGTCAGCCATACGCGGCTGCACAGTTCTTCACGAAATACCAGGACCGCATCATGTTCGGGAAGGACGTGTACGACGCGTCGGAGTATCCGTCCTACTGGAGGGTCTTCGAGACGCACGACGAGTACTTCGATTATTACCGGCCCTATCACGCGTTCTGGAAGCTCAATGGGATGGGCTTGTCCGACGCCGTCCTGAAGAAGCTGTATTTCCAGAACGCATTACGGGTTGAGCCGGGGCTGCCACAGACGGGATGGCCGAAATAGAGGTGGGGGTATGATGAAGGGGTTTTTATACCCGGAGTCATACCCCATGCCTTGGTACGTCGTGACTCGCGCCTGTTTCGTAGCGGCGGTCGCCTGGGCGGCGGCGCTCACGCGGCCCTTCGATCCCCAGGCCCTGCCGAACGTCGCCGTCGGCGTTGGGCTTGGCGGCATCATCGTCTTCCTCGAGACGCGCCTGCGATCCGCCGAAGTCACCGATCTGCTGGGCGCGCTGATCGGCGGCGCAATCGGCCTCGGGCTGTCGAAGACGATTGGCGCGGCGCTGTTCTGGGCCGACACATCCGACAACCGGATCGTCTTCCTGCACAGCCTCATCCTGCTCGTGTTTCCCTACCTTGGGATTGTCATGGGAGCGCGGAAGGGCGAGTGGCTCGAGCCGCAGCGGCTGGTCAGCCTCTTCCGGAACACCGGTCCGCAGAAGCGCTACCGGATTCTCGACACGAGCGTGATCATCGACGGGCGCATCGCCGACATCTGCGAGACGGGATTCCTCGATGGGACGCTGGTCATACCCCAGTTCGTGCTGAAGGAGCTGCAGCTCGTCGCGGACTCCGCGGATTCGCTGAAGCGCAACCGCGGCCGGCGCGGCCTCGACATCCTGCAGAAGATCCAGAAAATGTCCGGCGTCGACGTCACGATCTCCGACATCGACTTCCCCGAAGTGCGCGAGGTCGACTTGAAACTGATCGAGCTCGGACGCACGCTCCAGGGAAAGATCGTGACGAACGATTTCAACCTGAACAAGGTCGCGCAGCTTCGGGGCGTCGAAGTCCTGAACATCAACGAGCTTGCCAACGCGCTCAAGCCGGTCGTCCTGCCGGGCGAGTTCATGAAGGTCTTCATCCTGAAGGAAGGCAAGGAATACAACCAGGGGGTGGCGTATCTCGACGACGGGACGATGGTGGTCGTCGACAACGCGCGCCGGATGATCAGCAAGACGATCGACGTGGTCGTCACGAGCGTGCTGCAAACGACGGCAGGGAAGATGATCTTCGGCCGGTATATCGAGACGCCGGCGCCGGCGACGCTTGCAGCCGCGGCGCCCGTCGCGCCCCCGGCGCCGATGAGCGCCGCGAAGATGACCAATGCCAAATGACGGATGGGCAGCTACGACCAGTGGCGCACCGTCCTGTTCCTGATCCCCGCGATTAGCGTCTATACGATCGTGTTCGGCACGGCATCGCTGCTGTCGACGCTGTTCGATCGCAGCGGAGACGCCGGCCACCGCTGCGCGCGCGCGTGGTCGTGGCTGATTCTGAAGACGACGGGCGTGCGCGTTCAGGTCGTCGGGCTCGAGCGGCTCGATCCGACGCGCAGCTATGTCTTCGCGGCCAACCACCAGAGCATCTACGACATCCCGATCCTGTTCGCGTCGCTCCCCTTCCAGCTCCGGATCATCTCGAAAGCGTCGATCGGAAAGATTCCATTTCTGGGGTGGCA
>Ga0310810_10001381_pt1 | contig 25433 bp, 26 predicted proteins | sample NCmetagenome_FD_207641 | JGI IMG/M metagenome (GOLD analysis project Ga0310810, IMG submission 207641) | Soil microbial communities from experimental microcosm in Duke University, North Carolina, United States - NC | ecosystem: Engineered > Artificial ecosystem > Soil microcosm > Unclassified ...
TGTGGTCTTCAGCTGGAGTTTCGACAGCAACCGCATTCTATAGGTGCTGACGGTCTTGACGCTCAAGTCGAGCGCCCCAGCGATTTCTGTCACGGATTTTCCCCCTCCAATCATCGACAGGACTTGCAGTTCGCGGTCGGAGAGCAGGGTATGGAGTGGTTTTCCGGCTGCATGTAGCGGCATGGCCTCCAGCCGCTCAGCCAACGTGGCGGTGACATATTGCCGGCCCGCAAGAACGGTTTTGATCGCGGTGGCCAATTCCTGCGGCGCTGTATCCTTGGTTACATACGCAGAGGCCCCGCTCTTCAGGGCCCTGACGGCATACTGTTCCTCGGGATGGAAACTGAGGACGACGACAGGCAGGCCGGTTCGAAGTGTTTTCAATTTCTTCAAGACATCGAGCCCATTGGTATCGGGAAGATTGATATCGAGCACCACCAGATCCCACGAGCCTTCTTGAACCTTGGCGACCGCCTCCTGACCTGTTCCCGCCTCGGTGACCTCGAGCTGCTCAAAAGCATCCGCCAGCATCTGCTTCAGTCCGACCCGCACGATCGCGTGGTCGTCGACCAGCAGAATCCTCAACTGTGTACGTTGATGACCGGAAACTTCGATCGAAGGGGCAGGTTGATTCGACTGCATCGGGCGTAATGTACTGGCCACGATCGGTGTTGAGATCCGGCGTCACTGTAGCGAAATCCGACAAGAAAGTGAACAGTATAATTCATGCGTAGGATTCGTCCTACAACATTTTTGTTAAGGAGACACCGAACCACACACACGGCTTTAGCGTTGATCTTTCGCGAGAGGCGCATTCTCGAATTTGGTGGGAAGGGATAAGGTCACCTCGGTGCCCTTTTCTGGCGCGCTCACGATTTTCACCGCGCCACCGACCAGTTTCACACGCTCGTGCAGCCCGCGGAGTCCGAAGGAGCGCCCTTCCTTCCATTGCTCGGGACGCAAGCCGCGGCCGTCGTCATGAATGGTCAAGACCAAGTGGTCGTGCTCAACCATCAAGCGTATATCGGCCTTTGACGCGTGGGCATGCCGCATCACGTTGGTCAGCAGTTCCTGGGCGCCGCGAAAGACCGTGGTGGCCAGCGCGACTTCCACCGGCGCGTCCCGAAGAGACGGGTCGATCGCCAACTCGCATGGAAGCCCCGTCCGATCCTGAAACGATGTGGCGAGCCATTCCAAGGCCGCGACAAGCCCCAAATCGTCCAGGACGCCGGGACGCAACGAAGCCGCCGTGGCGCGAACGGATTGAATCAAGCCATCAATGGCATGAGACATGCCGATTGCCTTCGACTTCATTCCGGCAGCTCCCGTGGCCTTGAGCGGACGCGACAATTCCTTCGCCAACCAAGCGACGTCGAATTTCAGACCGGTCAATGCCTGGCCGAACTCGTCGTGAAGCTCCCGCGCCAGCCGCTTTCGCTCGATTTCTTCCGCTTCCGTCAATCGTCGGGTCAGATCGCGCAGCTGCTCGTAGGTTTCCTTCAATGCGCGTTCAGCCTGCTTGCGCTCGCTGATATCACGGAGAAATGCGCTGAAAATTTTTCCGCCGTCGATGGTCAAGGCGGTGACGGACAATTCGATGGGGAACTCGCGTCCGTCTTTGTGCAAGGCGGAAAGTTCCACCCGGCGATTGAGAATGGGGCCATGTCCGGAGGATAAAAACCGCAGTAAACCGGCGTTATGCGCCTCGCGATAGCGTTGCGGCAGGATGGTATCGCTCAGCAATCGCCCGCTGATTTCCTGTTCTTGATAGCCGAACATCGACGCCGCCTGTGAATTCCACCCCGTGATGATTCCGCGCTCGTCCATCGTCACGACGGCATCCAACGCGGACTCGACGATGGCTCGTGTCCGCATTTCACTGGCCTGCAAGGCGGCGACGGCCTGCTTCCGCGCGATCGACGCCGCCAGACCATTGCAGACGGATTCAATAGTTTGACGCATGGGCTCCGAGATCGCGTCTCGGCTGAACAGGCCCAAGACGCCGAAGACCTGGTTTTCGACCATCAAGGCAAACCCTGCAAACGACCGGAGCCCGTGTTCACGCATCCACGCCTTGTTCGGCAACCGATCGTCGCTCAGGACGTCGTTCGTGAAGAGCGAGCCGTGGCCTTGGGCAATGCGGCCGATTTTTAGCGCGCCGAGCGGCACACGACGGTATTCGCCGTTGAGATTCGTCGAGAGACCAGAACTGGCGTGCAGGTGAAGACACAAGGACCTGTCCTGGCACCAGGATGCCTTGTGACAGTTTGCGCAGAGATCACCGGGCTTGAGGAGCCATACACGCGTGAAGGCCGCCCCCAGATGCTCTACCGCCGCATCCGTGCAGCGGTGGAGGAGGCTGTCGAGCGGTTCATCGTGATTCAAGATCAGACTGACTTTGGCGGCGAACGCCGCGCACTTCGCGCGCTCCTCCAGCGCCTGTTCCGCAACTTTTCTCGCCGTGATGTCGCGGGTGATGGCTTCCACGCCAACGATGCGGCCTTCGACGCGGCGAAGACGGACGTGCTGACCGAACCATACTTCCTTCCCGTCCTTCGTCAGTGCAGGGAATTCATAATAGGTGCTTGGAATCTGGGCCAACAGCTGGTCCTTGTAGAACCGCTGGGCCTTCTCGCGCACGTCTTCCCGGATCAGCTCGAGGTAATGCTTCCCCAGCAGATCCTCCTGTTCATGGCCCATCATCGCGCAGGCGGCGGCATTGACGAACGTGAACCGGCCGTCCAGGCCAGCCGTATAAATGATGTCGGTCGCCTGGGACACCAGCGAACTGTACCGCGCCTCACTTTCCCGTAAAGCTTCCTCCGTCCGCTTCCTGGCGGTGATATCGATCTCGATCCCGGCCATGCGGACGGGCGCCCCCTCCTCGTTGCGTGCGATGACCCTTCCGCGGTTCAGAATCCACGTCCACTCGTTTGCCTTGGTGCGAACGCGCATCTCGGCTTCGAATTCGGCAGTCTGCGTCGCCAGACAGGTCTGCAGATTCCATTCGACCACAGGGCGGTCATCGGGATGAATGCCGTCCATACAGGATGAGATGTGAGGCGCCGGTTCCTGGGAACTGAATCCGCGCAACTGGGCCCAACGTTCGTTGAAGGAAAACGCGCCGGTCTCGATGTCCCAGTCCCATGAGGCGAGCCCTGCGCCGTGAAACGCCATTTCCAAACGCTCCTGACTGGCTTGGAGCGCAGCGGTCCGTTCATCCACTCGGCGCTTGAGCTCATGACGAACCCGTTCCAACTCCTCCTCGGTTCTCTTACGGTCGGTAATATCGTCGGCGATGCCGGCGATTCGGCACACCGCTCCGGCGCTGTCATGAACAGGAAACGCCCGATCCCGTATCCACCGCGTGGACCCGTCAGGTCTCACGATACGGTATTCTTCGTCGTAGGTCCCCACAATCTGTTTGGTCAGCGCGGCCTGGAGGACCCGTGAACGGTCTTCCGGATGGATCGCTTGGAGCCACGACCGCGGTGAGCGATATAAGCTTTCGCATGATTGTCCCCAAATCGATTCGTAGGCCGGGCTGATGTAGAAAACTTCGTTTTTCGCCATATCGCTCAGCCAGAACACCTCTTGAATATAATCGGTCACCTGCCGGAATCGCTCCTCGCTTTCGCGCAGCGCCGTTTCGATCCTTTTCCGGTCGGTGATATCCACGGCGACCCCCCCAAGGAAGTCGAGATGGCCGGCATCGTCACAGATCGGGAATTTGCTCACGAGGCTTTCATGAACCCCGTCTGCGTAGGGGGCTGTTTCAACGGTCACGACGGCCTTGTGGGTCTCGATCACTTGAGCATCGTTCGCTTCGAACTGCCTGGCCGTCGAAGCGGGAAGCACGTCGCGATCCGCCCTGTATTGCCACCGGGCGGGGTCCACGGCGAACGCCTTGCTGAAGGCTTCATTGAGGTAGAGGTACCGTCCGTGCGCGTCCTTGATCCAGGCCAGCGCCGGCAGGTTGTCCATGAAGGCCGCAAACAGCCGGTCGCTCTGCCGGCGGGCCCGGTCGGTTTCGTTGACGGAACGTGCGGTCCATCCCAGCAGACCGGCCAACGTCACGATCGCGGCGGTGGCAAAAATGGCGACGCCCATCGCGGTACTGTACAAACCCTGGCGTTCGCCATACAGCCGGATCCAGCCGATGACGGGCAAGAGAAGCAGCACCACCGGCAGCAACCGTCTGAGCATATAGCCGCCGGCCTGATCACTGGTCATGACTGCCATGACTCCAGTCTCTGGATGCAGAGCCAGGGCACCGGCGCACGCGACTAACAACGTAACGGCGGTATGGAGGGCCATCGGCGTATACTGACCGACCCCGTAGAGAAATTGCTCATGATACAGGTAGCCAAGAAACGCCATGAATGCCAACAGCATGGCTCCCAACGTGCAACCGTCCGACAGTGAGTAGTGGCGAGGGGGTGTCCTGACCTTGAGAAGAAGAGCGGTCCCCAGAAGGGAAAAGCAGGCGGCCGTGTTGAGTCCCATTCGGCCGGGTATCCACGGGCCGACGGTCTCCGGCGGGTCATAGAAAAGCCACTGGTCGATTCCGAAATCTAATCCAAGCAAGTACTCAAGACCTGTCACGAGACCCAGGCTCGCCGTCGCCGCAGCGCACCCGTCGGCCGTCAGACGAAGCGTCCTCGCTCCACCTTTAATGGACGCGCACAACAATGAGACGCCGCTGAGCATGAAGGCGACCGCGGCATTCGGCATCATGGGGATGAGACCGGGAGCCAGGCTCTTCAGATCGGCGCTGCCGACGGTCCAGCCGAAGAGGACGAGGCCGCCCACCTCGATCGACAAGAGGCCTGCCACTGGAGGAAGGGGGTGGACAAAAAGCGAACGAAGTGCCTTCATCAGAAATACCTCAGAAGGCGGCAAAGAATCTGAAGGGTCGGTCAGTCGATGATTTCGACTTTCTTTCCCGTCGACTGGGCTCGCTTCAAACAGTCTGCATCGGTCACGGCGCAGCGGAGCGTATCCAACTCGGCTTCATCGACAATCTCAACCTTCTTGCCTTGAGCTTTGGCCTGCTTGAGGCAGCCCGTGTCCGTTGCCACGCATTTCACGGAATCCGACGCCGCGGGCGCATTAACGATCGAAACGGCCTTGCCCTGTTGTTTCGCGCGCGCCAAACATTCTTTGTCCGTCGCCACGCACTGAACGGCGTCCTCGGTCTTGTTCATTCCCTGATCGATGGTCTGGTCGATGCGCTGGTTGAGGCGATCTCGGCTTTTCTGCTCCGCACTCTTCTTCGCCTTGTCGAACAATCCCTCGAAAATGCCCTGTGCATGCAGAGGATGGGCGATGAGCACAAGGAGCGCGGCGATGCATCCCGTCACGAGACCTTTGACCATGATCCGCCTCCTTCAAAGATGCATTAGGGGTTGATACGCGAACAATAGCACAGCCCGCGGGGTGAGACAAAGGCGATCGCCGATTTCAAGACCGACTGTCCACCTCCGGCCTACACCAGGATGGCCTACGTATTGTCAACCAATACTGGTTTCCAGCAGGATAAAGAGATCCTTGACTTGCGTGAGCACCTCATAGACGCGTCGCTGTCGAATTGGGAGAATCCATACGACTACCTGATGTCAACGGTGAATACACCCTCAATCAGAGGAGTCCATCATGAAATATCTATGCTTGGTCTACGTCGAAGAGAACACACTCAATGCGCTGCCCAAGCCCGAGCGCCAATTGCTCTCGGACGAATCCATGGCTTTTTGTGACGACCTGCAGAAGAAAGGGCAATTGATCGCGGCATCGCCGCTGCATCCGGTTGAGTCTGCCACGACCATCCGCGTCCGGAACGGAAAGACCGCGACGACGGACGGCCCCTTTGCTGAAACCAAAGAACAGCTCGGCGGATTTATCGCCATCGATGTCCGCGATCTGAATGACGCGATCCGAGTCGCGTCCCATTTCCCCGCCGCACGAATCGGAAGCATCGAAGTACGTCCGATGAAGGAACTGGGCTGTGCTGAATGACGCTCGGGCCCAGGTTGATGAGGTCTACCGAACGGAGTCCCGCCGCGTCCTGGCCACGCTGATCCGTCTTCTCCTCGATTTCGACCTCGCGGAAGAAGCGCTGCACGAGGCCTTTGCCGCAGCACTGGAACGGTGGCCCCGTGAAGGGATGCCTGCCAACCCCCGTGCCTGGCTCGTCTCGGCCGGCCGGTTCAAAGCCATCGATGCCATCCGTCGTCGCGCACGCTACGATGCGACCCTGTCTGAATTCGCCAAAGAGGTCGATGCGGCCGCTGAAGAGCCTCTGGAGCCGACCGATCATGACATTGACGACGACCGCCTACGGTTGATCTTCACGTGTTGCCATCCCGCCCTCTCTCCGGAAGCCCAGATTGCCATGACGCTGCGAGAAGTGTGCGGACTGACGACCGAGGAGATCGCCCATGCCTTTCTCACCAAACCGGCGACCATCGCCCAACGCATCGTGCGCGCGAAATCCAAAATTCGCGACGCGCGCATCCCCTACGAAGTTCCGGTTTCATCGCAACTCCCTGCGCGGCTGGATGCCGTGCTGAGGGTCATCTATCTCGTCTTCAACGAAGGCTATTCGGCGTCCTCCGGTGAATCGCTGACTCGAGCAGAGCTCTCCGCTGAAGCGCTCCGCCTCGGCCGCCTGTTGCTGAACCTCTTGCCGGATCCAGAAACGACCGGGTTGCTCGCGCTGATGCTGCTGCAAGAATCACGGCGGGCCGCCCGTACCTCGCCCGGTGGAGACCTCATTCTCTTGGAGGACCAGGACCGCTCGCTGTGGCATCGCGATCAGATCGCGGAAGGGTTGTCTTTGGTCGAGGGAGCGCTCTCGTCAGGGCGCTTCGGCGTCTATACCCTCCAGGCGGCCATCGCTGCCGTCCACGCCGAAGCGCGTGACGCAGCCAAGACGGATTGGGGCCAGATCGTGGCTCTCTATGACGTCCTGCTGCGCGTAGATCCGTCGACGGTGGTGGAATTGAATCGCGCTGTTGCCGTGGCCATGCGCGACGGCCCGCTTGCGGGACTTCAGCTCATCGAGAACCTCTTGAATAGCGGTGAACTAACTGATTACCACTTGGCCCATTCGGCTCGTGCCGAGCTCTGCCGTCGATTGGAACGAACCGAGGAAGCACGCCAAGCGTACGAACGAGCGCTTACCCTGGTCCGCCAGGAGCCCGAACGTCGATTTCTCGAGCGGCGACTTAACACGCTTCGTCAATGAACCCGCCGCGCCATCGCAAAACGTCGATATATCGGTTGGTTAGAAGATTCTTGCCGCGGATCGGGCTCCTTGTCGATTTCCTCCATCGAAGACGACTATGTTATGGGAGCAGCACAGATCGATATCATAGTCTTCGCACGTAAGAGGGTCCGATGAAATATATGTTGCTCGTCTATCACAATGAACAGCACTTTGTTGCGCTCGGTGAAGCCGCTCACGCCGCGATGCTTGAGGAGTCGATCCGCTTGGCTCATCAGATTACACCGGGCAATCAGTATCTCGCGGTGCCATTGCAGCCGACATCCACGGCGACATGCGTCCGCGTTCGGGATCATAAAGCGGTCGTCACCGACGGTCCCTACGCGGAAACACATGAACAACTGGCAGGCTACTTCCTCATCGACGCAAAAAACCTCGACGCGGCCATCCGGAATCGCGACCAGAGTCCCAGGCGCTCGTATCGGGACAATAGAAATTCGTCCCATCAGGGAGGTCCCCGGCTTGCCGGCCGCGTCTTGACCGACGGACCGTCCACACACTTCTTGAGAAAGGAGAAGCGGAGATGCAGCTACAACCCTATTTATTCTTTGACGGTCGTTGCGAAGAAGCGGCTCAGTTCTACGAGAAGGCAGTCGGCGCGAAAATCGGCAGGCTCATCCGCTTCAAGGATAGTCCTGATCCGAGCCTCTGCGGTTCCGTCGATTCCAGCAAGGTCATGCACATGACCCTGCAAATCGGCGATCAGACGATTATGGCATCAGATGGACAATGCCAGGGCTCTCAGACGTACCAAGGCTTTGCCCTATCACTCACCGTGAAAACCCAAGAAGACGCCGATCGACGATTCACCGCGTTAGCCGAAGGCGGGCACGTCAGCCAACCGTTGATGAAGACGTTCTTTTCCCCTCGATTCGGCATGCTGACCGATCGTTTCGGCGTGTCTTGGATGATTCATGCGGCCCCCTGATTCGCCAGGGGTCCGTCGAGGCAGACGATACCAACAACCGGCTGGCGGCCGAACCGGATACGCAGGGCCGCAGCCATCACAGAACTCAAGGAGGCCACGATGCGGTTGATGATCAGTACACTCACTTGTCTTTGTCTGATCCTGTCGGTATCGACGGCGCCGGCAAAAGAAAAGCAGCACGACAAACAGATGGATAAAGAGGCGATGATGGAACTCTGGAAGAAGATGTCCACGCCCGGCGAGCCGCATAAATTGTTTTCGTCCCTGGCGGGCAGCTGGACCACCACGACCAAGGAATGGATGGAGCCGGGTAAGCCGCCGACGGAAGCTACCGGCACCGCCGAGATGAAGATGCTCCTCGACGGACGCTTCCTTTACCAGGAATACAATTCTCAAATGATGGGCCAGCCCTTCACAGGCATCGGCATCGATGCCTATGACAACATGGCCAAGAAATACGTGACGGCCTGGATGGATTCGATGGGCACCGGAATTTTTATTATGGAAGGCACGGCAAGCCCGGACGGCAAAACCATCACGCTGAAGGGCTCTCACCCGGAACCGAACGGCGGAAAAATGACCCATCGGGCCGTCTGGAAAATCGTGGACAACAACACGCAGACCTTCGACATGTATGGAGCTCATAAGGGCGACAAGGAAACAAAGATGCTGGAAATCGTCTATACCAGGAAATAATGATGGGTCCCGTGCGTCATGGAAGCCGGCGCTTCGTTAAGGGGCGCCGGCCGAGCATTGACCGTCCCATGTGAACATGCTTGACTAGCCCCCGCACGATCAACGTCTCGATCTCTCGATCATTACGCGACCGGCAGCCACATCGACGGAGGGCAACCATGGCGACCAACTTCGGGCACATTGAACTAATCACTCAGGATCTGGATAAGGCGAAGGACTTTTATCAGAAACTCTTCGGGTGGAAAGTCCGCGATCTTCCGGATATGCCCTATTCGCTCTTCAACGAGCAACTCTCTCCCACGGGAGGCATGATGAAGAGCCCGCAAGCTGGATCGGGGTCTTTTTGGATCCCCTACATCGTGACGGACGACATTACGGCCGTCACCGAGAAAGCCCGAGGTCTCGGAGCGACTATCCATCGCGAGGTGATGGTGGCCGGCCAATACGGCTGGTTGAGCATCATCAATGATCCGACGGGGGCCACGTTTGGGCTTTGGCAATCGAAGATGGAATCGAAACCGGCAAGAAAAAAGCCCGCAACGAAGCGCGCCAAGAACAGGCCGAAGCGTCGGCGGCGGTGAGGAAACCGTACACCACGCTCACAGAAGGAGACGACCAGATGGCTCGAACGACAACGACTGCTTCACCACCCGTCTCGAAGGGGGCCGTGACCCTCTTGATCGGCACGAGAAAGGGCGCGTTCACGCTGCGCAGTGACGGATCTCGACGAACATGGACACTCTCTGCGCCAATGTTTCTCGGCCACATCGTGCACCACATGGTGCTCGACCCTCGCGACCGACGGACGATGCTTATGGCCGTCAGCACGGGCCATCTCGGGCCGACGATCTACCGGTCGGCGGACGCCGGCAAAACGTGGAAGGAATCCTCCGCGCCGCCGGCGTTCCAAAAGGTGGCGGAAGGAGAGTCCGGGCGGTCGGTGAATCACGTCTTCTGGCTGACTCCTTGCCATGCAAACGAGCCGGATGCTTGGTATGCCGGCACCTCACCACAAGGTTTGTTCCGGTCCGACAACGGTGGTGTGACCTGGTCTGCTTTCTCCTATATCAATGAGGATCCCCGCTACATCGAATGGATGGGCTCCGTGCAGGACGGCACTCCGGACGGGCCCAAGCTTCATTCCATCATTGTTGATCCGCGTAACCCCAAGCACCTGTATTTTGCGATGTCCGGCGGCGGCGTCCACGAATCGGTGGACGGGGGCAAGAATTTCGTCCCCTTGATCAAAGGACTCGACGTCGTCGAAGGATTTGACCCTGCGACCGTGACATTCCACGATCCGCACTGTGTCCGCCAATGCCCGAGCAATCCGGACCGGCTGTATCAACAGAACCATTGCGGGATCTATCGCCTGGATCGTCCTTCCGATCGATGGGTGCGGATCGGTAAGAACATGCCAAAAGCGATCGGAGACATCGGTTTCCCCATGGTCGTCCATCCGCGCAATGCGGATGCCGCCTGGGTCTTTCCAATGGATGGCTCAACGGTGTGGCCGCGGGTGAGTCTCGGAGGGAAACCTGCCGCGTATGTGACAAGGAATGCCGGAAGCACCTGGTCTCGCCTCGATAAAGGCTTTCCTCGAGCCGATGCCTGGTGGACGGTCAAGCGTCAGGCCATGAGCCGCGACGCCCACGACCCGGTCGGCCTCTACCTGGGAACAACCAGCGGCGAAATCTGGGCCAGCCGCACGGAAGGACAGAGCTGGGTGTGCATTGCCCGTCATCTTCCCGAAATCTATTCCGTCGAAGCGGCCGTGTTTGGGCGATGAGAATTCATATTCCAAGCGCGCTGCGGTCGTACACGAAGCACCAGAGTGAAGTGGAGGTCGAAGGATCGACGCTCGGGGAAGTGCTTTTCGCCTTGGACGGCCGGTATCCGGGTTTTCGGTTTCGCATCGTGACGGAACAGGACAGGATCAGACCCCACATCAGAATCTTCGTCAATGATGAGCAGGCCCAAGAACTCCAATCTCCCTTACGGCACGAGGACCGCGTGTATATCGTGTGTGCGCTGAGCGGGGGATGACGGCAATTGGACTACTCTCATGATGCAGCGGAATGCACAGGAGTGTATCGAGGGCCAAGGCCAAGACTAGAATCGAGTCGCCGCGCCGGTGCAAAATCTGATGGCTGAGCTTTCCGACTCCCAGTGCACTGTCTCAGGTGCGCGAAAGGAAGGCCTTGATCGATGATTATTCCGGCTCTCGTGCTGACGATGGCGATGTCTCTCGTCAGCCAGTCGACGTTTTCAACGGCACTCGGCGCCGTGCTCGGAGAGACGGCGGAGCCGGCGAGTTTGTGGTACTCGGCTTCTGCCCTGCCCTTCCCCGATCAACCCTCGGCCCAACGAAGGCCCTGGGTACTTCGTGAACGCGACATCGCGCTGGATGCGCAGTTGTTACAGGTCCTCAAGAACGCGACGGCAAGGCCTCACCCCAGGATGGCCGTCGAATTTTTCGACGGCCATCGCCACGAGCTCGACATTACTTCCACGGTGTCACGTTTCAATGACACGGCTGTGATTCGCGGCTCCTTCAAACCTCCTTCGCGTGGCGACTTCACCTTAGTGGCCACCGGCAATCTGCTGATCGGCAGCCTCCAGGTCGGAGACCGCTTGTATAAAACGGAGCATGCGGGCAACGGCCGGCTGAAACTGCTGGAAGTCGATCCCAAAAAGATGCCGCCTGAGTAGCTCCTCCCTTCCCTTCTCGGATGGTCCATCCCGTATGGTATCGTAATGGATGACTCTCTGGACCATCGGTCACTCGACAAAGCCCATCGACGAGTTCTTGGCACTTCTCAAATCCCACAGCATTACGCGCCTCGTCGACGTGCGGACGATTCCACGGTCCCGCCATAATCCGCAATTTGACGCGCATGCGCTGGACACGTCTCTCGAAAAGGCCGGAATCACCTATATTCACCAGCCTCAACTTGGCGGCTTGCGGAAACCCAAAAAGGACTCCATCAATGAGGGCTGGAAGAATGCGAGTTTCCGCGGATATGCGGACTACATGCAGACGGAACTCTTTTGGGCCGCCTTGGAGACGCTCACAAAGGCTGCCAGGAATTGTCCAACGGCCATTATGTGCGCGGAGGCCGTGCCTTGGCGTTGTCATCGATCACTGATTGCCGATGCGCTCGCCAGCCGGGGTTGGACCGTGCGGCACATCATGACAAAAACCAAAGCCGATACGCATCGGATTACCCGATTCGCCGTGATAGACCAAGCCCGGGTCTTCTATCCATCCACCCCACCGCCCCACGCGCAGAACTCATAGCACAATGCCGTACGTCCTGTTGGCCGATGGGATCGCGTTCATCCACGCGCTCTTCGTCCTCTTCGTCATGTTCGGCGCACTCCTAGTCCTTCGCTGGCCGCGGATCCTCTGGCTTCACTTGCCGGCCATCCTCTGGGGTCTCTTCGTCGAGTTTTCCGGGGCGGTCTGTCCACTCACACCATTGGAACTCCGGTTCAGGGTCCTGGGAGGTGAATCCGGCTACAGGGAAGACTTTCTGTCTCATTGGCTGCTGACGGCGATGTATCCAGAATCGCTCACTCGCGGGCTCCAGATCGTGCTGGGCCTATTGCTGCTTGTCCTGAATCTCTCGCTGTACGCGTGGATTTGGAAAACGAGTCGGCGCTGAACGGGTACTCGGATGTATCCCGTAAGAGAGATTCTACGAACGCGCCGGACAAATCGATGTATCGGCTGCCATAGTTTTTACAAAACAGGCCGTGCATCCGTAATGGCTTCCCGCCCGTATGCCAAGACAGCGTTACGTGTCATCAACCCGCGGCCTGTTTATCCACTCACGGAAGGAGAGAGCCATGAGGAAAACCATTGCATCCTATTCAGTGATGGCGGCATTGCTGCTAGGGCTTGCCGGGTGTACGAGCACCGAACCGTTCGGCAATGCCATGACTCGGGAACGGACGCTGTATGACCGCCTCGGCGGCAAGTCTGCGATCTCAGCGGTCGTGGAAGATTTTGTGGCCCGTGTGGCGGCCGACGGCCGGATCAACGGAAAGTTTGCGAATGCCGACATTCCCCGGTTGAAAAGCATGCTCACGGATCAAATTTGCCAAGCCGCGGGGGGCCCATGTACGTATACGGGCCGCGATATGAAGAGCGCACATAACGGCATGCGCATCACCGGCGATGAATTCGACGCGCTTGTGGGCGACCTGGTCCTCACCCTCAACAAATTCAAGGTCGGCGACCGGGAAAAACAGGAGCTGCTTTCCGCGCTGGGGCCGATGAAGAAGGATATTGTTACCTCGCCGATGGCTTCACGCCCAGAAGAACCCGGCGCTGTATCTGCCAATTAGGGATCAAGGGAACAGGGGGCGGATATTGCAGCCGCCCCCACGATGATTGATGCCGCTAACGTCTGACCCGTTTCGTTCGTCCTTCCGTCCTCGTTGGTGCGCGTGTTGCGAAGGCTTCGTCACTCTGTTATGGTGTCGCCCGTTCCTGCACTAAATCTTCCAGATCTCCGCATGGTATGGGACCCCAAAGATCCCTGGAGCAGAAAAAGCGATCCGCTTGAGGATGTGCTCAAGCAGGCGCAGACGCAGTTCAAAAATTTCCTTCCTTCCGGAGGGTTCAGAAACATTCTGCTTGCTGGACTCCTGATTTTTCTGGTCTGGCAAAGCGCCTTTATCATCGGTCCGGATGAAGAAGGCGTCGTCAAACGGTTCGGCATTCCAGTCCGCACGGTCGGGCCCGGCCCTCATGTGAAAATTCCGATCATAGAGTCCGTGCTGCAGCCGAAAGTGGCCAAACTTCACCGCGTCGAAATCGGATTTCGAACGGATCGGCAGAGCCGCCAGCAGATGATTCCGCAAGAAGCCCTGATGCTGACCGGCGACATGAACATCCTGGCGATCGAGTTCATCGTGCAGTACAAGATCAAGGAAGCAGCGGATTTTCTCTTCAACGTCGCCGAGATCCATGACACGATCGGGAAGGCGGCGGAAGCGTCGATGCGAGAGGTCATCGGGAAGAGCAAGATCGACGAAGCGCTGACGACGGGAAAAGCACAGATTCAGCAGGACACGCAGGATCTGCTGCAAAAAATTCTCGACCAATATCAGGCGGGGGTGCAAATCGCGGCTGTGCAGCTCCAAGATGTCGATCCTCCCGAAGCCGTGGCTGCCGCCTTCAAGGATGTGACGAATGCAAAGGAAGATCGCGAAAAACTCATCAATCAGGCCATCGGCTACCGAAACGACATCCTGCCCAAGGCCAAAGGCGAGGCGGCCCAGATCGTCAATCAGGCCAAGGGCAATGCTCAGTCCCGTCTGAACCGGGCGCAAGGAGAAGCCAACCGCTTTCTGGCCACGCTGAAGGAATACAATCAAGCCAAGGATACCATCAGCAAACGGATCTACATCGAGACGATGGAAGAGATTTTGCCGAAAATGGAAAAGATTATCATCGATGGGAAAGCCGGCGAGCGTTTGCTGCCCTATTTGCCGATTGACCGGGCCTCCAAGAAGCCGCCAGGTACCGCGGAGAGTCGCGACCGATGACCAGACAAGGTTTCACCATCGCCGTACTCGCCGTGTTGTTCGGACTATTCATCCTTGGGGCTTCGCCTCTTTTCGTCGTCGATGTCATCCAGACCGCGATCGTCGTCCAGCTGGGGAAACCTGTCCGGATCGTCATGGAGCCCGGCTTGTACGTCAAGGTACCGTTCGTTCAGGAAGTCACCTATTTCGACAAGCGGCTCCTTGACTATGATTCCGACGCTCAGGACGTCATCACCCAGGACAAGAAGACATTGCTCCTCGATAATTTCGCCAAGTGGCGCATTATCGATCCTCTGAAGGTCTATCAAAACTTCCAAAGTCAACGCGGCGCGCTGCAACGCCTCCACGACATCATCTATTCCGAGCTGCGGGTGGAATTAGGCCGTCATGACCTGGCGGAAATCGTTTCGACGGCGCGGGCGGAACTGATGAAGGTCGTCACCCTGCGCGCAAACGAAAAGGCGTCGGCCTATGGGATCACGATCCAGGATGTGCGGATCAAGCGGGCCGATTTACCGCAGGAAAACGAAAAGACGGTGTTCCAACGTATGCAGGCGGAGCGGGAACAACAGGCCAAACAGTACCGCGCCGAGGGAGCTGAAGAGGCCCAAAAGATCCGTTCAGAGGCCGAAAAGGACCGGGAGATCATCCTGGCGCAGGCCTACAGGGAATCGGAGGAGCTTCGCGGCGCTGGCGACGCCAAAGCGTTTCGTATCTATGCGGACGCCTACCGGCAGGATCCCAAGTTTTTCGATTTCACCCGGTCGATGGAAGCGTACAAAAAATCATTCGATGAAAAGTCGACGGTGGTGATGAGTCCCGACTCTGAGTTTTTCCGTTATCTCAAGCAGCGCTGAGCGCGCTTACGACAGGCCCACGATGTGCCCTGTCTTTGAGTCCAAGCCGATACGCTCCCCCGCTGGCTTTTTCGGCAGTCCCGGCATCAACTGAATTCCCGAACACACTGCCGTGAGGAATCCGGCGCCGGCGAGCAATCGCACTTCTTTGATCGGCAAGGTGAATCCGGTTGGGCGGCCTTTGAGGGCGGGGTCATGCGACAGCGACAAAGGCGTCTTGGCCATGCAGATGGGAAGAGCGTCATACCCCAGCTGCCGGGCCTGTTCGATGTCCCGTTCTGCTTGAGGCTCGAACGACACTCCTGACGCTCCGTACATCTTCCTGGCGATGGTCTCGATTTTCAGCTTCGTCGGCCAGGTGAGGTCGTAGATATGGGAAAACGCCGACCCTAGCCCGGCCGCGCGGATGACCGCTCGCGCAAGGTCCTCGGAGCCCTTTCCTCCGTCGGCATGATGGGTTGAGATGGCCGCCTCTGTCGCCCCGGCATTGCAGGCCTGTTGGCGGAGCCATTCCAATTCAGAGATCGGGTCATCCTTGAATGCATTGATCGCGACGACTACCGGAATGCCGTGAGCCCTGACGTTCGCGATGTGCTGTTCCAAATTCGGAAAGCCCTGTGCGAGCGCTTCCTGATTCGGCCCCGATAAGCCGGCGGGGACCGCCGCGCCGGCTTTCACCACCCCTCCCCCACCATGCAGCTTCAAGGCCCGTAGCGTCACGACGACCACGGCCGCGGCCGGCGTGAATCCCGACAGGCGACACTTGATGTTGAAAAATTTCTCCGCGCCGAGATCACTGCCGAAGCCCGCCTCCGTTACCACATAGTCGGCGCAGCGCAAGGCGATGGCATCGGAAATGATCGAGCAGTTTCCGTGGGCAATGTTGCCGAACGGGCCGGTATGGACGAACGCGGGAGTTCCTTCAAGAGTCTGCACCAAATTGGGCAATAGCGCATCCTTCAAGAGCACGGACATTGATCCGGCACAGGAAAGGGCTTCTGCATTGACCGGTGTTCCGTCTTTGGTCAGCCCGATGACAATATCGCCGAGGCGGCGTCTGAGATCCGCTGGATCTTTGGCCAGCGCAAGGATAGCCATCACTTCGGAGGCTTCGTTGATGACGAACTGATTGGGGCGCCGTCCCGTACTTTCATCCAGAGCGATTCGCCTCAGCGCCCGATCGCTCACGCCAAGGGCTCGCGGCCAAGACACCCGGCCGGGGTCGAGACCAAGGGAATTGCCGTGAAAGATGTGGTTGTCGGCAAAGGCCGACAGCAAATTGTGGCTGGCGGCGACGGCATGCGAATCGCCCGTCAAATGGAGATTGATATCCTCCATCGGCACCACCTGCGCACGACCGCCTCCGGTGCCGCCTCCTTTGATGCCGAAGACCGGTCCAAGGGATGGCTGACGCAGCGTCACGACCGCATGCTGGCCAATTCGACAGAGTCCCATCGCCAGTCCGATGGAAGTTGTCGTCTTGCCTTCTCCTAATGGAGTGGGATTGACTGCCGTCACCAGAATATATCGTCCGGACGGCTTATCTTTGAGGCGCTCAAGCGAGGAGAGACTGATTTTCCCCTTGTGTCTTCCATACGGATGAAGTTCCTGCGGCGATAGACCGAGTTGTTGGGCGATCTCCTGGATGGGAAGAGGCTGACACGCTCTCGCAATGTCGAGGTCAGTCATGGGCTGAATTTAGGTGAGCAATCCTGGGATTGACCGACGCTTCTTATGGCATCACCAGGCAGGCTAGTCAAAAAAATACGCGCTATGCCTGACGACATAGCGCGTAATCGAATTTCATCGAAGGCCGTGTCAGTCGAGAATGTACTTCGTCGGATCAAAGGTTTGGCCGTTCACCTTGACCATGTAGTGAAGATGGGGTCCTGTGGCAAGGCCGCTGCTTCCGACCAGACCCACGACGTCGCCACGCTTCACGCGCTGCCCTTCTTTCACCAAGGCCTTCGCAAGATGGCCGTACAATGTTTCGATGCCGAATCCATGATCCAGCTTGACCACATTCCCTAACTTTGGATCGAATCCCACATTGGTGACTCGGCCTTGCGCGGGAGCCTGGACAGGCGCATTGGCAGCGGCACCGATGTCGAGCCCATCATGCCAGGCCGGCTTTTCAGTAAACGGCGACACCCTCGGTCCAAATCCGGAAGTCACCCATCCTTTAACCGGCCAGATCGAAGGGGTTGCGGCCCAGCGCGAAGATTTCTGTTCCGCAGCGAGAGAAAGCTCTTGCAGCGACTGTTCTTGAGCCTCCGCTTCTTTGGCAAGCCAACCGATGCCCTGCTTAACGGCAGCGACGAGTTCTTGTTGGTCAAGCTCCTTGGATCCTGATACCGCGAGGTCGCTCTGGCCGCCAACTGCGCCTGATTGCACTTCGGACTCGCCTCTCGCCGGCTTGTCGGTCGAGTTCAGCGTACTTCCTTCAGGAAGCGGGGTTTCTTCACCCCCTCGACCGTTGAACTGGTCTCCTGCCTTTGGGGCTTCGATCCCCAGCATGACCCGAAGCCGCTGATTGACTTCTTTCATGCTCGTGAGGCGCTTCCTCAGGTCATCAACCGCAGTGGAGAAAGCAACCGTCTGTTGACGGGCGCTCAGCGCTTCAGCGCGGAAAGCCGAGAGTTCCCAGACTTCCCCCGTTCTGACCACATAGTGTGAGACCACCAAGAGGTCACCAACAAGGAGAATTGCAGCTAGAATCAATATCTTACGAACAAATTTTCTGGGAAAGCTAAAGCGGAGTGGTTTCGCCGTCGAACCACGGAAAATAACTACCGTGTACGAATCGTTTGACTCTACGCCATGCACCTGTCCCATCTCCCTCACCCCCTGCTACAAGGGGACCTTTACACACCTAGGTTATGCTTCCGAGTGTACCCATCTAGGTTGCTTTGGTCAACCCCTCAAGTTAGTCATGAGTTGCCATTGAAACTCAATTTGTAGCGGTTTCTTTGTGAACCCACGCAAGATATGGACGTAGTCCCTGATCAACAGACAAGGCAATGATTTCGGGAACGTCGTATGAATGTATCGACCGAACAAACTTCTCGAGCGCCGCATATCGGCGGGCGCTGGTTTTCACGATGAGTAAGGCTTCTCGGCTCTTCCTCACTTGTCCCTTCCAGCGAAAGGTCGAGCTCACGGAGGTGACGAGATTGGTGCAGGCCGCCAGCTTTTTATTCACGACGGCTGCTGCAATCCGTTCCGCTTCCCGGCGATTCGACGTCGTAATCAACACCACCATTACCCTCTGTGATGAGACCCGCATGACCTATATCCCAGCCTCCTTGAGCAAGTCCTATGCCCTACCTAGCGACATAAATGCTACACCATGAATTAAATCAATTTGTTATGAAGTATTTTGCGCCTAGTCAACCACATCATAACGAGGTGAAGTCCCGTAGGCGCTGTGTGCAGTGGCGATAATCTATGACAAAAATGAACAAATATTGTCCTCGGGTGAACTGCGTAGCGGACTTGGACGATGCCAATACTGCGAGCACCTTTCATTACATCAATTTGTTATCTCGATGCCCAAGGAGTCTGGATTGACACTCTTTTCCAGGGTCACCTATCATGCTTCCGAATTATGTACGGAGGCAACCATGGGTTATACGATTACCGCACTTGAACTCAAGAGCAGACTGGATAAAGGCGATCAGCTGGTCCTTTTGGACGTGCGCGAACAATGGGAGTTCGATCTGGCCAAGCTCAATGGCTCGACACTGATCCCGCTGGCGACGCTGCCTCAATCTTTGGTCAAACTCAATCGGGATGCGGAAATCATCGCGATCTGTCATCATGGCATGAGGAGCGCCGACGCAACGAACTTTCTCCTGCAACAGGGGTTCCCAAATGTGAAGAACTTGGTGGGGGGAATCGATGCCTGGTCGGCGCAGGTAGACAGATCGGTCCCGCGATATTAGTTCCTCCCAAACGAGCCGACCGATCAACGAAGGCGATCTCTAAAATATTCAACCGTTTTCTTTAACCCTTCACTCAAATCCGCCTTTGGTTCCCACGAGACCTCGTGGCGCAGCTTCGTACTATCGATGACACTCCGCGCCTGCTCTCCCTTTTTGGCCGGACCGTGAATCTCTTTGCAAACGGAGCCGGTGTGCTGGACAAGGATTCTAAACAGATCATTGATGGAGGTTTCCACGCCTGTGCCCACGTTATACGCACCCTGTGTGTCTTGCCCCATCATGGCAAGATTCGCTTCCGCAACATCATCCACGAAAACAAAATCTCGGGTCTGCCGCCCATTCCCATTGATCACCGCCTGCTCATTGTTCAGCATTTTCTGGATAAAAATGGCCACGACACCGGCTTCCCCTTCCGGATCCTGGCGAGGACCATACACATTTGCGTAACGCAGACTGACGGCTTGGAGGCCGCTGACGCGCTGGTAGTAGGATAGATATTGCTCGCCGCAAAGTTTGCTTAATCCATAGGGAGACAACGGGTTCGTGACGTGCGTTTCAGGAGCCGGGTACGTCTCCTGCTCTCCATAAATCGCTCCGCCGGACGAAGAAAAGATCACCTTCCGCACGCCATGCGTCACCGCCTGCTGCAGCACGTTCAACGTACCGAGTACATTGACTTGTGCGTCGAACATCGGATTCTCGACCGACTTCCGCACATCCATCTGCGCGGCCAAGTGCATCACGACATTCGGTCGTTCGTTCCGGAACACCCGCTCCAACCGCCAGCTTTGAATGTCTATCTTATAAAAGCGGGCCGAGCGATTGATGTTCCTCCGCTTGCCTGTCACGAGATTATCGACAACGACTGCCTCGTGGCCTTCCATAATCAGCCGATCGACCAGATGGGAACCGATGAATCCTGCACCGCCCGTGACTAAAATTTTCATGCCTCCTCCAGCTTCGACCGCCTCTCAGAGCGGGTGATTATACTCTGTCGGCGAAAGCCCACAAGGATTTCCTGATTACCTTTTCGACCTTTTATCGGAGAATTCAAGACTCCGGTTGCCTCGAGGCCGAGAGACGTCCCCGAGGAAATGATCTTCTCGGTCACGGCCCGCCGCTGAGCCTCGTCCCGTACGATTCCTCCCCTGCCGACATGCCCTTTGCCGACCTCGAATTGCGGCTTAACGAGCGCCACCGCTCTCCCGCCATCGCGCATGAGGGCTATCACGTTCGGCAGCACGAGCGTCAGGGAAATAAAGGACACGTCAATTACGGCCAGATCAATCGGCTCAGAGATGCGAGACCGGTCTATGTACCGGATGTTGGTCCGCTCGAGCAAAACAACTCGCGGGTCCTGACGGAGCTTCCAGTCGATGAGGCCGTACCCGACGTCTACGGCGTAGACGCGTTCGGCCCCTCGCTGCAAGAGACAGTCGGTAAACCCTCCGGTTGAACAACCGACGTCAAGCGTAGTCAGGCCGCGCGGATCAATGGAGAATGCGTCAAGCGCAGCCGCAAGCTTTTCTCCGGCCCGGCTGACGAAAGGCGCAGCCCGTTCAATCTCTATGCGCGCGGTATGGACGACAAGTCTGGCGGGTTTGTCGACGACCATGCCGTCCACGAGCACGCCACCGGCGAGAATCGTGCGCACCGCCGCCTCTCGACTGGCGGCCAGACCATGTCGGACCAGTAAACGATCCAACCGCTCTTTCTCAAGGGGCGGCTTTGCATCCATGGCACTGGGCGTGAAGGATGGGACACCCCGGGCAGGGCCCCACAAGGAAATCAAGAGGAGGACTCGTCCGAGGAGGCATTCGCTTCCTCATCCGGCGAGAAAGCATGAAGCCGCTTTTTACCGTTCCTATCCTGCACCAACACTTCCACTTTACGCTCAGCGTCCTCCAAGATTTTCAAGCAGCTCTTGGAAAGCCGAATACCTTCTTCGAAAATTCTCAGCGATTCGTCGAGAGGCAAATCCCCTTTTTCCAATTCTCCGACGATCGCTTCCAACCTCGCCATCGCCTGTTCAAATTTAACCCCGCCCACGGCGACACCTCTTCTTTCATTGTCTGTGAAATTGCATTATACCGGTGCCGGTTCTGATTTACACCAACGGATCGGGCAACACGCGCTTGACCGTACATCTGAGCTGGCCTTGGGACAGGCGTGCAATAATTTCCTCCTCAATTTTCGCGTCGGCCGCCTTTCGAAGAATCGTCCCGTCGCGCGCACGCGAAAGGATGCTGTATCCGCGTCCCAGAATCGCTAACGGGCTTAACTGCGCGAGCTGCGCAGCCACGGCTGCGAGCCGTCGCCTCCGGCCTTCCTCCAACACCATGATTTGACGCTCAAGGCGCTGCGCAAGAAATGAAATCAGCGAACGCGTGCGTTTGATGAGAAAGAGCGGGTTGAGGCCGGCCAGTTCCCGCTGACGGTTCCGAATCCAATCACGGTGTTCCGTCAACCGGTCGCAGGTCAGCGTCTTCAGGCGGCCGCCGATCTCGAACGTCCGCTGCCATTCCTGCCGTATGCGGAAGCGAAGCTGGATCAATCTGCCGATCTGGGTCTCGAGACGCCGTTGTTCAGACACGCAATGTCTGGCCATGGTGTGAGTCCCGCGCACCGTGAGGACGCGCAGACGCTCCACGACGTCCGCCAGCACAGCCACGACCGTTTCCGCGGCAGCCGACGGCGTCGCCGCCCGTCGATCAGCGGCAAAATCCGCCAGCGTCACATCGGTCTCATGACCGACCGCCGACACGACCGGAATGCGGGAAGCCGCAATCGCGCGGATCAAGACCTCTTCATTGAAACTCCAGAGATCCTCGAGCGAGCCCCCGCCCCGGCCGACGATGATGACGTCGACGAGAGCTTCCTCATTCAACCAGGCCACCGCATTGGCAATGTGCTGGGCAGCCCCTTCTCCCTGCACCGCGACTGGGACCACGACGATATGGAGGGTCGGCCACCGCCGATGAAGTACCGACAGCATGTCTCGAATCACCGCGCCGGTCGGGGAGGTGACGATGCCAACTCCGGCCGGAAACAGCGGCAATGGCTTTTTTTTGGCTTCATCGAACAATCCTTCGGAAGCAAGCCGCGCCTTGAGCTGCTCGAACGCTAATTGCAGCGCGCCGACTCCCTTGGGCTCAACGCTGTCCAAGACGATCTGATATTCACCTCGCGCCTCGTAGACGGTAAGGCGGCCACGGACGATAATGCACATGCCTTCTTGCAAGACAAATTTCAGCCGCAGTCCGGTTGATCGGAACAACACGGCACGAATCTGGCTGAACTCGTCTTTGAGGGTGCAGTAGACATGACCGGATCCCGGCATACGGAGATTGGAAACTTCGCCTTCAAGCCAGACATCGGCAAACTGGGATTCGATCGAGGTTCGCAATATGCCGGTGAGTTGAGAAACGGTCAGAGTCGACTTCGCGGGGTGGAACAACGTCTGTTGCTTGGTGGCCGACATCCTTTAGTCGAGAATACGTACGCGCTCAATCGAGAGGGCCTTGCCGATCCGCGCGTCCAACTCGATAAGTGCCGCGCAAAAAACCGTCGGACCGGAAGCGACCTCGAAGCGCTTCGGCATCCCGGTCAAGAACTTCTCGATGGCAATGTCCTTGTTCATTCCAATGACTCCATGCAAGGGACCGGTCATGCCGATGTCGGTCAAATAGGCCGTGCCTCGCGGAAGGATTTGTTCATCCGCGGTTTGGACATGCGTGTGCGTGCCGACCACGGCCGTCGCTTCGCCATCAAGATAATGCCCCATCGCCATTTTTTCCGATGTGACCTCGGCATGCATGTCGACGAGCACTGCGGCAACCCGCTTCCTCAACTTCGCCATTTCGCGCTTGGCTACGTGGAAGGGACAATCCAATGTCGGCATGTAGACGCGTCCCATCAATTGGAGGATGGCAAGTTCCTCTCCGTTCTTCGCCTGCACGATTACGCTGCCCTGTCCCGGAACGCTCTCCGGATAATTTGCAGGCCGCAATAAGCGGCGCTCTCGGGGAAAGTAATCCAGAATCTCCTTCTTATCCCATGCGTGGTTGCCGGTCGTGATCGCGGACAATCCTGCGCGAAACAATTCCTCGGCGAGTTCTGGCGTAATGCCGAACCCTCCCGCCGCATTTTCGCCGTTCCCGACGACGATGTCGATCTGTCGCTGAGAGACAAGCCGCGGCACCATTCGCGCCACGGCGCGCCGCCCCGGCTCTCCCATGATATCCCCGATATACAACACTTTCATTTGGCGTACTCGATATAGCGGCTTTCCCTGATCACGGTGACCTTGATCTGGCCTGGATACGTCAATTCCTGCTCGATTTTCTTGGCCAGCTCTCTGGACAATTGGAACGACTCGCTATCCGTCACGTCTTCCTGGCGGACAATTACGCGGATCTCTCTGCCGGCTTGAATGGCATAAGCCTTCTGAACGCCTTTCTGGGCATGAGCCAGGGATTCCAGCTTCTCCAGACGCTTCACATAGGATTCGAGCGCTTCGCGCCTGGCGCCCGGACGAGCGGCCGACAAGGCTTCGGCGGCGGCCACGAGGACGGATTCGGGACAAATGGGCGGCACCTGCTCGTGATGCGCGGCAATCGCATTGACAATTTTTTCGCTCTCCCCGTATTTCTTGGCGATTTCCGCGCCGAGCATGGCATGGGGCCCTTCCTCCTCATGGCTCACGGCCTTGCCGATGTCGTGCAGCAAGGCGCCCCGTCTGGCGAGTCGCACATCCAAGCCAAGTTCCGAAGCCATGATGCCGCAGATATAGGAAGCCTCACGCGCGTGGTAGAGGTTGTTTTGCCCGTAGCTCGTCCGGTATTTCAGCCGCCCCAAGACTTTGATCAACTCGGGGTGGAAATCGGACAGGCCTAGCTCAAAAATAATCTTCTCCGCCTCTTCGTACATCAACTTGTCGATATCGACCTTCACCTTTTCGACAATCTCCTCGATCCGCGTGGGATGGATGCGTCCATCATGCATCAACCGCTCGAGCGAGACCTTGGCGATTTCCCTTCGTAACGGATCGAATCCGGAGATGATCACCGCTTCAGGCGTCTCATCAATGATCAGATCAATGCCCGTCGCCGCTTCGATGGCGCGAATATTGCGCCCCTCTCGGCCGATGATGCGCCCCTTCATGGCATCGTTGGGAATGGGCACGACCGAAATGGTGGATTCCGATACATAATCACGCACCACCCGCTGGATGGATGTCGTGATGATTTCGCGTGCTTCGCGCTCCGCATTTTCCCGCGCCTCTTCCAGGGTCCGCTTGGCAATCCCGGCGGCATCCAGGCGCGCCTGACTTTCCATTTCCTGGAGCAGCTGTTTCTTGGCTTCATCAGCCGTCATGCCGGCCACCCGCTCCAAAGCCCCTCGGTGCTCGCGCTCTGCCTGGGCGCAGTCCGCTTCCTTCGCAATGAGCCTTTCCTCTTTCTTCATCAACTCCTGTTCACGCCTTTGGCCCTCGCTGTCGCGTTTGTCCAGGACGCTGATCCGCTTGTCTATCGCCTCTTCTCGTTGGACAAGCCGTTTCTCATTGGTCGTAAGCTCTTGGAGCTTCGCCTTCTGTTCCTTTTCGAGTTCCGCCTTTGACTGGAAGATGAGATCCTTCGCCTCCAGCCTCGCTTCCTTGACGATGTTTTCGGCCTCACGTTGGGCGGTTTGCACCATTTGACGCGACTGTTCCGCCTCGCGAACTCGCTTCGAGTTCAAGGACGTACGACGCGCCACTTCGTAGAGGCCAACCCCGAGCAATGCACCTACCAGTCCCACAAAGATGTACAACACAATGGAGGTCGACATAGGCAGACCCTTTCAGAATGGAGGTCACACCACCGTATGACTCTTGCAGTAGTGTTCAGTGGGGCAGCGAAAAGGGAAGAGGACAGACGGGCGTGTGAGTGCAGGCCAACCGGCCGGATTATCCCGAGGAACGACTTCGGAAGAATGAACGTGTTGTCGGAAGAGCGGAGCGCGCCTGTCTCCACATCTGCGTTCCCTCTGCCTGTCTCAGGGGACTCACACGCCCAATACGCAATCTGACCGGCGGGAACGGCGCGGACACCGTTACGACTGCCAATTTTCCGGCACGACACTCCCGGTCGGCCGGCATCACGTATTCAGCGATTCTGTCCAGG
>Ga0310810_10001382_pt1 | contig 25433 bp, 26 predicted proteins | sample NCmetagenome_FD_207641 | JGI IMG/M metagenome (GOLD analysis project Ga0310810, IMG submission 207641) | Soil microbial communities from experimental microcosm in Duke University, North Carolina, United States - NC | ecosystem: Engineered > Artificial ecosystem > Soil microcosm > Unclassified ...
ACGTGGTGCTGCGCGCGCTCCACGTCCGCGCCGCCGCGCTGTACCGGCTGGTCCCCGCCTCGGGGGACCTCGAAGTGATCGGGCGCTCCGGCGAGGCGGAGCGCTTCCTCGACCCCGGGTTCGTCATCCCGGCCGGCCACGGCATGGTCGGCCTCGCGGTCAATCGCCGCCAGCCGGTGACCACGCCCGACATCCGCGTCGACACCCGGGTGAAGTGCACGCCCGACATGCGGCCGGGCCACGCCGTCTGTCCATCGGTCCTGTCGCTGCCGCTGGTGGTGAAGGGGCAGGTGGTGGGGGGCTTCACGGTTGGGGACACGCTCGGCCGGACCTACTCCGACGACGACCTGCGCCTGGCCCAGACCTTCGCGGACCAGGCGGCGGTGGCGCTGGAGAACGCGCGCCTCTTCGAGGAGGCCGAGCGGAGGCGGTGGCAGAGCCTGGCCCTCGGCGCGGTGAGCCAGACCCTCGCCGAGTCCCTGCATCCGGTCGGGGTGGCCCAGCGCGTGGTGGACTCGGCGCGCGACCTGCTCGGCGTGGTGACCGCGTCCCTCTACCACCTGGACCCGGCCACCGGCGTGCTCGAGGAGACCGCGTGTGCGGGCTGGCCCACCGGGCGCGAGCGGCCGCTGCGGCATCCCCGCGGCACCGGCGCGGTCGGGCTCGCGGCCATGGAGCGGCGGGCCGTCGTGTCCAACGACGTGCTGCTGGATCCACGGCTCCGCCTGGCCCCGGAGGTGCGCGCCTACCTCGAGGAGACGACGCTGCGCGCGGTGATGGCGGTGCCCCTGACCGTCAAGGAGCAGGTGGTCGGGGCGCTCGGCCTGGTCGACGGGGCGGGCCGCATCTTCACCGTCGAGGATGTGCAGCTCGCCCGCGCGCTGGCCGACCAGGCGTCGGTGGCGCTCGAGAACGCGCGCCTCTACGCCGACGCCGAGCAGCGTCGCGTGGAGGGCGAGACCCTCTCCGGCCTGGTGCGCACGATCAGCGCGACCCTCGATCTCGCCGCGGTCATGCGCCACGTGGCCGCGGCGGCCCGGGAGCTCTGCGGCAGCGACATCGCCCACATCCTGCTCCGCGACGCGGAGACCGACACGATGTCGGCGCAGTACGGGGTGGGGCACAACGCCGCCTACAAGACGCGCATCGAGCGGGGCAAGGGAGCGGGCGGCACCGCGTGGAGTACCGGGCGGCCGTTCCGGACCGCGGACCGCCCGGCCGATCCGCGGGTGAGCGCCCACTACGCGGAGCTGGTGGCCCGCGAGGGTGTCGTCACCACGCTGGTCGTGCCGATCTGGATCAGCGGCCAGGTCGAGGGGCTGCTCTACGTGGAGAACCGGACCGCGCGCGCCTTCACCGATCGCGACGAGGCGATCCTGATGCGCCTGGCCGATCACGCCGCGGTGGCGATCCAGAACGCCACCCTCTACCACCGGCTCCAGGGCCTCTCCGGGCGGCTGATGGAGGTCCAGGAGGCGGAGCGCCGGCACCTCGCACGCGAGCTGCACGACGAGATCGGCCAGCTCCTCACCGGCCTGCGCCTGACCCTCGACCTGCCGGAGCCGCCGTCCTCCGCGATGGGCGAGCGTCTCGAGCAGGCGCGCGGCCTGGTCGAGGAGCTGCTGGACCGGGTTCGCGCGCTGTCGCTCGATCTCCGCCCGAGCATCCTCGACGACCTCGGCCTCCTGCCGGCCCTGCTCGGGCACGTCGAGCGCTATACGAGCCAGACCAAGGTCCGCGTACGTCTCGAGCACCACGGGCTCGACCAGCGATTCGACCCCGAGACCGAGACCGGGGTGTACCGCATCGTGCAGGAGGCCCTCACCAACGTGGCTCGCCACAGCGGGGTCGACGAGGTGACGGTGCGGCTCTGGGCCACCCACGACGTCCTCGGGGTGCAGGTCGAGGACCACGGCCGGGGCTTCGACCCCGACACGGTGCTGGGCAACGGCGGCAGCGGCGGCCTGGACGGCCTGCGCGAGCGCGCCGCGCTCCTGAGCGGGCACCTGACGGTGGAGACCAAGCCCGGTGGCGGCGTGCGACTGACCGCGGAGGTGCCGATCGACGGCTCGCTCCGGCGGGTGGCCGAGTGAGCATCCACATCGTCCTCGCGGAGGACCACCACGTGGTCCGGCAGGGGCTGCGCGCCCTGCTGGCCGCGGAGCCCGACTTCGAGGTGGTGGGCGAGGCGGCGAGCGGGCTCGAGGTGACGCCCCTGGTCGAGCGCGTGAAGCCCGACGTCCTCGTCGTCGATTTCGTCATGCCGGGGCTCAACGCGCCCGACATCGTGCGGCGGGCCACCCGGCTCTCGCCGCGCACCCGCGCCCTCGTGCTGTCGATGCACGCCAACCCCGCCTACGTGGTGGAGGCGATGCAGAGCGGGGCGGCCGGCTACGTGCTCAAGGGCTCGAGCGCGGCCGAGCTGGTGCGCGCGATCCGCGCGGTCGCGGGCGGAGCGCGTCACCTGAGCCCGCCGCTGTCCGAGGAGATGGTGGAGTCCTACGCGCAGCGCGCGGTGCCGACCGGCCTCGATCTCTACCGCACCCTGACCCAGCGGGAGCGCGAGGTGCTGCACCTCGCCGCGGAGGGGCAGACCAGCGCCCAGATCGGCGCCCGGCTCAACATCAGCCCGCGCACCGTCGAGGTGCACCGGGCCAACCTGATGCGCAAGCTCGGGCTCCGCGGACAGGGGGATCTGGTCCGCTACGCGCTCGGGCGCGGCATCCTCACCGTCGACGGCTGACCGGAATTGCGTCATGGTCGCTGGGATCGTGGGTACGGCGGCAAGTCTGCGAGACTACGTGGCGATTCGCTGACCGACCTGGCTGGCGCGATCGGCCGCATGGCGCGGTGGCATCAACCTGTGGCATTAGGCTATTTCGTCGCGCACCGGTTCGATGAGGCAAGGACGACAGCCCGTCGGGCAATCGAGGACGCACGCCAGGCGGGTGACCACGGACGCGCGGGGCCACAACCAGCAAGCGCAAAAACACCTCACGACCGCGACGACGACGTACCGCGAGATGGACATGCCGTTCTGGCTTGAGCAGGCCGAGGCGGACCGGGACACTTAGGAGGCGGCTATGGAGTTCGATCCACGAACCGATCGCTTACCGTTCAGCGAGCCCGATGAGACAGAGCCGACACGCGCCGGTGTGACGGAACCCTCCCACGATGCGCGGATCCGACATCTGCAACGAGTGCCGCTCTTCAGCGGGTTCAGCGAGGGAGACCTTCGCCGGATCGCCGAGCTCTCACGGATCGTCGACGTTCCGGCGGGCAGTGCCGTCACCCAGATTGGAGAGCCCGGCGACTCATTCTTTGTCATCATCGACGGCACGGTGGCGGTACGAACCCCCGTCGGCACTGGTGCCCAGTTACACCCGGGTGAGTTCTTTGGCGAGATGAGCCTGCTCGATGGAGAGCCTCGATCAGCGACGATCGTGGCGGCGACGGATCTTCGGCTGTTGGTCGTCGATCGCTCCCACTTCTGGCGCCTGCTGGATGAGACCCCAGATTTGATCAGGCGGATGCTCACGATCCTGTCCCGTCGTGTGCGACGTCTCGAGCAGACGGTCCACGCGATCCTCCATGGCAACAATCCGACCTGACGCTCCCGAGTCGCTCCTGCTGCGGGCTGACACGTAATCTCGTGAACCCGCGAACATCGGCCTCGATTTAGGGCCGAGGAGGACCAATTCGATGATGACTATCGTCACGCATGTGCACCTGAAAGAAGGAGCTGGACCTGAGTGGGATGCGGCGATGCGCACTCGTCTGTCGGCCGCCAGGAAGCGACCAGGTTGGGTGGGAGGACAGCTCCTCCGGCAATCCGATAAGCCAGACCGGCGAGTGATCGTCGGCACGTGGAAGACGCGCGCCGACTGGGACGCGTGGCATCACGACCGGCAATTCGCGGCGACGCGCGGGCGGCTCGACGGGTTAGAGAGCGGGCCGGCCGAGCACTGGTGGCATGAGGTCGTGGTTGATGTGAGGAAATACGAAGCTACCCCTCCCCGACCATCGAAACCAGCAATCAATCGGACATCAAAGGCTAGGACGAAGAAACCGCGACGGCGGTAGGTCTGACGATGCAGCCGGCGTTGCCGCGACGGGTCGATCAGGTGATCGGGTGATGGATCGGCGGGCGTTCATCGGCACGCTTGCGAGCAGCCTCCTCGCTGCGCCGATTGCCGCTGCGGCACAGCAGCGTAGGAGAGTCCCACTCCTCGGTGTGCTCAATGCCGGGTTTGGGCCTCGATCCCGTTCGATCGAAGCGGCTCGCCGAGGGCTGCGGGGACTCGGATACGGCGATAGCCAGATTGAGCTCGACGTCCGATTTGCCGGGGGCAAGTCTGGCGGCTTCCATAGTCTCGCCACCGCGCTTGTCCGACGCCAAGTTGACGTGCTGCTGGCAATTGGCCCGGCTGCCGTTACGGCCGCCAGAGATACCACGAGCACGATCCCGATCGTAGCGGTCGATCTGGAGAGTGACCCCATCCAGGCTGGCTTTGCTCGAAGCCTTGCCCACCCCGGCGGAAACATCACCGGGCTCTTCCTTGATCAACCAGGGCTCGCGGGCAAGTGGCTGGAGCTCCTCAAAGAAGCGGCCCCGGACGTTCGGCGCGTTGCCATTCTGAGGGACCCTACGACCGGACCGTGGCAGTTGGCCGCGATGAAGATGGCGGCTCAGCGGTTTGGAGTCGAGCTTCAAATCCTCGAGGTTCGAGCCTCTGGGGAACTGGATGCCGCGCTCGGAGCCGGGGCTAGAGGTGGATCACAAGCTATTATCCAGCTATCATCACCGCTCTTCGATCTGGACGTCAACGGCAGGCGTGTCGCGGATTTCGCCGTAGGGCACCATCTATCGACCATATCCCTGTTCACTGGATTTGCTCAGCTCGGCGGGCTCATGGCCTACGGACCCAATGTAGTGGAGTACTACGAGCAACGACTCGCCCTCTACATCGACCGGATCCTCAGAGGCGCCAAGCCCGCCGATCTCCCCATCGAGCAGCCCGAGAAGTTCGAGCTGGTCATCAACCTCAAGACCGCCAAGGCGCTCGGCCTGACGATCCCGCCGTCGCTCCTGCAGCGCGCGGATCAGGTGATTGAGTGAAGGTCGTAGACCACCAGCGGGAACGCCGGCAGTATCCTCGAACGCGCGTCGCGTGGCCCGTACTCGTTGAAGTAGGGAAACGTCGCCATCCGTGTCAGGCAGTAGACATTAGCGCGCAAGGCGCGAAGGTCAGTCCGAGGATATGGCTTCGCAGCGGCACTACGGTCCGGCTACAGTTTGTGCCGCCGGAGGGAGAGCCGCTTCGGGTTGGGGCGTTGGTATGGCGAGTCGATGCCGATGGATTGGCATTCCTCTTCGCCCGCAGCATCAACCATCCGGTCATCCGCAGCGCCTAGTCGGCTAGGAGCACCAGACACGTGGACGGATGAGAGCCTCTGGGCGACGAGGACGACGCGAGCGCCTGGTGCACGGCCGAGAACAGATCGCTCAGGGTAAAGGGCTTGAACAGCACGGGCACGCCGCGAACCATCGGGTCGTCGTGGTACGGGCCAAGATCCGCGTAGCCAGAGACGAAGAGGGCACGCGGAGCCGCCACTGGCCAGCGCGCTAATACCTGCTTGTAGAGAGCGGGCCCATCGATCTCTGGCATCTTCAGATCCATGATGAGAAGGTGGCACGGCTCCTCGTCCAGCCATTGAAGCGCCTCGCTGCCCCGCTCGGTAGCTCGAAGCGAATGGCCGACGCCGGCGAGGGCGATCTCGAGCGTTTCCCGAACGCATTCGTCGTCGTCGACCACGATGATGCTCTGGAGGTCCTCAGGCTGCTCCATGCTGTACTTCTTTGCACCTCAAGGGCCGGCCATTGAAGGACCGATTTGGCTGCGGAAGGGAACGTTTATTACAGCTGGATGCTGCGCTTCTGCCAAGATTTGTCAGAGCCGGAAGCGTTGCATGTCCTTCCTGGTACATGGGTTCGCCTGGTCCGGCCTTGCCAGGCCCACGCGGCTTGCATTGGTGGCGATGGGACCTCGGCCGGTAGAGTGTGGACGGGCGAGCCCCCCAGTGAGGCAGAGGGGCCCTTAACGAGGAGGCCCTGTATCTACAGCGTCCCGCCCCGCCAACAGCCGGCGCGCCAGAGACGAATCGCCATTCGAGCGATTGCCGACGTTGTCGACAGACAGATCGAGCCTCAATCTCTTGTGCGAGGACCCACGGTTCTACCGGGTCATTCTTTCGCGACGCTCCGCCGAGCACCACCATGACGGCGCCAATTCGCTGGGCCAGCATAGATTTCAGCCGGTACGACACTTGCTTTAACTTGGCGGTCGTCTTTGCGGTGCTGGTGACCGCCGCTGCCTTGCTCAGCGGCTGTCAATCGATGACCGGCGAAACGGCCGGCGAGAATCTGGACGATGCGGTGATCACAGCCGCGGTCAAGGCCAAGCTGGCAGCCGAGAAGCCAGCGTCCGATGCCTTGCGGGACCGAGCTGCCGAACTCACCAGGACTGTGAAAGGGCGTCCGAGACGTGCGAAATGACATCAAGGTTCGGCCGAGGTCGTAGCCACTGAACGAAGACGCCAATGCTGACCGCGGTTTTGTGGGTATCTCTGACAAAGGCCGCAAGCGCTCAAGCCGCGGGGGCGACGCGCCTTGGCAAGCTGTGCAAGAGCGAAACGTAGTGGCGCTCGGATGGGAGGGCTCAACGTGCGCTGGGGAAGTATGCGAGGCAGCGACAATGTAGAGGACCGTGAGTCCGCCGGTCCGGCCCGCGGTCTCGGGGGCGGATTCAAGCTCGGCGGCGTGGGGCTGATCGCGGTGTTGGCAATCAGCTGGTTCCTTGGGTTGAACCCGCTAGATGTCCTGGTATCACTCCAGGGCGGGGGCTCGCCCTCGGCACCGACTCGGAGCGACCCACCTCCGTCAACCTCTGCGCCGGGGGCGCGCGACGAGACCAAAGACTTCATTGCCAGGGTCCTCGGCGATACCGAGGACACTTGGAGCACGGTCTTCAAGCGGATGGGACGCGAATACCGCCCCCCGAAGCTCGTGCTTTTTGTCGGCGCGGTCGACTCTGCCTGTGGCCTGGCCAGCTCCGCCGTCGGGCCATTCTATTGCTCGTCCGACGACCGCGTCTATCTTGACCGCTCGTTCTTGGAAGACCTATCGAAGCGCTTCGGGGCGCCGGGCGAATTCGCTCGCGCCTACGTGATCGCGCACGAGGTGGGCCATCACGTGCAGAAGCAGCTCGGTATCACGGAGAAGGTGACACAGCAGCACAGCCGCACGTCCGAGGCGAGGAACAATGCGCTCTCGGTCCTCGTGGAGCTGCAGGCCGACTGCTTTGCTGGCGTGTGGGGCCACTACGCCAGGCAGCGGAGCCTGCTCGACCCGGGAGACGTCGAAGCCGGGCTCGCGGCCGCGGCCGCCATCGGCGACGACCGGCTCCAGCAGCGGTCGCAGGGACGCGTTACGCCGGAGTCCTTCACTCACGGCTCCTCCGCCCAGCGCGTGCGATGGTTTCGCACCGGGCTCGACTCGGGCGACGTGAACGAGTGCAATACCTTTGAGACCGCCAGGCCGTGAATATAGAGCGACCCTTACAATTCCGCATCATCGACGCCATCCCGGCTCGGCCGGTCTCGAGTAGACGGTGCGCAGTCGCCCTGTGAGCAGCGCGGCCGACGCGCAGAGAAGCGCCATCACCAGAAACGCCTCAGCGCCGAGCCGCGCGTAGAGGCTGCCGGATGCCAGTGTCAGCAGCACCGTAGTCGCCGCAGGACCAAACGCATACATCGCTTGCGCCGTCGCGGCTAATTGGTGCGGGACCACCGCCCCAATCAAGCGCATGCAGGCAAGATGCAGCGCCGCGAAGGTGAGCCCGTGCAGCGGCTGCACCATGGCAAGAATCGTCACGTCGGTGGTCAGCGCCATGGCCACCCAACGCAGCACGCCACCCACGGCGGCAAGCGCCATGACACCGGGCGGGCTCAGACGCTTCACGAGCTGAGGACCGATCAGGAAAAATACGAGCACTTCGGCGGCGACTGACTCGGACCAGAGTACACTTGCCATGCTCGGAGTGATGCCCGCCGCGCGCCAGCGGATGACCGCGAAGACGTCATGCATCGCATGGCTGCCAAGCACCAGGGCGGAGATGAGCATCACGAGCCGGAACCGCCGCGTACGGAGGAGTTCGAGCACGCCGCCCGCAGGAGCATGCCAGGCAGCCGCGGACAAGCGTTCGGGCCGGGGTGCGTGTTCGGGTACCAACATTGCCGCACCAGCCGCGGCTGAGAGCAGCGCCGAATGGGAGACTATGATCGAGGGCAGCCCCCAGGCACTCACCACTTGCCCACTGACCAGCGTGCCCGCGATGAAAGCCGCCGAGCCGGTTCCGCGAGCCCAGCCGTACTCGAATCTCATCGTTGAATGGGGCGGCCCGGCAGCGGCCACGGCGAGAGCATCAGCGAGCGTTGTGATGGGCGCGAGCGCAGCCGAGTGGAGCAGACTGATGATCAAGAGCATCCAGAATCCCGCGGCCGGCAACAGGCCAAGAGCAACGAGCGCGGCAAGAGCTGTACAGAGAGCGAGCAGGGCGCGAAGCGCTTGGGTGAGGTCGGCGAGCCTCCCTACAAAGGGCCCAGAAATCAGCCGGACCGCCGTGCCGGTCGCGAACAGAAGCCCAAGCTGGTCTGGCACAAGCCCTCGCGCTTCGAAGAACGCCGGCAAAAATGGCGACGAGACCCCGAACGCGGCGTACATCAGGGCGTAGAGAGCGATGAAACGGCGCAGTGGGCTCATCGGCTGATCAGTCGGCGCGATGTGCCGTTCGTCGCAGCTCGGTCAATCCAGCTGTTAACGGTTCGGGGACTCCGCGTTCTGCCTGTCTCCGCATTCGATATGGACGCGGGTATCCGCGTGGGTAGCGTGGGACTTCTGGCGGGATCGGCGGAGACGCGCTTCTTGGAGGCGGGTCTGGTGGACGCCTGCATCGAGCGGGTCCGCGTGCCGCAGGCCTCCCTTTAGGTGAGCGGCGCGCCGGTGGCGAGGCGCTCGTAGACCGCGTCGTAGTCGTCGACCATCCGCTCGACACTGAAGCGCCGTTCTGCCTCGCGCCGGCATTGAGCCCGATCGAGACGGTCCACGACCCGGAGCGCCTCCACGATTTCGTCGAGCGTGTCCGCCAGGAAGCCGGTACGCCCCGGCGTGATGATCTCGGGCACCGAGCCGCACGGTCGCGCGATCACCGGGCTTCCGCAGGCGAGGGCTTCGATCATCACGAGCCCAAAGGGCTCCGGCCAATCGATCGGGAAGAGCAGCGCCATCGCCTCGCCCAGGAATCGCGGCTTGTCGGCCTCGGCAATCTCGCCCACATAGTCGATCAGGGGGTCGGCCAGCAGCGGCTGGATCTCCGACTCGAAGTACGCGCGATCCGCCGGATCTACCTTGGCCGCGATCTTGAGCCGAACGCCAGCCGCCTTGGCCGCGGCGATGGCAAGGCCGGGCCCCTTCTCCGGGGCGATCCGGCCCAGGAACGCCACGTAGTGCCCGTCGCCCGGCCCGGGAGCATAGAAGTCGAGCGGCAATCCGTGGTACACCGTCGCCGTCCAGTTGAGATCCAGTGGCTCAAGGGGCCGGCGCTGCGCGTTGCTGATCGAGACGAGCGAAAGGTCGGCGAAGTGGCGCATCAACGGACGCAGATGCGGGAGATCCAGGCGACCGTGGAGCGTGTGGACCGTGGGGGTCGCCACCAGCCGGGAGAATGGGAACGCCAGGTAGTCCACGTGACTGTGGATCAGGTCAAAATCGTCGGCCTGCTCGAAGACCTGTGAAAGCTCCACCACGTGAGGGACCAGCGGGTCACTGTGCCCGGCGTCCAGCCGCAGGGCGCGCGGAACCGGCGCTACTATCTCGGCCGCGCTCCGCGAGTCACCACTCGCAAACAGCGTGACCTCGTGGCCCCGGCGGATCTGTTCCTCGACGAGATACGAAACGATCCGCTCAGTGCCCCCGTAGAGTTTGGGAGGCACGCGCTCATAGAGTGGAGCGATGTGAGCCACTCGCATGCCTGGCTGGCGTGCAAGCGCATTGCCACGGAAGCCGCGCGCGGAAGATTGGCCTTCGCCCCTTCGATGTGACGCGGGACCCGATGGGCCGGTCCGCATCTTCAGGAAGTCCTTCCCGGTAAGGGCTACCGACTCCGCATGAACCGCCCGCCTCGCTTCGTGGCCCGATGTGGGTCAGGTTCAATGAACTGAGCCCTTCGCCACAGGGGCTGGTAGCCGGTTGCGTGAGATGCTGGCAGTCGCGGCACATCAGCACAATCACAATTCGGCCCCGGCGGCTGGACCGCCGAGCGTTTGATACTCCCCGCCGCATCTCGGGCACCTCGTCGCTAACCCGGCCACCGTTGAGAATCGAGCGCAGGCGTCCGGTGCATGCCGCCAGAAAGACAGATCAAGCCTCTCGCACGGATCTTGTACGGTCTGGCATGGCTGATGCTCCCTCGGGACGTAGGACCTGGGCGGTTTTGCGGCGTCCCTTAACCGAGGAGGAGAGCAATGAGTCGGATGAACCGGACAAGTGGCCTTGCGGCGTTAGCCTTGGCGAGTCTCGTGGTGGTGGGCAGCCCTAGCTTTGCAGCCGAGCCTACGACACCGAATACTACGAGGGAGACCGCCGCACCGGCGAAGAAGCCCAGCAGTTTCGCCTTGCCGCATCACGTCACCGGCAACGTGATGTCCGTGAATAGGAATGCGCAGATGTTCACCCTGAAGGCTGCTGACGGCGCGACGCTCACGCTGACTGCGGACCCGGCTGTGGCCCCTCAGCTCAAAGCGCTGAAAAAGGGTGAACGTGTGAAAGTGACGTACAAGAACAGCCAGGGCCAACAGGTCGCGACCAAGGTCACTCCGGCTTCGTAGCGTTACCCGAGTGCAGTCGCTGGAGCCGTAGCGGGGAGGACAGAGGGTCCGAAGGGGCACCTCGAGCGAGGCCCCTTCGGACCATTGCCAGGCTGCAGTGGGAGCCACCTAGGGCCGGTCTTTCGGGTGCGTTCCGCACGTGCCAAGGCCGCCCTCGCCACGCGGAGATTCGTCAGGGCGGCCAATAACCTAAGCCATCGCTCAGTCAATGGCCTTCCGTCGGAAGGTCATCATGACTCGCCAGCGGGTACTGGTCGCGACGGGATCGGCAGAAGTGATCGCACCAGATTCAGGAGCACGGCCGTCTCAAACGGCTTCACCAGGAACGCCGCTCCCACGTCTCGTGCCGCCTGGCGAAACGCCTCCACCGAAAAACGGGAAACAAGGATCGCACCCGCCGGGGTTTCGAGTTCCCGGGCCGCTCGAATCACATCCAAGCCGCTCCCGTCGCGCAGACTCAAGGTTACGATCACGAGGTCGGGCGCCTCGCGGTCAAGGGCCAAGAGCCCGCCAATCCGCGACGGCGCCGCGACGACACGGTATCCCTCCCGGGTCAAGAGGCGGGAGTACGTGACGAGGAGGTCCGGCTCACTGTCGACCGCGAGGATGGTGCTCACGGCGACACTGCGCTGCAACCGCGCTGCCACCGCGGAAGGTGACGATGAATCAGGGACTTGTCCGACAGGGAGCGGGCACCGGCTGAGGAGATGCCGCCCCACATGAGGCACTCCTCTCATGCCCGCGAGCGGTTCACCCTTTCACCTGCGCGTTCCACGCCCTTCGGGGCCCCGTCGTTTCAGTTCGGGTTGTCGCGCCCCCCGCGTGCACGCTGCTTGGAGTCCAGCACCGCTCGCAACGTGCGAATTGCGTGCTCGAGCTCGACCTCCGACCAGGTCGAGAACGCGTCCTTTGCCTCCTCGATTGAACACGTACACCACTTCACGGTGATCTTGCCGCACCGAATGCAGGGCATGAGGTGCCCTCCTGCTCGCCAAATCAAGCGCCATGATGGTGCCCGTATGCACATCTACCTGCCACTTCTTCAGAGACTTGCGTCAACCACTTGCCTCACGCGGTCTTCGCAGTCTACCTAAGCCAGCCCGCGCTCTTGGGGCTTGGGCGGCTTTAACGCGTCAACGGCCCGTCGGAGTTTAGCCGAAACAACTTCGGGCGGGCGCACATCGAGGAACGCATCGAGTTCGGCCGGGGTGAACTCGACCGACGACGTAGCTCCACGATAGGAGAGCTTCATCGTCCACGGCTCGCCAGGCGTCGGGAGCTCGAGGCGCCCGTCGAACCAGAGTGGCGATCCGGGGTCGAGCACCATCCCATGCTCGGCCAGAATGCGGTCCAACCGCTCGGTGACCAGCATCTGTGTATCAAGCACCCCGTGGCGGGTGTAGTCCATGGTTCCTCTTACCCTAGCGGGTTGTTGATGGCGCCAAGACAGCGTCCCTCTACATCTCTCGCTCCGGCGTACGCCGCCGCGCCACCGATTCCTCTCGCCACACCTTGTAGCACTCCTCGTGTGCGTACAGTGATGCGCTCGCACTGTGGACTTCACGTTCGACGTGAGTCGGTTCTATGGCGCGGAAACAAACGATGCACGGCAGGCCGGTTCCTCGTCGAGATGTGGAGACACTCTCGGCGAGCGGCAATCGACTCGCCAACAATCTCGCTCGGATTTGACACCGGAGGTCGTTCTCGGCGGCATCTGATGCACCTGAAGTGCGGGCGTCTCTCGTCGGATCCTTGTCGATTCTCACAGGCAGCCTCCTCCCGGGAACTGGGTATCGGCTTTCCCTGTAATGACCAGCATACGGCGTGCCTCTTCGGGCTGGGCGGGAACAGGTGTGATTACGTGAACTTGAGGGCGGCCAGTTGCACTGGGTCGGAATTGCCCGGGTAGCGCCTACTCGGTATGACGTGCCAGACATACGTGGTCAGGTTGCCTTCACCTGGTTCTTCCCATACAGCACTTCCCGCTCGTCGCTGAGACTGAGCCGGCCCAATCTCCGGGCAACCGGCCATCCGCGATCTTGTCCCGCGCAAGCCGGCCACCGCAGCGTCGGTCATCGTTGGCACCCCGTGGGGGAAGGGCCGAGGCTCAGTCTCGACGCCAAGTGCGTCGACCCCAGAGGCCCGAGTGGGGCAGTATGTCTTCGTCAGATCGGCTCCGCAAGGCGTACGGCGGCACATTGACGCTGGCCGAGCTGACCCTCCGCCTCGCCGAGCTGCGAGAACATCGGGCCAGGCTTCTCGCGACACCCGGCCGAGAGGGCGAAAGACCGAGCATGACGCACCTACTCGCTCACGCGAATATGCGTATTCGGCGGATCGAGCTCGCGTTTCGTCCCGGCCCCGCGATACGCTCAGAAGGGTCCTGCTAGCATGGCCGGTGCGGCAGTCACCGCAGCTCGTCGTCCGCCCTGATCCGGAAGGGGAGCGACTTCCTGCACGCGCTGAGAGCGACTGACCGTGCGCGAGCGCGTCCCCGACGTTGGCGCCACGGTACGTCAGCGAGGGGACCGGGTGCCGCGGCCGCGCCGGGCACTCGCTCAAAGGGATGAGCCGCTCTCTAGTGGCTGCCCTCGTGGGGCTCTACTTACGTCTAGGGCGAGCCGACCCCGACTGACTTCGCTTCTTGGCTTCCTCGCACGCCACATGGACGCTGGTCAATCCACGTCGATAGCGCGGCAGTCCTGGCAAGATCGACTTCTTACACAGCGAACAAATCTGGTTGGGTCGGGGCGTGTCATCTTCTACTTTCAGCGGTCTCTCCCTCATGGTGCTGAATCGCGCGGGAACATTACGCACACCACAGCGCTTCGCTCGTCGCAGCATACCTACGGCTTGTCTTTGGAGCCGGCGCTCGATGCAGACGGTTCACACGGATAACCTGCCTTGTCCAAGCCCCCCTCTCGAGGGCAGGGGATGTTTCGTCCCGGTACCGACGGGTGAACGGACTTGGCTGTCTCTGAGTCTCCGGGGCTGGCCCCTCGCAGGTCTTGCTCTGAAGCAGGCCGCTTGCAGGCGGACATGCCGACGAGGCACAGGCCCGTCAGCGCAATAGCGATCCATTCCCGCAGCACTGAGCTTACCCCCGTAGCGTCTACTGGAGCAAAGGACGTGCCGCTCGGCCGTCCGCAGCATTCGCACCTCCAACCAGCAATAGCGGTATCGCTCTGAAGAGGGTGGCCAGAGTTGCCGAGTATGAGCGACCGAGAGGGTAGCTCTGCCGGCCGGGAAGCTATGGTATTTCTTCCGGCCCATGCCGGACGTGCTGAACGCGTTGCTGGCCTTCGTCGCTGAGCCAGCTGCGAGCTCTTGCTGATGGCTCGCCAGCAGGGCTGGTAGCTCCGTAGTCCTTCTCTCAAGCGTCGCGTTCGTTGTAGGGCGAAAGCACGGGGCCCAGGATGCCGCTGGGGCGTAATGCCAACGAGCGAGTCCCGCGCCGCGAACATACGTTCGGTAAGCTAACTACCGGTCACTGCAGTACAACGGGACTGGAGCGAACCCAAATTACGTACAGTTACGAATAGACGGGCGAGGTCTGCTCCATGCATCGTCGCCCAGTGGTGACCGAGGCGTCCCGGCGGGATCTCGGTGGCTGATCCGGCGGCTCCTCCGACCATCCTCATCGTCGAGGATCAGGAGGACGTGCGGGACCTCACCCGCGACGTCCTCGAGATGCACGGCTACGCGGTGCTGGAGGCGCTGGACGCCGCCGACGCGCTGCGGCTCGGCGAGACGCATTCCGGCCCGCTCGATCTGCTGATCACCGACGTGATCATGCCGCACATGAGCGGCCCAGAGCTGGCGCGCCAGCTACGGCTGCGCCGCCCCGAGCTGCGCGTGCTCTGCATGTCGGGCTATCCGGAGAGCGCGCACCGCCAGGCGGCCGACGGAGAGCCGTGGACGGCCTGGCTGCAGAAGCCGTTCAGCCCCGACGGCCTCATCGCGAAGGTCCGCGAGTGCCTCGCGGGCTGACGTCTCGCGCGATCGGCCGGGATCGCGCGTCCGCGCCCGTTCACCAGCTGAGGGTGCCGGTCCCGAAGTAGCCGACGAACTGCCAGAGCAGCCCCCCGATCCAGCCGATCAGGCCGAGGACGATCAGGGCGCGGAACGCGCCGGGCGGCGAGGTCCCGTGCCGCCACTCGCCCGCGCAGGAGTACCACACCGCGGCCAGCAGCAGGGCGCCCACGCCGGCCAGGGTCAGGACCCAGCCGGCCATCACGCCGATGGTGAACTGCGGGTCGAAGAAGATCGGGGGATGGTACATGGTCGCTCCTGTGGTCAGCGTGGCTGCATGCGGATGGCCCCGTCGAGCCGGATGGTCTCGCCGTTGAGCATCGCGTTCTCGAAGATGTGAGCGGCGAGGGCCGCGTACTCGGACGGGCGGCCGAGCCGGGGCGGGAAGGGCACCTGCTTGCCGAGGGACGCCCGCGCGACGTCGGGCAGGCCGGCCAGCATCGGCGTCTCGAAGATGCCGGGCGCGATGGTGCAGACGCGGATGCCGAGCTCGGCGAGATCGCGCGCGATCGGCAGGGTCATCCCCACCACGCCACCCTTGGACGCCGAGTAGGCGGCCTGGCCGATCTGTCCGTCGAAGGCGGCGACCGACGCGGTGTTGATCACGACCCCGCGCTCGCCCTCGCCGTTGGGCGTGTTCTTGGCCATCTGGGCCGCGGCGAGCCGGATGCAGTTGAAGGTGCCGATCAGGTTGATCTGGATGGTGCGGGAGAAGGCGGCCAGGTCGGCCGGGCCGCGCTTGCCGAACGTCTTCTCGGCGGTGCCGATGCCCGCGCAGTTGACCAGGCCCTGCACGCCCCCGAAGCGCGCCACCGCCGCCTCCAGGGCCGCGGCGACCTCGTCCGGGCTCGTCACGTCCGCGGGCGCGAAGAGGGCCCGGTCGCCGAGGCCCGCCGCCACGTCCTTCCCGGCCGACCGCGCGAGGTCCACCAGCACCACGGAGCCGCCCGCCGCGTGAAGCCGCTCCGCGGTGGCCCGGCCGAGGCCGGAGGCGCCACCCGTGATCACCGTCGTCGAGCCCGCGATCTGCATTGCCGTCCTCCTGGGAGGGGAGTGTCGCCGACGGTGTAGTATAACCGAGCCGCCATGACGCTCCCCCTCTGGATCCGGACCGCCGACGAGCTCGCCGCGCTGGCCGCGGAGCTCGCGGGCACCCCGGCCCTGGCGATCGACACCGAGGCCGACAGCCTGCACCACTACCCGGGCAAGCTCTGCCTCGTCCAGGTGGCCGACGCCCAGGGGCGGGGCCACCTGGTCGACCCCCTGGTCCTCCGCGACCTCTCTCCGCTGGGCGCGGCGCTGGCCGATCCGAGCACGGTCAAGGTCCTGCACGCGGCCGACAACGACCTGGCCTATCTCAAGCGCCTCTACGGTGTCACGGTTTCCTCGCTGTTCGACACCGCGGTGGCCGCGCGCTTCCTGGGGGCGACCTCGCTCGGCCTGGAGGGGCTGCTGACCCAGTACCTCGGCGTGACCGCGGTGAAGTCGCGCCAGAAGGACGACTGGTCACGGCGCCCGCTCAGCGCCCCGCAGGAGGCCTACGCGCTCGACGACGTGCTGCACCTCATCCCGCTCCGGCAGCGCCTGCTCGAGGAGCTGCGCGCGATGGGCCGAGAGCAGTGGGTGGAGGAGGAGTGCGCCGCGCTGGCCGCCCTGGCGGTGCCCGACAAGCCGGCGGATCCCGACGCCTACATGAAGCTCAAGGGCGCGCGCGAGCTCGACGCGCGCGGGCTCGCGGTCCTGCGCGAGCTCCACGCCGCCCGCGAGGCCATGGCGCTCCGGCTCGATCGCCCGCCGTTCATGATCGTGGGCAACGAGAGCCTGGTGGCCCTGGCCAAGCGCCTGCCCACCGACAACGAGGCCATCCTGTCGGTCCCCGGCTGCACCCAGCCGGTGCTGCGGCGGATGGGGCCGGCCATCCGGGAGGCGGTGGCGCAGGGGCTCGCGCTACCCGAGGGGGACCTGCCGGTCTACCGCCCGATGCCGCGTCCCCATCTGCCGGCGGCGGTGCGCCGCCGGGCCGAGGCCCTCCGGGCGTGGCGAACGAAGGCGTCGAAGGACATCGGCCTCGAGCCCGGCGTGCTGTTTCCGCAGCGGCTCATCGACCGCCTGGCCGCGGCCCCGCCCTCCGATCTGGCCGCGCTGCGCCAGGTCGAGGGTGTGCACGGCTGGCGTGTCGGCCTGCTCGGCCCCGCGGTGCTCGAGGTGCTCGCCGCCGCCTGACCCGCCGCGCGGCTCGCGGCTTGCCGTGGCCGGGCGATGGTGGTACCCCTGAGCCTACGCCGTCTGACCGGATCGGTTCGGCAAAGGAGGGTCCCCATGGCCTCCCACTCCCGGTACTTCCGCGAAGGCGTCATCGCCGGCCTCATCGGGGCCGCCCTGGTCGCCGTGTGGTTCCTCATCTACGACGCCGCCCGCGGGCGGCCGTTCCGCACTCCGGCGCTGCTTGGCGCCGCCACCTTCGAGGGCGTCACGAATCCCTCCACGGTTCCCACTGCGGCGCACCTGGTGCTGCCATACACCGTGCTGCACGGCGTGGTCTTCGCCATGATCGGGGTGCTGATCGCCTACCTGATCGTCTCGGCCCAGCGCGAGCCGAGCCGCGTGATGACGCTGTTCATCGCGCTCATGTGCTTCGAGATCGCGTTCCTCGCGGTGGTGACCTGGCTCGCGCACCCGGTGCTCGACGAGCTCGCGTGGTGGGCCATCCTCGTCGCCAACGCGCTCGCCGCCGCCGGGATGCTGCTCTACCTGCTGATCGGCCAGCGCGCGGTCGGCCGCGCGCTGCTGGGCCCGCTCTGGACGCGCACGGTGCGCGAGGGCATCTGGGCCGGCCTGCTGGGCGCGGCCACCGTCGCGATCTGGTTCCTGGCCTACGACGCGGTGACGGGCGTGCCGCTGCGCACCCCGGCGCTCCTGGGGGCGGCGCTCTTCCACGGGCTCCGCGATCCGGGCGCCGTGGTCGTCACCGGCCCGCTCGTCCTGCAGTACACGATCGTCCACGGCGCCGCGTTCGTGGCCTTCGGGCTCTTGACCGCGGGACTGCTCACGCTGGCCGATCGCGACCCGCGGCTGCTCTTCGGGTTCTTCATGCTCTTCTGCTGCTTCGAGGTCTTCTTCGCCGCGCTGGTGGCAATCCTCGCCGAGTGGCTCCTCGAGGCGGTGCCGTGGTGGACCATCCTCGCCGGCAACCTGCTGGCCGCGACGGTCATGCTGGGGTTCTTCTTCCGCGAGCATCGGGTGACCTGGCTCGAGTTCCTCCACGCGCGGCGGTAGGGCGCGGGGCGCTCGCGGAGCCTGAGGCCGCGCGCGCGAGTCGGCCGGGCCCTGTCGTCGGGGGTGCCCGGCCGCCTCGACCTCCGCCATCCGCTCGGCCCACCCGTGGCTCTGCGAGCCGGGGGGGCCGAGGGGGGCCCACTCCGGCCGAGTCGGCCACCCCACCGCCCTCGCACACCTCCGAGCTCGTCCTCAGCTCGTTCCCGGGCGCCCGGCCAGGCTTTTCTCGATCTTCGAGACCGGGTAGACTTCTGCCACGACTCGCGACGCGTCTGGATGAATGACGAGAGCGTGCTGAGCCAGGAGGCGAAGGGTGGCCGACGGAGAGCTGAAGGGACGGGTGGCGGTGGTGACGGGCGGGAATGGGGGGATCGGGCTCGGCATGGCGCGCGGGCTCGCGGGCGCCGGCGCGGCGGTGGTGGTGTCGGGGCGCAACGCGGAGAAGAGCCAGCGCGCGGTGGCCGAGCTGGCGTCGCTCGGGGCGGAGGCGGTGGCCATCGAGGCCGACGTGGCCGACGAGGCGGCGGTCGAGGCGCTGATCCGCAAGACGGTCGATCGCTTCGGACGCCTGGACGTGCTCGTCAACAACGCGGGCATGAACATCCGCAAGCCGGTCCAGGATCTCACGCTCGCGGAGTGGCGCCGGGTCCTCGACACCAACCTCACCAGCGCGTTCCTCTCGTGCCGCGCCGCCTACCCGATCATGAAGCGCGGCGGCGGGGGCAAGATCGTCAACATCGGCTCGATGATGTCGATCTTCGGCACCTCGTTCGCGCCGGCCTACGCGGCCTCCAAGGGCGGGATCGTGCAGCTCACGAAGGCGATGGCGAGCGCGTGGGCCCGCGACAACATCCAGGTCAACGCGGTGCTCCCCGGCTGGATCGACACCGAGCTCACCCAGAACGCGCGCCGCGAGGTGCAGGGCCTGCACGACCGTGTGCTCGCGCGCACGCCGGCGGACCGCTGGGGCGTGCCCGACGATCTGTCCGGGATTGCGGTCTTTCTCGGCGGCCCCGCCTCCGATTTCGTGACCGGCACCGCGATCCCGGTGGACGGGGGCTATTCGATCCAGGGCTAGGTGCGGTACACTGGACGACGCGTGATGCGGGCGTCGTCGCGACTCTTCCTGCTGGCGGTCCTGCCGCTCGTCGCGGCCTCCGGCTGCGCATCGGTCGCGCCCATGGACGTGGTGCTGCAGCGTCCATCGGCGCCCGCCTCGCTCCGGTTCGGGGTGGACACCTTCGCGTTCCCCAACGAGAGCCGCAGCAACAACCCCGGGAAGCCCGACCTCTACGCCAACTACTGCTTCGTGATGGCCCGGGGCGTCACCCAGTTCCAGCGCTTCGCCCGATTCGATCCCGCCGCGCCGCGGGTGGCCCGGGAGGAGTACGTGGCGCGGATCAAGCAGGTGGTGAGCCACGCGCCGTGGGCGGATCCGCTGCCGGCCGACGACCGGGTGGTGATCCCGGGCTACGCGTCGCTCTACGAGTTCTCGCGCGAGCAGGAGGCGGCGGTGAAGGAGGGGCTCGTCGGTCGCTTCTGGACGCTCGTGCACTGGACGAACTGGCGGGTGGTGTTTCCGTTCCCGCGGTGGCACCAGGAACGGGTGGCGCGCGAGGCGATGGCCGAGCTCCAGGAGGGACGGCCGGTCCAGCTCCTGGTGACGAACTTCCCGACCTGGGAGCTGAACCACACCGTGATCGCCTACACCTACGACCTCGACCCGTCCGGCAACGTGCTCTTCACGGTCTACGATCCCAACGATCCGCACGCGCCCGGGCGCGTCACCTTCGATCGAGCGGAGCGGCGGTTCGAGGCGAGCCGGCTCTACGACACGCGCCCCGGGCCCATCCGCGCGTTCCGCATGTACTACTGGGCGCTGCTCTAGCCGATGGCCCGGCCCGATCCCGCCGCGGACGCGTCGCACTCGGCCGCCCCGCCCGGCTGGTACTCGCACGGCCTCAACCGGCTGGTCTACTACCGCCTCGCCCAGGCGGCCGCCTCCGCGCTGCCGCGGCCGGCCCGCCTGGCCCTCGCGCGCGGACTCGGCCGCGTCCTGTCGCGCGCGGTGCCCGCGGAGCGGGGCGCGGTGCGGTCGAACCTCGCGCGGGTGCTGCCGGAGGCCGGGCCGCGCGAGCTCGACGCCCGCGTGGCGGAGACCTTCGCCAACTTCGGGGCGTTCTTCGCCGACCTGCTCACGCTCAACCGCCACCCCGCCACCGATCTCGGCCCGTACGTGGCGAGCGCCGAGGGCGAGCATCACCTCGACGCGGCCCTCGGGGCGGGCCGGGGGGTGGTCCTGCTCACCGCGCATCTCGGCAACTGGGAGTTCGCGGGGCGGCTGCTCTCCTCGCGCGGCCGTCGCACCGCCCACGTCGTCCTCTCCGCCGAGCAGGACCAGGCTCTCGAGCGCTATCTCCGTCTCGACAGCCCGCAGCTCCGCTTCGTGACCCGGCGCCACGCCACCTCCACCCTCGGGCTCCTCGCCGCGCTCCGCCGCGCGGAGCTGGTGGCGATGCAGGCCGACCGGCCCACCGGCGGGCGGGGCGACGCGATCGTGCCCTTCTTCGGCGAGCCGGCCGCGTTCCCGATCGGGCCCTTCGTGCTGGCGCGGGCCGCGGGGGCCGCGGTGGTGCCCGCGTTCTGCGCGATGGTCCCGGGCGGTCGCTACCGGCTCGAGATCGACGCGCCGATCTGGGTGAAGCCGGGCGAGGAGGCGGGCGCGCTCGCCACCACCGTGGCCGCGCTCGAGCGGGTGATCCGCGCGTACCCCACGCAGTGGTTCAATTTCTTCGACGCCTGGAGCCCCCCGCATGGCCACGCCTGAGCGGGTCGCGATCGCGGCCGCCGGCGCCGTGACGCCGGTCGGGCCGGATCTCGAGGCGTTCTGGTCCGCGCTGGTCACCGGGGCCTCGGGCATCTCGCAGATCGAGCGATTCCCGGTGTCGGACCTCCGGGTGCAGCGCGGGGGCGAGGTCAAGAAGCTCGGCCGCATCAAGGACTGGTGCGGGGTGCCGGACTGCCGGGCGACGCGGCTCCTGATCGCGGCCGCCGACGATCTGTGCGCCCAGGCCGGCTTTCGCCCGCTGCCGCTCGATCCCGCGCGGGTCGCGGTGGTGGTGGGCACCGCGCTCGGTGGGGTCGAGGAGGGCGAGAAGGCGCTCGAGGGCGATCGGCCCCGCCGCCGGTTCCGTGACGCCCTCTACGACGGGCCGGGCGACCGTCTCGCGCGCTGGCTCGGAGCCCGGGGCCCGGTCATCACGGTATCGACCGCGTGCGCGTCCGGCGCGAGCGCGCTGGCGACCGGCGCCGATCTCCTCCGTCGCGACGAGGCCGACGCGGTGGTGGCGGGTGGCTACGACGCCCTCTGCCGCTTCGTGCTCCGCGGCTTCAACGCCCTCCGCTCGCTCACCCGGGACGAGGTGCGGCCCTTCGACCGCCGGCGCAGCGGCCTGCTGCTGGGCGAGGCGGGCGCGCTGGCCCTGCTGGTGCGCGAGCGCGACCTGCGCGGGCCCCGGCTCGGCACCGTGCTGGGCTACGGCAGCGCGAGCGACGGCTTCCACATCGCGGCGCCCGAGCCGGAAGGGCGCGGCCTCGAGCGGGCCATCCGGGCCGCGCTCGCGGACGCGCGGGTCTCGCCGCGCGACATCGACCTGGTCAGCGCGCACGGGACCGCCACCCTGCTCAACGATCGCATCGAGACCGCCGCCCTCAAGCGGGCCCTCGGGCCGCGCGCGTACGAGGTGCCGGTGAACTCGATCAAGGGGGGCCTCGGGCACACCATGGGCGCCGCCGCCGCGCTCGAGGCCTTCATGTGCCTGCTGTCGGCGCAGCGGGGCCTCATCCCGCCGACCCTTCACCTGGAGGAGCCGGATCCGGAGTGCGATCTCGACCACGTGCCGGGCCGCGCGCGTGCCGCGCGCCCCCGGATCATGCTGAGCACGTCGATGGGCTTCGGCGGTTGCAACGGCGCGCTCGTCCTCGAGGCGGCCTGATGCGCGCCCCCGCGGTCCGCGCCCTCGGCGTCCTGAGCGGGCAGGGGCCGGGCTCGGGGTCGGCCCCGATCTGGACGCTGCCGCGCCCGGAGCGCCCCGGCGACCGGTTCCGGCGGGCCACCCGGGAATGCTTGCTAGCCCTTGCGGCCGTCGACGCGATGCTTGAAGATGGGAAGGCCCCGCGGGAGGCGATCGCGGGCGAGCGGACGGCGCTGCTCTACGTGACCGCCGCCGCCTACGGCGCGTCCAACCGCGAGTTCATCGAGCGGCGGGGCGGCGTGATGCACTTCGCGTATACCGCCCCCGCGGTGGTGCCCGCGGAGGTGGCCATCGAGTTCGGCGTGACGGGCGCGTACGGCATCCTGCTCGGAGGGGCGCCGTCGACGCTGCGCGCGATCGAGCAGGCGGCGCGGCTCCTGGACGAGGACCGCTGCGACCGGGCGCTGCTGCTCGCGGTGGAGATCTTCGAGGAGTGCGGGGATCTGTACGCGCGCCACCGGCGTTACACGAGGTGGCCGCTGGTGGAGACCGCCGCGTGCCTCTGGCTCGAGCGCGGTGCGGGCGAGCTGCGGTTTCAGTCGTCGCGAGTCGCGAAGGCGCCCGGGCCCGCGCGTGGCGCCGGCGAGCGGTTCGCGGCGGGCCCGCTGGCCGACCTGCGCGAGTGGCTGGATCGCGGGGCGGCCGGGCCCCTCGAGCTGTCGGGGCGCTGGCGGGACGAGCACGCGCGGCTCGGCTGGAGCACGGTGAGATCCCACGCGCGCGGGAGCGCGGCGTGACAGGGAGGTCGTGGCGATGACGCAGAAGGAAGTCCTGGACGAGCTGAAGGGGCTCGTCGTCGAGCGGCTGAAGTTCGATCCGCGCCGGGCGGCCGAGATGACCCTGGAGACGACCCTGCCCAAGGGCGTCGAGGGTTCTCTGGGCCTGGACTCGCTCGACTTCATCGAGCTCTCGGTGGCTCTCGAGGAGCGCTTCGGCATCGTCATCGACGAGGGCCGCGACCTCACGGACGAGTTCCTCTCGCTGGATTCTCTGTCGCGGTTCATCCTGGCGAAGACCGGCCAGGCCTGAGCGCGGAAGCGCGCGGGCCCGACGCCGATGGACGCGCGATGAGCCGGCCCGGGAGCCCCGGCGGCCGTCCCCCTCGTGGCCGGCCCGAGGTCGTGGTGAGCGGGCTCGGCGTGGTCAGCCCCTACGGCGCGGGGGTCAAGGGCTTCTGGACCGGCCTCGCCGCCGGTACCTGCGCGATCAAGCCCATCACCCTTATCGACACCGAGGGCTTCCGCTCGCGCATCGCCGCCGAGGTGCCCGCCGAGGCGATGGGCGTGCTCGGGGTCTCGCGCCGGCGCTCGCGCGCCGATCGCCTCGCGCTCGCCGCCGCGCGCGAGGCGCTGGCCGACGCGGGCCTCGAGGGGCCGGCGCGGCGTCGATCCGCGCTGCTCATCGGCGCGGTCGGCGGCGGCATGCTCGAGGGCGAGGACTGGTACTGGGGCGAGACGCGCGGCCGGCCGTCCGGGAGCATGCGCGCCCTGCGCTCGATCCTGCCGCTCTCGCACGCCGAGACGCTCGGCTGGCGTCTCGGCCTGACCGGGCCGAAGGAGACCGTGGTCATGGCCTGCGCCTCGGGCGCGGCCTCCATCGCGCTCGGCGCGGACCTGGTGCGGGCGGGCGTCACGCCCACCGCGCTGGTGGGCGGGGTGGACGCGCTGACCCACATCTGCTTCATGGGGTTCAACGCGCTCAAGCTGCTCGATCCCACCCCGTGCCGGCCCTTCGACCGTGACCGGCGGGGCATGTCGATCGGCGAGGCCGCCGCCTTCCTGGTGATCGAGGACGCGGATCACTGCCGGGCCCGCGGCGGGCGCGCGCACGCGCGCTTCGCCGGCTACGGGATGACCACCGACGCCCATCACGTGACCGCGCCGCATCCGGAAGGCGAGGGGATGATCCACGCGATGGAGCAGGCGCTCGCGGACGCGGGCCTCGGACCCGCCGCGGTCGGCTACGTCAACGCGCACGGCACCGGGACCCCGCAGAACGATCGCGCCGAGGCGCTCGCCCTGCGGCGCGTCTTCGGCGAGGGCGGGGTGCTGGTCAGCTCCACGAAGTCGCTGGTGGGCCACACCATGGCCGCGGCGGGCAGCGTGGAGGCGGCGGCCACGATCCTGGCCCTGCAGCACGGCCTGCTGCCGCCCACCGCGAATCTGGAGCACGCGGATCCCGAGGTGCCGTTCGACTGCCTGCCCGGCACCGCGCGGCCCGCCGACGTCGGCGCCGCGCTGTCGAACTCCTTCGGGTTCGGAGGCCAGAACGTGAGCCTCGTCTTCGAGAAGGCGGCCCGTGACTGAACCGGGCTCGGCTTCCCGCCGCCGGGTCGTGGTCACCGGCCTCGGCACCGTCAACGCCTCCACCGCGGGCGGGCGGGAAGCGCTGGCCGGGGCGCTCGCCCTCGGTCGCTCCGCCATCGGCCCGGTGCGGAGCTTCGCGGTGGCGGATTGCGCGAGCGGCCTCGCCGCCGAGGTGGACGAGGCCACCCTGGCCGCGCTGGTGGACCGAGACTCGGCCCGCCGGCTCTCGCGCATCTGCCGCCTGGCGCTCGGGGCGTGCGTGCTCGCGGTGCGCGACGCGGGCGTGGCGAGCGGACCGGGGCTCGGGATCGTGGTGGGCACCGAGCACGGCGACTTCACCTCGAGCCGTGACTTCGCGCAGGGCTTCCTGCGCCGCGGGCCGGCGGGCCTCTCGCCGATGATCTTCCCGAACACCGTGATGAACACGATGGCCTCGATCGCCGCGATCGCGATCGGGGCGAAGGCCCCCTCGGTCACGGTGAACCAGGCCACCCTCGCGGGCGACCTGGCGGTGGCGCGCGGGGCGCGCCTGGTGGCCGACGGCCGGGCCGCGGCGGTGGTCGCGGGCGGTGTCGACGAGCTGTTCGAGGACGTCTACCGGCGCCTCTGCCAGATGGGGGCGCTCTCGCCGATGCGGAGCCGTGCGCCCGAGGGCTGCCGGCCGTTCGCGGCCGACCACAACGGCCCGGTGCTCGGCGAGGGCGCCACGTTCCTCGTGCTCGAGGAGCGGGAGACCGCGCGGGCCCGCGGCGCGCGCATCGTGGCCGAGATCGCGGAGGCGGTCTGGGGCAACGTGCCGACCGCGCCCCACACCGGCCACGCGCGTCGGCGTGACGCGGGC
>Ga0310810_10001383_pt1 | contig 25412 bp, 26 predicted proteins | sample NCmetagenome_FD_207641 | JGI IMG/M metagenome (GOLD analysis project Ga0310810, IMG submission 207641) | Soil microbial communities from experimental microcosm in Duke University, North Carolina, United States - NC | ecosystem: Engineered > Artificial ecosystem > Soil microcosm > Unclassified ...
GATCGTCTGATCGTCTCGGATTCCGCTCAGGAGGCGGCGCAGGCGATCACTGACATTGCGATGAAGCAGTTCGGCCTGACCTATCCGGCGCGGCTCAAGCGGCGCTGGTTTCTGGGCGAAAAGAAATTGGCGTAATCAATCCGCGCGGTCGCTTTATGGCCGAAATTCAAATCGCGCAGGCGCTGCTCTTCGATCGCAACCATCGGCTGCTCATCTACCTGCGCGACGACAAACCTGAGATTCCGTTCCCGAATCGTTGGGATTTTTTCGGCGGGCACGTGGAAGAGGGCGAGACTCCCGAGCAGGCGTTGGTACGCGAATTGAAGGAAGAGTTGGAAGTGGATTTGCCGGAATGGAAATTTTTTCGGCGCTATGAATGTCTCGCAGGAGACGCTTATCCCAACACCAAATACATCTATCACGCGCGCATTGACAAAACGCCCGACGAATTGGTTCTCCACGAAGGTCAAAGACTTGCCGCTATCACCATCGACGAGCGCGCCGGATATCGATTCGCCAATATTCTCGCTGCGATTCTCGAAGATTTTATCGACGCAGGCGGGTGGCGGTGATCTGTGGATAACTTTGCGATGAAATTTGCCGCAAAATAATTGTCGTCACGGCGGCTTTGTGGTAGTTCAATCAGTAGCCTGATGGAACACTCTCGTTTCGTTCATCTTCATTGCCATAGCGAATACAGCCTGCTCGACGGCGCCAACAAAATCGACCGCATGTTTGCCCGCGTCAAGGCGCTCAAGCAGCCGGCGCTCGCCATGACCGATCATGGCAACATGTTCGGCGCCATCGAATTTTACCGCGAAGCAATCAGCCACGGCATCAAACCGATCATCGGCTGTGAAATCTATGTCGCCCCGACCAGTCGCTTCGAGCGCAAGGGCGTCGACAAGGGACCCAAGGAATACAACAATCACTTGATTCTCCTTGCGATGAACAAGGAGGGGTACCGCAATCTCTGCAAGCTCGTGTCGCTCGGCTACATGGAAGGTTTTTACTACAAGCCGCGCATCGATAAGGACTTGCTCAAAGAGTTGAACGGCGGCCTGATTGCCTTGAGTGCCTGTCTCCAAGGCGAAGTCTCGCAAGCTTTGTCCGCGGGGATTTTCGAAAAAGCCAAAGGGGCGGTGGAGCAATACGCCTCGATCTTCGGCGATCGCTACTACATCGAGATTCAGGACAACAAGCTTGCCGAGCAGGAAAAGGTCAACCTCTTGCTCGTCGAATTGGCCAAGGAGATGTCGATTCCCATAGTCGCCACCAACGATTGCCACTACGGCGAGCGCGACGATTATCACGCGCACGATGTGCTGCTCTGCGTGCAGACCGGCAAGACGATTCACGACGACAATCGGCTCAAGCTTGAAACCGACGAGCTCTATCTAAAATCCGCCGAGGAGATGACGCAAGGTTTCGATTACTGCCCGGGCGCAGTGGAACGCAGTCTCGAGATTGCCGATCGCTGCAATCTGGAAATCGAATTCGGCAAATATCATTTCCCGACTTTCACGCCGCCCAAGGAGATCGGCCTCGACGATTATCTCGACGAGCTGGCGCACCAGGGTTTGGAAGAGCGACTCGAAGGCGTTACCGACCCGGCGCTCAGAAAATCCTATCTGGAGCGCCTGGAATACGAGCTCGGCGTGATCAAGGACATGCAGTTTCCCGGCTACTTCCTGGTCGTTGCCGATTTTATCAATTACGCCAAACGCAGTGGCATCCCCGTCGGCCCGGGCCGCGGCTCTTCCGCCGGCAGTCTGGTGGCCTACGCGCTGCGCATCACCGACCTCGATCCGATCCGCCACGTGCTTCTGTTCGAGCGCTTTCTCAATCCCGAACGCAAATCGATGCCCGACATCGACGTCGATTTCTGTATCCGTGGCCGGGCCCAGGTAATCCATTACGTCAAGGAAAAGTATGGCGCCGACCGTGTAGCGCAGATCGCCACATTTGGAACTCTAAAGGCCAAGGCAGCCATCAAAGACGTCGGCCGCGCTCTGGGATTTTCCTTCGCCGAAGCGGACGCCATCGCCAAGCTCATCCCCGCGCCCAAGCAGGGCTTCGATCATTCGCTCACCGAAGCGATGAAGATGGAGCCGCGACTGCCCGAGATGATAAAAAGCGATCCGCGGGTGAAGACCTTGATGGATCACGCTTTGCGTCTCGAAGGCTTGGTGCGCCATGCGTCCACCCATGCCGCGGGCGTGGTGCTCTCGAATCTGCCGCTGGTCGATCATTTGCCGCTGTTCGTCGATAAGGAAGGCGGCATCGTCACCCAGTACGAAATGAGTTGGGTGGAAAAAATCGGTCTGGTGAAGTTCGACTTCCTTGGTCTCAAGACGCTCACGTTGATTCACGATTGCTTGAAGCTCATCGAGATCGGGCACGGCGTCAAAGTCGATCTCGATCATCTGCCGCTCGACGACAAGAAAACCTATCGAACGCTTTGCCAGGGCAACACCACCGGCATCTTCCAACTGGAAAGCACGGGCATCCGCGAGATGACCGTGAAAATCCATCCCAACTGCTTTGAGGACCTGGTGGCGATCCTCGCGCTCTATCGACCCGGTCCGCTCGACAGCGGCATGGCCGACGACTACATCAAGCGCAAGAACGGCAAGGAGAAGGTCAAATACCTGCACGCGCTGCTCGAGGCTATCTTGAAGGACACCTACGGCGTCATTGTCTATCAAGAGCAGGTCATGCAGACGGCGCAAATCCTCGCCGGCTACACCATGGGCGAGGCGGATATTCTCCGCCGCGCGATGGGCAAAAAGGACCCGGAAGAAATGGCCGCGCAGCGCGAGCGCTTTGTCAGCGGCGCGGTAGCGAAAAAGATCGACGAGAAAAAGGCCACCGAAATCTTCGATCAGATGGAAACCTTCGCGCGCTACGGTTTCAACAAATCGCACTCGGCGGCGTACGCGTTGGTTTCCTACCAGACGGCCTATTTGAAAACGCACTATCCGGTGGAGTTCATGGCTTCACTGAACACTTCGGAAATGGGCGACACCGACAAGGTGATCAAGAATCTAGCCGAGTGCCGTGCCAAGAACATCGAAGTGCTTGCGCCCGACGTGAACGAGAGCCGCTCCGATTTTACGCCCGTGGGCGACAAGATCCGCTTCGGCTTGGCGGGCGTGAAAAATGTCGGTGAGAAAGCTGTTGAAGTAATTCTCGAAAGCCGCGCGAAGGACGGCCCCTTCGAATCGCTCTTCGATTTCTGCCGGCGGGTCGATATGGCTGCGGTCAACCGGCGGGTGATCGAGAGCTTGATCAAGTGCGGCGCGTTCGATGCCACGCAGGTCTCTCGCGCGCGCATGAACGGCGCGTTGGACGACGCGATGAAAGTCGGCCAGGCCTATCAGCGCGACCAGGCCAGCCACCAGATCGATATTTTTTCCATGCTCGGCACGCCGGCCAAGGGCGGAAAAAAACCCGGTGACATTTATCCCCAGGTCACGGAGTGGTCGGCCCAGGAATTGCTGGCCTTCGAAAAAGAGGCGCTTGGGTTTTACATCACCGGGCATCCTCTCGATAAATTCGAGCGCGCCCTGTCCCGGATTGCTAGCGGAACAATCTCCGCGATGAAGGAAAAGGCCCAGGCTGGAGAGGTTAAAGCGGGCGGTGTGGTATCGGCGCTCAAGTTGCGCAATACTAAAAAAGGCGACCGCTACGCCAACTTCAATCTCGAGGACAAGACCGGTTTTATCGAAGTGATCGTGTGGCCTGATACCTATAAGAAGAGCGCCGATCTGCTCGGCGCCGACGATCCGATTTTCGTCAAGGGGCGACTGGAGGTCGGTGAAGAGCGGATTCAGATCATCGCCAACGAAATCACGCCGCTCGCTGAAGCGACGAAAAAGAACGCGCACGTTAATGGCAACGGCAAGACGAACGGCAACGGCGAGAAGGTGCATCTTTACGTTCGCGAAACCGAAGTTTCGGCCGATGAGCTGGTCCGTTTGCGCGACACGTTACTCGATTATCCGGGACCGGCGACCGTTTACCTGCACATGCTCGCGGCCGCTGACGACGAGACCGTAATCGAGCTTCCCGAACAGGTGCGTATTGCTTCGTCCGCTGAGTTGACCAACGCTGTCGAGCGGCTGTTCGGCTCACGCATCAGTTTTCACGCCCTGGACTCTTGAAACAGCTCATTTCCACTGCTCATCGCCGGGAGCGCGCCGTCCTCGTAGGGGTCGAGCTGCCGTCGCACGATCATCGGCTGCCTCTCGACGAAAGTCTTGAAGAGCTGGAGCGTCTCGCGGAAACGGCCGGCGCTACGGTCCTCACAAAGTTCGCGCAGCAGGTGAGAAATATCACGCCGGCGACCTTGATCGGTCGGGGCAAGGTCGATGAGATTCAAAAAAGCCTGTGCGAGAGTCGCGCCGATCTGGTCATCGTCGACGAGGATCTCACCCCGGCGCAGCAGCGCAATTTGGAGGAAGCCTTCAAGCTTCGCGTCATCGACCGAAGCCAGCTCATTCTCGACATCTTCGCCCAGCGCGCGCGCAGCAACGAAGGCAAACTGCAGGTCGAACTGGCGCAGCTTGAATATTTGCTGCCGCGGTTGACCCGGCAGTGGACCCATCTGTCGCGTCTCGGCGGCGGCATCGGCACCCGCGGTCCCGGCGAAACGCAGTTGGAAGTCGACCGCCGGCGCATCCGCGAGCGCATCGGTCATCTCAAGCATCGGCTCAAGACCGTCGAGCGCACGCGCGCGCTCCAGCGCAAGGAGCGCCATGAGGTGCCGTTTCCGACGGTCGCCCTGGTCGGTTACACCAACGCCGGCAAATCGACTTTGATGAACGCGCTCACCCGCGCCGGTGTGTTCGTCGAAGATAAACTATTTGCAACTCTCGATCCGACCACGCGGGCACTTCGCCTGCCCACCGGCGATAAAGTCATGGTGGTCGATACCGTCGGCTTCATCCACAAAATTCCTCACTCGTTGATCGACGCCTTCAAGAGCACCTTGGAGGAAGTGAGCCGCGCCGACCTGCTGCTCCATTTGGTGGACGTTTCCAATTCGCTCTTCGAAGAACACATTCAGGTGATCGAAAAAGTTCTCGACGAGATCGGCGCCGGAGAGTTGCCGACCTTGTTGGTTCCGAACAAGATCGACCAGATTTCCGATCTGCCGGTCGCGCAGTTGAAAAGCCGCGGTGCGCTCGACGTTTGTCCCGTCTCGGCGTTGACCGGCGCGGGCATCGACGAGCTGTTGATCGCGGTGGCGAAGATTCTCGATCGGGAAAAGGAACTCTTTCAAGCGAGCTTCTTGCCGGCGCAGGGACCGCTGCTGGCGTTGCTCCGCGAGCGCGGCCGGATCGTCACTGAAGAATACGACGGCGAGCTTATCCGGGTCACGGCGTTAGCGACGCCAAAACTCGCCGGGCAGATCCGCAAGCGGTTGGCAGTCTCCGTCTCGCCAGAGCAGCTGTCGTGATGTTCCATGCTCAATCTGCCGAATTTTCTCACGCTGCTGCGCATCCTGACGATCCCGGTTTTTCTCGGATTCTTGTCTTACCATTATTTTTGGGAGGCGCTGGTGGTTTTCGCTCTGGGCGGGCTGACCGATTTTTTGGACGGCTTGGCAGCGCGTTGGATGAAGCAACAGACCGCCCTCGGCGCTTACCTGGACCCGGTCGCCGATAAGCTTCTGGTGATCAGTTCCTATGTGATGCTGGGCTTTATCGGCGATATCCCCTTATGGCTGGTGATCGTCATAGTCGGCCGCGACGTTTTGATTCTGGTCGGCTATGCGATCATTTATTTTCTGGTCGAAGAACGATTGGAGGTAAAACCGACGCGCGTCGGCAAGTGGAGCACGACGTTTCAGCTTTTGACCCTGGCGGTCGCGCTGGTCATGCTTCACGACCCGCGGCTCTTGAGTCCAACAGTGCTCGATGTGTTTGTCGTTGTCACGACCGTTGTAACGATTTTTTCCGGATGCCAATATCTCTACAAAGGTTTGGTCTGGCTGCAGACACGAGCCCCTTCGATCAGCCGTCCCTAGTTGACATACGGGCTGGAAATTGGTAGTAAAATCGATCTGTTGCACTGTTTTTTTGGACTTTGTCCGGGGCGGTCCTGCCGCGGTCCTGCAGCCAGGCTGGAAATGACTTATTGATGTTCGTTCGTTCGAGCCAAATCAGCTCCTCTCGCCAAATTTCTCAGGCACGTAGCTCAGTGGGAGAGCGCTTCCTTGACACGGAAGAGGTCGGCAGTTCAATCCTGCCCGTGCCTACCATTTTTTAATCCATGGATTCGATCCACATTGCATTACCCGGCGGAAAGTCCGTCGACGTTCGCCGCGGCATTCGCATCGACGAGCTGGCGTCCGAGTTCGGTGGGAAAAGAGATCCACTCGCGGCCAAAGTCGACAGCCGCTTAGTCGATCTCAGCCGAGCTTTGGATAACGATTCGACCTTGGAATGGGTCTATCCTGATAGCCCGGAAGGGCTCGACACCCTGCGTCACTCGACGGCGCATCTCATGGCGCAGGCCGTGCAGGGTTTGTTTCCCGGCACCCAGGTGACCATCGGCCCGACCATCGAGAACGGTTTTTATTACGACTTCAAGCGCGATCAGCCGTTCTCCCCCGAAGAGCTTCAGTCGATCGAAGTCCGTATGCAGGAATTGGCTAAAGCCGATCTGCCCATAGTGCGCGAAGAGATGGCGCGCGGCGATGCCATCGAGCTTTTCCGCAAGATGGGTGAGCACTACAAGGTCGAGATCATCGAAGGCATTCCGGACGCTAAAGTCTCGCTGTACCGTCAGGGCGATTGGGTCGATCTCTGCCGTGGGCCGCACGTGCCGCGCACCAGCGCGATCAAGGCATTCAAGCTGACCAGTATTGCCGGTGCTTATTGGCGCGGCGATTCGCGCAACGAACAATTGCAACGCATTTATGGGACTGCCTGGGCCAATCGCAAGGACCTCGAAGCGTATTTGAAGCGCATCGAGGAAGCGAAGCAACGCGACCATCGGCGGCTCGGGCCGGCGCTCGATTTGTTCTCGCTTCACCCGATAGCACCCGGCTCGCCGTTTTTTCATCCCAAGGGCACGGTGATTTATAACCGTCTGGTTCAATACATACGTAGTCTATACGAGCGTTACGGTTACAGCGAGGTGGTGACCCCGCTGATCTATAAGACCGATCTTTGGAAGACCTCCGGGCATTACGAGGCTTTTCGCGACGACATGTTTTTGATGGAAGTCCACGACGGCGAATACGGCGTCAAGCCGATGAATTGCCCAGGGCATTGTTATCTTTTTGCATCGCGAAAATATTCCTATCGTGATCTGCCGATTCGCTACGCCGACTTCAGCCGGCTGCATCGCTTCGAGCCATCGGGGGTGCTTTCCGGCTTGACCCGGGTGCGTTCGTTCGCGCAGGACGACGCGCATATTTACTGTACTCCCGAGCAGCTCGATGGCGAGCTCGAGCAGTTTGTCGCCATGACCCGGGAAGTTTACAAGGTTTTCGGCTTCGATCGCATCGAAGTCACTTTGCAGACGCGGCCGGAAAAATTTCTCGGCCGAGTCGAGCTCTGGGACGCCGCCGAAGCGGCGTTGCGCCGCTGTCTTGAACGGGCCGGATTTTCCGTGCAAGTTTTGCCGGGGGAAGGCGCTTTTTACGGACCCAAGATCGGCTTCGATTTTCGCGATGTGCTCGAACGCTCGTGGACGCTGGCAACGGTGCAGATTGACTGTGCCATGCCGGAGCGCTTCGGTCTCACCTACGTGACGCCCGAGGGGACTGAAGCGACGCCGGTCATGCTGCATCGCGCGGTTCTGGGCTCGATCGAACGGTTTATCGCGATCCTGCTCGAGCACTGCGCCGGCGCTTTTCCTCTCTGGCTTGCGCCGGTGCAATTGAAGGTGCTGACGGTTACCGACGATCAAAAAGAATATGCTAAAAGCATATTCGAGCAATTTCACGGTGAGGGGTGGAGGGTCGAGCTCGACGGGCGCAATGAAAAGCTTGGCTATAAGATTCGCGAGGCGCAGTTGGCGAAAATTCCTTACGCCATCGTGATCGGCGACAAGGAGGTAGCCGCGGGCACCGTGGCGCCGCGCCGGCGTGGCGGGGAGAACCTGCCGGCCTTGACCCCGGCCGAATTCAGCCAAAAGCTGCGCGCCGAGGTTGCGCGCGAAATGGGAGAAGCATAGAAATGGAAATCAACTCGGACAGGGAGGTGGCCTATCGCTAGAGAAGCGAGGATCAATCATCAGATTCGCGCGCGCGAGGTGCGGGTGATCGGAGCGAAGGGCGAGCAGTTGGGCGTGTTGCCGCTGCATGAGGCGCTCAAGCAAGTGGAAGCTTTGGAACTCGACCTCGTCGAAGTGGCGCCGGACGCACAGCCGCCCGTCTGCCGTATGATGGATTACGGCAAGTTTCGCTACGAGCAAAAAAAGAAAACTCATGGGCCGAAAAAGCATTCCGTGGTCGAGATCAAGGAAGTCAAAATGGGCTCGCGCACGGACGCCCACGATGTCGAGCACAAAGTGCGAAACATTCGTCTGTTCATCGAGAAGGGCCAGCGGGTAAAAGTGTCGGTGTTTTTTCGCGGACGGGAAATCACCCATCCGGAATTGGGCCGCCAAATGCTGCGCGGCGTCGTCGGTCAAGTGTTGGACGTCGCCAAAGTGGATATCGAGCCGCGTCTCGAGGGAAGAAATATGGCGATGTTGCTATCGCCCAAGTGACCAGACACGGGAAAGCAAAACTTAGAGGAGTGAGAAGTGCCAAAGATTAAAACCAACAGATCGGCCGCGAAAAGATTTCGCGTTACCGGCAGCGGCAAAGTCAAGCGCAACAAAGGCTATAAACGCCACATACTGTCGAGCAAGAACAAGAAGCGCAAACGGCAGCTGCGAAAGGCAACCACAGTGGCCGCCGTCGAGACGAAAAACATACGTAAACTAATACCGTACAAATAAACCCAACTGAGAGCGAGCGGTGAAACCGAGTTGGTCGGCGCGCTGGCTTCAGACTTATTTGAAAAGGAGTTCTTCAAGTGCCCAGAGCAAAAGGTGGAAGTAAATCACGGCAGCGACGCAAGAAGATCATGAAGCTCGCCAAAGGCTACGTCGGCGGACGCGGACGGTTGTATCGCTCGGCGCGGGAGACGGTGGAGCGCGCGCTGGTGTTCGCCTATCGCGACCGGCGGATTAAAAAGCGTACTTTCCGCGGTCTTTGGATCACGCGCATCGGCGCGGCGGCAAAGATCAACGGCATCTCGTACAGCCAGCTCATCAAAGGGCTGAAGCAGGCAGGTGTGGAGCTGGACCGAAAGATTCTGGCCGAGATCGCCGTCGCCGACATGCCTGGGTTCGGCCGGCTGGCAGAGACCGCAAAATCTCACCTGAGCGCCTAAACGCTCGCGTCTTGCATGAAATGAATGATTCCGTGGAAACTCTCCGAGGAGAGGTTCTCGCGCGTATCGAGGACGCAAGGTCGGAAAAAGAGCTCGAACAGATTCGCATCGATGTGCTGGGTCGCAGCGGCAGCGTGACCCAGCGGCTGCGCGGCTTAAAGGATCTGCCCGGTGACGAGCGCCGGCAGGCCGGCGAACAGCTGAACCAATTGCGTCGGACTCTCGAAGATCGTCTGGAAGAACAGCTCGGGGCAGTCAAGCGGCAAGCGAAGAGCGCGGCCTTAAAAAACGAGCGCATCGATGTCACCCTGCCCGGCACCCGCTGGGTCAAGGGAAGTCCGCACCCGATCACGAGCGTGATCGACGAGATCGTCGATATTTTTTCCGGTATGGGCTTCGAGATCGCGCGTGGGCCGGATATCGAGGACGATTACCACAATTTCGTTGCGCTCAATTTTCCCAAGGATCACCCGGCGCGCGACATGCAGGACACAATCTTCGTGGCCCACGATCGGGTGTTGCGGACGCACACTTCGCCGGTGCAGATCCGCACGATGGAAAGCCGCCAGCCGCCGCTTCAGGTCATCGTTCCCGGCGCGGTGTATCGCCACGACGACGACGCGACCCATTCGCCAATGTTTCATCAGGTCGAAGGCTTCATGGTGGACCGGGCGATTTCCTTCGCCGAACTGAAAGGCGTTCTGACCTATTTTCTGCGGCAGATTTTCGAACGCGAAGCGGGTGTCAGATTTCGTCCGAGCTTTTTTCCTTTTACCGAGCCGAGCGCTGAAATCGATATTCAGTGCGTAATCTGCGGCGGTAGCGGCAGCCTCAAGGACGGACAGCCGTGCCGCGTGTGTAAAACTTCGGGCTGGCTGGAAATCCTTGGTGCCGGCATGATCGATCCCGCGGTTTTCGGGTTCGTCGGCTACGACCCGGAGAAAGTCTCCGGCTTCGCCTTCGGCATGGGCGTCGAACGGATTGCCATGCTCAAGTATGGTATCGACGACATCCGTCTGTTTTTCCAGAACGACCTGAGATTCTTGCGACAGTTTGGTTAGAGTCCGCATGTGAGAATGACGAGCCGGCTCCAAGCCGCGGCTTCGTTATTTCTTTATTTTTTTCATGAAGTTTACTTTCAACTGGCTCGCGGAATTTGTCGCATTCGATAGCTCGCCTCAGGCGTTGGCAAAACTGTTGACGATGGCTGGGCTTGAAGTCGAGTCGCTGACGGTGCTGCGCGAGTCGGAAACCGAACGCGAAGACTGGCTGTTCGAGATCGCAGTGACTCCCAACCGCGGCGACTGCCTGAGTCTCGTAGGAATCGCGCGCGAAGTCGCCGCGTTGACCGGCGCGGCCGTTAAAGTGCCGCGGGCGAAGGCGGCCAAGAAAGATCCAGGATCGAACAAGCGCATCGCGTTGCGGATTGAAGACACGCGCCTGTGCGCGCGCTATTCCGCCCGGTTGCTCGACGACGTCGCAGTTTCATCCTCGCCCGCATGGCTTCGCTATCGTCTGGAAGCCTGTGGCATTCGCGCCATCAACAACATCGTCGATGCGACTAACTACGTGATGCTCGAGACCGGTCAGCCACTCCACGCTTTCGATCTTGACCGCCTGGCGAAAAAAAAAATCACCGTCAGAAGCGCGGGGGAGAGCGGAAGGTTTACCACCCTGGACGGCGTCGAACGGGAATTGCTGAGCGACGACCTGCTGATCTGCGATGACGATATCCCCGTGGCGTTGGCGGGGGTCATGGGTGGGCTCGATTCCGAAGTGACCGCTGCCACTCGGGCGATTCTTCTCGAGAGCGCGAACTTCGCGCCAGCGGTTATTCGCCGCACGGCAAAGCGCCTCAACTTGCACAGCGAAGCGTCGCACCGCTTCGAGCGCGGCGTCGATCCCGACGGAACGATTCTCGCCCTCGATCGGGTCGCGAGTTTGATCCATGATATCGCCGGCGGCAGCGCATCTGCGGGCGCCGATCTCTATCCGGGCCGCGCCAAACCCAAGGCGTTGCGGTTGCGCCAGGAACGGATTGAAAGACTTTTGGGCGTATCGGTCGAGCTCGACCAGGCGGAAAAATTGCTCCGTGCCATCGGTTTGAAGACCGAGCGCCAGACGAAAAACCGCAGTCTCCGGGTCATTGTTCCGCCGTCGCGGCCGGATCTCACGCGCGAGGCGGATCTGATCGAGGAAGTCGCGCGCCTGCGCGGCTACGATAGTCTGCCGACGGCATTGCCGCAGGTGCAGGTCGCAGCGAAGATCGACTTTCGTCTGGTGTGGGAGAGGCGGTTGCGCGCGCTTTTGGCCGGTGAAGGTCTAAGCGACGCGATCAATCTGCCTTTCGTTTCGGAGAACTCGAACCGCATTTTCCCCGGACTTTGGTCGACTGATGCCGTCGCTGTTATCAATCCGCTGGCGCGCGAAAACGGCGAACTGCGCGTGAGCCTGATGCCCGGCCTGATCGAAAATCTGCGCCTGAATCTCGCCCACAAGTCGAAGGGTTTTCATGTCTTCCACCTCGGCAAGGTGTTCGGATTTGCTGGCGGCGAAGCGACCGAGCGCGCCGTCGTCGCCGGATTGCTGCACGGGCCGCGGTTACGCCAGGGTTTACGCGCCGGTGAGGAGCAGCCGATAGGCTTCCTCGAAGCCAAAGGAATCGTAGAATCGGTGTTGGACCTGTTTCGCCTGCGCGAGTCGATAAGCTGGCAGCGCTCCGCGGCGAAATGCCTGCATCCCGGCAGAGCGGCCGATGCGCGGCTGAGTGACGTGCTGCTCGGCTATCTGGGTGAGCTTCACCCCGACCTCGCCGAGGAGCTGGGCGTGCCGCCGGCGCTGGTGTTCGAACTTGACTTGGAGAAACTGCTTGAGTATGCTCCGCGCCGAATAGTCACGCAGCCGCTCCCACGTTTTCCGGCCGTCGAACGAGACGTTGCAATCGTGGTCGATCGTGAGTTTGCTTCCCAACAAATCATCGGATGGATTTATGCGCTCGGCGAGCCGTGGATCGAGCGGGTCGAAGTTTTCGACCAGTATGTGGGCCCGCCGATCCCGGAAGGCAGGAAGAGCCTGGCCTATCGAATTTCCTATCGCGCCGAAGATAAGACCCTGACCGATATGGAAGTCAACGAGGTGCACCAGCGCTTGGTAAAACGGCTCGGGGAAGATTTTGGCGCTGAACAGCGCATTTGAACCGCAGGCTCAGAACGGACGAGAGGTAGAAAATGACCAAAGCAGAAATCATCACGCGCATTTATGAAAAAGTCGGGTTTTCCAAGAAGGACGCCACCGATGTCGTCGAAGCCACGTTCGACATCATCAAAGGCTGCCTCGAGCGCAGTGAGAAGGTGAAAATTTCCGGCTTCGGCAACTTCGTCGTCAATACCAAGCGCCCGCGCAAAGGCAGGAACCCGCAGACCGGTGACGAGATCATCATCGTCGGCCGCAAGGTCTTGACGTTCAAGGCGAGCCAGATCATGAAAAAAAGCCTGAACGGCATGTCGTCGCCGGCGCCTGAGTCGTCGTCCAGTCCGGCCGCGGCCGAATAGGAACCGGTCATGCCGCCGCGCCTGCCGGAAAAGATTTACTTCAAGATCGGCGAAGTGAGCGAAATCGTCGGCGTCGAGCCCTACGTGCTGCGCTATTGGGAAACCGAATTCGATCTGCTCAAGCCGTCCAAAGCGCCGTCGAAACATCGGCTATACAAGAAGCGCGACGTCGAGCTGCTGCTCGACATCAAACGATTGCTCTACACCGAAGGGTTCACCATCGAGGGCGCGCGCAAAAAACTCAAAGAGGCCAAGAAAGAAGAGAAGGACCAGCTTAAGCTGCCGCTCGCCGAGCAAAAGTACAAAAGTGCGCTACTGAAACTAAGAAAAGATCTGGAGTCGCTCCGCCGCCTGCTCTCCTAAGTGCACCGATGCCGTGTTCTCTCGCGATCTCCCACTTTGATTTAGCCTCCTAGGGATGTTAAATTCCGCATACTCCACAACGGTATCGGGGCGTAGCGCAGCCTGGTAGCGCACACGCTTGGGGTGCGTGTGGTCAGCGGTTCAAATCCGCTCGCCCCGACCATTATTTTCTTTCATCCGCGATCTGTTTTCCCTTCGGTTCATAGCATCGATTCGCACGCTTCGATTCGCGACGTGAGTTCAAGTCGTGAAGCCGCGTGGCGAGATTCACCCTTGTACAACTATCGCCGATTTTTGATTCAGCGGCGTCTGGTGGTAGGTTTGCGTTGAGGTTTCGACAGCGAATGTTTGTTTGCGCAACGCAATCTTCAGATTTCGTTGCAACGCTCGCAAAAATTTCCTAAAGAATAAAACTTTGGAGGGCGTGTTCCGTCGATGAAGTTCGAGGATCTCTCGATCGAGGAAATCCGGCGCCAGTGCACGGATGGCGGTCAGCCGCTGACGGCGCAGTTTTTGGGCCGGCTGCGGCGCGACTCGCGCCAGGGCGTTCGCAAACTGCACGGGCTGCTCAAGAAGCGTTACGAAAAGGAGCGCGCGGAGCGGTTGCGGATCGACAACATGCTCAACTTCGAGCGGTTGCTGTGGAAGTCCGGCCTCCGCTCGATCGCCGGCATCGACGAAGTCGGCGTTGGACCGCTGGCCGGTCCGGTGGTCGCTGCCGCCGTGGTCTTCCCGCCGGGCACGGAGATATTCGGGATCGACGACTCCAAGCAGCTCGATGCCGAGCAACGCGATTATCTAACCGGCAAGATCCGGCAAGTCGCCGCGGGCATCGGCATTGGCTCCGCAGAGGTGGACGAGATCGATCGTCTCAACATTTATCGCGCTGGGCTCCTCGCCATGCGCAGGGCGGTGGAAGCGCTTCCATTAAAGCCGGAGCATCTGCTGATCGATGCTCGCGTGATACCCGATATGTCGATTCCGCAGAATGCTTTCAACAAGGGCGACGGCCTCAATTTCTCCATTGCCGCAGCGTCGATTATCGCCAAGACTTTTCGCGACCGGCTGATGCAGGAGGTAGAGGAAAAATATCCGGGTTACGGCTTCGCGCAGCACAAAGGTTATGGCACGGCGGAGCACCAGAGCGCGATCCGCCGCCTCGGTCCTTGCCCGATTCACCGGCTGTCGTTTCCGTTTATCCGCGAGCTGTGCGGTGAATTCTCGACGCTCTTCTACGCGCTCAAGCAGGAACTGGTCGAGGTCGATTCCGCCAAAGCGCTCGGCGTGTTCGAGAAAGAGCTGAAAGGACGCTGGAACGAGCTTGCGGAGAAAGAGCAGCGCAAAATGAGGTTGATGCTGACACGGCGCTGGAAGACGATTTGAGCGGGCGGAAAAGCTCTACTGAACCTTGGACGCAATCCGGTCGTCCATCTCCTTGTCCCATTGAGCAATCTGGCACTGGGTTCGCACCCGGGTCAGAAAATCTTCGATATTGACCGGTTTGGCGAGGAACTCGCTCACGCCGAGCGCCATTGCTTCGGCGCGCGTTGAGATATCGTCCTTGGCGGTCAGCAGCATCACCGGCAGAGACGGGCGTATTTGCTTGAGCTCGCGGCAAACCGCCAGACCGTCCAGCTTCGGCATCATCACGTCGAGAATCACCAGGTCGACTTCGTGGTCGCGTCCACGTTCGATGCCCTGAACGCCGTCGAAGGCCCGCCGCACGGCAAAACCGTCGTGCGACAGCAGGAGAATCAAAAACTCGACGAAGTCGCGGTTGTCGTCCACGATCAAAACCGTGAACGGGGAGGGCTTACGGGTCAATGGCTGCGTTGTGCTGAGGGGCATGCCGAAAGTCCGTACTTGCAGTTGGACTTTTTGGGAAATGCTCCACCAGCAGTAGCCGCAGTGGGATAATCGGAAGCCGGTAGTAGAGATCCTTACGGAACGCGCCGGCAAGTTCCTGTGCAAGATCCTTATTGGTCGCGCCGATCGTTCGCACGTTCACCAGCGTGCAACAGTCCGAGCCGCCGGTCGGACCCCGCCATTTTGCAGCGCGCGGAGTAGTTTCGGTTGGAGCGCGAGCGTATCTCGCCGATCCGTCGAGAAGGATCGTGCCACTCTCGGCGAGCCGGAACATCCTGGCGCGGGCTGCGGGGTGCGGGCGATGACTTCCTTGCCGGTGCCGTCGTGCTCCCGCCAACCCCGCCAACACCGCCAAATCGCGCCAAAAAGCACCGCGCTCACGTCTTAGGTTGGTACGGAACGCGCTAAACAATCACTTTATTTTTTCCGATGGCTTAACCAAATGAAGTAAAATGAGCCAAAGTTCCGCGGCGTTTGGGCGCAATCCGCGCTGCACTTGAGAAACATTGGAGGCCTCTGTGACCTACGCAGTCAATCGCGAAAACGAAATCAAGCCGATCGTCGCTGCCGTGGCGGACGCACTGCTCGCCGGACCGATGCTCGTCGGAGAAGTGATGACCCATGAGGCGATGACCCTCGATCCTCGCCAGACCCTCGCGGATGTGGTCGCATTGATGGCGGCTCGCTCTTTTCATCATGTCTTGGTTGTTGATCCGGACGAGCGCTTGCGCGGCGTAATTTCCGATCGCGACGTGCTGCGCGCGCTTTCGCGCACGCCCAACTGGAATAAGAAGAACGTCAGCGAAATCATGACCCCTGAATCGGTCACGACCACGCCGGAAAGTCGTATCTCTGTCGCCGCCCAAGAGATGCTGGACCGGCGCATCAACTGCCTGCCCGTTATCGGTGCCGACGGTCGTGTCTGCGGCATCCTGACCTCAACCGATTTGCTTAAGGCCTATACATCGGTCCAGAGCGTTGTGGAAAAACTTCATCTCGGCACCGCAGCTACCGATTAATCCGTGCGCGCCTCCCGCTTCGAGCCGGACAAAGCGACCAGATTTCTCGTCACGTCGATCGAGCCGGATTCACGATGACAAAAACGTCAGATACCGCGCCGCTAATCGCAAAAGCCTCATAGATCACACCGCCGACACGCTATCCATGTCAGTTTGGCCGAACACATCGGCCGCCGGATCGGGATTGCCATTCAAAAGGTCAAGCTCGCCGACGAAAGCGCGCGTAACTTGGCACGGATCGAGGCACTGTATGAAATCAACGTCTCGGCGACTTCCGGTCTGGAGCTGGACACGGTGCTGGAATTGCTACTGGCCAAGATTCATTTGTTCGTGCCGTTTTCTTCCTCGTCGACAATTCACCTGGTCAATGCCGCTACGGTTAGCCTCGATCTCAATGTGGCACGCAACGTAGCGATGCAGGACTTGCGCGATTTTTCCGCTCAGAGCCATTGGAGTTTTGCGCAGCGGGTCTTCGATGCCAAGCAGCCACTGCTGGTGGTCGATGCGCCGAGGACCCGGGTTATCCCGATGCGGACTTTTATCGGAACCGCGGCATGATGCCTATTTCGGCGTGCCTCTGGTGGCGCAAGGGCAGGCGATGGGAGTGCTTTCCCGATATGCGAGCGAGGCGCGCAAGTTCAGCAGCGGGGAAGTGGAGTTCGTCCAGCTCTTAGCGAGCCAGGCGGCAATGGCCATTCACAACGCTCAGCTCTACGCTGCCAGCGTGGAGCAGTCCGAAGAGCTGGCACGCACGAAAACGGCCGCCGAAGCCGCGACTCAAGCCAAGAGCGAATTTCTCGCCAACATGAGCCATGAGATCCGGCGACCGAACGGACCGCCTGTTCAAATCCTTCAGCCAAGTCGACACTTCGACGACATGCCTCTGCGGTGCTGCGGAACGACAGCTCGGTGGCGAATTACGCGGTTCCAGTGGCGATCTGCCGCCTACGACTTCACACACAGCGAAATTTCTACCCGCGGGCGTCTGCCCGGCCTCGAAGTCATTCTCAAGGGTTTCTTCCGTCGTCTGCAAAGCATATTCGCTTCGCAGCTTGGCAAGTCCGTCGATGTCCATTACGACGCTCTCTCGCCTATCGAGCCGCGGAAGCCGAAAATATCTGCGCTAACGCGGCAGCACCGCCGTCCCAATCGCGCCGTCTCCGCGTGAGCGCCTAAGACCTTTCCGATTTACGGTTTGCTTTAACGCGCCGCTCTCGTCTCCGTCTGTGGTGGAAGTTTTTTTGTCGCGTTATCACAACCTTGACTTTGTCGAGCTCTCAGGACTACAAATGCGTTAACGCCGCGCCACAAATTTTTTAGCGCGTGATGACCTCAATCCACAGACCAGCAGCAACGAAAGGCATACAGGTGGATCGATGAGCGGACAGTCCATTGAGCGTCTGATGGATGTAATCCTTCAGATGAAAATCAACCTGGCTCACGTGACTGAAACCTTCCATCAGCAAACTTTCGAGATTCGCCAGCAACTGGGATCGGTCTTCGAAGAAGAGAAGCAGTCCCTCGAACGCTGTCTAAAAAATATCGACGAGCGCCTCGAAGAATGTTCTTCGTGCGTCAATGATTACCAGCGCCTCTATGCCAATCTCGCGGTAATGCGCGAAAAGCTCATCCAGCTCGGCGCCAATCCGAGCACCCTGCCAGGGTCCTTGCCGGGCGATAACCTCGCCGAGATCATCAGCTTGCGCGTGCGCGAGTTGAAGGAACAGGGCCGTATCTAATCTTCCGACCGCGCCGCGCGGAATCCGTGTCGCGCGAATTTCCATCTTCGCAGAACAAACCGCGTCTTCCATCAATGGCATGCAGCGCCGATGTTGTGCTATTGTTAATTTCGCGATGCGGGAATTCGTGACCGTTTAGACCCGCTTCTTGCCTTTCCCAAAGTGAAAGTTTCCGAGACCAACCAGCCCGATTTTAACTGGGCCAGAGAGCGCATGGTCCAGGAGCAGATCCTGGCGCGGGGAATAACGGACGCCAGGGTGATTGCCGCTCTGCGCAAGATTCCCCGGCATCTTTTTATCGACGCCGGCATCGTCAACCGCGCCTACGATGACAGTGCTTTGCCGATCGGGGAAAAGCAGACCCTGTCGCAACCCTACATGGCCGCGCGTATGACGGAAGCGCTGGGGCTCACGGGCGACGAGAAAGTGCTGGAGGTCGGCACTGGCTCGGGTTATCAGACGGCGCTTCTGGCTGAGCTTTGCTTCAATGTTTTTTCGGTGGAAAAGATTCGCATGCTGTCGCGCAAGGCGCGCGCATTGCTAGATCAGCTCGGCTACCAGAACATCGCGCTCCACGTGGGCGACGGCACCATTGGTTGGTCCGACCATGCGCCCTACGACGCGATCATTGTGAGCGCGGGCTCCCCGGCGACACCGAAGCCGCTGCTCGAGCAACTCGCGTTGCGGGGACGATTGGTAATTCCGGTCGGCGACGAGCAGGGCCAGTCACTGTTGCGCGTGACCCGTACCCGCGTCGGCTTCAAACAAGAACCACTCGGGGAGTGCAAGTTCGTAAAACTTTTCGGCAAGTACGGTTGGCGCGAGTGAGTTTCGCTGTCCGTTTTGCCAAACCCTAAAAACTCGTCTGCTATTGGGTTCGACCGTCATTCCGCCCGGCCGATGAAACCCGCGCCCAGGATCCTGCTCGGACTCGTTTTCGGCGAAGTCCTTCTACTGGCGGGCTGTGGGGCGCGAACTCCGTCGCCGCCTGCGCCGAGCGCACGGCGCTCCCAGGGTGCATATCACGTCGTCCAGCCGGGGGAGAACCTATACCGTATCGGCAAAGCGTACGACATCTCGGTGGAGGAGCTGGCCCGCGTCAACAGCATCATGGATCCTCGCTTGATCCACGTTGGTCAGCGGATCTTCATTCCCGGCGCAGCAAGCCAACTGCCGGTGGCAACCATCACGCCGGCCGAAGCCGTGCCCGCGTCGCGCGGACCGACCGCGCCGCCGGACGGTGCTCTGGATAATTTCATCGTGCCGCTGAGCGGCTCGATCAATTCGCACTTCGGGCCGCGCAACGGTAGTTTCCACGACGGCATCGACATCGGCGCGCCCGAGGGAACGCCGATCCTCGCGGTGGCGGACGGCGAAGTGGTCTACAGCAGCCAGTTGCGCGGCTACGGCAATCTGGTGATCGTGCGGCATGCGTCCGGCATTGTCTCGGTTTATGCGCACAATCAGTCGAATCTGGTCCGCGAAGGACAAAAAATCGAGCGCGGCGAGGTCGTCGCCAAAGTCGGTAGCACCGGACGCGTTACCGGACCGCATCTTCACTTCGAGATCCGCAAAAATAACGCCGCGCAGGATCCGCTTCTTTATATGCCGCAGTTGTGCTGCCTGCCGGCATCCGGTAATGTTGCGCCGAAAGGCTGAAAATAATCGAATGAAGCTTCTGACTCGCATCAGAAACGACGTGGTGGGAAGTCTGCTGCGACCGGCGAAGCTCAAGGAAGCGCGTGGCCGTTTCGACCTCGGACTGATTTCCGGCGAGGAATTGCGCGCCATTGAAGATCAATGCGTGCGCGATGTGATCGCAACCCAAGAAAATCTCGGGCTCGCCGTGGTGACGGACGGCGAGTACCGCCGTCTCAATTTCCAGGACAGCTTCGGCGAATCTGTTTCCGGTTATGATGCCGGCAAACCGACCCTCGAGTTTTACGAGAAACGGGTCGAGGGTGGCAATCCATTGCAGCGCTGGGAAATTCCAGATCTAGGCGAACGCAAAGGCACCGCCGTGGCGCAGCGCCGGCCGGCGGCGGAAAAAATTTGTCTTGCGCGCAACGTGCCGGCGGAGGAATTCGAATTCCTGCATCAAACCACGCGCAAACCCGGCAAGGTGGCGCTGATCGGGCCAGACCGCATTGTCCAGCGCTTCGACTGGCAGAATTCCAAGGCGGTTTATTCGGGTCTCGATGAGTTCGTCGCCGATGTCGTGCAAGTGGAGCGCGAGATCATTCGCGGTCTGGTCAGCGCGGGATGTCATTACGTCCAAGTCGACGCGCCGGGCTACACGGCGTACGTCGATGCACCGTCGCTCGAAGCGATGCGTGCGCGCGGCGAGGATCCCCGCGAGAACTTCAACCGTTCTCTGCAAGCTGACAACGCAGTCATTGAAGGCTTCGACGATGTGACCTTTGGCATTCATCTCTGTCGCGGCAATCAGCGCAGCATGTGGCATCGCGAGGGTACCTACGACGAGATTGCCGAGCGATTGTTGAACGAACTGAATCATGATCGCTTTCTGTTCGAATACGACACGCCGCGAGCGGGCGGTTTCGAAGCGCTGCGTTTTCTGCCCAAGGGCAAAATCATGGTTCTGGGGCTGGTCAGCACGAAAGTGCCGCGTCTGGAGACGGTCGACGAACTCAAGCACCGTATCGACGAAGCCGCGCGCCATGCGCCGCTCGAGCAGCTTGCGATCAGCCCGCAGTGCGGTTTTTCCTCGGACGTGGTCGGCAACCTGATCAGCGAGGACGACCAGAAGCGCAAGCTCGAGGTGGTTGTCGAAACCGCCCGGCAGGTATGGGGTTAGCCTTCGCTTCGTTCGCGATTCAGATCGGCAAAATCGCAAATCTCAACGCTTGAACTCGGAGGAGAGAAAGACGAAATGAGCGATGACATCGCGGCGATCCGGCGGGCGATTCGAGACATTCCGAACTTTCCCAAACCGGGAATTGTCTTCAAGGACATCACGCCGCTCCTGGCCGACGGACCACTGTTCGCGAAGACCATCGACTGCTTCGCGGCGCGTTACGAGGAACAGAAGATCGATACGGTGCTCGGTGTCGAATCGCGCGGTTTTATTGTCGGCGCGGCGTTGGCCTATCGCCTCGGCGCGGGTTTCAGCGTGGTACGCAAGCCGGGCAAGCTGCCCTATGAAACCCACAAGGCGAGTTACGAATTAGAGTATGGTACAGACAGTCTGGAAATTCACATCGACGCCATCAACCGCGGTGCGCGGGTGGTGATCGCCGATGACTTGATCGCCACCGGCGGCACGGCAGCGGCGGCTGCCGAACTGGTCACCAAGGTCGGCGGTAGAGTGGTCGAATGTGTTTTTGTAATCGAACTGACATTTCTCAAGGGCCGGGAAAAATTGAGGCCGCACCGGGTCTTTTCGCTTCTGCAATTCGACTCGGGATAGGCGTGTCTCGATCCCGTTTCAATTCCTTGACATCCCCTGGTAAAGGACTATAAGTAAAAGTAATCACAGCAATTAATGCGATGCGGGGCGCTTTGTTGCAGCAGCTGGGACAGGGCCGCCGCAAATCCTCTGAAGAACCAAAATCCATGAAACGAATCGAAGAAATGAACCTCTGGGAACGGCTCTATTTCCCGGAAATCTTCCGCGGCTTGTGCGTGACCGGCTACCGGTTCTGGCGTAATCTTGGCATTCACTCTTTGCAGCTTTTCGGACTGGCGCGCAATGCCGAGGCCTCGGTTACGGTGCAGTATCCCGAGCAGCGCGCGCCGTACCCCGACACGTTCCGCGGTCGTCACCGGTTGACTCTGAAGGACGACGGCGTGGTGCAGTGCACCGCCTGTTTTCTCTGTTCTACGGCCTGCCCCGCGGAATGCATTTACATCGAAGCCGGCGAATATCCCGACAAGCCCGTGGAGAAGTTCCCGATCCGCTATGAGATCGACACTTTGCGCTGCATCTACTGCGGCTTTTGTGTCGAAGCCTGCCCCTGCGACGCGATCCGCATGGACTCCGGCACCCATCCGGGCAATCTCGGCTTCGGACGAAAGGAATTCGTCGAAACCAAAGAGGTGCTGATGAAGCGCTCGAAGGATCTCGCCGAAAAGGGCAAAGAAGGTCTCTACGAAGAATACGTGAAGCCTTATCGTCACGTCTAATCAGTCGCGCCCGAAGGAGGATTCCCATGTCAAACTCCCAAAACGGCTCCGAGCCGAAAAGTATCACCAACGAACCTCTGCCGGCATCGCATAAAATTTATGTTCCGAGCGCGAATCGCGCGGATGTTCGGGTCGCCATGCGGGCGATTCACCTCGCCGACCAGGACGGTCATCACAGCGGCAACGGCCACGGTCAAACGAGCAAGACGCCATTGACGGTGTATGATACATCGGGACCGTATACGGATCCGAATGTAAAAACCGACATTCGCCAAGGCTTGACGGCTTTGCGCCAGGATTGGATTCGCGCGCGCGGTGATGTCGAAGAATTGTCCGGACCGAGTTATCAACCGCCGCCCGGCAAGAGCGGTCACAAAAACGGTTCCTCCACGGAGCGTTTTCCCGACGCGGCACGTCGGCCGATCCTGCGCGCCAAACCGGGCTGCAATGTGAGCCAGATGCATTACGCGCGTCGGGGCATCATCACGCCGGAGATGGAATACATCGCCGTCCGGGAAAATATAGGGCGTGAAAAGGCGCTGGAAAATGGCGCCAACGGCTCCGGCCGGATTCATGCCGGCTACAGTTTCGGCGCGGCGGTTCCGCAATTCGTCACCCCTGAATTCGTGCGCGACGAGGTAGCGCGCGGTCGCGCGATCATCCCGGCCAACATCAATCATCCCGAAGCCGAGCCGATGATCATCGGCCGCAATTTTCTCGTCAAGATCAATGCCAATATCGGCAATTCCGCCGTGGCTTCGTCGATCGAGGAAGAAGTCGAAAAAATGATCTGGGCGACGCGCTGCGGTTCCGACACCGTGATGGATTTGTCCACCGGCGACAACATTCATGAAACCCGCGAGTGGATTTTGCGCAACTCGCCGGTGCCGATCGGCACGGTGCCGATCTACCAGGCTTTGGAGAAAGTCGACGGCAAGGCGGAAGATCTCACCTGGGAAATTTTCCGCGATACCTTGATCGAACAGGCGGAGCAGGGCGTTTCCTATTTCACGATTCACGCCGGCGTGCTGCTGCGCTACGTGCCGCTGACCGCCAGACGGGTGACCGGTATCGTTTCGCGCGGCGGCTCGATCCTGGCCAAGTGGTGTCTCTCGCACCACAAGGAAAATTTCCTGTACACGAACTTCGAAGAAATCTGCGAAATCATGAAGGCCTATGACGTTTCATTTTCTCTGGGCGACGGGCTCAGGCCGGGCTCCATCGCCGATGCCAACGACGAGGCGCAGTTCGGCGAGCTGGAGACCCTCGGTGAGCTCACCGAAATCGCCTGGAAGCACGACGTGCAAGTAATGATCGAAGGGCCGGGTCATGTGCCGATGCACTTGATCCACGAAAACATGACCAAGCAGTTGGAAGTCTGCCATGAGGCGCCGTTTTACACGCTCGGTCCGCTGACCACCGACATTGCGCCTGGCTACGATCACATCACGAGCGCCATCGGCGCGGCGATGATCGGTTGGTATGGCACGGCGATGCTCTGTTATGTGACCCCCAAGGAACACCTCGGTCTACCCGATAAGAAAGACGTGAAGGACGGTGTGATCGCGTACAAGATCGCGGCCCATGCCGCGGATCTGGCGAAAGGGCATCCGGGAGCGCAGATGCGCGATAACGCGCTGAGCCAGGCGCGCTTCGAATTTCGTTGGGAAGATCAGTTCAATCTGAGCCTCGATCCGGAGACCGCGCGCGAATTTCACGACGAGACTTTGCCGGCGCAGGGCGCCAAGCTGGCGCACTTCTGCTCCATGTGCGGGCCGCACTTCTGCTCGATGAAGATCACTCAGGATGTGCGCGACTACGCCGCCAAAGTCGGCGTGACCGATCAGGCCGCTCTTGAAGCCGGCATGAAAGAAAAGGCGGAAGAATTCAAGCAGACGGGCAGCAAGATCTACCACGAAGTGGCTTCGGCGACTTCATCGGAGTCCGCTCCGATCGCCATGCGTGCCGCAGCTAAAGACTGAGCTGCAATCATCGAATCATCTCAAACAACTGGCCGCCTCGCGCGGCCAGTTTTGTTTTGGGCCAGCGCAGTGCGCACCGTGACGACCGGACCTCGTATTCTGATCTATGGCTTCGGCCCGTACCGGCAATTCCGCGACAACATCACAACCAAAGTCATCCGGCTCCTGCCCGCAGACCCGCATTTGAAGAAAAGGATTTTTCCGGTGCGCTTCGATCGCCTTCAATTCGTGCGCGCGCTCGATCGGGCAAAGCCCGACATCGTCTTAGGTCTGGGACAAAGCTCGCGGCGAAAAATCGAAGTGGAAACCCAGGCGAATAATCTCCGGCGCGCAGGCGCCATCGATTCGCCGAAGCCCATCGCCGCGGGCGGCGCGCGGCGGCTCAAAACAACTTGGTTGCCCAGGCTTGGCCGGGGAACGGGCAAGTCAAAAAATGCCGGGGACTACGTATGTAATTTTTCGATGTACGTGATGCTCGATCATATTCGGCGACGGGAACTGCCGATCCCGTACGCGTTCATTCATATCCCCTACGACTATGAGCTTAAGAGAGCCGCAAATAGGGTGGCGAAGATCCTGCGCGGCGTTCGCGGGCAGAGCAACCCATCCCGCACGAAGATAAAATGAGAAACTCGCGCGGCGCGTGCTTTTTCAATCTAAGAGCAGCGCCGTCCGTACGGGTTAACTGGTCAGACGTTTGACCGCTTCGCGGTATTTCTCTTGGGTCTTCTTGACAATCTCGGGAGGCAGTTCGGGCGCTGGCGATTTCATGTCCCAGGGCAGGTTGACCAGATAGTCGCGCACGAACTGCTTGTCGAAGCTATCCGGCGTCTTGCCCGGTTTGTAGCCGTCCATCGGCCAAAAGCGCGACGAGTCCGGGGTGAGCACTTCGTCGATTAAAATAATTTCGTCGCCTTCGATGCCGAACTCGAATTTTGTGTCCGCGATGATGATGCCTTTCTTTTCCGCCAGAGAGCGCGCTCGACTGTAGATCGCAACTGTGGCATCGCGCATTTTTTCAGCGCGCTTCTTGCCGACTTTGGTGACCATTTCGTCGAAGGTGATGTTGACGTCGTGGGCGCCGACCGGCGCCTTGGTCGAAGGCGTAAAGATCGGCTCGTCCAGACGCGAAGCTTCCACCAGATTTTTCGGCAGCGGAATGCCGCATACAGCGCCCGTCGCCTGATAGTCCTTCCAACCCGAGCCCACGAGATACCCGCGCACAATGCATTCCACCGGAGCCGGCAGACTCTTCGTGACCAGCATGGTGCGCCCTTCGAGCTTGTCCTTGTGCGGCCGGCAGGCGGCGGGGAATTTGTCTACGTCGGTGGTGATCAGATGATTC
>Ga0310810_10001384_pt1 | contig 25401 bp, 24 predicted proteins | sample NCmetagenome_FD_207641 | JGI IMG/M metagenome (GOLD analysis project Ga0310810, IMG submission 207641) | Soil microbial communities from experimental microcosm in Duke University, North Carolina, United States - NC | ecosystem: Engineered > Artificial ecosystem > Soil microcosm > Unclassified ...
CAGCGACGGCGCACCGATGGTGGTCCAGTCATCGAAGCGGCTGTCGACGATCTCGATGCCGGGGATGACGCCCTTCACCGCAGCGGCGATTTCCTCACGCGAGCGTGGCGCAGTCGTGGGCGGCAGATCGCGCGCCATTTCGAAAGCGAATTCGGCCTCCACCACACGCATGAAGAACTTACTGGCGTCGACGCGGGCGGGACTTTCAAACCGGAATGCCGAAAGCAACCGTCCGGCGAAAGGCGCATCTACGTTCAGTTGCCGCTGCGCGGTGACGTTGGTGCAGGCGATCTTGTAGCCGATCACGCTGCCACCGTAATGCGCGATCAGCTGTTCGATCAGGCCGTCCTGAACGGCGTAGGCTTCGGAGGGGGTCTTCGGACGGATTGCTTCGGGAAGCGCGGGTAATCGTTTGTGGTTAATCCGGGCTTGAGCCAGTAGTTCAGATGCTGAGGTCACCTGAACATTATTGCCAATAATTCCGGTCCAGGCTGCGATGTGGACCGCTTCCGCCGGGTGCGGTCGGCGCAATACAGAGCTAGAATATTGCAACGACCTATGAACACCTCAATTGCAGCAATCAGTGCCTGCGGCGTGATTCTGGCCGGGTGCCTAACCGGTCAGGCGCCTGCCGCTGACCGCGTCAAGATAGCGAACGGCGTACTTGAATCGACCGCGCCTGCCAGGAACGGCGTTCGCAGCTTTAAGGGCATCCCGTTCGGCCAGCCTCCCGTGGGCGTCCTCCGCTGGCGCGAACCGCAGCCGGTGAAGAACTGGGCCGGTGTGCGCAACGCGGACAAATTCGGCCCCACCTGCATGCAACGCCTCGCCCCGAACAACGATTATTGGATGCGCGGCGACGGCATGAGCGAAGACTGCCTCTACCTCAATGTCTGGACTCCCGCCAAGACCGGCAACGAGAAGCTGCCCGTATTCGTCTATATCTTCGGCGGCGGCTTCCAGAATGGCGACGGCTCCGAGCCTCGCTACGACGGTGAGGCCATGGCCCGCAAAGGCATCGTGACGGTGGCGATCAACTACCGGACAAATATATTCGGCTTCTTCGCCCATCCCGAACTCACGCAGGAGTCTCCGCACCATGCCTCCGGCAACTACGGTCTGCTCGATCAATACGCGGCGCTCAAGTGGGTGCAGGAGAACATCGCGGCGTTTGGCGGCGATCCGAAGCGCGTCACCGTAGGGGGCGAATCTGCGGGGTCCATGTCCGTCAGCCTGCTAGTCACTTCCCCGCTCACAAAGAACATGATCGCCGGGGCGATCTGCGAGAGCGGCTCCTACGTTTCCAACGCGACCCTGACGCCGTTCGCCGATAGCGAGAAGAGCGGAGCCAAACTCGCCGAGGCCGTGGGTGCGCCGAACCTGGCCGCGCTGCGCGCTCTAAGCGCAACGCAGCTTCAGGAGGCGGTCCAGAAGGCCGGCATCCGCCTGGGGCTGGGCGTGAACGTGGACGGCTACTTCATGACGAAGCAGCAGTCCGAGGTGCTCGAAGCCGCCGACCAGGCTAAGATTCCGTTGATGGCCGGGTCGAACTCCGAGGAATCCGGCGCGCGTTCCGTTCTGGGGCAGGCCGAGCCCACGCCGGAAAACTTCGTTGCAGCCATCAAGAGGCTGTACCCGAACGACGCCGACAAGGTTCTAAAGGTCTATAACCCCAAGACGGCGGACGAGGTTCTCGACGCCGCCATGGCGCTCGCCAGCGCGCGGTTCATCGCCCTGGGGACGTGGAAGTTTACGGAAATGCACGCGAAGACCAGCGGAAAGCCTGCGTACCGCTACTTCTACACGCGCGTTCGGCCGAAGTTCCTGGGGACGCCCGGCCAGCCGCCTCCGCAAAATTCCGTGGCTGCGCGCGGAGCAGTGCACTCGGCCGAGATCCAGTACGCAATGGGCAATCTCGATCTGGACACGCGGTATCCGTGGGATCAGGACGACCGCAAGGTCTCTCAGACCATGCAGGGCTACTTCGTGAACTTCATTAAGACGGGAAATCCGAACGGCGCGGGCCTGCCCAAGTGGCCGCCGTACGAAGCCAAGACGAACTATCAGCGGATGAACATCAATGCGGTGTCGAAAGCCGAGCCGGATACCGATCGACCCGCATATCTGGTGCTGGATTCGATCCCACCCAGCCCCAACGGCGGCCGGGGAGGGCGATAGTCTACAGGGGCGGTTGAGGTGTCCGCGCGCACTCAGCTCCAGTAATTCCGGTCCAGGCTACGATACTGGACCGCTTCCGCGAGATGCTTGGCGGTGACGCGATCGGAGGCGTCCAGATCGGCGATGGTGCGGGCGACTTTAAGAATCCGGTCGTGCGCGCGGGCGGAGAGACCCATTCGCCGCACGGCCATTTCGAGAGTCCGCTCGCCCGCTTCGTCCAGCGCGCAGATTTTTCGGATCTGGCGGACCGGAATCTGCGAGTTGTAGTATCCGCGGGCATGCTGCACGCCGCGAACTCGCTCCACGCGCGCCCGCATTTCAGCCGAAGTCGCCCCGCTCGGCTGGCCGCGCAGTTCCTGATATGCGACTGCGGGAACCTCGATGTGCAGATCGATGCGGTCGAGCAGCGGGCCGCTGATCTTGCCTAAGTAACGCTGGATGATGCCGCCGGTGCAGCGGCACTCGCGGGTGGGATCGGAAAAATGGCCGCAGGGGCACGGGTTCATGGCCGCGATCAGCATGAAATTCGAAGGGAAAGAAAGGGTCATCTGGGCGCGCGCCAGTGTGACGCTGCCCTCTTCGAGCGGCTGCCGCAATTGTTCCAGAACGTTGCGGGGGAACTCCGGCAATTCGTCCAGGAACAGCACGCCGTTGTGCGCCAGGCTGACTTCACCCGGCCGGGGCATTCCCGAGCCGCCGCCGATCAGTCCTGCGTCCGACACCGAGTGATGCGGCGCGCGAAACGGCCGCTCGGCGAGCAGGCCGGCGCCCTTCGGCAACAACCCGGCCACGCTGTGGATTTGGGTGGTCTCAAGGGCCTCGGGAAACGTCAGCGGCGGCAGAATCCCGGGGAGACGCTTGGCGAGCATGGTCTTGCCCGACCCCGGTGGACCTACCAAGAGGACATTGTGTCCGCCCGCCGCGGCGACTTCGAGAGCGCGCTTGGAAGTGGTCTGGCCGCGCACATCGCCGAAATCGAGGGTCGAGGCGTTGGGAATCGCCGCGACAGGAGGGGCCCGCACGTGCGGCGTGAACTGCTCGGGATGATTCAGGAACGCGACCACTTCACTCAGGTGCCGCATCCCGAAAACGCGCACATCGTCCGCGACAGCGGCTTCGGAAGCATTGTCGAAGGGTACCAGCAGGTTAGCGATCTTCTGCTTTCGAGCGCAGGCCGCGATCGACAGTACTCCCCGTACCGGCCGGATGGCGCCGTCGAGCGACAGCTCACCTACCAGTAAATGCTCGTCGCTGGGCGCTACCGTACCCATTGCTCCCAGAATTCCCAGCGCCATCGGCAGATCGAAGCCGGCACCCTCCTTGCGCACATTGGCCGGCGCCAGGTTGATGGTGACGCTCTTGTTGGGATATCCGAAGCCGGAGTTGAGCAGGGCCGACTTGATCCGCTCGCGGCTCTCGCGGACGGCCGTATCGGGCATCCCCACGGTGATGAAATTGCCGCTGGTGCCGGGATACATATCCACCTCGACATCCACCAGATAGGCGTCGATACCGTATAGTGCAGCGGATCGGGTCCGGAACAGGGCCATAGAGGAGATAGTGGCGGCAGCAGGGTGTTTCTCGCACTCGATTACAGCATGGACACTGTGTTTAGATGGATAGGACGCCGCGCGACAAGCGGCCCAAGGAGTCTACGTGAAAGGTATTGTGCTCGCGGGAGGAACCGGCAGCCGTCTGTTCCCCCTGACCAGGGTCACCAACAAACACCTGCTTCCGATCTACGACAAGCCCATGATCTTTTACCCGATCCAGGCTCTGGTGGACGCCGGTATCCGCGATATCCTGCTGGTCACCGGCGGGCGCAACTCGGGCGACTTCCTGCGTCTGCTCGCCAACGGCAAGGAGTTCGGCCTAGCGCACCTGAACTACACCTATCAAGAAGGCGAGGGCGGCATCGCCGATGCGCTGGCCCTGGCCGAACACTTTGCGGACGGTGAGAAGATCTGCGTGATCCTGGGCGATAACATCATTCAGGGCAGCATCGCCCCCGCCGTCCAGGCGTTTGAGAAACAGAAGCGCGGCGCGCGCATTCTGCTCAAGGAAGTCACCGATGCCGAGCGATTTGGCGTGGCTGAGCTGTCCGGCGACCGCATCGTGGGAATCGAAGAGAAACCCGCGCGTCCGAAATCGCCCTACGCGGTGATCGGGATCTACCTGTACGACGGCACGGTATTCGAGAAAGTCCGTAAGCTGGTGCCCAGCCGCCGCAACGAGCTCGAGATCACCGACGTCAACAACGCCTACATTCAGGAAGGCAGCATGAGCTACTCATTCCTGGACGGATGGTGGACCGATGCCGGGACGTTTGAATCGCTACTGCGCGCGGCGAACCTGGTCGCCGGCGGGACTCAATCTTCGGAATGAGCCACGAGCGCCCCCCAGTGAAATCCCGCGCCGAAGGCTGAGAACACAATCGGGCCACGAGTTTCGGTGTTCGTTTGCGACCACTCTGACGCGGCAATCAGCATGGACGCGGAGGAAGTGTTCCCGTAACGCTGCACGTTGCTAAATACTTTCTCCGGGCCGACGCCCAAAGACTTGGCGACGCGGGTCAGCAGGTTGAGATTGGCCTGATGCAGCAGGAATGCCGAGACCTGCTGGGCGGAAAGTTTCTGACGTTCCAGCACTTCCTGAATCGAGGACGGGATCTTGCGCGCGGCTTGCAGGATCACAGTCAGACCATTCATGCGCAGGGGGCCGGTCCCCTCGAACGCGAGATCGGCACGATACTTGCCCTCGGTGTGAAGCACCGCGTCCAGCATGCGCCACCGTCCCGACCGCGCCGACACTAGCGCTGCTCCCGCACCATCCCCGAACAAGATCGCGGTATTCGGATCGTTTTCGATTAAGGCTGACATCTTCTCGGCCGCGACCACCAGAACATCCCCCTGAACTTCGGTCAGACGCATCGCCAGCGCCAAGCCGAAGAGAGAACCCGCGCTGGCCATCGGCAAGTCGATCGCCGGCACGGAATCCAAGCATAGGCGGTCGGCTACCTCCGCGGCTGGTCCCGGGAACCCCCGCGCCCCACTCCCGCTGGCGACGATCAGCAGGCCGAGCGTGTTCGCGGAGACGCCCGCCTTCTTCAGGCAGTCCTCGGCGGCGGCGAGTCCCATGTCGGCCACGCTGTTCTCAGGCGACGCCCAGCGGCGCTCCTGAATTCCCGAAACGCTTTCAATCCATTCGCTGGTCTTGCCCAGACGTTCGGCCAACTCCGCGTTCGGGACTACGCGCTCCGGCAAATAGGCCCCAAAGGCATGCAGGTACGAGCTCATTTCATGTGATCTGCGAGATAGGCGTCCATCCGCGCGATGGAATCGAATTTCCGGGGATTCAGATCGGCGTCCGGGACCTTCAAGGCGAACTCCTTCTCGATCGCGCTCACCAGATCGGGAAGGGCAAAAGAATCCAGCAGTCCGCTTTCGAACAGGGATTCCTGATCGTCTTCGGGCGCGGGCTTTCCGGCGACCTCCTCGACCAGTTTCCGCAAGCGCTGGTGGCGGCTCAAGTCAGGCATGTGTACATCGTCCCATAGCAGGCTGGCGTGCCACAGCAGGCTGGCGTGCCACAGCAGGCTGCCGGCTATGCGGGCGTTATCGCTAATAGCGGTGCAACCGCCTGCCACACCTGCTCCGCCACTCCTTCCCGCGTCTGGCTTCCGTCGATGAGTCTTACGCGAGCCGACTCGTCGAAGGCCAGCTGTCGGTAGGCCTCCCGAACACGGCGGTGAAAACCGACACCCTGCTCTTCGATACGAGTATCGAGATCCTCGGTGCGAACGCTGCGGCGGCGCGCACGCTGCAAACCCGTCTCCGCATCGATATCGATCAACAGCGTCATATCCGGAACTAAGCCCCGGCAGGCGATCCGGTCCAGCTCGTAGACCAAGTCGGCTCCCAAGCCGCGCCCAACGCCTTGGTAGACCAGTGTCGAATCGGTAAAACGATCAGACAGGACGGTGCGCCCGGCCGCGAGCGCCGGCAGAATCAGTTCATCCACGTTTTGTGCGCGACTCGCAAACATCAGCAGCAGTTCGGCCGTAGGGCACAGCTCGCGATTCTTGGAATCCAGCAGCACATGCCGGATCTGAACACCAATACGAGTGCCGCCTGGTTCCTGCGTTTCAAGAACGTCTCGTCCCGCGCTCCGCAGACGCTCGCCCAGCAACCGAAGCTGGGTGGACTTGCCGCTGCCCTCCGGGCCTTCGAAAGTGATGAACCGGCCGCGCCCAGTCATTCGGCGAACTCAGTCGTAGACGAAGTGCAGGACCTTCTTCAGATCCTCCCACGATTCGCGCTTCGCCTCCTGATTGTAAGGGCGCAGCAGATACGACGGGTGATAGGTCACCATCACCTGAATATCGCGCCACTTGTGCCATTTGCCGCGCAGCTTGGTGACGCCTTCCTTGGTGCCCAGCAGCGCCTTGGCGGCGGTGGACCCCATCGCGCAAATCGCCTTAGGCCGGATCGCCATGAGCTGGCGGAACAGAAATTGGCCGCAGATCTCCATCTCATCCGGCTGCGGCGTACGGTTCTCCGGAGGCCGGCACTTGACGACGTTACAGATGTAGACGTCCGGACGCCGGATCGGAATACCTTCCTTGGTCGCGGTGTTCTCGATCATCTGCGTCAGCAGCTGGCCTGCGCGGCCGACAAACGGAAAGCCCTGGGCGTCTTCGTCGGCCCCCGGGCCTTCGCCGACGAACACCAGACTTGACTGCTCATTGCCCGATCCGAACACGATCTTCGACCTTGCTTCGCACAGACGGCAACGGCGGCAGTCGTCTCCGATATCCTGCCGAATCTTGAGGAGGGTGTCGCCTTCCGGCGCGAGAGAAGGTATGGCAGTGGGGGCAGTCAGAGTAGCTCCTTCAACGCGGACCGGTGACGAGATCGGTCGCAGGTAAATTTCGTCGATACCCAGATCCTTATAGAAATTCAGGTTCGTGCGCAGCTCGTCCCTGGTCATTTCGCACTATGGAGAGCCAGACGCAGCCTCATCATCTCGTCGAAAATCCGATGTGAGATGGCGCTCTTGGGAGCCCGCGCGACAGGAATGGTTTCGCCGGTCGACAACACCAGGGTCACTTCGTTCTCATCCGACTCAAATCCAATGCCCTGCTGCGATACCAGATTGGCCACCACCATGTCGCAATTTTTCGATTTCAGCTTGCGGCGGGCTTCCTCGATCAGGTTCTCGGTCTCAGCCGCGAAACCCACCAGAAGACGGTCACCTTTCTTCCTGCCGGCTTCCGCCAGAATATCCGGTGTGGGATCGAGTTCAAGCGACAGCCGCGCCGCGGTCTTCTTAACTTTCTGCTGCGGTGGATTGGTCCGCTGATAATCGGCGACGGCCGCGGCCTTGATGATCATGGTGGTCTGCTCCAGATGATCCATGACGGCCTGGCGCATTTCGAGAGCGGTTCGCACCCGCACCAGTTCGACGCCTGCGGGAGCAGCGAGCATAACGGGCCCGGATATCAGGATCACCCGGGCTCCCCGCGCCGCCGCGGCCTCAGCCAGCGCGTAGCCCATTTTCCCGCTGGAGCGGTTGCTCAGGTACCGGACTGGATCGAGCGGCTCCTGCGTGGGCCCCGCCGTGATCAGAATGGTTTCGCCTTCCAGGTCCCGCATGGGGTGCGCCGCTAAAGCTACTTCAGCAACTGCCTGGGTGATCACCTCGGGCTCCGCCAGCCGTCCCGGCCCGACCATGCCGCAAGCCAGAATCCCGTCGTCAGGCTCCACGATCACGTGACCCCGCGTGCGCAAAATGCGAAGATTCTCCTGCGTGGCCGGATGATTCCACATGTTGGAGTTCATCGCGGGCGCCAGCACCACGGGCCCCGTGAACGCCAGATAGGTCGTGGTCAGGAAATCGTCGGCCAGTCCGTGGGCCAGCTTGGCGAGAAGATCGGCGGTGGCAGGCGCGATCACCAGAATTTGATTCTCCTGGGCCACGCGGATGTGCTCGATAGCGCTCGCGAGCGTATCTTCGGCGCTTGCGGCACTGAACAGATTGGTGATCACCTTACGCCCGGTGAGCGCGGCGAAGGTCAGCGGGCGGATGAACTCCTCGGCCGACCGGGTCATCAGCACCTGTACGGAGAAACCGCGCTCCATGAGGGTGCGCGCCAGCTCCGCGGCTTTGTAGGCGGCGATGCCTCCGCCAACTCCCAGGGCAACGTTCGCTTTCACCGGCATGCTCGTCACCGGAACAAGACCAGCCTATTCTTCGGCGGGCAGCGGCTCAAGAAGATGCTGGATGGCGATGTCCTCATACTGGACCAGCCCGCGGCGGACTTCTTCCATCGCCATGACGGTGGGCTTCTTCGAGGTGGTGGGCAGAAAGCTGCGCGCCCCGTTCTGCAACTGCCGCGCGCGCTTGGCGGCGACGATAATGAAGCGGTAGGCGCTCGCCTCCGGATCGTCCGGAATCACGCTTTGTGCGATCTGCTTAAGATTTGTTTCGGCCATCTTCAAAAGTCTCCAAAATCGGTCGGATCTGCTGCTCCATCCGGTCGCGGCGACTGCGAATGGACCGGACAATCGATACCAGCGTGTCGGTTGAAGCTTGCACCTCCCGATTCACCAACAGGTAGTCGTATTGCGAATAATTCCGAATCTCCTCGGCGGCTTCCTTTAGCCTCCGCTCAATCACAGCCCCAGAGTCCTGAGACCGGGCCCGCAAACGCTCTTCCAGAACTTGCCGGCTCGGAGGGAGAATAAAAATCGAAACCGCGTGCGGAACGCTCCCTTTTAATTGTCGCGCACCCTGTACATCAATGTCGAGGACCAGATCCGCCCCCGCCGTTCTAGCCCTATCCAGCTCGCTTAGATGAGTGCCGTAGTAGTTGCCGAACACTTCGGCCGACTCCAGGAACTCGTCCTTGGCCAGGCGCTGCTCAAATTCGGCCCGGGTAATGAAGTGGTACTCGTGGCCATCCTGTTCCTGGCCGCGCGGCAGGCGAGTGGTGTAGGAAACCGAGAAATACAGGTCCGGGATGCGCTTCATGAGGGCGCTTACCAGGGTCGATTTGCCGGAGCCCGAAGGCGCCGAGATGATGAAGACTGTCGTCATGCTGCTCTACTCAAGATTCAGCGACTGCTCCCGGATTTTCTCGATGGCGGCCTTTGCCTCCAGGGCCAGCTGGGTAATCTGGAGGCCAATTTCGCCCGCGCCGGTGGTTTTCGAGAGGATCGTGTTGGTTTCGCGATTCATTTCCTGCAACAGAAAATCCACCTTTTTGCCGGTCTCACCGCCGGCCTCGAGCAGCGCCGTCAGTTGCGCCGAATGAATCTTCAGCCGGGCTAATTCCTCGCCAATATCGCTGCGATCGGCCAGCATGGCGGCCTCCTGGGCCAGCCGTTGCGGATCGACCTGCGCGCCTTTCAGGAGATCCTTCAGGCGGTCGGCCAGCCGGTTCTGGAAAACCTCCTGCGCACCGGCCCGGATCTTTTCCATCTTCTCCGCGGAATCGCCCACACGCTCGTTGTGTCCGAACATTTCCTGAGCGATCTCGGCGCCCTCGCGCTCGCGAAACTGGTTGAGCTCGCCCAGCGCCGCGCCCAAGGCATCCAGCATCGCCGCCTCGGTTCCAGTGGGTAACTCGGAACTCTCGGGAACTTCGCCGAACATCCCGGGAATCCGCAGCGCGGCGTTCAGATCCGGCTGGGCATTGAGCTTGTACTCGGCCGCGGCCAGGCGGAACGCAGCCAGATATTCTTCGAGCAGCATTCGATTAAGCGCCGCCGAACTTCCGTTTAACGTCGCCGGCGGAAACGCGACCCGCACCTCCACGTGCCCGCGCGCCACGCGGCTCTTCACGAGCGTCCGCACGCCATTTTCGAACGAATCCGCCACCGAAGGGGCGTGCACATGCACGTCCAGCGCACGATGATTCAGCGTCTTCACGCTCACCACCAGCTCGCCATCGCCTAAAGGGCGGCGGACGCGGGCATATCCGGTCATGCTGCGCAGGGGATGCTTGGCCATCTTAGGGATTCAGGTCGGATGTGACAAATTGTAACTCGTACAGCCGCTGGTACAGGCCGCCACGGTTCACCAGCTCGTCGTGGCGGCCGGTTTCCGCAATGCGACCGCGGTCGAGCACCACAATCTTATCGGCCCGGCGCACGGTCGAAAGCCGGTGTGCGATCACGATCACCGTGCGGTTGGCCATCAAGGTTTGCAGCGCCCTCTGCACCAGCAGCTCGGATTCAGTATCCAGATGGGAGGTGGCCTCGTCCAGGATCAAGATCGGGGCATTCTTGAGCAGTGCGCGGGCGATCGCGAGACGCTGGCGCTGTCCGCCGCTCAGCTTCACGCCACGCTCGCCGATGATGGTGCCGTAGCCCTCCGGCATGCGCGAGATGAATTCCTCGGCCAGGGCGTCGCGCGCGGCCTGATGGACCTGTTCAGGCAGGGCATGCCGCAAACCGTAGCCGATGTTGGCGCCCACCGTGTCATTAAACAGGAAGGTATCCTGCGCCACAATGCTGATCTTGTCGCGCAGGGACGCGAGTTTCAGCTCGCGAAGATCCTTCCCGTCAATCCGGATGGCACCGCCGGTCACATCGTAAAAGCGCGGCACTAAATTGGCGAGCGTGGTCTTTCCGGCGCCGCTCGGTCCCACCAGGGCAACGACGTCGCCGGCCTTCACCTCCAGATCGATCCCATCCAGAACCAGACCCTCCGGCGAAGTCGGGTATCGAAAATTCACATGCTCGAATACGATGGCCTTCTCGAAGCGGCTCAGCCGGGCCGCACCCGGCTTCTCCTGGACCTGCAGATCGCGATCCAGATACTCGAACACCTTTTGCGACGCCCCCAGGGCCTGCTGAAAGATGTTGTGAATGCCGGTGAGCCGCTTCACCGGCTCGAATAAAAGGAACAGTGCGAACACGAAACTGGTGAATTCCCCCGTGCTGAGGCTGCCGGATTTAATCTGCGTGCGAGCGTACCACAGCAGGCCGACAACGGTGATGGCGCCGAAGAATTCGATCACCGGCGATGCTACGGCTTGCTGGGCCACGTAACGCAAATTGCTGGTTCTGAGGCGCTCGGCGCGCTCGCGGAAACGGTTGGACTCGATCTCCTCGGCTCCAAAAGACTTCACCACCTGGTGGCCGCTCAAGGTTTCCTGCAGCACTTGATTCAGCTCAGCGGTGTTGTCCTGCGCGCGACGCGTGGTCCGGCGGATGCGCCGGCCCAGCCTCATGGTAGGAACCAGCACAAACGGCAGCACAGTCAGGCTGACGAGCGCCAGTTTCCAGTCGGTTTGGAAAACCGCAGCGCCCAAAAACAGAAGAGTGAAGCTCTGGCGCAATAGGTCCGCCAGGATATTGGACATGGCCACCTGGATCTTCTCCAGATCGTTCATGATGGACGACATCACGCGCGCGGTCGAGTTCGCCTCGAAAAAGTGCGCGTCTTGATGGACCACACGATCGAAGACATCCTGCCTTAGGTCGGTCACGGCGGAAAGCCCAACGTAGTTCACCAGGTAGTTCCCGGCGTAATCGCACACCCCCTTGATCGCGAATACGGCCAGAATTCCGACCGCCACCATGGTCCAGACATTGACATGCTGGGCCGGCATGAAGGCATCCAGGTAGACCCGATGGTTCCAGCCCGGGATGTTGAAGAGCAGAACCGGCGCCTCGGCCGAGGATGGATTGAGAACCCGGTCGAAGACCGGCCCAATCAGCATGACGGTCAATCCCTGGGCCGCGCCCACGCAGGCCATCAGCAGCACCGAGAGAAGCAGATGGCCGGTATACGGCCGCGAATAGTGCAACAGCCGGAGGAGCTGTTTCACGCCCGCACCTTCAAAGCTTCGGCGGCGGCGATGACTTCCTCGATCGTGATCTTCTCGATCGATTCCGCACCCGCAAGCACCTTCGCTTCCGTTTTCCATGGCGCCCAGGTCACCGGGTCGCTGGGGCCGAAGAGAACCACGACAGGCACGCCGAAGGCAGCCGCAATGTGCGCCGGGCCGCTGTCATTGCCGATGAAGAGCTGCGCACCAGCGACCAGGTCCTTAACCTGAGCTAGCGGGACATCTTGGTAGATCCGGAATTTCTTGAAGGGGCTGGAATCGTCGGAGGGGCCAGCCAGGAAAACGGGTTCGAGCCCGGATTTATCGCGCAGATACTCGGCGACCGCGATGAAGCCTTCTGCCGGCCAGGTTTTTTCAGACGTCGATGCGAAGGGATGAAAGACAGCGTAAGCGCCGGTTAAGAGCGACGACCCGGCAGATAATTGTGCCCGCGGGATCTCGGTGCGCGGCACGCCCATCCAGAACATCGCCGAGGCAAGATGCTCGGCCGTGTGCACGCGCCTTTCCTCGCCGAGGATCTCCTGGGCGCGGGGAATTCTGGCGTTGTAGAGAAAGCCGTAGGCGTGGTGTGCGAATCCTGCCTTGATCTCCGCGCCGGAAGTAGCTGTCAGCCACATGCTTCGTGTCCCGCCGTGGAGATTCAGGACCGCTCGGGGATGCCAGGGGCGCAGACTTTGGGGCGGAAGAATCTCATCCACGCCCAGAATTCCTTCGAACATCGAGCGCCATCGATCCTCCACCACCACTCCCATCCTCAGATCAGGACGATACGCTTTGAGCACGGCCAGCGCCGGAGTCGTCAGCACGCAGTCGCCCAGTGAGCGCAGACGGATCACCGCGATCCGCGAGCCGGACGGCAGCCGCTCCAGCAAATAGGCCACGCGTGTTATTCTTCGATTCGCGCCTCGTCGACGAGCATCACCGGGATGTCGTCGCGAATGGGATACACCCGCTTACACTCGACGCACTTCAGGCCGTTCTGATCCTGTTGCAGTTCCACGGGCGCCTTGCACAACGGGCAAACCAGGATTTCCAGCAGGTCTTTGCTAATGGCCATAGAAAACGTTAGTGTAACAGGCCCACAGCCGTTCCCGTTACGGAGCGGCTAGGGGCGCGAGGCCGGGGCCTTGGGGGTAGCCAGATACCCCACGATCCTGTCCTTGCCCACCTGGTTGATCACCAGCTCATGCGGCTGCCGGTTGCGGCCCACGTAGAACTGCACCGGCTCATTCGCGGTCTTGTCCTTCTTTTCAAACTTGCGGTCATCCGCCTGCACCTCCAGCGTGTAGCGGTTGGCTTTGACATCGGCCTTCTTCAGCAGTATGGTGATGTCGGCCAGCTTGATCGGGTCTTTACGCTTGTACAGCGTGAATTCCGTATACGTCCGGTCGCCCAGTTGCTTCAGCGCATCCACCTCCTTGGCGTTGGTGGCGATCAATCCGCTCATCACCCCCATATCACCCGTGGTGCGCCTCAGGTCCGCGATAGTTCGCTCCATTTGGCTGCGGGCGCTGGCGACCTCGGTCCGTACCTGCTTGACTTCGGTCGAGACGTCGGTGATCGTCGATTGCGTGGAGTTGGTAGCCTGCTTCAGGCTGGTAATCTCGGTGGCCACGCGCGCGCCTGCTTCCTGCTGCTGCTTGAGCCTGGATTCGCTCACGTCCACGCGGCTGGCGAGATCTTCCACGCTCTTCAAGGTTTCTTCGCGGACCTTGCCGGCGACCCCGCGGGCCTGACGCCGGGCCTTATCCACCTCGTCACGCACGGCGTCGAGCGCCTTCTGCCGATCCATGTCGATCAGCGCGGAGGCTTCGCGCATCTTGGCGACCTCGCCTTCGAGCATCTCGCGAACCTTGGCTTGGTCGGATTGGAGCGTGGCCAGGCGGGATTCATTCGAACGCAGACTGCTGATGGTGTAAATTTGCGTGATGAACAAACCGGCAAAGGCTACAAAGAGGACTATCGTCGGCAAGCTCCAGCGGGATTGTGATTCTTCGCCCATAGAGCTAAGGATACCGTGGCGCAGGCGATCCGCCGGTGCGATCTTACCAAACCCGGCAGGCCGGCCCGCGCACCATAGGCTGGTTGGCGCGGCAAGCGAAGGCCTTCTGGAATTCCGGCATGTTCGCGACCACGCCGTTCACCCGGAATTCGCCCGGAGAGTGCGGATCGGTTTGGGCCCGCAGCCGCGATACTTCTTCCGTCACGTTCTGGCACCACACCTGCGCCCACCCCAGAAAGAATCTCTGCTCAGCGCTGAACCCATCGGTCTTGGGGGGCTCCTTGCCGCGGAGCGTGTCCTGCAGAGCCATGTAGGCGAGACGCAAGCCGCCATTGTCGGCTGTATTCTCACCTAATGTGAGTTTGCCGTTCAGATTCACGCCCTCCACCGGGCTGTACTCGCTGTACTGCTTGACCATGCAGTCGGCGCGCTGCTCGAAAGCCTGGGCGTCCTCCTGGGTCCACCAGTCACGCAAGTTTCCCTTGGCGTCGAATTGCCGGCCTTGATCGTCAAACCCGTGGGTCAGCTCGTGACCGATCACCGCGCCGATCGCGCCGAAATTCACGGCATCGTCCACCTGGTTGTCCCAGAAGGGCGGCTGCAGAATGCCGGCCGGGAAATTGATGTCATTGTGCTGCGGATCGTAGTACGCGTTTACCGTCGGCTGGCTCATGTCCCAGTCGGTCTTGTCCACGGGTTTCCCGATTTTGGCCAGTTGACGGGCCAGCTCAAAGGTGCTGGTGCGGGCGGTATTCGCGTACGGATCGTTGCGCACAATCTGTACGCTGGCGTAGTCCAGCCACTTGTTCTTGTTCCCGATCTTATTGGTGACGCCGTGCAGCTTGACGATGGCCTGCTCTTTGGTCTTGGGCGTCATCCAGTCCAGGCCGCGGATATCTTTTTCCAGAGCCTTCTCGATGGCCGCCACCATCTGCTGAGTGCGCTTCTTGCCCGCCTCGCCCAGGGTCTTGTCGACGAAGGTCTTGCCCAGCGCGTCCGGTAGCTGTTGATCAGTCAAATCCACGCAGCGCTTCCAGCGGGGGCGCATTTCCTTAGCGCCGCGCAAGGTTTTCTCGTAGAATTCGAAGCTGGCCTGCTGAAACGGCGTGGGAAGAAACACAGAGTTATCCCGCACCAGGTCCCAGGTGAGATACGTCTTCAGGTCCTCCAGCGGCTGCTGCTCCAGAACTTGATTCATGGTGCGCGCGAAATCCGGAACCGCCACGTTCAGGCTCTCGACCCCGGGAGTGCCCAGACTCTCGAAAAACTTCTTCCAGGCGAATGCGGGCGCCAGCGCCATCAATTCCGCCACCGACGTCTTGTGATACAACTTCTCCGGATCGCGGCGCGAAACTCGGTCCAGCGAGCCTTGGGCCAGTTCGGTCTCGATCGCCAACACCGCGGCAGCTTTCTTGCGCGCCTCGGCGGCCGGCACGCCGAGCAATGCGAACACGCTTTGCACATGCGCCAGGTACCTGTTTCGCAGGTCCACGGACTTCTCGTCGGTCTTCAGGTAATAATCGCGGTCTGGCAGACCCAGACCGGCCTGATCCATCACCGCGATCACGCGCGTCGAATCCCTGGCGTCCTGCTCAGAGCCGAAGCGAAAGAACGGCCAGGAGCCGATGCGGAACATGTACGCCACCAGCTCCGTGATGTCCTGGCGGTCCTCCATCACCGCGATGCGGTTCAGGTCCCGTTGGATCGCCTCGAGACCCCTGGTCTCGAGATTCTTCTCATCCATGCACGCCGCATAAAAATCGCCGATCTTCTGGTCCGTGGCACTGCGATTGGGACGATCGGCCGAAGCCGCCTCCAGAACATTGTTGAGGAGTAGCCGGTTACGATCCTGCAGTGCATCGAAGCGGCCCCACCGCGAGGCATCACCCGGCAGGGGATTCGCCGTCATCCAGCCGCCGCACGCGTACTGGTAGAAGTTCGCACACGGGTCCACACTGCGATTGAGCGCCCCGAGGTCGAATCCGGGGGCCTTCTGCGCATACGCAGCCGCGCCGGTCAGACACAGTGCTAAAAATATGCGCATATTTAATTATATTAAGGTCAATAATTACGGATTAGAGTCAAGTGAATCACTGATTCTGACCAGGGTTGTTACCGAAGCCCCCGCCCAAATCTTTCCGACAATCGCGGCCCAGTCGCCAAAAAGATGCCACCGCTAACATTATGGCGCTTTGAAGACCACCGTTCAACTGAAAAAGGCTCTCCTCAGGCCCCGAGGGCCGTCCCATCTCCTGCATTTTGGAGTACCTGGAGCGATCCCTCGCGTGGCGAGAGAGTTGGGGCCCGAAGTGCTCCCTGGAGAGTGCTGGGAGTCCCAATGAGTGCTGTTGCCGAATCCATTAAGTTAACCGATGCTATCGAATTAACCGGCCGCGTTACCTTGTGCGGTCCATTCCGCGGCGTGGAAACCCCATCCGTCGAAATCTTACCGAAGAACGAGCGCGATCACCTGATCCTGAAACACCTGCCCCAAGTCCGTCTGATCGCCCGCCGGATTCACGATCGCTTACCCGAGAACGTCAGCCTGGATGATCTGGTCTCCACTGGTGTCCTGGGCCTGATTTCAGCCATCGACCGTTTCGACTTATCTCGCGGCGTCCAGCTGAGCACGTATGCCGAGCATAAGATCAAAGGCGCGATTCTGGACAGCCTGCGCCGGCTGGATTGGGCGCCGCGGCAGGATCGCCGGCATGCCAAACAGATTGATGCCGCGATCGCCGTAACCGAACAGCGCTTGCAGCGTTCTCCCACGGAGGAAGAGATCGCCACCGAGCTCAGTCTTACCGTGGACCGTTATCACCGGTGGCAGGTAAAAGTCCATGGGCTGAATCTCGGCCGCTTGGAATGGGGAGCATCCGGCGATTCCGAAAATCACGATTTACTCAATTGGATTGCAAGTGATCAAAGAGAGTGGCCCACGGCGTTACTCGAGCGCCGCGAATTGAAGCGCGCCTTGGCGGATGCGATCTCCGGCATCCCAGCCATCGAGAAGAGAATCCTCAGCCTGTACTATCACGACGAAATGACGCTACGGAACATAGCGAAGATCATCGGCCTGCACGAATCGCGCATTTCCCAGATCAAGGCGCAAGCTATCCTGCGGCTCCGCGCGTGCATGACCAAGCTCTGGCCCGCGGCGCAATATCGCCGCCCGCGTACTTACGCGCGGACCTGATTGCGTAGTGCTCCGATGATCCCTTCCCGCCGGAGACCAGCAACCAGCGTCACGCTGATTTCCTTGCGATCCCGCACCACCACCACGGACACGGAACGGCCACGCAGACCTCGTAGACGGGCGGAGATGTCCGCCGGTGTCGCCACTTTGGCATCGTCGACGCGCACGATCACGTCCCCGGCTTTGATCCCCGCCCGGTCCGCGGCCGAACCCTGGTTCACCGTGCGAACCAGAACGCCCTCCTTGACTCCGAAGAACTCCGCGAGTTGGCCGTCCAGTGCCTCCGCCTCGATTCCCAGCATCGTGCTGCGCCAGGTCATGTGGGTCTGCGGCATATCCGGGAAACGGGATGCAAATGGCGCCTGCACGGGAGCGGGAATCAGCTGGCCGCTGATCGCCGGACGCGACACGACGCGGACCGCAATGGTCTGCGGCACGCCATCGCGGATGATCGCAATCTTCACCTCGCGGCCGACCGGGGTTTCACGCACCATGCGGGAGAATTCCTCCATTCCGTCCACGCGCTGGCCGTTGTATTGCGTGATGACATCACCAGTCTTGATGCCGGCCTTCTCGGCGGGACTATCCGGAGCGATACGGGTGACCTCCACACCGGCTTCCTCGGGAAGTTTCAGTTCCTTCGCCCGGCTACTCTCGATCTCTTGAATGGCCACGCCCAAGAAACTGCCCGATCCAGGAAACACCGCTGCCCGCGGGGCCGAAGGGGGAATCTGGCCGATCCCCAAACCGGCGGTCAGTCCCGCCGCCAAAAACACCTTGCTCCACATATTAATTTCCTACGGTTTATTTCCTGCGAAGATAAATCACGCCGCTCGACGTCGTCAGATTCAGCACCGGCCCACCACCGTTGATCGAGCCCTGGCCGACCATCGGAGACTGGAAGAATCTGGCCGGTGTCACCCGGATCTCTGGAAAATCGGATACGATGCGCGAGGTTCCGCCGGTGCTGTTTCTGGCCATCACCGATACCGCCAGGTTGGACGGGATCAGAACCGTGATGTCACCTGCGCCCGCCACCAGCGAGGAATCCTGCATACGCGCCCCACTCAGCAGTTCCGCCAGGATGTTGCCCGCCATGGTCGCCAGGTTCATGGGACCCGCGTCATTCTTCACGCGCACCATTCCCGCAGCCGATTCCGCCTGAACCCCGCGCGCCGAGCCTACCTGGATGAAGCCGCCCTGCGTATCGGCGAACACCGCGCCGCCGGCCTGGCCGATTTCGATCATGCCCTCCGCGGAATGGGCTCGCACCTCGCCGGCCGCCTTATCCACGCGAATATTCCCACCCATTTGATTGGAGAGCGCGACCGGACCTCCAGCATCACGAACGAACATGTTTCCACCGACCGTGGTGCAATGAATCGCGCCGCCCGCCCTTTCGATCGCCACCTGGCCGGCGCCCGAATAGCACTGAACGGTCCCGCCGATCTTGCCCAGCTGGATCTGGCCGCCACCGGTTCTCAGTTCCACCGCGCCATCGAAATCGGCCACCTCGATTCCGCCCAGTTCGGTTTGAATGATCACCGTGGATACCTGCGCCGGCACGCCGATCTCAATGTCCGTCTTGACCATCCGCGCCGAAACCGGCTGCAGTTGCAGCACTACGCGCCCGCGCTGCGTGCTTACTTGCGCTCCACCACCGCCCAGTAAGGCGCGCGCCTGATCCTCTGTCGCGGCCATCACGCTCTGGCGGACGCGGTAGGTAACCTGATCGCCTGCGCCTTTGCGCACGACGACATTTCCGCGCGTATTCACCTGGAGGCGCGACTGCGCTGCGATCGGGAAGGAATCGCTGACGTTCCCCACCCAATAGGCGCCCTCGCGCACCACCGGCGCTTCCTGCGCGGCCGCAACCACGGCAACCGAGATAACCAGACAGGTGAGTTTCAATTTCATCAGTAGGTTTCAGAGGACGCATTTACGAGCTGCAGCACGCGCTCGCCGCGCTGCCGAACGTAAGCGTTGTCCTCCCTATTCATGAGCCCCTGCAGGATCCCGATGAGATCACGGTCCACGGCGTTGCCGGTCTGGCCACCTGTGCCTTCACCGACACCCTGCGTCAGCAGATCGATGGCCTGCGTACGCATTCCCGGGTTGCCGTCTGAAAGCAGCACTCCCGACAGCGCCTTGCGAACCTCGGGCTGCAGAACGAACGGCCTTAGCCCGTCCATGGCCTTCAGGCGCACTCCGGCGTTCTCGTCGTGCTCCAAGGCGTAGATCAGAGTGTCCCGCACCTCAGCCGCCTGGGCCCGATCGTTCAGAATCCCCACGCTCTCATAGCGCAAACCCGGATCAGACGGATCTTTCGCCGCGGAGAGCAGCAGAACGCGAATGTTCTGGTCATCTAAACCACCCGATACCACCCGTTGGCGAGTTTCATCGAGAACGATCTGGATGCCGCCATGGGGACCCGGCTCGACCGATCTCACCCGCTGCGCACCCGGATCGAGCATGCTCATTCCCGTAATGCCCAAGCCCAGACCTGGAAACATCCGCGCGCCGAAAAAGCCGATGCTCAAGAGAGCCAACGCTCCCGCCGATTTCAACCATCTTGCGTCCAGGAACTGGTCCCACCAACTAAGGCGATGCGCGGCAGTGTGTTCCGCCACGATCAGCCGCTGAAGATTCTGCCGGGATTCCCAGAGCGCCGACGCCGGCGGCTCGATCTGCTGGCCGTCCAAGGCCGCGTGCAACTCCCGCTCGCGCTCAAGTGCCGTGCGGCACTCCGCACACCCCTCCAGGTGCGCATCGACGGCCTCTTCTTCGTCAAACGACAGTTCGCCGTAGAGCAGCAGACCCAGCTGCGTTCTGATTTTTTCGCACGTATTCATACGAAATCTCCTAGCGCGATCCGCATCTTCTGAGTCGCCCGAAACAGGCAATTCTTGGCGGCCTCCTCACTGGTTCCAAGGATCTCGCCGATATTCCGCAGTTTCAGTCCTTGGTAGTGCCGGAGCTCGAACACCATCCGCTCGCGCGACGTCAGCCCGCTCAGGGCCTGTTTGACTCGCTGCCGCAGCTCTCCATTAAGCATGCTCCGCTCCGGATCGCCCTGTGCGCTCACTTCCGGCACCGCATCCATCCGGTCCACCGGCCCATCCGCTCCCTCGACCTGGGAGGATCCTTCTTTCCGTACCTTCCGCTTCCGCATCTGGTCCAAACACAAGTTCGTCACGATCCGATACAGCCAGGTGTGAAAACTGCAATCGAACCGGAAACTCTTCAGGTTGCGAAACACCCGTAAGAACGCTTCCTGGTACACATCCTGGGCGTCCTCCGGAGACCGCAGCAGGTTCATCGCCAGCCGGAGCACACTTTGGTCATAAGCGCGTACGAGTTGCCCAAAGGCGTCCTGATCGCCTTCCTGGGCGGCCCGTATGAGCGCTGTTTCGTCTACCTGAAAGCCCGTCTTCTGGGCCAAAGAGGCGGCTCCGCGACTCACGGTGAGCACTGCTCAAATATCTCAGTATATTGGACGGCGGGGGGCCAGAAAGGTAACGGCCGGGGCGATAAAGGACAATCTGTCAATGCCTTAGGGCTGCAACTCCAAATCGATGCGTTTCTTCTCGGCGTCGATCTGGACGATCTTGAAGCTCCTAACCTGCCCGGCTCGCACGGTTTCGCCGGAATCGGCTGCTCCGCCCCCGGATTTCCACTTCTGCGCCAGCATGGTCGAGAGGGCCGAAAGATCCGCCTTCTGAGCGCCCGCGGCAGCTTCCTTGCGCTGTTCCGGCAGGGGTGCGAACGCCGTGACCCCCTCGCCCAGCTCCACTTTGATACGCTCGCCTGCAACACTTACCACCCGCCCGCTCACCACATCGCCGGCCTTACGCTCGGCCAGGTACTCATCGATGCTGGTCGGCTCCAGCTGCTTCATCCCCAGGCGGAACTTGCGGCGTTCCTTGTCGGCCTCGAGCACCACAGCTTTGACCGTCTGCCCCAGCTTCAGGACCTCGTTGGGATGATTCAAGCGCTTCTCGGCGGTGATGTCGCCGATGTGGATCATGCCTTCGACGCCGTCTCCCAGATCGACGAAAGCTCCGAACTTGGCGAGGCTGGTCACCGGCGCTTCGACGGGCGTTCCCACGGCATACTTTTTCAGCGCGTCTTCCCAGGGATCGCCTAGCGCCTGCTTCAATCCCAGGGCGATGCGCTTATCCGTGGGGTTCACGTTCAGCACCACGACTTCGACATTCTCGCCCGGCTTGAGCACGTCCACCGCGCGGACGTTCTTCTTGCTCCAGGACATTTCCGAAACATGGATCAGTCCCTCGACGCCCGGCTCCAGTTCGACGAACGCGCCGAAATCGAGCACGCGTGAAACCTTTCCCCGGATGCGCTCGCCGGCGTTGTACTTCGAAACCGCCAGCACCCACGGATCGGGCGATAGCTGCTTCAGCCCCAACGAAATCTTGCGGGTCTCGCGGCCGATTTTGAGGATCTTAACTTCGATTTCGTCGCCAGCCTTGACCACATCCGCGGGCTTCACGCCGCGCGAGTAGCTCATGTCGGAAACGTGCAACAGGCCGTCCACTCCGCCCAGATCGACAAACGCGCCGAAATCGGTGAGCGAGCGGACCGTGCCTCGCACAACCGACCCTTCTTCCAAGCGTCCGAAGGCTTCTTCCTTGGCCTGGCGCTCCCGTTCCTCCAGAATCACGCGCCGGTCGACGACGACGTCTTCTTCCGCGGCGTTGAGCTTGGTGATGCGGCACTCGATCTGCTGGCCCACCAGCTTTTCCATATCGGCGAGTTCGCGCGTGCCGCTGCGCGAGGCCGGCATGAACGCGGGTACGCCCACATCCACGCGCAACCCGCCCTTCACGATCTCCAGCACCGTACCGCCGATGGTGCGTTTCTCCGCGAAAGCCGCCTCGAGACCGGTCCAGTCGCGCGGCGTTTCGACCTTGATGGTCGAGAGCAGATAGGTGCCCGATTCGTCCCGTCCGCGAATCGAGACGATGACCTTGGTTCCCGGCTTCAACTCCGGCGCGGGTGGCAGTACGCCGTCCATCTTCCGGCCGATGTCGACAAAGACGCCGTCCGGGGTGACCGACACCACCGTGCCTTCCAGGCGTTCACCGCCGGCGTGGTGGGTTTGTTCGAATTGAGTCAGGATATCGCCGAAGGAGGTGTCAGCCGGGGACGCCTCGGGCGAATCAGGTACGTTGGGTTGGGGCATGCGAGAAAAATCGGAGTCCTTGCTATTGTGTCACAGACTTGGCGCGTGGATTGTGGCAAGCACGTCGTTCCCGGAGCATTCGGGCCAGAGTCGTACAATTGTGAGCGAGCCGGAGATCTCCGGCCCTTACAAAACATCGATATCCAGTGGAGGGAGTTGTGCGCTTGAAATTGCTTCATCTTTGGACACGGATGGGGGGACTGATGGCTTTGACTGCCATCGGGTTGTATGCATCACCACCGACCACCGGCGCGCGGTTTTGGTCAACCGATCCTAATCTCGATTGCACTTCAGCCCATGCCCTGGCTATTCAAGTCCCGCTCGCCTCAGGAGGATTGGGGGTTTCCTGCCTGGTTAGCGGGACGTTTGTCTGGATGGCAGCGGGAGGATCCTGGAGTACTTCGATCCGCGTGGCTGCTCCCGCCTCAGGCGCCATTGGAATCGATTACGGCTTCTGGCAGGATGGTCAGCGAATCTCGATGGACATCAGTCCGAGCCGTGGCGCCGTTCCGGTCTCCAATAATTTATTCAGCCTTGCGTTGAATGCCAACCAGCCTTCGGAAATCCGGCTGCTTGGCGCTACCAATAATGCTCCGCAGTACGGGACCACGCAGACCGGCTTTGTGTACGCGAATTTTTATTGTCCCGACGCAGCCACATGTGCCACCCTGGTTCCCCAGCTGCTGTATTCCTTTGCCCCCACTAAGCCGTGGTCGCTAAGCGTTCCGATTTCTTGGGACTCTGGTTTCTCTTCTTTTCAGCCGCCGGGGATCTTGCCCAGATGGTCGGCGGTGGGAATCCAGGATGCTACGCACCTGATTTCTTTCGCGATTTGCAACCAATCCAGGTTCGAGGCGACCTTTAACGTTCAGGTGTTCGACGGCAACGGATCCCTGATCGGGCAAGCTACGACACCATCGATTCCTGTATTGGCTACGCACGGGTTTCTTCTGACGGATGTGATACGGACACCGTTGCCGCCGGGCATTCTAAAGATTACCGTCGACAGCGGGTCAAATCTTGCCTCTGTCACGTTTCTCCAGTTTGATGGGGACTCCGCGACCAGTCTACAGGTCGCCTCCGACAGCCCACCCAGTCCGTAAATGGGGCAGTTTTTCGCAACCAGCCAGCCGACTTGCTGCCAGCGCCCGTTGCGCGGAGTTACCCCGGCGGCAGCATCTTGGCAATATCGTTGTACAGCACGAACACCACCACCATCATGAGGAACACGAACCCAACGCGCACCACGGCTTCCTTGATCTTCAGGCTCAGGTCGCGCCGCAGCAGCATTTCCACCAACAGCATCAGGATCACGCCTCCGTCCAGGATGGGAATCGGCAGGAGATTAAAGATGGCCAGATTCAAACTCACGGCGGCCATCAGCCCGATGTACACCTCCGGACCTTCGCGGGCGGCTTGCCCGGAAAGCTGCGCAATCCCGATCGGACCCGACAAACCCTTCGCCGACATGCGGCGTTCAATGATTCCCTGGAGGGTCTGGTAGGTCAGCTTGGTGAGTTGGATGTTCTGCCGCCAGGATTCCGCCACGGCTTCACGGAAAGGCAGTTTGACGACCTCCACCGGAGAGCGCAGTTCCGCACCCATGCGCCAGGCTTTGTTTCCCAGGTAGTCGCTAAGAACGGGAGAGAGGGTCGTATGATATTCCTTCCCCCCGCGCGAATATGCCACATCCACCGGCGATCCCTTGGACTCCCCAATCAGCTCCTGCAGCCGCATCGAAGTGCGCACGGGCTTGCCATTGACGCTGAGGAATGTATCGCCCTTCTGGAGTCCCGCGTTCTTGGCCGCATCGACATTGCAGCAGTAGCCGCCGACTTGGACACTGGTCGATTGGGTCCAACCCGCGAACCCCAGGTGCTGCTTGTCGTCATATACCGGCGTCACGGTGAAGTTTAGCCTCTGGCCGTCGCGGACCACCCACACATCCATGGGCCGCTTCGCTCCGGCAAACTCCTTCACCGCGATGGTTTCCCAGGTCGGGTCTACGATGCCATCGACCTCAACAACCTTGTCGCCTTCGCGGATACCGGCTTTGGCCGCGGGACCATCCGGTGTGACGTACCCCACGATGGGCGAGGGCGGCATGGGAGTCTTCTGGTACTCCACCATGTACAGCCCCGTCAGCAACGCTACCGCCAGGATAAAATTCGTCGCCGGGCCGGCGAACGTAATACACAGCCGCTGCCAGCGAGGTTTGGAAGGCAGGGCGCGCGGATCGCTAGCCTGTTCGTCGCCGGGCTGCTCACCTGTGAACTTCACGTATCCGCCGAACGGGATCAGGCAGACTTTGAAGTCGGTCTCGCCGCGACGGAATCCGAAGAGCCGGGGACCGAAGCCGATGCTGAATGCCTCGATCTTGACGTCGAAGAACCGTCCGACCAGATAGTGGCCCAGCTCATGGAGCAGGATCATCACTCCGATCAGAACCAGGAACCACCAGAAATCCTGTAGGAAAGAAACCATTGCGCCTTGCTCTATTATCTATTCTACGTACGCGCCGCTGCGCCGGTTGGAACTTTTTCACCCCAGCGCGACCCGATGATCTCCCGAGCTACCCGCCGCGACTCGCCATCGGCGTCCAGTACTTCCGCAATGGAAGTTAGCCGCCGCACGGGAACTTGTTCCAAGCATTCGGCGACCGTGGCCGCGATACCCGGAAAGGGGATCTTCCCGGCCAGGAAAGCCTCTACCCCTATCTCATCGGCCGCGTTCAACGTCGCGGGAGCGGATCCGCCCGTGGATACCGCCTCATACGCCGTCCGCAGCAGCGGAAACTTCTGATAATCCGGAGGTTCAAAGCTCCACTGTGCGGCCTGGCCCCAGTCCAGTCGCGGCACCGGGGCGGCCGCACGTTCCGGATAAGTCAGCGCGTATTGAATCGGCATCCGCATATCGGTCGCACACACCTGGGCGATCACGCTGCCATCCAGGTATTCCACCAG
>Ga0310810_10001385_pt1 | contig 25392 bp, 25 predicted proteins | sample NCmetagenome_FD_207641 | JGI IMG/M metagenome (GOLD analysis project Ga0310810, IMG submission 207641) | Soil microbial communities from experimental microcosm in Duke University, North Carolina, United States - NC | ecosystem: Engineered > Artificial ecosystem > Soil microcosm > Unclassified ...
AGGAGTTCCGCGCGGAGAAGGCGGTCGAGCTGCTGATGAAATACTGGCGGCAGAACACGCACGCGCTGCGCGGCGGCAAGACGAGGCTCATCGACTCCTCCGAGCTGGTCCCGGGCGACATCGTCCATCTCCAGGCCGGAGACAAGGTCCCCGCGGACGTGCGCTTCCTCTCGGTCACGGACCTCTCGATCGACGAATCGATCCTCACCGGGGAATCCGTCGACGTCTACAAGGACACCGGGGCCATGGCCAAGGCCCCCGGGGAATACTTCGAGGCGACGAACGTCGGCTTCTCGGGCACGTCGGTGCTCACGGGTGAAGGGACCGCGGTCGTGTTCGCGACGGGCAAGCACGCCGCGCTCGGCGAGATCGCCAAGCTGACCTCCGAGGCGAAGGCGACCAGCGCCTTCGAGAAGGAGATCGCCGGCTTCAGCAGCTTCATCATGAAGCTCGTCGTGGTGACGATCGCCTTCATGTTCGGACTGAACCTCGTGCTCAAGGGCACGGGCCAGCTGCAGGAGCTCCTCCTGTTCTCGATCGCGCTCACGGTCGGCGTCATCCCCGAGGCGCTGCCCGTCGTGTCGACGGTGTCGCTCTCGCGCGGCGCCATCCGGCTCGCCCGCCGCAAGGTCGTCGTCAAGCGCCTCTCGGCCATCGACGACCTCGGCAGCATCGACATCCTCTGCACCGACAAGACCGGGACCATCACCAAGAACGAGCTGGTCGTCGCGGACGTGCTCGCCGTCGATAAGGACGCCTGCCTGCGGTACGCGCTTCTCGCCTCGTCGTTCATCGGCGAGCACGAAAAACAGCAGAACAACGCCTTCGACGTCGCGCTGTGGGAGAAGGCCGGCGAGGCGGTCCGGGACGAAGCGGGCAAGGCGGAGAAGCTGGGCGAACTGCCGTTCGACCCGGTCAGGCGGCGCAACAGCGTGCTGCTCCGTTCGGCGGAGCGCGGCACGGTGCTCGTCTCGCGCGGCTCGCCGGACGAGGTGCTCAAGCTCTGCACCAACGTGAAGGACATGGAAGGCCTCTCGCGCTATCGCGTCGAGCAGGGTCTCGCCGGCAACCGCGTCATCGCCGTGACGGTGCGCTGGGGCGTGCCGGAAGGAACGGACCTCAAGAACGAGGAGCACGACCTCGAGCTCGTCGGCCTGCTCTCGTTCCAGGACCCGCTGAAGGAGAGCGCCAAAGAGGCCGCCGAAAAAGCGAAACGGCTCGGCGTGCAGATCAAGATCCTGACGGGAGATTCCAAGGAGGTCGCCGGCGCGGTCGCCTACAAGATCGGCATCATTCCCGACCCGCACGCGGTGCTGACCGGCGCGGACCTCGAGACGCTGTCGGTCGAGGACCGGCACCGCGCGGTCCACGAGACGCACGTCTTCGCGCGCATGAACCCGAAGCAGAAGTTCACCGTGCTCTCGCTGCTGCAGGAAACGAAGGCTGTCGGGTTCCTCGGCGAGGGCTTCAACGACGCGCCGGGGCTGAAAATGGCGAACGTCGGCCTGGCGGTCGAGGGTGCCTCGGACATCGCGCGCGAGGCGGCCGACGTGATCCTGCTGAACCCCAGCCTGAACGTCATCTTCGACGGCGTCGAGGAAGGCCGCCGCACCTTCGCCAACACCATCAAATACCTGAAGGTGACGCTGGCTTCGAACTTCGGCAACTTCTATTCGGTCGCCATCGCTTCGCTGCTCGTGAATTACCTGCCGATGCTGCCGCTGCAGATCCTGCTGCTCAACCTCCTGTCCGACTTCCCGATGATCACCATCGCGACCGACAGCGTCGACGCGAGCGAGCTCCGGGACCCGAAGAAGTACGACGCGCGGCATATCATCATCTTCACGACGATCCTTGGCCTGGTGAGCAGCATCTTCGACTTCACGACCTTCGCCGTGTTCCGCTTGTTCAGCCCGGCGGTCCTGCAGACGTCGTGGTTCATGGTCAGCGTGCTCACCGAGCTGGTCCTCATCTACTCGCTGAGGACCAGCGGCCCGTTCTACAAGGCGCCGCCGCCGCCCGCGCACCTGGCCACGCTCACGGCCTGCGCGGCCATCGCCGCGGTGGTGCTCCCCTACTCGTCTTTCGGCCACAAGGTCTTCCATTTCGTAACGCCGCGGCCGCTGCATCTGCTCATCGCCGTCCTCATCGTCGCGGTCTATTTCATCGCCACCGAGACCGTGAAGCTCTGGCTCTACCGCGCCGGCGAGAGGGCGGCCGACGCGATGCACAAGAAATGAAGGGAAACGAAAGACCCCGGCGGGTGCCGGGGTCTTTTTTGATGTCTTTTAGAGATCGAGCTTGGCGTCCGTGCCGCCTTTGGCGCCGTGCCGGTCTTCGCCCGATCCGATGCGCAGGTCCGTCTTGACGTCGATGCGCCGGTCCTTGCCGGCGTCCTGGTCCCCGTCATCGGTCGAACCGGCCGGCGCGCCGCCGTCCTGTTCGTGCCGGACCGTGGCGTCGCCGCGGTCGTTCGCCGCGGCGTTGACGTCGGCGTTCAGGTCGAGCCGGAGCCCGCCGGCCTTGGCCTTGATCTTCAGTTCGTTGCCCGCGCGGATGAGGAGCTTCGCTTCCTGCGCCTGGCGCTGGGCCTTGGCGAACAGGGCGAAGGCCGCGCCGTTCTCGCCCGCGTCCAGCTTGGCGTTGCCTTCCGCGACGGTCGCGTCGGCCTCGTCGAGCCGCGCTTCCGCTTCCGCGGTGGCGCTGTCGCCCAGGCTGGCGCGGTTGGCGGCGAGGTACGCGCGCACCTCGGCGATCTTCCTCACGGCCGCGCCGCGGCGGCCTTCGGCGGCGGTCTTCGCTTCGGTGGAAGCCTCGGCGGCGACCCTGGCCTCGTTCTTGCCGCGGAACTCCTCGGCGGCCTGGGTCTCATGGTCAACGGAAGCCTCGAGCGCGTTGACCTGCGTATCGTCGTCATCGTTCGAATCGTCGGCGAGCATGGCGATGATCTTCTTGTGGGCGCGCAGCGAGCCTTCGAGGTGGGCGTTCACGTTGGCGGCAGCCTCGATGTCCGAGGAGTCTTCCAGTTCGGCGATGCCCTTCTGGGCGCGCTCGGCGTGGTTCCGGAACTGCGCCTCGATGGCGATGCGGGTCTCGGCGCGGAGACGGCCGCGGGTGGCGAGCTGCTCGGCCTCGGCGAGGCGGCGCTCGGCGCGTTCGGCCTCCCACGAGGCCTTGGCCTGGGCGGAGACCGCGACGGTGGCGCGGACCTCCTCGTTGACGCCGACCTTCACGGGATAGAGAAGGTCGCCCGGCAGCGCGCCTTCGGCGGCGTACGAAACGCTGGCGGCGGAGAGCAGGACGGCGAGCGACACGGAGAACGCCGCGGCGGTCTTGTGCGTCCAGGCGCGCGCGAAACCGAAGGCCGGCTTCTTCGCGGTCTGCTGGGGGGCGACCATCGGCGTCAGGGCCATGTATGAGCGCAGCATCTCGCGTCCGGCGGACTTCTCGTCCGCGGTGAGCGAAAGACGCCTCGCCTCGCTGAAGATTTTTTCGATCCTGTCTTCCATATACTTAGTGGGCGGCCGTTCAGGCCATGTATTCGCGAAGTTGTTTGATGCCGCGGTGGATGCGGACGGAGACGACGTTCTCGGATTCTCCCAGCGCCAGGGCGATCTCCTTTGGCGAGAGGTCATCGAGGTAGCGCATGCGCACGACGTCCCGGTACTTCTCGTCGAGCTTGTCGAGGAGGGCGATCATCTGGCCGGCTTCGGCGGCGACCGTGGTCTTCTCCGGACCGGTCTCCCTGGGTTCGAACCCCTCTTCCATCATGGCGTCGAGCGAGGATTCCTTCTTCTTCCGGCTCGAGTCGATGATGAGGTTGTTCGCGACCCTATAGAGGAAGGCGCGGAGGTTGTCGACCTTCTTGCCCTGCGACAGGTACTCCCAGGTCTTCATGAAGCATTCCTGCGAGAGCTCCTTGGCCTTCTCCCGGTCGTAGACCCGGTAGTAGCAATGCCTAAAAATGGCGTCCGCGTACTGGTCATACGCCTGCAGGAACTCGTCATGTTGTGGCTGGGGACCCTGCATTATCCGTGTGTCTTGACGGGCGTTGGGGATAAATCTTACGCTGCCATCCGCTTGAGGCGGATATTGGAGGTCCGGCTAAGGCCGGCTCCTCTCAGCGCAAGCCGCACGACCGCGGCTTACGGGCCGATGGTTGCGGCCCTTTGCCCGTGACTTAGCGACCGTGCACCCTACATCATTATTGCGGAAAAATCAAGGGTAGCCGGTCCCGGTAGTATAAAGGAAAAAGCCGCCCTATGGGAGGGTCCCGGCCGTCATTGCCACGATCCGGACGCTCGATTACGGTACGTCGGCAGTTCCTTCACTCGACTCACCTGAGAGGTGCGCAATGGACGGCTCCGCAAGTGCTTTTGAGGCTCCCAAACCCTGGGGACGCCATCCCCGACCCGGTCCCTGGGACGCCATCGTCATAGGCTCGGGCATAGGCGGGATGGTCGCCGCAGCCCTGCTCGCCAAACTGGGAAAGAGGGTCCTCATCCTCGAGCAGCACTACGTACCGGGAGGATTCACCCATACCTTCGCCCGCCGGGGCTACCGGTGGGACGTGGGCGTGCACGCGGTCGGCGAAATGACCGAGCGCGGCGTCCCGGGACGCATGATGTCGGCGCTCACGGACGGACGGCTCGAATGGGCGTCGCTGGGACCGGTCTACGACTCGTTCCAGATGCCCGACGGGCTGCGGGTCGACTACCCGGACAACCCGCGGCAATTCCGGGAGAACCTGCTCCAGGCGTTCCCGCGCGAGAAGGAGGCCATCGACGGCTACCTGCGGCTCGCCAGGGAAGCGAGCGCGGACCTCCGCGCGTTCTATGTCTCGCGGGCGCTGCCGCGTACGCTCGGCGCGGTCGTCGACAGGACGTTCGGCAGAAAGGCGCGGCGGCACCAGGAAACGACGGTCGCCGAGGTCATCTCCCGGCTCACCGCCGATCCCCGCCTGCGGACCATGTTCGCCTCGCAGTGGGGCTACTACGGTTCCACGCCCTCGCGCGCGTCATTCTCCATCCAGGCGTCCGTCGTCACCCACTTCCTGTGGGGCGGCTACTATCCTGTCGGAGGCTCGGAACGGATCGCGCGCGAACTGCTGCGCACCGTGGCCGAAGCCGGCGGATGGACCCGCATCCGCGCCGACGTGCGCGAGACGCTGGTCGAAGGCGGCAAGGCCGCCGGCGTCCGCATGGCGGACGGCGAGGAGATCCGAGCACCGCTCGTGATCAGCGCCATCGGCGCCATTCCCACCGTCACGAAGCTCCTGCCCGAGCATGTACGGCGCGCGTCATGGACGTCGGAGATCTCGAGGCTTCGTCCGGGACCCGCGCACGTGTGCCTGTACCTGGGCTTCAAAGGAGACGTCAGGGCGGCCGGCGCCGGCGCGAACAACCAATGGTTCTACGAGACGTGGGACCCCGAGGATGACGCCTGGCACGTCGCGGCCGACACGCCCGCGGGCTCCGCGCCCGTGCTCTATGTATCCTTCCCGTCGCTCAAAGACCCGAGCCATGATCCGGGGCCCGAAAGGCGCCACACCGGCGAGGCGGTGACCTTCGTCCCCTGGGACAGGTTCCTGCCCTGGCGCGAGAAACGCTGGATGCGCCGCGGCGAGGAGTACGCCGGCTTCAAGGCGCGCCTGCAGGAAGCGATGCTCGAACAGCTCTTCCGGCATCTTCCGGGGCTCCGGCCGATGCTCGACTACGCCGAGCTCTCGACCCCCGTCTCGACCGACCACTTCACCCGCGCCGCGGGCGGCTCGATCTACGGCCTCGAGAGCACGCCCGAACGCTTCCGCTGCCAATGGCTGCGTCCGCGTACGCCGGTCCCCGGCCTGCTCATGGCCGGCGTCGACGTCGGAGGTCCGGGCGTGATGGGTGGCGCCATGGGCGGCATTCTGGCAGGCATCTCCGCCGAACCATGGGATGCCATGGGCTGGCTGCGACGCCACGTGTTCTAGGATCGCTACGCGACCGACTTCCTGTCGGTCGTTTTTTTCATCTCTAGACTGACCCCAAAGTGTCAGGCACCAAGGTGTCAGGCACTTTAGTGCCTGACACCGAGCGCGGGATGACGACTTTTTGTTGGAAGTTCAGAGTTCAGAGGACAGAGGGAGAACAAAGGGCAGAGAGCAAAGTAAGAACAAAGTGCAGAGATGCCTGGTATTCTTCCGGCCCCGAAAAAAATGTCGGGCGTCTCTGTCCTCTCGTCTTCCTTTGCACTTTGTTCTCTGCTCTCCCTCTCCTCTCTGCGCTCTGATCTCTCACGGGGCTTGACCTACGTAAAAGCCGCTCCCTTTCGGGCGCGGCTTTTACGTGGTGGAGATGGCGAGAGTTGAACTCGCGTCTGGTGAGGCATCCCATGGCATTTCTACGATCGTAGCCCGTTTGGAACGTCGGACGCAGGGGCGAAACGGGCGAAATCCTGCTTCCCAAGCCCCGGGTTCAATGTCGGCCTGCGCACAGGGGCGGTGCGCGGGCTCTGCCCGATGAATGACACCCTCACCCCGCGTATCGGACGTCTGCGGGAAGGATGGGCTCAAGCGTTACGCGAGAGCCGGAGCGAACGAAGGAGCGAACGCTTTCGCGAACGCGGCCTTCGCCCGGCTGAGCAAGTTTGCACTTGTTCGTTGCCCGTGGTTTTACGAGGTGACGGACGCCCTCGGATTGCATGCCGTGAAACGAACTCCCATCGATGCCCAGCATCCCCTTGAAAGATGCGAAGTCGAAAGTCCAAAGTCGGGAGTCCGCGTCTTTCGACTTTCGACTCTCAACTCTCGACTCCACCTCTCATCCTTTGAGGGAACGGCGGATCTCGCGGTCGGTGTCGCGCTTCCGAATGGTCTCGCGCTTCTCGAACTGCTTCTTGCCGCGCGCGAGTCCGACCGAGATCTTGATCTTCGAGCCCTTAGTGTAGACAGAAAGAGGCACCAAAGTCAATCCTTTCTGCTCCAATTTTCCGGCCAATTTCATGATCTCGCGCTTGTGCAGAAGGAGCCTGCGCGTGCGCTCGGGGTCGTACTCCAGCTGCGGGCCGGCCTGGGGGTACCGCTGGACGTGCGCGCCGATGAGCCAGACGGCGCCGCGCGCGATGGTGACGTAGGCTCCGAGAAGGCTCATGCGGCCCTTCCTCACGGATTTCACCTCCGCTCCCGTCAGCATCAAGCCCGCCTCGACGGAGTCGAGGACCTGGTATTCGAACTTGGCTTTCTTGTTCTCGGCGAGCGTCGGCATAAGCGGCGTCACTCTAGCACCTGCCCGGGAACAAGCGAGGCCCCGCGGTGCGCCAGATAATCCTGGTAGTCCTGGCTGAAGGGGCGCGGGTCGAGCCGCATCGCTTCGAGCAGAATGGCGAGCGCCTCGCGTTTCCCCTGTTCATCCTGCAGCCTGGCCGCCCGGGCGTAGAGCGCGTGGGACGCGACCGCGCCGAGGGCGTAGTGCCGGCCCGCGAGGCGGAGATCGATGGGCGGCTGCGGCGCTGGGGCTTCGGGCGCGGGCGTTGCCTGGTCCGTGAGCCGGTAGACGGCGCCGTTCGAGACGGAGCGGAGGCCGGGCATCGAGCCTTCGACCGCGAAGGTCGCGTAGAGGGGACGGCCCGCATAGGTCGCGTCGCCGCGCACGGCCTCGATGAGCGCGCGTCGTCGGTCCGTCAGGTCAAGCCGCAGATACCCCTGCGGCAGCGGCGGGATCACGAGCGGACGCTCCACAGCCTCATTGATGACGGTCACGTCGCGGCGGAATCCCTCGACCGACTGCAGATACGAGAGACCGAAGAGTTCCGTGTCCTTCACGATGCCCTCGTCCGCGGCGATGAGCACGGCGCCCCGCGGCAGCGGAGCGAGGATGGCGCGGGCGTTCGCGCCGGGGAAAGGGTCAGCGTAGGCGGCCGCGGTCGCGCGGGCGGAGGCGTACGTGGCAGCGGGGAGCGCCAGGGAGACGAGCACGAGCGCCGCCGTCAGGCGTCGCGGCACCAGGGACAGCGCTTCCGCAAAGCCGCAGGCGGCCAGGAACGCGAGCGCGGCCATCCCGCCGACGGCGTAAGCGCGATAGATATAGGAAGCTTGGGCGGAAAAATCCATGCCATAGAACAAGGCCACGACCGGCACGGCGAGGATCGGGCCCGCGGCCCAAAGCAGGACGGCGCGACGGCGACGGTCCTTCTTCCCTGCGAGACGCCAGGCCCCGAACGCCGCGGCCGCAAGCACCAGCGGACCAAGCTCGACGGCGAGCTGCGTCACGTAGGCGGCGACGAAGCCGAACTTGTTCCAGCCGTGCGTGGTCACGTCGCCGTAGGAACTGCGGGCGACCATGCGGAACACCGACAGTGCCCCCTCGGCCGGCATGTACACGTATGCGCCGCGCGACATGAGCGGGATGAAGGCGTACGGCAGCAGGCCGAGCGCGAACGCGACGGCGCAGGCGGCCATGACGCGCCCCGAACGCCAGGTCCTGGGTTCAGCGACCGCGAGCGCCAGGGCGAACGCCGGCGCCGCGGCGAGCGACAGATAAAGATGGTTCGCACAGGACAGACCGAAGAACAGACAGGCCGCATACGGTTTCCAGTTCTTGTCGCCTTCGCGCGGCACGAGCGCCAGGGTCACGGCGGCGAAGAGCGCCGCGTGGAACGCGTTCACTTCGGCCGCGGCTGCCTGGCTGAGCCAGGTAAGCGTCGCAGCCAGCTGCAGGAAACAGGCGGCCATGAGGACCTCTGCGACGAGGGGAAGCGGCCGTCCCCTCCTGGCCATGAGGCGTCGCGCGGCCACGAAGAGCATCGTCGCCGCCGCGGCCGCGCACAACGCCGAGAAGAAGGCGACGCGCCAAGGCACCGTGCCGATCGGCAGACGCGAAAAGACGTGGGCCAGCGCCACGTAGAGCGGATAACCGGAAGGATGGGGCTGTCCGAAGACCGCCGCTGCGGCCGTATATTCGGCGCTGTCCTCGAAGGAAACGTCGCTCGAAAGCAGCGGCAGGACCGCGGCGAGGGTGGCGACGAACAGGAGCGTCGGCATGAGCCAGGGACGTCGCATACCCCGGCATGATAACACGGGACCGCTCTAAACCTTTACAATCGACCGTAAAACCGTTAACTTTGCAGCGAAACCTTACTACCTCCTAAAGGAACACGACCTTGCGCATATCCCGCAGACGGTTCAAGCCGAAGCCGCAAAAAGTGGTCTATTCCGTGAACGAGCTCATCCGCTTCCCGGAGGTCCGCGTCATCGACGAGAACGACGAACATTTGGGCGTCCTGCCCACTCCGGTCGCCGTGGCGAAGGCCAAGGAACGCGAACTCGACCTGGTGGTCATCCAGCCCAAGGCCGAGCCGCCGGTGGCCAGGATCGTCGACTTCGGCAAGTTCAAGTACGAGCAAGATAAGGAAGCCCGCAAGCAGAAGGCCAAGCAGAAGACGGTCGAAGTGAAGGGCATCCGGCTCTCGCTGCGCATCGCTCCCCATGACATGGAGGTCCGCAAGGAAAAGGCCAAGGAGTTCCTGGCCGAGGGCAACAAGGTCAAGGCGGAGATCATCCTCCGCGGCCGCGAGAAGCGCTTCGGGGACCTGGCCAAGAAGGTCATCGAAGAGTTCATCGCCCTCCTTAATAAGGACGTTCCCGTGAAGGTGGAGCAGCCGGTGGTCCGGCAGGGCGGACAGTTGACAAGTATCGTAGGCAAAGCGTAATATCGAGCGAGCTTAGGACCTGCCCTCTGGCAGGTCCTCCTCGTCTCAAACCCCCTTTATGAAGACCCACAACGCCATGGCGAAGCGGTTCAAGGTGACCAAGAAGGGCAAAGTGCTCAAGCGGGCCGCCGGTCAGGACCATTTCAACGCCCGGGAATCGGGCAACACGACCCGGGGCAAGCGCCGCGACAAGACGCAGCACCCCGCGTTCGCGAAGACCATCAAGAAACTGACCCAGCAGCAATAAGAACAATGTGGCGGAGCCAGGCACCTGTCGACGGAGCCAGGCACCGCCTCCTCCAGATCAACACCTATGCCGAGAGTGAAACGCGGAAAAACCCATCTCAAGCGCCGCAAGAACATCATGGCCCAGACCAAGGGCTACATGTGGGGGCGCAAGAGCAAGCTCAAGCTCGCGAAGACCGCCATCCTGAAGGCCGGCAAGAATGCCTACCGCGACCGCCGCCTCAAGAAGCGCGACATGCGCGCCCTCTGGCAGACGCGGATCAACGCCGCCGTCCGCCCGCACGGCCTCTCCTACAGCAAGTTCATGGGAGACCTCAAGAAGGCCGGCATCACGCTCGACAGGAAGATCCTCTCGCAGATCGCGATGCAGAGCCCGGAAGCCTTCCACGCCATCGTGGACGCCTCACGACAGAAGTAAGAAGAACGGGCCTGCGGGCCCGTTTTTCGTCTCATGAACCCGACCCTCGAGGGTCGGGAGAGACCAAAGAACAGAGAACAGAGATTTCAAGGAAGACGGCCTTCGGGCCGCTTTTTCCTTATGGTCTTTATTCTTTACTCTCTATTCTTTGCATCTCAGAAAGGCCTGTCAGGGAGTCTTGACAAAACGGTCATCTTGTGTTAGATTGCGAGGTCTCAAGCTGAGCTTGGACACGTCACCGGGATGGTCCCGGAAGGCGTCGCATCCGATCTTTTCACGTCATCTCTCCAAGGAGGAACCGATGAGCACTCAGAACGACACCGCCTCGAACGCGACCGACTCCAGCGTCAAGGCCGATGCGAACGGCAAGTCCGAGCCCACCGTCGTCGTGGACCAGAGCGTCCTCGACGAAGCGGCGGCCGCGACCGGCGCCGCGACCACCGGCACGCCCACGGTCGAGAAGACCGAGGCGATGCCGATCCCGCCCGTCGCCACGGCCCCCGCCGGCGACACCGCCGTCCCGCCCGCCGCCTCGCCCACCGCTCCCGCGGCCGGCAAGGACGACGACGATGACGCGCAGGTGCCGCTGAACGACGGCCGGAACCTGAAGTACGGCCTCGGCGCGCTCGGCGTGCTCGCGATCATCGGACTGTTCATCGTCGGCTACATGGTCCTGCGCAACAGCGCTCCGACCCCGACGGTGGTCATCCCCGCTCCCGCCTCGGCGCCCGTCGCCGGCGCGGCCCCGGCCGCCACGCTGCCGGAGGTTCGCACCCCGGCTCCCCGCCTCATCGACGCCACCGGCTGCCGTCGCGGCCAGTATCGCATCGAGGGCAACCAGTTGGTGTTCACCAACTGCGCCACGCTCGAGCTGTCCGAGACCGCCCGGTAACACGGGTCCACCAGGGCGGCCGCGGACTTCCGCGGCCGCCCTCTTCATTTCCCCGCCCCCTGCGGAGAAAGGAGTCGTCATGTTGAAGTTGCAATGGAAAGGCGAGCAGCAGGAGGGGCGGGTCGGGAAGCCGCTCGACCCCTTCGAGATCGTCGTCAAGGACGAGACGGGAGAGCCGGCACAGCTCATCACCGTGGAGTTCAAGGTCGTCCAGGGCGCGGGCGAGTTCTCCTACAAGGACGAACGGACCGACCTGGGCGGCAACGTCATCGCGGAGTTCATCCCGTCGGAGGACGGATGGTACCGCGTCGAGTGCTTCATCGGCGAAGGCGACGACCGGCAGGTGGTGCCCTTCAAGGGTTCCATCAAGCCCGACCGCCGCAAGCGCAACGCCACGACGATGGGCGTCAGCGACAACTGGCAGGAACCGGCACCCCCGGCCGGCCAGCATGCCGCGACGGTCATCCCGATCGCCGCGGTCCCGCCGCCCATCCCTCCGGCCGAGCAGGCTTCACCGCCCGCTCTCCCGGTGCAGCCGATCGTCCAGGTGACGGTGTCGGTCCCGCCCCAAGCGGTCCCGATGGCGGCTCCGAAGGTCGTGGAGGCATCCCCTCCGCAGCCCCCGAAGCCCGCAGCCGTTCCCCAGGCGACCGCGCCCAGGCAGGCGGCCGCAGCGCAGAAGCCGAAGCCGGCCCCCAAGCCGGTCCAGGCCCCGCGCCCGCAGCCGCAGGCGATCGCAGCAGTGACCGCGGTCCTGCCCCGGCCGGTCATCCGGCAGGTGCAGGCCCCGAGGCCCGCGGTACAGCCCGTCGCGAAGAAGCGCCGGGCGAGCAAGCCGCCGGTCCCCGCCGGCCTGCTCGTCGCCATCGTCGTCCTCTACGCGCTCCTCATCGGCAGCCTTGCCGTCCTGGCCGTGCAAACGTCCAACCCGTCTCCCAGGACCGCGTCGATCGAGTGCACGAGCGACGCCTGGGTGGTCACCGGCAACACGGTGACCTTCCGGCGCTGCATGGCGACGCTTCGTTGAACACCCCGCCCGGAGGACTTCCGGGCAGCCCCTGATCCACGAGATCAGGGGCTTTTTTTGCCCTCATGACGGCCTTCCCCGGGGGCTTGAAAAGATTTCGGCCTTCGCCTACAATAATCCCGCTGAAGTTTCGTGGGTCCGTGGTGTAGCCCGGTTAACACGTCTCCCTGTCACGGAGAAGACCGAGGGTTCAAATCCCTTCGGACCCGCCAAAAACGCCTGTCGCAAGACGGGCGTTTTTCGTTCACGAAAAAGCCGGGACACCGTCCCGGCTGAACTTCAGCGTTTCCGCATGGACTTCTTGCCGCTCCTCGCGGATGCGGCTTTCTTCCCCGGCTTGATCGGGATCACCTTGGCTTCCAGCCGGTGGACCTTCGAGTTGAACCCGGGGATAGGCGGGTCGACCTCGTGGCCGGTCGCCGGATCGTAGACGTTCGACGAGTACTCGTCCTCGGAACCGTCCCAATGGACATAGGCCTTGCCGCCCGACACTTTCACGATGGTGCCGGCATCGTAGCCGTCCGTGACGATCGCGCCGGGGCCGTGCAGCGTCTGCTTCACGCGGTCGCCCTTGCGGAGCGGCTTCATGCCTTCCGGGGGGACGATCTTCACGCGCTCGCAGGACTCCGCCGCGAGGTCGGGCTCGTAGCGGTCGGGGTAAAAGATGCCGTTCGACACGGCGTCCTCCGGCACCCGGACCTTGATCGGCCTGCCCGCGCTCGGCTCTTCGCTCGAGGCGATTGGCGCATACCACTTCCGGTCCCCTTCGCCGTTCAGCTGGCGCTGGGCTTCTTCCGCGACGTAAATGAACTTCATCCTTCCGTATTCGCTGCTTTCCGCATCCATTGCGGCTCCTTTCGGGTCATACTGCCATGGCAAGGTACGGCCGAGGCCGCGCCGGGTCAAGGGAGACATGAAAGATAAAAGAGAAAAGGAAAAAGCTTAAAGGAAGTTCTCCGTCCTAAAACCGCGCTGCTTTGGCAGCGCGGTTTTTATGATAGAGACCCCTTCCTCTAAACTTTTTTCTTTTATCTTTTTACTCGCGCACGCGCCGTTGACCGGCGCGGCGCGATGGGCTACCGTTGCCCGTCGGTCCTTCCAACCCGAATCGAGGTGCAACGATGTCCACCGCGACCTCCGAAGTCAGATATTCCAAGTTCGCGCTCTTCATCCTGTTCCTGCTCTACGCGTCGCAGGGCCTCCCCTACGGCTTCCAGCGCATGGCGCTGCCGCTCATGCTCCGCGACCGCGGCGTCTCGCTCGCGGACATCGGCTTCCTCGGCGCGCTCAGCCTGCCGTGGATGTGCAAGGCCTTGTGGGCCCCGCTCGTCGACCGCTTCTTCTGGCCGCGCCTGGGCAGGCGCAAATCGTGGATCCTGCCGATGCAGTTCCTGTTCATCGGCGCGATCTTGATGGCGGCGACCGCGGGCACCGCGAGCCTCGCGCCGCTCCTCGCGTCCGTGCTGCTCATGAACCTGTTCGCCGCGACGCAGGACATCGCCGTCGACGGCTTCGCCATCGACGTGCTCAAGCCGCACGCGCTGGGACTCGGCAACACCGTCCAGGTGGTCGGCTACAAAGGCGGCATGGTGCTCGCCGGCGGCGTGCTGCTGAGCCTCTCCGCCGCGCACGGCTGGGGATCGCTCTATGCGGGCATGGCCTGCATCGCCGCGCTCCCGCTCATGTTCCTGCCGTTCTTCAAGGAGAAGCCGATCCCCGCGGACGCCAGGGCCGGCGAGGGTCCCGGCGGCGAGAGCCCGACCATGAAGGAGATCCTCCGCAAGGCCTTCCGCATGGTGACGGGACGCGAGCTCCGCTGGGCGATCGCGCTCATCATGACCGGCAAGCTCGGCGAGGAGCTGGCGGGCAGCCTGTACACCACGTACCTGTTCGACCACGGCATCACCCGCGCGCAGATCGGCACCTGGGTCGGCAGCTACGGCATGGCCGCGTCCATCACGGGCTCCGCGCTCGGCGGCCTGCTGCTCATGCGCTGGCGACCGTGGACCATCCTGGGCGTCGCCATCGCGCTGCGCCTCGGCCCCATCGCCATGCAGTGCTGGATGACGCCCGAGCATCTGACGCCGGCCAACGTCATCGCCGTGACGATCCTCGAGCACGTCACCGGCGGCATGGTCACGACGGCGATCTTCACCTACATGATGTCGCTGGTCGAGAAACGCGTCGGGGCCACGGAGTACACCGTCCTCTGCAGCCTCGAGGTGCTCGGCAAGTCGCCCGCCGCCTGGTGCTCCGGCCTCATCGCCGAACGCGTCGGCTATCAGGGGCTCTTCTTCCTGGGACTGGCGCTCGCGACCGCGGCGCTCATCCCCTGGTGGAAGGCCCGCCATGTGGTCACGCACTGATACGACGCCCCGCGGGCCGATGCGGGGCTTTTTTTTGCTCAAAATATGCTATGTTTAGCCTGCTATGTACGTCTGGACGGAGTCCCTCAGCGTCGGGGTCAAGGAAATGGACGATCAGCATAAGCATCTGTTCGACATCGCGAACGAGGTCTTCTTGTGCGCGACCAAGCCGGCGGCCGAACGCGAGAAGGACGTACATGTCCTGCTCGACGCCATCATGGATTACACCCTCTATCACGTGCGCCAGGAGGAGGAGCACATGCGCGAATTCGCCTGCGAAGACCTCGTGCACATGGGCATGCACCGCTGGTACGAGCATCGCATGAAGGCGCTCTTCGACAAGGCCAGCGCCGCCGTGAGGAAGGGGCTCACCGACGCCGACCGCGCCTGCATCGAACTCGCGCGCTTCACCGGGGATTGGCACCTGGAGCACGTCCGAAAGATGGACAGCCGGTACACGCAATGTTTCAACGACCACGGACTGAAGGGGTGACGGCGCCGGGCGGGAACGGCGCGGATGTGCTATAATGAAGATATGTTCAAATAACCTCCCGCTATGCGCTGGAATCCCGGCTATTCGGTCATCGGCCTCATCATCCTCGTCCTCGAGATCTACTGCATCGTGCAGGTCTGGCAGAGCGGCAAACCGACCGTCGAAAAACTGCTCTGGACCGTGCTCATCCTGATGTTCCCGCTCCTGGGCTGCATCATCTGGTACTTCTTCGGCAGGGGCGGCGCCGTCGTCAAATGACCGTGAGAGACAGGGGCCGTACCCGCGGGTACGGCCTTTTCTTTTCCCCGAGAACAGGGCATGTTCAACGGCGGAGGCGAACATGACGGAAGAAAAAAAGGCGCGGAGCCCCTTCGCGCAAGCGCTCCATGATCTTTTGCAGGCCACCGAAGGCATGGACCTCGAACGCTGGACGCTCTGGCTCAACCCCTGGTACCAGAACCTCGGCCCGGACGGAAAACCGGGCGGAACGTCCATCATGCCGATGGGTCCGGGCAGCGGCGATATCTTCGACGACGGCCCGACCGAAGAACAGGTCAAGGCCTACTACGACGACCTCGCCAAGAACTGGGTCCCCTGCCACAAGATCGGCAAGGGAGTGACCATGGCGCAGGTCCAGCGATGGCTCGACGACGAGGAGATGCCGAAGATGGAGCATCTCGTGAAGATCCTCGGTTACCTCGACTGCAAGCGGCGCACCGAGGCGGAACAGGCGGCGCTCGACGCCTTCGACAAGGCGCTGCGCATGCCGCCGCACGAGGCGACGCCGTTCGGGACGCAGTTCCGGCGACTCGAAGCGCCCGCCGGCTGCATCGCCGCGCACGTCTTCTTCGAACGCTACGGGATCATCGGCGCGATGTACCGCCTGCCGATGGCGAAGTGGGAGGAATTCTTCAACGCGACCGTGAAGTTCTTCGAACGGCCGTGAAACAAACCCGCGCTCGCGGGTTTTTTATTTTTTTGTAAAGACCAGAGTACGGAGGGCGGAGAGAGACCAAAGAGCAAAGCGCAAAGTAAGAACAAAGGACAAAGAAGTCGCCGCCTCGTCATGAACGAGGCGGCGGCCTTTGCTCTTTGTTCTCTCTTTGTACTTTGATCTCTCTTCTCCCTCCGTCCTCTGCTCTCTGGCCTTTCATTCGATCAGCCGCTTCCGCTCCTCCGCCGTCACCGGGCTCACGGACAGACGGCCCTGCCGCACCATCACCATGCCTGCGAGCGCCTTGTCCTTCTTCATCTCCGCCAGCGTGACCGGATGCCGCGCGGGCTTCACCGGCGCGATGTCGACCGCGACCCAATCCCCCTCTTTCGCGGTCGGATCGGGATACGCGGCTCGCACGACCTTGGCGAGGCCGACGACGGCCTTCTGCGCGCCGGAATGATAGATGAGCGCCTCGTCGCCGGTCTTCATCGCCCTCAGGTTCTTGGCCGCGGCGAAATTGCGCACGCCGGTCCAGGCGGTGCGCCCCTCGCGGACGAGGTCGTCCCAGGAATACGTCTCGGGTTCGGTCTTGAGGATCCAGGCGGCCATACGCGTCCTATGGTACCAAAAAACCCGCCCTTTCGGGCGGGTCCGCTTCTTCTCATTTCACTTCCATGATCTCCGCCAGGTTCGCGCCTCCGGAGACGCCCACGGGTTCTCCCGCCACGACGACGATCTTGTCGCCGGCCTTGAGCATGTCCTCCTGCTTCAGGTGCGCGACCGCGGCCCGAATGATCTCCTCGACGGAACTGCAGGCCGGGATGACGAAGGGCATGACGCCCCACGACAGGTTCAGCTGGCCGCGGACGCGGCCGCTCTCCGTCGCGACGGCGATGGGGAGCTCCGGCCGGTGCCTGCTGACGATGCGGGCGAGGTCGCCCGAGATCGAAGCCGCCAGGATGAGCTTGGCGCCGACGTCCCTGGCGAGCACCGCCGCGACCTCGGAGACGGCCGCTTCGCTCTCCATGGAGGCGACGTGCCGGTGCGGCTCGAGGTCGTCGCGGCCCGAGGCCTCGGTCTCGCGGATGATGCTGGCCATGGCCTCGACCGCTTCGAGCGGGTACTTGCCCGTGGCCGATTCGCCCGAGAGCATCACGGCGTCGGTGTGGTCGATGACGGCATTGGCGACGTCCGAGACCTCGGCGCGCGTCGGCCGCGGGTTGCGGATCATCGAATCGAGCATCTGCGTCGCGACGATGACCGGCTTGGCGGCGGCCATGCACTTCTCGATGAGCGTCTTCTGCACGAGCGGCACGTTCTCGGCCGGCGTCTCGATGCCCAGGTCGCCGCGCGCCACCATGATGGCGTCCACGGCGGCGACGATCTCGTCCATGTTGCGGATGGCCTCGTGCTTCTCCACCTTGGCGATGATGCGCAGCGGCCGCTCGGGCGTGAGGCCGAGCTCCTTCTCGTACTGGGCGATGAGGCCGCGGAGCTCCTGGATGTCCTTCGCGCTCCGCACGAACGACAACGCGACCCAGTCGACGCCCTGCTGGATGCCGAAGCGCAGGTCGTCCTTGTCCTTGTCGGTGATGGCCGGGACGGTCAGCGTGGCGGTCGGCAGGTTGAAGCCCTTGTGCGAGGTGAGCGGCCCGCCGTTCACGACGGTCGTGATGATGTCGCGGCCGCGCACTTCGGTGACGACGACCTCGAGCAACCCGTCGTCGAGCAGGATGTGGTCGCCGGCCCTCAGGTCCTCATGCAGCTTGTCGTAGGTGACGGTGATCTTCGGCAGCGCGGCGCCCGCTTCGGTCGTGAAGACGGCCTGCTCGCCCTTCACGAGCGTCACGCCTTCCTGCGGAAGGTCGCCGACGCGGATCTTGGGCCCCTGGAGGTCCTGCAGCAGCGCCACGGGCTCCCCCGTCTTCTTGGCCACTTCGCGCACCGTGGCGATGAGCTTGGCGTGCGCCTCGTGGGTGCCGTGGGAGAAGTTCAGGCGCGCCACGTTCATGCCCGCGCGAACCATCTTTTCGAGCATTTCGGGGTCCTGCGAGGCGGGACCGATGGTGCAGACGATCTTGGTGCGTTTCGTGGGGCGCATAGTGGGGAGTCGAGAGTTGAAAGTGGAGAGTCGAGAGGCGTTGTAATGCTTTTATTATAGCAAAAAAACGGGCTCCTGGGAACCCGTCTTTATTCCTTATTTCAGGCCGTTTTTCTCTTGCGCGGCCCGCCTGCCGGCTCCTTGACGAGGAGCTTCTGCAGCTCGTCCTGGAAGGTCTGCACGTCGGCGAACGAACGGTAGACCGAAGCGAACCGGATGTAGGCGACGGTGTCGAACTCCCTCAGCCTGGCCATGACGATCTCACCGATCTCCTCGCTGGTGATCTCCTCCTTCTTGAGCTTCTGGATGTCGCGTTCGATCGCCCCGACCAGCGACTTGAAGCGTTCCGCGTCGCAGGGACGTTTCTCGAGCGCCTTCTTGAGCCCTTTCTCGAGCTTGTCGCGCGAATACGGCTCGCGGCGGCCGTCGCGCTTCACGAGCGTAAGATCGAGGATCTCCATCTCCTCGACGGTCGAAAAGCGGTATTCACACTCCATGCATTCGCGGCGGCGGCGGATGCTCAAACCGTCCGACGTGATGCGGGAGTCGACGACCTTGGTGTCTTCGAAGCTGCAGACAGGACAGCGCATAGGAGCTTTGAGCTTCGAGCTTTGAGCCGCGAGCTTCCTTGACCACGAAGCGGCCCATGAAAGGCCGCTCGTCGCTCGAAGCTCGTCGCTCGAAGCTTTTAGATCATTTTCCGGCGGATGAAGGCCGGGATCTCGAGGTCCTCTTCGCCGGCGACCGCGGGGGCCGGGGCGGCGACCGAGTGCGCCTCATAGGCCGGCTGCGGCTGCGGCTCGCGGCCGGCAGGCATGGAGCGGCGGACGAACGGGGAGGCATCCGCGTCCTCGATATAGGACGGCGCGGGGGCCGGGGCGGCGACCTGGACCGGCGCGGGGACGGGAGCCTGGACCGGCGCGGGGGCCGGGGCGGTCTCGACCTTCCTCACGGTCGAAGGGAACGGCCTGGAGGACTGGGCGGTGACGGCCGGGGCGGCTTCCTTCTTGATGGCCTTGTTCGCGGAGTAGTAGCCGGACTCTGAGACGCGCTTCTCGTGCGGCCGCTCGATGCCGTCGAAGCCGGTGGCGATGACGCAGATCTTGAGCTCATCCTTGAGGTTCTCGTCGATGACCGCGCCGAAGATGACCTTGGCGTTCTGGTCGGCGTTCGCGGTGATGACCTTGGCCGCCTCGGAAACCTCGTGCATGGAGAGGTTGGCGCCGCCGGTGATGGTGAAGAGGATGCCCTTGGCCCCGTCGATGGAGACCTCGAGAAGCGGGCTCGCGATGGCGGCCTTGGCGGCCTCCACGGCGCGGTTGTCGCCGGTGGCGCGGCCGATGCCCATGAGCGCCGAACCGGTGCTGCTCATGATGGCGCGCACGTCGGCGAAGTCGACGTTGATGAGGCCCGGGATGGTGATCAGCTCGGAGATGCCCTGCACGCCCTGGCGCAGCACGTCGTCCACGGACTCGAAGGCGTCCAGGAGCGAGGTCTTCTTGTCGATGATCTGGAGCACCCGGTCGTTCGGGATGGAGATGATCGTGTCGACCTGGGTGGCGAGCTCGGAGTAGGCCTTCTCGGCGATGTCGCGGCGCTGCGGACCCTCGAAGCCGAACGGCTTGGTGACGACGGCGACCGTGAGCGCGCCGCAGTCGCGGGCGATCTCGGCGATGACCGGCGCGGAACCGCTGCCGGTGCCGCCGCCGAGGCCGCAGGTGATGAAGACCATGTCCGCGCCCTTGAGCGAATCGCGGAGCTCGTTCTGGCTCTCTTCCGCGGCGGCGCGACCGACCTCAGGGTTCATGCCGGCGCCGAGGCCGCGCGTGACCGTCTTGCCGAGGTGGATCTTGGTCGGGGCCTGCGAGTAGTGCAGCGCCTGGACGTCGGTGTTCGCGGCGATGAACTCCACGCCCTTGATCTTGGACTTGATCATCCGGTTGATCGCGGAACCGCCGGAGCCGCCGGCTCCGATGACTTTTATCTTCGCGAAGGTCTCGATCGCGGGCTTCACTTCTGCCATAGGATGGATGCGTGAGGGGGATAAAAGGACGCGGTCCGCTCGCCGCGTCAGGGCTGCATGATGGATAAAGAGTACGGGAGCGCTTATCCCCATGTCAAGGAAAAAACCGCTGAGTGAACAAAAAAAATGTTCATCTTGCATGAAGCGGTCGAAGTCGCTCTGTTACTTTTCGACCGTCTGCTGCGCCGCGCCACGTCGCGCGACGAGATGAACACTCCCTCTTCTCGCGCGCCGGTCAGGGGACGAGCGCGCCGAACCACTTCTTGATGGTCTGTCCGACCTTCTCGACAGGCTTGCCGAACCCGCCGCTCTTGCGCTTCTTCGCGCCTTCGGGCGTCTCGTGCAGGCCCCACTGCACCAGGCCGATGGACGTGGTGAAGGCGAGATCGTTCACGCGGTCGGTGATGCTGGTGACGCCGATCGGATAGCCGAGCGACGCGGGGAGCCGGAGCTTCTGCTTGGCGAGGTCGACGATGCCGGCGATCTTCGCGCCGCCGCCCGTGAGCACCACGCCCGCCGGGAGCATGCCGCTGCGCCCGACCTTCTTGAACTCCTTCTCGATGCGCTCCATGATCTCTTCCAGCCGCGCCTGCACGATGTCGCAGACGTACTTGCGGGAGACGAGCTCGTCCTCGGTCGCGCCGAGCTCGCGCAGGTTGATCTGCTCGTTCCTGGGGATGCCGGCGGCGACCGCTTCGGCGTGCTGGAGCTTCACGCGCTCGGCGACGTCGATGGACGTGCGCAGGCCGATGGCGATGTCGGAGGTGATGTGGTCGGAACCGAGCGGGATCGAGGCCATGTGGAGGATGTCGCCCTGCTCGAAGACGACGAGGTTGGTGGTCGAGCCACCGATGTTCACCACGGCGACGCCGAGCTCCTTCTGGCGGGCGGTCGTGACGACCTCCGCGGTCGCGAGCACGCCGAGCACCAGGCTCTCGATGTTCACGCCGGTCCGGTAGACGCACTTGGTGAGGTTCTTGATGTGCGAGGACAGGCCCTGGATGATCTGCGCGTCGACCTCGAGGCGCAGGCCGTTCATGCTCACCGGGTCCTTGATCCCCTTCTGGCCGTCGACGGTGAAGGACTTGGGGATGACGTGGATGATCTCGTAATTGACCGGGGCGGAGACGGTCTGGGCCTGGTCGACGACGCGCGCGACGTCGTCCTCGCGGATCTCGCCGTCGGATTTCGCGACCGCGACCACGCCTTTGCTCTCGAGCAGGGTGACGTTCGAGCCGGAGATCGAGATCCAGGCGCTCTGGACCGGCGAGCCGGTCATGCGCTCGACGCGCTCGATGCAGGCGGAGACCGAAGAAACGGCGTCCTCGATGGAATTGATGACGCCGCGATTGATGCCTTCGGACGGGACCTCGGCCGCGCCCACGATGTGGACTTGCTCGCGGTCATTGGACGGCAAACGCTGGCCGACCGCGATGCGGACCGCCGTCGAGCCGATGTCTATGCCTGCGAACAATGCATCTTCAGCCATACGCGAAACGCTGCCCTTTTTCAGGCGCCTGTTACCAGTTTGACGAAGTAGGGCCAGAAAATCAAGGCGCCTATCAACAAGGCCCCGACCGAGGCCACGAGGACCGTTCCGGCCATGATGTCCTTGATGTCCTCGACGTAGTGATGGATGCGCGGCTTCAGGATATCCACCATCCGCTCGAAGATACTGTTGACCAGTTCCAGCACCAGGACCAGCACCATCGCCAGGGTCAGGAGGGCCTTCTCCGGCGTGCGCAGGTCCAGCGCGAACATGAGGGCGGTGACCGCCACGGCGGCCAGGAGCTGGAGGCGGAAGCTCTGTTCCTCCTTGGCCACGACCATGATCCCCTTGGCTGCGTACCGGAGGCTTTTTCCGAACTTGGTGAGGTCGAGCATCGAGGTTGTAGGTTGTAGGGTGTAGGTTGTAGGCGTGCACAAGCCCCTACAACCTACCACCTACAACCTCGTTATAAGATCCCTGCCCTCATGAGTATGTCCTGCTGGAGCGCGAACATGGCGGTCTCGTCGGCGAGGCTCTCGTGGTCGTAGCCGAGCAAATGCAGCGAGCCGTGGACCACCATGAGGCCGAACTCGGCCTTGATCGTCCTGCCGATGACCTTCGCCTGCCGGCGGACCTGCGGGAGCGAGATGACGATGTCGCCGAGCTCGCCGCTCCCCTGCCGGCGCGCGGAAGCGGGAAGACCCTCGCCGTACGCGAACGACAACACGTCGGTGACCTTGTCCTTGCCGCGGTACGCGCGATTGAGGGCGCGGACGGTCCGGTCGTCGACCACGCGCACGGATACGGCGCCGGGATCGGGCCTTCCGGCCCGGCGGCAGGACAGCTTCACGAGCGCTTCGACCCAGGACTTCGTGGCGCCCGCGGGCAGCGTGCCGATGCAATTCACGTTCATACGCCGTTCGTTCACATCATACCCCGCTTAAAGAGAAAAGAGAATAAAGAATAGAGAGTAAAGACCATAAAGAAAGGCGGGCCGCGGCCCGCCTTCTTTTCAGTCTCTATTCTTTGATCTCTACTCTTTACCTCTCCCTACGGATGGAGCTTCGTGAGGCTCTGGACCATCATCTGGAAGGTCACTTTGTACTGGATCTCGAAGCGCTTGCCGAGGTTGTAGCTGACCACGAAGACACGGTCGCCGCCGTCCACGTAGGCCGTGAACTTGTCGGGGCTCAGCACGGCATCATAGCCCTGCTTGGTCTTGTACGGCTCGACCTGCGAACTCGTCACCCCGGGCGACTGGGCCAGGTACCAGTCCATGATGGCCTGGTCCTTGGGCTTGTCCTGGACCAGGACCTCGATGAACTCGCCGGTGGCGGCATCGAAGAAGATCTCGCTCTTGGTCGCGTCCGTCCCTTCACGGACCTTCCAGGCGGCCGGACGGAAGATGACGTAGTTCTCCGCGGCGTTCGAGTAGACGGCGATGCCGGGATTGTCCTTGAGCTGCGACGGCGCCGGCGTCGCGGGATCGAAGAGGTTCAACACTTCGTTGAGGTCGACGTAACTGTCCTTGTCGGTGTTGACGTCCGTCGGATTGGTGTTGAAGACGGTCTTCTCTTCTTCGTCGGTGAGGCCGTCCGAATCTGAGTCGAGGCCCGGCGTGGGCTCCGGCGGCTTGCAGTCCGCGGGGCAGGAATCGAAGGTCTCGGTCCCTTCGCACTTGTTGTCCCCGCAGACGGGCGGCGGCGGTCCGCAGTCGGCGGAACAGTTCTGCGGGGTCTCGCCCGGCGCTTCGCACTTCTTATCGCCGCAGACGGGCGGCGGCGGTCCGCAATCGGCGGAACAGTTCTGCGGGGTCTCGAGAGGAGCCTCGCACTTCTTGTCGCCGCAGACGGGAGCGGGAGGCGGCGGAGGCGCGACGTTCACGGGCGGCGCAGGTTTCTTGAACACGAAGAAATACGCGGCCGCTCCCCCGCCGATGAGGAGCACCGCGGCGATGGCGATGATGGCGATGACAGGACCGCCCTTCTTCGCCGCGGGCGGAGCAGGCTGCTGGCCCGGAGGCATGGCCTGCGGCGGCGGGTTCTTGGGGATCTTCTTCCTCAGCGCCGCGCCGTAGAACTTCTCGGGGATAACGTGAATCACCGGCTCGTCGGCCGCGGGGGCCGGCGTGCCAGCCGGTTTCTTCAGTTCGTTCGGGTTCTCTGCCATGGCGGGAAAGATGCGACGCCGCGAACGGACGCCGTACTATTGGGTCGGGACGTTGAAGAGCTTGCCGGGACCCTTCGGGTTGTAGCCGCCGCGGACCTCCTGGCCGTCGAGGAAGCCGTCGCCGTCGGTGTCGGGGTTCTTGGGATCGGTGCCGTAGACCTTGACTTCCTCGCGGTCGGTGAGACCGTCGTTATCGGTGTCGGCGGATTGCGGGTTGGTGCCGAGCTGCGCTTCCTCCGCGTCGCTGAGGCCGTCGCCGTCGGAGTCGAGCGGCTGCTGCGCCGGCTCGGGAGGCGAGACGGGCTGCGTGGGCTGCGGCGGCGGGACGGGGGTCGGTTCAGGGACGGGGATCGGCACGGGCGTAGGGACCGGTTCGGGGACGGGCACCGGCACGGGGGTCGGAACGGGTACCGGCACGGGTGCGGCCGGCGGCGCCGCGGGAGCCTTGCTGCGGGAGAACAGGAAATAGCCGCCTCCACCCAGCGCGGCGAGCGCTGCGACGATGATGACGAGGAGCATCTTCGAAGGCCCGCGTCTCACGATCGTTTCACGCACTGGCGCGGGCGCGGCCGCGGACTTGGGCGCCCCGGGTTTCTCGACGTCCGCGAAGATGTCTACGGGCTCCTTTTTATCGTCGAACATAGCCGCTGTGGATGACCGAATTGGGCTTATTCACGCGCAATTCTCAACAAAGTCAGTATACCATATCCCGGTGAGGCTCTCCAGGCTGAGGATAAGCTTAAAAACGAAGACCCCGCACTTGGCGGGGTCTCTTCTTATTCGGAGGTTGCGGGCGACGGCGCGGGCGACGGCGCCGGTGCCGGAGGAGGCGGCAGAGGCGGAGGAGGAGCCGTCTTGTTCAGGACCTCCTGCTTGTCATTCACGCCGTCGCCATCGGAATCGGCTTTGGTCGGATCAAGGCCGCGTGCAAGCTCGTCGCCATCGGACAGCCCGTCGCCGTCGGTATCGGCCTTGGTGGGGTCCGTGCCTGCATCGCGTTCCTGCTGCGCCGACAACCCGTCCCCGTCGGTGTCGGTTCCCTTGCTCTCCACCGTATATTCGGGATACGTATCGCCGCCTCCCTTCGGACGCACCGCGCGCAACCGCACGGTCCATTCAAGGGGGTAGCCAAGCTGGGCTTTCTCGCTGTCGGACAGCAGACGGTTCGTGGTCGGATCGAGCGACGTCGCTTGCTGGGGCAGCCCTGCCTCGAGCGGGGCCGACTCCAGCGGGCCATTCGTGAGCATAGGCACGACCTCGGTCTCAGGGGCGGAGGCCTGCCCCCCTTTCGTTCCTGCTGCCCCACCGTTGACGTTCGCGTTCGTGCCGCCGAGCCCACCGGAGGGAACGCCGCCCGTCGCGCCGGGCCCTTCGCCGAGCGGCCCGGAAGCCCGACGCCGTATGATAACGACGCCGCCGATCACGAGCGCAAGGAGCACAACGCCGACGATGACGCCGATAATGACGTTCCTTCTGGTATTGTCCTGCTCTTCGTAGCCGTCCATAAGCAAGCGAGGTTATTCAGCCGGCCGGCAATCGTGTTC
>Ga0310810_10001387_pt1 | contig 25381 bp, 20 predicted proteins | sample NCmetagenome_FD_207641 | JGI IMG/M metagenome (GOLD analysis project Ga0310810, IMG submission 207641) | Soil microbial communities from experimental microcosm in Duke University, North Carolina, United States - NC | ecosystem: Engineered > Artificial ecosystem > Soil microcosm > Unclassified ...
CCGAACACGCCGTTGAGCGGGCTGCCCGAGAGCGTGCCCACTCCACCGTTGTTCGGCGGCGCGTTGTTGCTCGGCGGCACCACGGTGTTGGTGTCACAGGGCTGGCCGTTGACGGGCTGGCCCATGCGGTCGGTGCCGGTCGGGCACTTCTTCACCACCGGCGGCGGGTTGTCGCACGGCTTGTCACCCTTCACCTGACCCATGCGGTCGGTACCCTGCGGGCACCGCTCGACGGGCGGCTGGGGCTTCTTGCACTCGGTCGCCACGTCGACGACGCCGTCGTGGTCCATGTCGAACCACGTGGTGCCCTCGGGGCACACGACCGGCGGCGGCGTGGGAGCCGCGCAGTCAGCCGTGTCGAACTCGAGGGTGTCGATCGACATCCAGTCCGCCGGCCCGTTGAGGATCAGCGAGACGTGCTTGCCGTTCTCCGTCGTGTAGCCGCCGTAGAGCGTGAGCTCCTCGCCGGCTGCCACGTCGAAGTGGTAGTACGTCACCGTGCCGTCGATGTTCTCGACGAGCTCGAACGTGCCGAGCTCGTCACCGACGTGCTTGCTGTGGTTCTGGAGCCACAGCTTGACCGAGGTCATGCCCGTGTAGGCGCCGTCGCTCGTGGTGACGCACTTCTTGTTGAGGCTGCCGTCGTAGTGGTACTCCGGCTGGATGACCCCGCAGTTGCCGCCGTTGTCGACGTACTTGTGCGTGAGCTCCGTGTCCTTGGCCGCGGTGTACTCGTCACCGAGCACGACCTCGTCCGTGCGGACACCCTCGGCCCAGGTGCCGGGCTTCCACGTCCCACCCTCGGAGGGGTTGATCGTGGGGGCGCCGACGCCGTCGTTGTTCGGACCGGCCACGCAGGTCGAGTCCGGCCAGGTGACGGTCACCGGGGTCTTCGGCTGCTCCTTGACCTTGATCTTGAAGTTGTCGGTCTTGGTGCAGTGGTTCTCGAAGTCCGGGGACGTGCTGAGCCACACCTTGTACTCCCCTCCGTTGTTCGGGGTGTCGTTGAAGGGGGCCAGCTGGGTTGCCGGGAAGACGTTGTTCGTGACCGTCACGGTGCGCGTGTCGGAGAGGACCGTCTTGCCACTCGGGTCGGTGACCCGGTAGTAGTAGGTCCCGTCCGGCAGGTGCGCACCCTTCTTGTCGGGTCCACCCTGGAGGTACACGTCCGACTTGGACGAGTAGATGTTGCCGTTCACGACCTCGCCCGAGGGGTTGGTCGTGAAGATGGCACCGGTCAGGTTGGTGCACTGCGGCGGGGTCACCACCGGGCAGCCGTTGTTGCTGGCAGGCCCGGCCTGGTCGACGCACTTGTCCGCGTCGTCCTTGACGCCGTCGTTGTCGGAGTCCCGCTGGTTGGCGGCACAGCCGTCGTTGTCGACGTCGGCACCCTTGTCGGTGTTCGGGCACTTGTCGGCCGAGTCGGCGACCCCGTCGTTGTCGGAGTCACTCGGCGTCGAGGCGCACGAACCGGGCACGCCGGTGGACGAGCTGAGCAGCAGGTCGCCGTTGGCGGCCCGGTACTCGAGAGCGCTCGTTCCGTAGGGCACCTGGATGTCCACGATCTCCTGCGGCGACCCGTAGCCGTTCACCGGCCCGGTCTGGTGACCGGGGTCGATGTAGCCGTCGACGAAGTCACCGTTGGAGGACGTCAGGGTCGCGTTGCCGGTGACGGAGGCACCCTTGGGGATGCACGTCGCGTCCGTCTTGTAGACCATGGTGTAGGTCACGGCGACGGACGTGGCGGCGACCTTGTTGGTCGAGGTCTTCTTCGAGGCGGGCGGGGCCCGCTTCTCGGTCGACTTCTTGACCTCCTTGGTGGTTGCCTTCTTGTCGGTCTGCGCCGGCTTCGAACTCGGCTGGTCGACCTTGGGGGCCGACTCCGCGTTCTTGGTGTCCGCGGCGGGCTGCTCGTCGGCCTTGGAGGTCGACTTCGTGTCCGCCTTGGTGTCCTTGTCGGCGGCCGGCTTGGCGGACGAGTCCGCTGCCGGCTGGGAAGCGTCGGAGGCCGGGGCCTCCTGGACGACTGCCGTCTGCGACGTGGGCGAACCCCCGTCATCAGCGTGCGCGATGGCAGCGGTTGCACCGCTGCTCACCGTGACCGTGAGGACCGCTGCGGCGAACGCGGCGATCCGATGACGCATTGACATGCGTTTCCCCTCTCGGAAAAATGGTGTCCCGAGGAATGTTTCCTCGGCGTCCACCCACGCAGCGTGCAGTCGACGCGTGCGAACGGTATAGTTGAAGCTTGAGATGATTCAGGTTGTAAAACGCTCGGGATCTGAACCCGAGTCGACAACTACTGTCATCAGCTCAAGGCATTCAGCTCCACCGAACACACACGTCATATGACGCGCTGATTGTGAATTATAGCACAAAATTATGAAAAAGTAAATACCCTACTACTGTTTCTTGGCTTTTCGCAACACGTAGAACCGCTCACGATTGCCATGCGTGCCCGCCACCGCACTATCTGCTTTCGCCTCTATAACAAAATAGCCTCGGCTCCACAGCTCAAAAGCACGAAGTATGTCTCGTCGAATACGGTCATTTTTCACAATTCCACCCCTGGTAAGCTCGCTGCGCTGCGCTTCAAACTGCGGCTTTACCATCGCGACGATACGGGTCGCAGGGCCGGACATAGAGGCGACATCAGGTAATATCTGACGCAGACTGACGAAGCTGACGTCGATGACGACGATATCGGGCACATGTGACGGCACAAAACCACGTATATCTGTTTTTTCATGTAGTTCGACTCGTTGATTTTTGCGTAAGCTTGGATGTAGCTGATCGGTACCGACGTCGACGGCAATCACCTTCTTGGCACCATGCTGTAGGGCGTAGTCCGTAAAGCCGCCGGTGCTACTACCGACGTCGAGCACGGTCGAATCGGCAAATTCAAGCCCGAACTCCTCAGCGACGCTGGCGAGCTTCAGCCCTGCCCGACTGACGTATCGCTCCGGCGCATCGAGCGTAACGCGCGTCTCATCGTTGACCATCGTACCGGCTTTTTTGACGTCACGACCATCCACTTTGACACGACCCATGCGAATCCAGCTCTCGGCTTGAGAGCGGCTTTCAACCAGTTTCCGCTGCACCATGGCGGTATCAAGGCGTTGTTTCATGAATACTATTGTAGCTTACGGGTAGAGAATCTTTTCGACTTCACGCGTAATGTTGGCAATCGTTGCGTACGAACGACCTTTTGTCATGACGACGATCACATACGTGCCGCGCGGATGACGCACGATAGCCGCATCGTGTACGTAGTCCCACAAAAAGCCAACTTTATCGTAGACTTCACTAGCACTCGAGCCGGTCGGCACGCCATAGCGGTATGGGTGCGACGACAGCGAATGTAGCAGCCTGTCTCGCTGTGCACCACTGATCAATGTCCCCCGCTCGAGTCCTACCATGTAGTTTGCCAAGTCTCCCGCCGTGGTATGCGTCGCCATAGGATCGGTAAACGTCGTACCATGGCTGAAGCCATGTTTCCAGGTGAAAGCGTTGAGCGTATCGCGGCCAAATTGACTGATCCACTGCTCGGCACACGGGTTCGTACTGGCGATTGTCATACGGTCGAAACAGCCCGATACGGTCGTGTCGAGCATCGGATCATCCCAGTGAATCTTGCCTTGGTTCATTTGGTCGAATAAATACAGCGCAACATAGAGCTTATACGTACTCGCACTGACAGTACTGAGTCCGGCATTGGCCGATGCGCTCCAGTATTTGTTCGAAAGTTGCTCGACGACAATGTTCGCGTTTTGATCTCGAGCAGCATCATGAACATATGCCTGCAAACCACTTTCCGTTGCCGTATAGCGACGGTTATAAATGATGCTCGGCGCTACGTCGATGAGCGATGCCTGCATCGCTCCTGAGCCTTCGCCATCAAGCAGATATGATCGAATCGCGCCAATCAGTGGCGTGGCGTCAATCTCAGCCCCAACCTTGCCGACATCACGTGCAACTTCTATGCCGTTTTCAAGTGTGACATTGGTTTGCCCGGCTGGCGTGCCGACAGACTTGTCGAGTTCGGCAATATATTTGCTGACGGCTGCCTTGTTAAGTCCTAGTGTGGTCGCGCCATGTTCATCTTCATTGAGCGTCAGCCATGTAGCAACAAGCTCGGGTTTTGGTGTAAATGACTTATCCTTCGCCGTAATCGTAATCGTTCGTGCGAGCGCTGCCTCTGCTTGGGCAGCAACTGCCTCGACATCACGAGACTGCTTTTCGGCCGGCACGGCTTTGGTATCGAGTTGAACCGTCGTAACAGCACCGTACCCAATCGAGGTATGCACGAGCGCCGACTTAAACGCATCAGCTTCTACCGTTCGACCGGGCGTATCGTGGGTTGCTACCAACTTACCTGCCTTGATTGCTACACCCGCGTTGACGGGTGCAATTCTGAAGTGTTTTTGTTGCTGTGCGATAAAGCTATCGAGCGCCTGGTTGTTGTACGTCACCACGACCTGATCGACGTGTGGTAGCTGCCAGAGAATCGATAATGGTATGAAGCGCTGCCAAAACGGATAATCACTCAGCGACAGTGCCATCGTTTCAGCGTTCACTTCTGCGCCGCTGCTCGATAGCGAATAGGTCGCGGTGTCGTCACCCGCCTTGATACGAAGTTTCGAAGCCTGGAAGGATTGAGTAATGACCTGGGAAAGGTCGACTTCCGTACGCCAGCCTACCGTTTGCGAACCCAATCGTGCAAACGGCACCGCACGATCGAGTGGATATAAAAGCTGGGCTGCAATAATGCCACTGACAACAAAAAACGCCGACCATATCATGATACGGTGACGTTTTCTCTCAGGCATCACACGATAATAGTGGTGCCTTACTCGCGCTTTTGCTCGTTTGTGTATTGGAGCGCCGTCCCCATCCGACCGCTTGGTTCTCATACGGTCATTATAGCACTGCGCGTACTACTTTTGGCGTTCGCGATATTCGCCGGTTGCCGTATCGACACTGACGATATCACCTGTCTTTATGAAAGCTGGTACCTTGATAACCAAGCCAGTTTCGAGCGTTGCGTTTTTGAGCACGCTCGATGTCGTATCGCCTTTAACGACGTCTTCAGCATACGTCACTTCCAAGAAAAGATTCTTTGGAAGCTCGACGTTGATGATTCGCTCGCCGAAGAACTGTAGGCTTAGCATGTCACCTTCTTTGAGGTATGAAGCTGCGCTGTCGACAATGTCACCCGCGACCTCGAATTGCTCGAAGGTTTCTGGGTCCATAAAGAAGAACACGTCGCCATCAGTATAGAGGTATTGAACACTTTTTGTGTTCACATCGGCACGCTCAATCTTGTCTTGGCCTTTGAAGGTTTTTGGGATAACCGCCCCGCTGATAATATTCTTCAGCTTGACGTTTACGATGCTACCGCCTCGGCCCATAACCTTTTGTCCATACTCCAGCACACGATACGGCTGGCCGTCGATCTGACAGACGGTACCCTTTTTTAAGTCGGTAGGTTGATACATACGGTCGTATCCCTAACCTTGTGAGACAAATGGTAGCAGCGCGAGGTGACGGGCACGTTTGATGGCCGTCGAAAGCTGACGTTGCTGTTTGGCACTGAGGCCCGTCTTACCAACTGGTTCGATCTGACCATACATGTTGATGAATTTCTTTAGTGTGTCAGCATCTTTGTAGTCAAAGTATGCTGGTACGTCGTCTTTGTAGCGTTTCACTCGTATATTCCTTTCTTCGGTGAACTAAAATGGTATCTCGCTCAAATCGATTGGCTTATCGTCGATATCATCGACTGCCACGTCTTGAGACTTTGAAGTGCTTGCTGATGAACTTTGTCGTGGTGCGTAGTCGCTACTGTCGTCGCTGCGACCGCCACTCACAAAGTTGAAATCTTCGACGACAACTTCGACAGCCTGTCGTTTGTTGCCATCTTTATCGTCGTAGCTGCGTTGCTCGAGTCGACCACTGACAAGCAGCGGGCTTCCCTTCTTGACGTATTGCTGGATAATCTCACCAACTTTACCCCAGGCAACACAGTTGATGAAACTGGTTTGCTCTTGCTGCTGACCATCTTGGCCGCGCCAGCTTCGGCTAACCGCAAGACTGAAGTTAGCAACCGATTGGCCGCTCGCTGTCGTGCGCGTTTCAACGTCACGTGTTAGGTTTCCCATCAAGATTACTTTGTTGAACCCCTTGGCCATAGCGACCCTCCTCCTTGATTACTCGTTATCAGCTTTAGCTTTAGCTGCAGCTTCTTCTGCGGCTTTACGCGCCTTTTCATCGACTCGTACGAGCAAGTAGCGCATAACGTCGTCGGTGATGTTGAGCGTGTTTGAGATTTTGAGTGGTGCATCGCTTGGAAGCTCACACTCCATGTAGACATAGTTCGCAAAGTTTTCGCGGTTAATCGCATACGCGAGTCGCTTTTTGCCCCAATTGTCTTCTTTGGTAATTTTACCGCCGTTGTCAGTCACAAGTGACCGCACAGTAGCAAGTGGTTTCTCGAGGTCAGCCTCGAGGTCTGGGTGGATAAGAACAGTTAGTTCGTATTCCTTCACGTATGGTACCTCCTTTGGAATCCATGACGGATGGTTATGTTATTGCGCATAACCTTAGGTTGATATGTGAGTAAGTATACCCTATTTTCTCGAGAAAATCTAGTCCCAGCCGGTGGTAGGCGTCTGTAGCATCGGGTAGCGAGCATAGAGCATCGCTAAAGCCTGTGCATCGGCTTTGAGTTGATCACCAGGAGAACGTTCGCTGTGGCGCTGTGCCGCAACCATTGTCCGATTAAAAAACTCAAAGCTTACGGCTTCGGTCGTGGCTTCATCGGCGTCCTGCCATGGTGAGCTGGCATCAGGACGGTGTTTCACCGTTAGCATGCCGTCGGCATCGACGTGAATCTCCTGTTCCTGCGTTTCACTGAGAATATGAATAAAGATAGCTTCGTCGTATGCCGTCTTCTGTTCGCCTGCGACGCCGTAGATACGGGTGCGCCAGTATACTTCTTCGATATCGCGCTCGTGAAAGTAGCGGGTCGCGATTACCTCATCGTCGATACGCCGGTTGCCGATTGCAAAAGAAAGACCGGCACGACGGCCGGTATAAATGTTCCAGAGTTTTTCGAATTCGTTGCGGACAAGCTCGCCGGTAGCAGTCTCTGCCTCGGCGGGCGTCATGGTTTCTACCCATCCACGTACGGGATGATCAAGCGAGTGTTCGAGGGTAGTTGTTGACATAGGAGTTTTGGTTTATATGCTTATGGTTACTCCTTTGTTGTACTCCTGTCTGAGGGCGCTGTCAAGCAAAGAGGTCCCTAGGCCTCTTCGTCGTCGCTCATATCGTCTGAAGAATTCAGCTCGTCCATGCTTCGAATCAGCACGTCGCGCGGTCGTGAGCCGTCGGCTGGACCGATGATACCCTGCTCTTCCATCTCTTCGATGATACGAGCTGCGCGAGCATAGCCGATGCGGAGTTTACGCTGCAGTAAGCTCGTGCTTGCCTTGCGAGATTCGGTTACGACGCGGACTGCGTCTTTAAACATATCGTCACCGCCGTCGGAGTCGAAGTCCATGACCACGCCGCCCTTGCCATTGAGCTGCACAGGCTGGCTGACAATCTCGTCGTTATACTGTGGCGGTGCTTGCATACGAAGATGATCGGTAATCTTGCTGACTTCTTCGTCCATGACCCAGGCGCCTTGTACACGGATCGGCTTGCCCATATCGGCAGTCTTCATAAGCATGTCTCCCTGACCGAGCAGCTTTTCGGCGCCGGCTTGGTCGAGAATAGTTCGACTATCGACTTGGCTCGCCACCGTAAACGCGATACGCGCTGGCACGTTAGCCTTAATCAGTCCGGTAATAACGTCGACGCTCGGACGCTGCGTGGCGAGAACCAAGTGAATACCGACAGCACGTGCTTTTTGCGCCAAACGGACAATCAGCGCCTCGACATCGCGAGCGGCAACCATCATCAGGTCTGCTAACTCATCGATAACGATAACGATATACGGCATCTTGCCTTCGCTGACTTCTTGGGCATTCCCATTTTCATCTTCGACAGAAATATGTTTGCCTCGGCCCTGCATACGCTTGTTGTACGTCGCGATATCACGGACCTTCTGCTCTGCCAGCAGTTTGTAGCGGCGCTCCATCTCATTGGTAGCCCACTTAAGCGCCGAGATAGTCTTTTCGGGCTCGACGATGACCGGAGTCAACAGATGTGGGATATCTTCGTACGGCGCCATCTCAACCTGCTTCGGGTCGACCAGAATCAGCTTCATATCACTCGGACTATTGCGATACAGCAAGCTGGTAAGCAGTGAGTTGATCATGACCGACTTACCCGACCCGGTCTGACCGGCGATCAAGAGGTGCGGCATCTTGTTAAGCTTACCGACGACCGCTTCACCGGAAATATCTTTACCGACGGCAAACCCAAGCGGTTCGCCAATCTTTTTCCATTCATCACTAGCCAGTACGCCATACAGGCGGACATCGGCAGCTTTGCGGTTCGGGACCTCGATACCGACAGCGCGTTTACCAGGAATCGGAGCTTCAATGCGAAGTGAGCTCGCGGCTAAGTTAAGGGCTAGGTTAGTTTCGAGTGCCGAGATACGGCTCAGTTTTACGCCGCTTGGCGGGCTCAGTGTATACTGCGTAACCTTCGGACCGATGTTGGCGCCTTCCATTTTGACATCGATATTAAATTCATGCAGCGTGTCACGAATCGTCGCCGCATTATGCTCAATGTCACCTGGGTCGGCTGGATTCTGCCGTTTCTCGAGTAAATCAAGACTTGGTGCTTGCCAATTTGGATCACTGGCCATAACAAGTGCAGATTTCTCTTCGGCTGCCTTGTCTGACTTAACACTGCTCTTCAAGCTCGAAAGTCGTTTGGATGTGTCCTCCTTGCCTTTTTCGGCGAGCGGAACACCAGCGTTGAGCTTGAAGTCGCTGATAGCCTCAGGCTTATCAACCTTTGCCGCTTCACGCATGACCTTTACATTGGCGACCTCGTCGCTTTCGTCACGACTGACCGCCGTGCGGAAGCTATCAATGATTGCTTGTGGTGTGATACGAAGGACGAAAAGGAGTGTAAGGGCCGCAAATAATATATAGATAAAGACCGCCACGCCGCTATCAACAAGCGCCAACATGCCGCTATTTGCCATGTCACCCACAAATCCACCATGCGTGGCACCGTCGGCACTATGCATGAGGCCGAATAGCCCTGCGAGCTCAACGACGAGTATGATTGAGGCGAACTTCATGACCCATGGAATACGATTGCCCTCGGCACGGAAGATTTCGATTGCGATATAGCCAAATAAGAACGGCAGCGCGTAGGTGGCGTAGCCAATCGTATTGAGCAGTGTCGTGTTAAACCATTCGATGATCGGGCCACCGGCACCAAACCACGCGACAACCAAGAGAAGCGCCAATGCGATGAGGACTACTGCCCCAACCTGGGTCCAGAAGCCGCTGGGAAGGACGTGTTCGGGCGTCTGCTGCTTCTTTTTGCTACTGCGGGTTGAACGTTTTTTCTTTTTTGCCATAACTACAAATTATTATACTGCTAGTCCAAACAGATGTCGATATCTGTTTATGGTTATATTGTAGCATAAATTGCAACGAAATGCAAGTATTAGCGTAAGCGGCGAAGCAAGCCTGCGCTGGCGAGTATGCCGACGAGCGCAGCTGCCGTGATGAGAGATGTGTTCTCCCCTGTATCGGCCAGTGAGCCACCTGTTGAATCACCTGTCGATCCGCTTGACGATCCTGTTCCGGAACCGCCACCACCAGTCGTTCCTGACCCTCCGCTCGAGCCACCACCAGTCGTGCCACTACCCGTACCCGTGCCAGAGCCGCTTGCTGATGCAACGGCAAGATACAGTGGGTCGTTATATGCTGCCATATAGAGCCGCGATGCATCACCCGATACGGCAACCGATGACCACCAGCCTTCGTTGCTGATGTAGTCGGTCAATTCCGTCCAGTTTTGTCCGGAGTCGGTCGATAGGAATGCGTAGTTGTCGAAGCTACCTGCTAGAAGCGTCTTGCCATCGTCTGACATCGAAATCCAGCTCCAATCGCGTCCGCCACCGACTAGCTTTGATACCCAGGTGTCGCCACCATCGCTGGAGAGGTAGATTGAACCCCCAGTCGAATCGTCGATTGTCGCCATACGTGTACCGTCGGCCGACACGGCAACCGACAGAAATGCCTGCGTGCCGCTGAGTTTCTCAGTCCATGTGGCGCCGGAATCGTTCGAAACATAGATTTTGCTTGCGCCGTAATCCGCTGCCACCATAACCTGGCCGTTTGCCGACATGGCAACCGGTTCCATGTTTGATTCACCCGGAATCGTACGCTGTGTCCAGTTCGCACCGGCATCGTAGGAGACATACAGCCCACCCCCGTAGCGTGCCGTTGCAGCCAGGGTTTGCCCATCGTCAGATACCGCAATGCTGTTCCATGCCATCGGGCCAAGGGTCGTGCGTGCAGTCCAGGTGACGCCATAGTCATTTGAGGTCCACAAGTAACCGTTGTACTCGGCACCCGCCATGTATTTGCCATCGCCAGATATTGCGGTGCCGTACCAGTCGTAGTCACCGTTTGGCTTGCGTTCCTGCCAGGTCGCGCCATAGTCACTCGATGTCCATAGTGAACGATCGTAGTCACCCACGACAAGATACTGACCGGAATTCGAGCTCGAGAGTTGACTCCATGAACGTGCTTGGTTAAATTGGCGCATCGTCCAGCTACGTCCTTGATCGGACGACGTGTAGAGGTTGAGATAATTACCCATTGAAATCATGTGTGACAGATCCGGTGTGGCGACGACTCGGTCCCAGCCTTGTCGCTGTGTAATCGATTCTGTCACCCATGTCGATCCATCGGTTGAACTATAATAGTCACCTTTGTCGCGACCGACGACCCAGCGTGAGCCATCATCGGCAATCTTGATCAGTTCTGGACCATTGTATGTCGAGGCGCTGGCGAGGCTGTTCTGTGCCGCCCAAGTGACACCATAATCGGTCGAGGTATAGATAGTCTGATTAGCATCGTTGCTCACACCGATCATCTTCGAGCCGTCCGCGGACATGTCGAATTTTGTATCGCCGCGCCAGCGAGGGTTTACGGTCGCACCAGCCTGCTGAGTCCAGGTTGCACCAGCATCACTCGAGGTAAATAAGGTCGAATCACCGACGGCAACCATGAATTGCCCGTCGTCCGACATTTCAACGTCTTGGTAGTACCAGCTGCCGGCGATATCGGGCAGTGTCGTCCAGTTCACGCCACCGTCAGTCGATACATAGAGGTCATTGTAGTCATAGGTGAGCAATTTCGAACCATCGGCGGTGATATGAAGCTTGTACGAGTTTGGGAAATTGACCGAGTTGACTGGGGTCCAGCTGACACCGAGGTTTGTAGTGTAATACAGGCTGCCCGATTGCACACCGTAGAATTTGCTACCATCTGGGACGGCCACGACATCAGACCAATCATCGGTACTCGGAATCGTACGCTGCTGCCAGGTCGTGCCAGAATCGGTCGAAGCGAACATCTGCTGATAGCCGACGGCCAAGACTTTGGTCGCATCAGCCGAGGCGGCGATATCGGCAAGATAATCGGCGCGCTTACCTGGCTGAGTCCACGTGTAATTATTGACGGTATACGCCGATGCAACTGGTGCATAGACTCCGACTACCATTGCTGCGATCAGCAGTGCGTATGTGCGCTTCATGTGTTTTTTCCCTGTTTATCTCTACCGTATTGGTACTCAAATCATAGCAGTTATGCTACTGACTTACAAGGAAAAACTGAGCGATTAGTAGTTTCGGGTTTCGCGTGGAAGTTTCGGTACCTGAACTTCACTGTCAGGCTGCTGTGGCTTTGGAAACTTTTTTTGTGCAGGTCGTGGCATGAGTGGCTTTTTCGAGTCAGCTTGAGCCTGGTTTTGGCCACCGTTCGACGGCTTACCGCCACCACCAATTTCGTTGACGACTGGAATCACGATAGGTGTACGTCGTGTTTGATCGTAGAGAATATGCGTAATTTCGTCGCGCAGTTCTTTCTTAAAGACATCCATGTCGACTTTTTTGCCTGTTAAGCCGCGGGCAGCTTTTTGCTTGAGGTACTGACGAATCGTGTTCATTAGCTCTTCACTGTCACGCATGTAGATAAAGCCGCGTGAGATGATATCTGGGCTTGTCAGCAGTCGGCCGCTGCCCTTTTGGACGGTCAGCACGACGATAAACATACCTTCTTGACTCATGTGAATACGGTCTTTAAGCACGACTTCACTGACGACAGCACCGCTGTCATCGTACATGATGCCGCCGACAGGAATACGACCGGCTTTTTTGGCACCATCTGGCGTGATTTCAATAACGTCGCCCGGGTCACAGACAAAGATGTTTTCTCGTGGGATACCGATTTCTTTTTCAGCAAGGCGTGCGTTGTGCACGAGCATGTGGAATTCACCGTGGTACGGAATGTAGTACGTTGGGTTAAGCGCACCGATGACACGGACGTGATCTTCGTAGTAGCCGTGCCCTGAAAGGTGTAGTGGACCAACGCCGGTCAAGTGAGTCTTGCCGTTTTGAATAACTTCACTACCCTCGCGCATCAGACCATCGACAGTACGAACGACGTATTTTTCGTTACCCGGAATCGGGTTCGAGCTTAATACAACGACGTCGCTACCCTTGATCTTGATGTGCTTGTGCGAACCACTTGCCATACGGTTCAGGACGGCGTTGAACTCACCCTGTGAACCGGTACAGACGATAGTGACTTTGTTGTCCGGAAATTTTACAATGTCTTCCATTTTGACGACGACATCTTTTGGAATCTTGATTGCGTTGGCACGGAGTGCAACTTCAAGGTTCTGGATCATGCTGTAGCCCGCAAACGCGACCTTACGATCGTGTTTCTTGGCTTCTTCGAGAATCAATTGCATACGGTGTAGCTGGCTACTGAATGAGCTGATGATGATGCGGCTTTGCGCGAATTTCTCCATGACTTCACCAAGACTGTGCTGGACATCATGCTCACCATGAGTGTGTGAACCCTCAGATTCACAGTTGGTCGATTCGTTCAGAAATGCCAGAACGCCTTCTTTGCTTGCAATCTCGGTCATGCGCTCGAAGTCAAACTTCTTGCCGTCGACCGGATCTTGCTCGATACGCCAGTCACCACTGGCGACGACGACACCAAGCGGTGTGCGAATGACGACTGCGGCAGCATCAGGAATCGAGTGGTTGACGCGAAGGAATTCAATACTGAAGTTATCGCCCAATTGTACGCGCTCGTGCGCTTCAGGGTCGACAATGTGATATTCAGGTTCATAGCTGCCGTCAGTTTCTTCCATGGTGCGCTGTAGCATACCTGTGGTAAAGCGAGTGGCATATACCGGCGCGGGAATCTTTGTGGCCAAGTGGCGGAATGCACCGATGTGGTCAAGGTGTCCGTGTGTGAACACGTGAGCACGAATCTTATGCTTGTTTTCTTCGAGCCATGTAATATCCGGCGTAATGTAGTTGATGCCCGGGTAATCAGCGCCTGGGAACAAGAAGCCCATGTCGAGAACGATAATTTCATCGTCGTACTCGAATGCTGTCATGTTCTTGCCGATACCCATTTCGCCCACACCACCGATTGGGATGATGCGAAGGGTTGGCTTGTTGCTTGTGCGGTTTTTCGGCTGATCTTTCAAGCTGAACTGCTTGCCGTCGTAGCCGTTGTAGACCGATTTGTTGACCGGTATGTTGATCATGTGCTGCGATGCACGTTGATTGACGTCCTCGCTAGTACGTCGCTGCGCACGAAACACTTCTCCCTTGCGGATTGAGGTGTTATCGAGTGCGGCTACACCGGTTTTTTTACGTTGTTGTTGGCCGCTTGGACGCTTTGCTGCGTCATCATTTTGCGGGTTCGATAGTCTTCGTTGACCCATATATACTATTTCTCCTGTTCGTTTGTATAGTATTAAATAATTTCAAAGTATAAGTTTTCAGAGGTGAGAGGTTGTCGAATCTAGCTACTAACGTACGGTTTCCCTCTCTGAAGTTATGATAGATTGTAGCAAAATAGTGGTGTTCTGTCAATCATTTCTGTGGATTGCACTATCGGTCTACCCTTTTGAATGCTGCTCGATACTGGCTGGAACACGCATAAAATCATCGATCAGTGTTTGACGCATGCCGCCGTTATAGAGCGCTGCTGCGGGGTGATAGAGCGGAATGACAAGAAATTCACTGTCATGGTAGCGTACCGTACGCGCATGTCCGTGGTCGCGCGAGATATGAAGCTCCGGTATGAACGCTGCACCGCTATGACGGCCGAGTGTCAGCACCACTTTGGGCTGAATAATCTCGAGCTGACGCATTAGATATGGCCAGAACGCCGCCTTTTCTTCAGGCAGTGGATCGCGATTGTTCGGTGGTCGGTACTTAACGATATTGGTGATATAGATTTGCTCACGAACCATGCCGGCGGCAGCCAGCATTTCATCAAGAAACTTGCCGGCTGCACCGACAAATGGCTTACCTTGCTCATCTTCGTTTTTACCCGGTGCTTCGCCGATACAGACGATATCCGCGTTAGGATCACCCGCCCCCATAACGAGCTGTGTTGCCGTCGCTTCCAATTCCGGACACACGTGCGTGTCACGTATTTCGTTCGCTAGTGCATCAAGTTGAGCCTGCTGATTCATGGTTCTAGTATACGTGATTGCCCGATGGCCAAGCTGATACGGCTGTCGTATACTAGAGCAATCATGGCACAACACAAAAAGCATCCCCTCTTTGGTCTACGTCCGGCACTGGAGCGAACCATCGAGCGCGCAAAACACAATCACGATAAAGGCGAAGAACGTACGCGAGAGCTGATGCGCGAACTGGCTGATATCGATAAGCGCATTCGTATAACGCTTGAGAAAATCTCGCACGAAGCAAAACATAGCACAACAAGCGACGCGATCCTTCGCGCGCAGGCAAAAGAAGAAGCGACACTTGAGATTCTACAGGTAGAAATGGTTCGTCTGGCGGCACTCTACCACCGACAATCTGATGTAGACATCATACAGCACTTCATCCGCGAGGAGCATTCGCTAATCGGTGCATCGATAGAAGCGACTTCTAATAATCCAAGTCTTGTATCTCTTGATTCACAGATAAGTCAGCTCCATGAAACCATGGCCGAAGAGCGCGCCCGTGTGCGTCAAAACGCGCATAAGGACTGGATTAAATTCTGGGTGAGCGTTACCATCGGTATCTTTTCACTTGGTGTCAGCGTATATGCACTAACTATCGGCTAAACAGGCCGACGACTACGCCACCCAAGGTTATGGGCGGCGTAGTACTGCGATTAGAGACCGTTTATTTACTCGGCGTCTTTGATGCTGAGGCTCAGGCGGCCTCGGTCATCGATTTCCATCAACTTGACGCGGACTTTCTGTCCTTCGCTCAGTACGTCGGTTACTTTTTCGACGCGGCCTTCTGCCAATTTGCTGATATGCACCATGCCGTCAGTACCTGGCATGATGTTCACGAATGCACCGAAGTCTTTGATGCTGACAACCGTACCTTCGTAGGTCTTGCCTACTTCTGGCTCTTCAGTCAATCCACGAATCCACTCAAGTGCTTTTTCGATTGATTCACCGTCAGGACTTGCGACCGTGATCAGGCCGTCGTCACGGATATCGACTTCAGCACCGGTCTGTGAGGTAATCTTGTTGATCATCTCACCGCCCTTGCCGATAACAGCTCCGATTTTTTCAGGGTTAATCTTGATCTTCTCGATACGTGGCGCGTATGGGCTCATAGCGTCGCGTGATGCAGGTAGCACCGTAAGCATGTGCTCTAAGATATGTGCGCGACCTGCTTTTGACTGTTCAATCGCTTGCGCAAGAATCTCAACAGGAAGTCCGTGGACCTTCATGTCCATCTGGAGTGCCGTGATACCCTTTTCGGTACCGGTAACCTTGAAGTCCATATCACCTGCGAAGTCTTCGGCATCGGCTATGTCAGAGAGTACGTATGGGCGGTCGCCGTCCATCATGAGTCCCATCGCAATACCCGATACGGCACGCTTGAGCGGTACGCCGGCATCCATAAGCGCGAGGCATGAACTACAAGTCGCAGCCATTGAGGTAGAGCCATTCTGGCTCATGATTTCTGTCACCGAACGAATCGCGTATGGAAACTCTTCGGCATCAGGCAGTACGGGAATAAGCGCGCGTTCTGCGAGGTAACCGTGACCGATTTCACGACGTCCAGGGCTACCAAGGCGCTTTACTTCGCCAACCGTATAGCCAGGTGCGTTGTAGTGGTGCATGTAACGTCGCTCACCGTCATTGACCTCCATGGTGTCGACGATCTGAGCGTAACTCAGTGGCGCGAGCGTAACGATGTTCATGGCCTGCGTGACGCCACGGGTAAAGATGCTTGAACCGTGCGTACGAGGCAAAACCCCAACTTCTGAACTCAGTGGGCGAATTTGATCGAGTGTGCGACCGTCAGGGCGCTGATTGTCTTCGACAATACCCTTACGGACGTCTTTGTGTACTGCCATCGTGAATGCTTCGTCGTATTCGTCGCGCAGCGATGTCGTGTAGTCATCTTCACCGACCTTTTCGCGCATCTGCTCATGAAATGCCCAGCGAAGTTCGTTTATAAGTTCGTTGCGTTCTGGGTAGTCTTTACGCAGGCTCGCACCGAGCTTGCCTTCAACCCATGCGTCAACATCGGTCTGAATGTCTTCATTTGGCAAAATCAGTTCGTATTCCTGCACGGCAGGCGCGACTTTTTCTTCGAGTTCTTTTTGCAACGCGATAGCAGGCTGCATCATCTCATGTGCCCACTTCATGGCGTCGATGATAACCTGTTCTTCGACTTCGTTTGCACCGGCTTCAACCATCGTAATACCGCTTTCGATACCAGCGACAACGAGGTCGAGATCGCTTTCGGCGCGCTCTTCAGCCGTCAAGAAGGCTTTGAACTCACCGTTAACGCGGCCGACACGTAGGCCTGCAACCGGACCGTCAAATGGTGTACCGGTGAGCATCAGTGCGCTCGAGGCTGCCACCATGGCAATCACGTCAGGGCGAAAGTTCGGGTCCATACTCAGGACGCTGGCGACGACCTGCACTTCTTGGCGGTAGCCTTTCGGAAAGAGTGGACGGATTGGACGATCGATCAAACGACCGATTAGAATCGCTTCGTCGCTTGGACGACCTTCACGCTTGATAAATCGGCTGCCCGAAATCTTACCAGCTGCATAAAATTTTTCTTCATAATCCACCGAGAGTGGAAAATAGTCGAGTACGACTGGTCGGCTGCTTACCTGGGCGCTACCAAGTACGACGGTGTCGCCGTATCGTACCAGTACGCTTCCGGTTGTGCGGAATCCGACCCGGTTTACCTCGAGGGTTAGTGGCTTACCGCAAAATTCTGTCGTAACAGAAAAAATTTCCTTACCACTAGGATTGATAATTGACATAGACGTCTCCTTTCGTCTGAGACGCGGAGAGTAACAGGTAGGAACACTTGCGTAGCGTAAGTCCTTCTATCTATCACCTTCCGCGCTTTGTTACAGGTCTCATTATAGCATAAACGAGCCCGGTGAGGGGCTCGTTTATGGCGTTATCGCGGGTGACAAGCTTATTTACGAAGCTTGAGTGTCGAAACGACTTTCTTGTACGCGTCGAAATCTTTGTTCTCGAGGTACTTCAGCAGGCGTTTACGTTTGCCGACCATTTGAATCAGGCCACGGCGAGCCATGTTGTCATGCTTGTGTAGCTTGAGGTGGGCTGTCAGCTCTTTGATACGGGTAGTCAGAATCGATACTTGCGCCTGCGGGCTACCGACGTCGTTCTTTCCCATTTGCGTAAGAGCAATAGCCTCTTGCTTATTCTCTTTAGTTATCATACTAAAAGATAGTGTAGCAAAAAAATGCATTTATGACAAGATTGCCCCTAGCGTGCGCTTACATGAAGAAATAATTGTGTAAATCGTCAATCGGTTTGACCTCGTGAGAGAGCCGAATATGGCTGAGATGCATGTCCGACAAAATAGCCGTATCGTGCTTGGTTACGAGGCGCCCGAACAGCTTGTATGCCATATGTGCGGCATGGACCGTATCAGGATTATCGATCAGTACGTCGTCGACATGACCGATCGGTTTATCGACTTCATAGACCTCGCGCATGGCCTCGTGAAGTGCATGCATAAACTCAGGAGCAACCACGTATGCGCGGTGCAATGCCGGCTTCAGTGCGTACGTATCCTGTAGGGAATACTCGTCTTTTGGCTCAGTGAGGTACCAATGCACGAAATTATTGAGATAATCCGGTGCATCGCGATGCCACACCGCCTGCCAGAATGCCTCGTCGCTTTCGTATTCGGTCGCAGGCTTCATGCCGTCGGCATTCAGCTGACTCGGCCAGTCGTACTGCTTTACGAACTCAACAAACGCCTCGCTCGCCGTGAGATCACGCGGTAACTGCGAAATAGTCAGCGGACCACCAGAGTCAATCAGTTGCTCTGGCTGCGTACGCGCTATGACGTCTCGTAAGATGGCGTGTGGGTCAGTTTCATCAAGTTCGTGTTCACCAGTTACGGTGGATTGTGTATGTTCTTTTATCACGTTAGCTCATAATAGCATAAACGTAATAAAAAGTCAATCAGCTAATCTGTTATGCCAAACGCCGATAGCGGTTTGGCATCGTCGATACTCCACTCACCTACTTGCGTGCGCCGCAGCTCGGTACAGTACGCACCCGTTTCAAGCACTTGCCCGATATCGACCGCAAGACTACGGATATACGTGCCACTCGATACATGCGTACGAATCTGCAACGTCGGATACGTATACGACAGGATTTCAAGGCTATAGACATGCACTTGCCGCTCAGGCAGTTCGAAGGCTTCACCGCTGCGCGCAAGCTTGTACGCGCGCTGGCCGTCGATCTTGATCGCGCTAAATACCGGTGGACGCTGGAATATATCGCCCCGAAATTGTTCTAGGGCAGCTTCAATCTGCTCACGAGTCGGCTGCAGCTCACTGACGTCAGTTATCTCACCTTCAGGATCACCTGTCGTACTAGCCTGTCCAAGACGAATTGTTGCATCATACGATTTGTCGAGCTTCGTGTACGAGCCGGCCTTCTTACATTCCGTACCTACGACGACGAGCATAAGACCGGTTGCAAACGGATCGAGCGTACCGGTGTGGCCGACTTTCACCTTCTTGCCCGCTTGCTGACTCAGTACGCGTCGAATACGCGCGACGACGCCAAAGCTCGTCATGGCGGCAGGTTTATCAATCAGAAGTAATCCGTCGGTCATTACTATCTAGTATAGCCTAGTGGTCTATTGACCGGGAATCTGGAACTGATTTGGGTCAGCAGGTTGTGATGAGTCAGGGCCCGGTTGCGTAGGAGGTAGCGGCGGAAATGCAGCATCCAACCCTTCGCTTGATGCCGTCGGTGGCATGAAATTCTGATCGACTGGCGGCTGTGGCATGCCCTGGTCTGGCATCGTTGCGCCAGGAAGTGGCGGCAATGTCGAAAAGTCAGGCATTGGCGGCAATGGCGGCAGGCTTGGCTCTGCTGCATCAAAGGCAGTGGTGGCTTCTGGCGGTGTCGGAGGCGTGGTTTCAACGCTCGCCTGCTGCACTTCGGTGCTCGGACCAGCTTTGAGTGCATCTTCGATGGCCGCTCGAGCTTCATCGTGCGGTTGTCGGTTTTGCGCATCGAGCTCTGCGAGCGTTGGACCGGCGCTTGGTGTATCAAATACAGGTGCCGGAGGAAGCATTGGAGCAGGCTCCTCGGCCGCTGGTGCTGATTCATATGACAGCGGCTGCAACGCAGGCGCGTGCATAGTGGCTTGTTGGTCACCTTCCATGAGCGATGCGGGTTGTGGACCTTGAGCTTTGTCGCTAAATGAGTTGAGCGCAGGCAGTGTCGCTGGCGGGTTGCCGACGTACTGCGTACCATGGTCGTGACTCAAGATCTGCTTGTTGCGATCGGAAAGTTCTTCGCGAATTTTGTCAGCCGCGGCTTCTTCGGTGGTTGCATTGAGCGTACCACCCATGGTTGGCTCAAACTGCTGACCTGGAGTCGGCAGTGACATGTCAGGTCCAGCAGGTGCAGGACTCGCAACGTCATCAGTTTCGTTTTTAGCGGCTTCTAGATCATTCTTAAGGTCGTCGAGCGTCGGTACGCTTGCACCAGCGTTCAAGCCGTTGGCAAGACTGTGCTCGGCAGTTTGCTGCTCGAGTGCTTCTGTAGCCTTTTGTGCCGCTTCGTCCTGATGCTCTTTTTCAGTTTGCGCCGCCACGTCGTCAAGACTACCGCTCTTTTCGTGCGATATCTGCATGCTGCCATCGGCAGCTGGGGTGTCTTTTGGCGCTTCTTCTTTCTGAGATACTTGCGCTGCGGGTTGTGTATCAGCAGGTGCAGCTGCTGGCTGAGGTTCGGGTGTTGGTTCTGCTTCTGGAATCTCTTCGACAGCTTCGAGCTGCGTGGCAATCAGTTGCTGGTTGGCGCCGGCTGCCATGAGCTGTGCCGCCATAGTCATGACTTTACTAGTGGTCTGGTTGTTACTAAACCGTTCCGTTGCTGCGACGATACCCGTAAGGAACGCCGTAGCGATTTGCTCGTCAATCAGGTTCTTATCGGCTTTCAACGCCTCGGAAATGCTAACGAGCATCTCAGAATAGCTGCTTGCCTCAGAGTCGTGCCAGTTAATCGAGCCGAGTTCACTTGATTCGCTGCCCACGCTTAGTGAAGCGACGGTCGCGTCGTGCATAATTTTGCCGTGATCAGCCAGTGCCCTATCGAGGTCGGCTTCGTCCTTAACGCCGATTGCAACGACCATTTCGACGTTGTAGTCACCTTGGCTGAAGTCGAGATCATCCTGCGAAATCGTCGTGCGGTATGGCGTAATGAAAATCTTGACCATGTCACCGTCGACTTTGTAGCGCAAGTGATCGGCTTTTTCTTTATCGAGCGCGATTATGAAGTCGCGTAGCGAATTGACCGTGTCTTCGAACGTTTTTTGCGGTTCAAGAAACGTGATTGCCGGTGGAATCGCGCCAGAAAAGACCGCGGTCGCGTGCTTGTCGAGTTTATTAAGTAGTAGCGTAAAACCTAATGCAGCCGACAATTCGTCGACCGTCGGGTTTGTATTGACAGTAACAAGAATAGACTCAACGTCTTTGAGCTTGTCTACAATCTGTTTTTGTGGATTTTGATCCGCCATTTTTTTGGTTTCCCCAGGTTTTTGTCTACGTCTATAACGTTAGTACGAACTATACCATAACCAGCATATAGTGGTCAACCTTTTTTATGCCCCTACTTTACAGAGACGGCAAAATCGGCTATACTACGCTAGATTGTCAAAATAAATTTAACAGAGTAAGAGGAACCATCTCGTGCCAATCATCAAGTCTGCTATTAAGCGCATGAAACAAACTGCCGTGCGCCGCGAACGCAACGTCGCTACCAAGCGCGACATTAAGCTTGCCGTTAAAGCATTTATGGCTAAGCCAACCAGCGAAACGCTCTCTGAAGCGCAAAGCAAAATCGACACCGCTGTCAAGAAAAACGTCTTGAACAAAGCGACTGCCGGACGCCGCAAGGCCGTACTAGCAAAGCACGCTAAAGATTCAGGCGTAAAACTGAGTGCTGCGAAAAAAGCTGCACATACTGCTAAGAAACCAGCTGCTGCTAAGCCTGCTGCCAAAGCCGCTGACAAAAAAGCTGCTCCAGCTGCTGCAAAGAAGCCAGCTGCGAAAAAAGCGCCAGCTAAAAAGCCTGCTGCAAAGAAAACCACGACTAAAAAATAGTTCTGGTCGAAGCTCGAACCAATATTCCCCGCTCGCTCATGAGCGGGGTTATTTGTAGAGTGCGATTGTCAGCAGAGCTTTTTCGATCAGTAGCCACGGCGTACCACGGCTAGACTTGAGCTGTTCATCGGCAATAGCAAGCGCCTCTACGGCATGTCGAATACTCTCGGCGCTACAGGCACTGGCTACGGTGCGTAGTTGCTGCACCGAATACGGGTGTGCCCCGATATCGGACGCAACCGTAGCTGGATCTTTGGCGTAGACGATAGCGGCAATCGTCGTAACCTGAGATGCAAGTAGTCCAAATGTCTGGTGTCCGTCTTGCTGGCCGCGCTCGAGGTTGTCACACATTCGGCGCACTTCATCCACACGCCCACGCAGCGCATGCTCGAGCAACATAAATACATTCTCAGACAGCGCTGGCGGCAGAATCGTTTCGATCGTGTCTTCGTCGATCGGCCGATCGGCGGCCGCAAGCTGCTTCACCGCTGTCGCAAGCAGTTCTTGGTCGATGACGGTCGTGCGGTCGTCGACGGCACTCGCCCGATGCGCGCGAGCTACCATGTCCCCGGCAAGTGCTCGACTAATCGTAACACCATGTTTTTCCGCGTAGCTACTGAGCCACGATACGGCTTTGGTGCTGTCGCGACTCGTCAGCGGATCGCAGTTGATTATCCGAGCGGTTTTTTGGAGCGATTTGTACGTTTTGGTACGCTTATCGAGCTTTGTTTCACACAGAATCAGCATCGTGTCGGCGTCGAGCTTACCCAACCACGGTTCGAGCGCATCCCAGAGCGCTTTATTTGTGCTAGCGGCATCGATCACGATAGTATTGTGCGTATCAAACAAGCTCTGCCCCGCCAGTAGCGTCGGCAGCTCGTTAACGTCAATCGTCGAGCCGTCGCGCTCTAGGGCCTCGCGGCCGGCAAGTAGCTTAGCCAATTCCTCACGGCGCACAAAGGTGTTTTCTCCAAGCAAACAATACAGCATGTCCTATTATTGTACCTGACAGACCGGACACGTATGCGTACCGCGCCCGGCGACCTTGCTTTTTTCGATGACGGTGCCGCAACGCGGACACTCCAACCCTTCACGACGAAACACGCGCGCAAAGTCGATATAGCTACCCCTTTTGCCTTCGGCGTTCACATAATTGCGGTCGGTGCTGCCGCCTTTTTCGATGGCGAGCTTGAGTACATATTTGATTTCGGCGAGCAGCAGTGCGAGTTGTTCATCGCTTAGGTCACGCACCCTGCTGGCTGGGTGAATTTTCGCACCCCATAGTGACTCATCAGCATAAATGTTACCGATACCGGCTAGCACTGTTTGATCGAGCAGCGCTGCTTTGATCGTCGTATTGTTGCGCCGACGAATACGCGCGGTGAATTCTAGTGCCGTAAAGCTGTCTTCAAGTGGCTCGGGCCCGACTTTTTTCATGAAATCAATGTTTGGTACCTCAAGATTCGGATACAGTTTCATCCAGCCGAATTTGCGCTGATCGTTGAAGTATAGGTGTGAGCCTTCGGCAAATGCGATACTCACGCGCGTACTTTTGTCGGGCAGCGCACCGATTAGCGAATCGTTCGGGTGCCCTGCCCCAAAGCGTTCAGTCCCGATAAACACCAGCTGGCCGGTCATTTTCAGATGCGTCACGAGTGTGTATTCGCTCGACAGTTCAATAAGCAATACTTTTGCGCGTCGGCGAACGGCCGTCACGACGTTGTTGCGAACAAACTGCTCGACATCGCTCGGGCTATTCGGGAAACTTTTTGGCGAATCATGAACGCTGACGTTCGAAATAATCCGCCCCACGATCAGACGCTCGAGACCGGCGCGTACCGTCTCGACTTCAGGTAATTCTGGCATGCCTTTAGTATAGCGCCCTTTTGCGTGGGTCGCGAGCGGTACGAACTACCAGGTGAATTTGCCTTTGGTACCGCCGATGACGTACTGACCGCCGCGCATCTGTTGATCGAGTGTCGGACCGCTAGAGCCGACTGTTAATTCCGGTATCTGTGAGTAGGAACTAAGCAGACTGCCGTCACTATAGACTGACCGCAGGCAATACGTTTTACCGTCTGCCGCTGCCGCAGGCTTCAATACAAAATCCCACAAGCCATCACCTCCGTCTGGAATGCTCAGGCGCGTCGTAAACGGGTTGCCGCTTTCGTACGACTGATACGTGACGCTACGTGCAGCATTGGTTGGATCGCCCGTGGCTGCGCCGGTAGCATCTCCATCATTTACGTTGACGTTATAGCCAAAATTAATGGGGCCTGGCATAGCATAGTAGACGGTAACCGTCGCGCTATCGACGGTTACAGTGCTGTCATCACCCGTATAAGAATCATATGCAGCGGTTGCGACCAGGGCGATACCAAAATTTGCTGCGTTTACATCCGTGGATGTTAGAGATGCACCAAACGTTTGCGATGGGCCTCCGATAGTTGTTGTACCGCTACCATTACCAACGCTTACACCACGAGAATACGAGGTGGTTACGCCATTTACGATTAGGGAGGCGTATATGCTTGGAAGATATCCTGTGCTAAATGCAGACACTTGATATGGCAGACTTATGCCGATACCTGTGACAACGGCTCCAGCAGGTATGTTGAAGTTGTAGCCGGTCAGATCAGCATTCTTAGTGGATACGTCCGAGCCTGAGGAACCGATTCCAGTATAAGTTCCGTCAGTAACATTTAGCGTCGAAACGCCGCTACTCCATGAACCACCACTGCTCGAGGCGTCTTCGACAGCCGACGATCCGGTGGCTGACGCAGATCCACTATTGCCACCGACATCTGTATACGTTTCGCCAGTAAAGCTGGGATCGCAGATGCCGACTTTTTCGGCATACTGTAGTTTGAGTGATGCAACGCCCGGATCGAGACTTCCTCCGTCGACTGCAATTCGCTGCCGTAACCGAACGGCCGTGTCCGGTGCAACGCTTGCCGCAGTATCTTGGGTCGTCAGTGGGGTATCCGGTACGACCGAGTTCTTATTATCGAACCAGCGGTAATTTGCTTGCGCAACCGACGAAGGCAGTACCGTTATTTCGGCGACTGAGTTGTATGTGTTCAGCAAGCTTCCATCAGCTTTGACGACACGGACACAATATGAACCAGTGGCGCTTGAAGAAAGTTTGAGCGAAAAGTCCCACATACCGTCGCTACCGGCCGCTATCAAAGCAACGTTATTTGTAAACGGATTGGTTTCGCGATAACTTTGGTATACCGTTGGACGAGCGCCATTTACAGGGTCGTTGCCGCTTGACGCTATCGTGGTGGCATCGGCTGGTGTTGTATTGTCGAAATACTGCAGCGGGCTTGGAGGCGCCGTGTAATATACGTCAAGTGTTACGCCGTCAATATCAGCATACGTGGCAAACCCCCCAAAGTCGTCATATTGAACATCGGCAGCAATCGCTACACCGAAGTCCGATGCATTAACATCTGCCGGCGTAAGTGTCGTACCCCACAGGTCGCTACTATTCCCAACGGTGTCAGTGGAGTCCGTACTCCTCCAAG
>Ga0310810_10001388_pt1 | contig 25377 bp, 26 predicted proteins | sample NCmetagenome_FD_207641 | JGI IMG/M metagenome (GOLD analysis project Ga0310810, IMG submission 207641) | Soil microbial communities from experimental microcosm in Duke University, North Carolina, United States - NC | ecosystem: Engineered > Artificial ecosystem > Soil microcosm > Unclassified ...
CGTCATCGGCGTTACCCACGGCAATGCCGAACCGGACGCCGTCGAGTATGCCCAAAGCATTAGCGAAGCGAGCGCCGCCGCATTGGTCATCGCTTACGGTTTCGGGACCAAACAAATTCCGGTAGTGCAGCCACTCGTCCATCAAAGCCTGATGGTCCGGAGTGTGACAAACTCAGGCCGTCCGGCGAGCGTCTATTCGGAATTTAAAAAATTCCTTCACGCCGCGGTCGATGGGCCACTGGAATTTTATGTCGGGATCCGGGTAGTCGACACCGTTGAGCCGGCGGCACGCATCGAGGTCGCTTCGGCCGGATTCAGCTTCGAGCAGTTGGCGGCGTTGAAGCGCGACTATGTCACGATACGCGACCACCAGATTGAAGACTCGGCCCTGCGCTTGGAGCTTGCACTCGACCCGCTGGACGATATCTCCTGGGATGCCTTTGCCATAAAGAATCACGGCGTCTTGATGCTCGCCGAAAAGGGATTGGTTTTGCGCTTGCCGAAGATTGTCGCGCAAGGGCAACCGCGATCTATATATCGTGAAATCATTGCCCAATGGGTGCTTCGAGCTTTCAATGTGGCGCAGAAAGAACAGGCCTACGGGACGACGAAAAACTCAGTCTACGGCCGGATCGATGTACTTCCCAGCAGAAAAAATATCCGCGGCATCGTTATGGGCGCGCCGCACGGAAGCTTTGATTGGTATACGAGAGAGTTAGTCGAGGAGTTAAGTTACCGCACTGCGCTCGCGGGTGTCGTTACCCGCGGCTTTACTCCGACGGAGTGCAACGGCTGGCGCATCAACGTCAATCGTCCCACTGAGCGCAGGTATCCGAACGATACCTTAGAACGCACCACTGACCGCGCCAAAGAAGTGTACCACCAATTCACAGCACGCATTGTCGAAGCTTCCGGTGGGCCGCTGGAGCGATACATCGAGGTCCATCAGAACTCCAGCGAGCCCAACATCGAGGTCGACTTTAGGAATTTTCAATATCGCGCCGCGCAGATCAAAAGAGCGTACACCGAGATTCACGAGCGCGTGCTGCGCGACTTGCCGCAATTCCCCAAAGTTGATCTGCGCATCGAGCCTGTGGACCAAGTGGCGATCGGTGCCTGGGCCACCAAGGATCACGGCATTTTACAGCTGGCAAAAAGCAGTCTTCATTTCGAGCTGCCCGCGCAATTCGTTTTCCATGGGAATAGCTCGCGACGCGAGTATACGAAAATCCTCGCCGAATTGATCGATTTTATCGTCGAAGAGGGGAGCGAAACTGAAACGGTCGGAGAAGCCTTATCCATCCCTTCCAAGTGAAAATTCAACCCGGCCGGATTCGGCAATCTCCGAAGCTCCTTACGATCATTTTAATTTTTTATTCCGGCGGCCTGAAGCCCCTTGTCAGGATCTGCGCGCTTCAGCAGTTTACGCACCTTCATCCAGTCGGCCAACCGTTTGGTCCACGACGACAAGACCGGATCGGTGAGCGCCAGCGCGCAGCCGTGTTTGCCCTGTTCGTAGATATGCAGCTCCGCCGGCACCCCGGCCTTCAGCAGAGCCATATAGAAGAGCACACTGTTTTCCGCCGGCACCACCTTGTCGTCGGCCATATGAAACAAGAATGTCGGCGGCGTTTGCGCCGTAACTTGCAACTCATTGGAGAGACTCCGCGCCAGCTTGGGATCTGGATTGGGCCCGAGTACCATGTAACGCGAACCACGGTGCGTATACTCGCTGGTGAAAGAAATCACCGGATAACCGAGAATCAAAAAATCCGGCCGCGAGCTCGCGCGCTCGATGGGATCGGCGGCGGCGGGATTGCCCGGATCGAAATGAGTCGCCGCGGTCGAAGCCACATGGCCGCCGGCGGAAAATCCAATGATGCCGATCTGATTGGCCGTTACACCGAACTCGCCGGCCTTGGTGCGCACGTAACGCAGGGCACGCGCCGCGTCCTGAAACATGGCGGGATAGTGATAACGCGGACCGACTCGGTACTTGAGCACGAACGCGGCCACACCGAGCGTGTTGAACCACTGCGCCATCTCCTTCCCTTCATGCACCATATCGAGTTGAATGTAGCCGCCGCCGGGGCAGATGATGACTGCGCTGCCGGTCGCCTTGGCCGGTGGCGGTAGGTAGACATCCAACGTCGGGCGATCGGCATCTTCGTTGCCCACCGCGCCGGGTGCGCCATCGGGCCAAAGCACTATGACGTTCTGGCCGGAGCTTTCCGGAGAACCGGTGGCCGCGGCGACGTTGCCGAAAAAAATCGCTGTGATGAAAGTTATCGCGGCCAGCGTCGGCGCGATCAAGGTTCTTTGTTTCACGGTACTCCTCCTCGGCAACATGATGTTAGTTCACTTCTTGCCAATATTCGGCCGTTGAGCGGCGCTTACGACTACCTCGTCGGACCGCACAGCGGGCGATGGTGCAAACCCGCACCCCATCTAATTTATTGAAGCAGATGAGCTGCTACAGGCAAGGGCTTGCGGGATTAGAGCCGGCGATGCTTGAGCGCCGGCAGCTCGGCGCGAACTCGCGCGAGGTAGTCCAAATCGATTTCGGCGCTGATGAATCCGGCGCCGTCGGCGCGTTCGGCCAATACTTTGCCCCACGGGTCGACGATCATGCTGTGGCCGTGGGTTTCGAAGCTTTTCGCGCTCTTGCCGAACTGATCGGGGGCGATGAGGTAGACCTGGTTTTCGATCGCGCGGGCGCGGAGAAGCGCTTCCCAATGCGCCCGGCCGGTGTAGGCGGTGAACGCCGACGGCACCAAGATCAAATCCACGCCTGCATTTGCCAAACGGCGATAAAGCTCAGGGAAACGGAGATCGTAACAAACCGACAAACCGGCCTTGCAAAAACCAAGATCGGCCGCCGCTGTTTCATCGCCAAACTCTCGTGTGGCCGATTCTCGGAGCGAGGTGCCGTTGGCGAGATTGACATCGAAAAGATGAATTTTCCGATATTGCGCCAGGAGCTTTCCCGACGGATCGAACAGCAGGCTTGTGTTGTAGACCCTGGCACTAGCGGGGATCGCTTCCAGAATCGATCCGGCCAGCAGATAAATCTCCAGCTCACGCGCTAGATCGGCCATTCTTACCGACGTCGGGCCGGGTATCGGTTCGGCAAACTGGTGTTCGAGCTGTTTGTTGCCGCGCCAGATGAAAACCTCCGGCAGCGCGACTATCCGCGCGCCCTCGGCCGCCGCCGCGCGAACCCAGCGCTCCGCTTCCTTCAGATTGGCGGCCTTGTCGTCGGAGGCGACCATCTGCACGGCTGCGGCAAGGAATTTCATCGATCGAGGACCTTGCTCTAGCGATTCAGAAATACCGGACAGGGCGCATTGCGCAGCACGTACTCCGTCGCGCTGCCGAGAACCATATTGATGATGCGGCGGTGGCCGTAGGCGCCGATAAAAAGAAGATCGTGATCGCGGTTGACCAGATACTCGACAATTTTTTGCTCGGGGTAGCCGCGGCCCAGCTCGTATTTGGTGTCGATCGAGTAGGAGCCGAGATAGGCGCGCGCCTGCTGCAAGTTGGCCTGGCCCACGGTGTCGTCGCGCGCAATGGTCACGACGGTCAGCGGCAAATGCAGCACCGAGCAAAACTCCGCCGCCGACTCCATCGCCGAGCTGGCGCGCTGGCTGCCGTCGTAGGCAAGGAGCGGTTTTTCGATCGGCTTGAACTGGCGTGTCGAAACAAACACCGGCCGCGGACACTTGCGCGTAATGGACTCGGCGGTGGTGCCCAGCAGCCCTGTGGAAAATTCTTCATTGACGCCGCGGTGGCCGATGATCACGAGATCGGCGGTCTTGGAGCGCTCGCAGATCTCGTTGGCAATCAGGCCCATGTCGAGCAAGGTCGTGTAGCGAATCCCTGATTTCTCGCAGCGCGCGGCGAAGTCTTCGAGGATGGTTCGGCCGCGCTCCTCGAGAATTTCGCGCATCTTGGTCGAGAAATCCAAATAGGGCTCGAAGCCGAGAGAGCCCGAGATATCGTGGAAGAAAGTACCTTCAATCGAGATCGTGTCGATGATGTGCTGGCCGAAGAGAGTGCCGTCGAACTTGCGGGTGATCCAGATCGCGTAATCGAGCGCTGCCTTGGAATGCTCCGAGCCATCCAACGGCACCAGAATATTTTTGATCATGCCGACCTCCCGACGTTGGGAAACGTTTCAGTCGACTTTCCGACCTTGATCCGCAAACCACGATAACAAGCAAACGTGTTTTTGCAAGTAAACCAGTTGAAGGGAATTTACAATCGCGCCGATTTCGTGGATAATTCACGCATCATGGCTGCTCACAAGAACAAGCAGGAAGCCCGTCTTCAGGAACTCATCCTCAGCGCCAAGAGCAGAAATATTCAGGTGCGCACTGAGAAACTTTTGCGCGAGGCCGGCTATCGCGCCAAGAGCGGGCGCTGCCGGGTGCACGGACAGGAAGTGATCCTGCTCGATCGCGACGCCCGCCTCAGCGATCAGATCGAATTTCTCGCGAGCGAGTTGGCCGAGCGTAAGGACGAGGCAGAGCCGCCCACCGCCGCCCCCACCCCTCAAGAATAGTTTCCTGATTTTTTAATGAACGCGAATTTTCTTCGCCGCTTCGATACCCAGAGAAAACGCCTCGGCACCGACTTTTAACGTCATCATACCGAGCGATGGTGCGACGTCCACCACCTGGACTTGCGCGCCAGGCCTCATGCCGTGATCCTGCAAGAAACTTAATAAGCGCACGTCCCGCTCACCGGCTTCGGTGATAAACGCCAACTGGACATCCTGACCGTTGGAGGCTTCATTCAGCGGCATCGTCTTCTGCGACGGCCCCGGAAGCGCGCCGGGAATCGGGTTCCCGTGCGGGCAGGTGGTCGGATTGCTGAGCAAGGTCGCCAACCGCTCCTCCACGTCCTGAGAAATCGCGTGCTCCAACCGGTGCGCTTCCTGGTGCGCCCTCACCCAGTCGAGCCCAAGCAGATCGGTAAGAAACCGCTCGGTCAAAAAATGCCGCCGGACGATCTTCTCCGCGACCGTTTTGCCGTCGGGGGTTAGATGGATTTCCTTGTGACTATTGATGGTGACGTAGCCTTCCCGGGCTAACCTCTGCAAGGTGGTAAAAATCGTCGACGGTGAAACCCCGGTTTCCGCCGCGATGCGCGCCGCGATCACCGGCTGGGGATCCTCTGCAAGCTGGTAGATCGCCTTTAGATAATCCTCCAGCGCATGACTCACCTGCGGCGAGTCCGTCGCCTTGACAAACTTTTTTCTTTCGCCTATACGAACTTTTGACTTTGCCATAAGAAAACTATTGAATTACTAAGGCATAAACAATCACACACTCGCCTTATAGTAAAGTCGCTGTGGGAGATCAAGCACAAAAGGAGCCGCGCATGCTTCGCAGTTTTTCCCGCTTCCTGACTCTCACAAGTGTGCTTGTCCTTCGCGCCGGGCGCGAGCTGGGCGCAGAAGAAGCTGGTGGTAGCGATTCAGCCCACCGTCGCAAGCGACGAGATGTTGAGCAAGTCCAAGCCACTTCAGCAGTTTCTGGAAAAGGGGCTCGGCGGAAAAAACCAAAGTATCGTGAACCAGGCAGATTGGACATCGCCATGAATCGCACCAGCTGCTGTCGGCGGCTCATCACCGGAAGACAATTTTTCGGAGTAACGATCTTATGCGTGCTGGTTCTGCTGATCGCGACGCCCGCGGCGTTCGCCCAGGACGACGCCAAGCGGCTCGTCTCTTTGCTCGATTACCTTGGCAGCGACTACAAGAACGCGGTCAAAGACGGCAAAATTCTCAGCCAGGATGAATACGGCGAGATGCAGGAGTTCTCCAAGCGGAGCCAGGAATTGCTGAAGAAACTCAAGGAAGCCGACAAAGCGGACAAAGCCGGCGTCGAGCCGATGGTCAAATCGCTCGCCGCCGAGATCGATAGAAAAGCCGAACCCAAAGTCATCGCCGATCTCGCCCAAAGCGGCAAAGAAAAACTGATCGCCGCCTACAAGATCATGCCGTACCCCAAGCAACTGCCGTCACGGGACGCGGGCCAGAAACTCTACGCCGAAAACTGCGTGCAGTGTCACGGCGCCGCCGGTAAAGGCGACGGGCCGGGAATCGCGTCCATGAATCCGAAAACCCCGCCGCCGGCCAATTTCACCGATCCCGAGCGCATGGCTGGTTTGTCGCCGTTTAAAGCATTCAACACCGCGAGCTTCGGCGTTGAAGGGACGGCGATGGCTTCGTTCGCTGCGTTCAGCGAGGAACAGCGCTGGCAAGTCGCATTCTATGTCATGTCGTTGCGCTTCACGCGGGAAGAAGTCGCACGCGGGGCGGCCCTCGTGCGGGAGAGAAAATTGCCGGTGGATTTGACTTCCGTTGCCAACCTCGCGACGCATTCCGATGAACAGTTGACCGACGATCTGAAGAAATATTTTCCCGACGAAGCCCAAGCGCGCGACGTGCTCGCCTATTTTCGCCGGGGCATGCTCGAACAGAAACCCGACCCGCTCGCCGTGACCCGCAACCTGGTGCGTGAGAGCGCCGCGCTGTATGCCGCAGGCGAAAAAGAGAAAGCCTACCAGAAGGCGGTCGATGCCTATATCGACGGCTATGAACTGGCCGAGCCGGCGCTCTTTGCCAAGGACGCTTCCTTCGGCCGCAATCTCGAGGGACTTTTCACTCAATACCGAAACGCCATAAAACAGGGCGTCAGCACGGACGAGATCGACAAGCAGCGCGGCGAAATCGAGGCGCGCCTCGATCGCGCCGTAGAGATTCTCGCGAGCACCGACGATTATTCGGGAATTTATTTCTTTCTGAACGCCGCGCTGATCATCGTGCGCGAAGGACTGGAAGCGACTTTGGTTCTGGCCGCGATCCTGGCGATGCTCAAGGTGATGGGCGCGGCCGACGCGGTCCGTTATATCCATCTCGGCTGGATTCTCGCGCTGGTCGCCGGCGGTCTCACCTGGCTTGCCACCCAGACCGTCCTGACGTTCAGCGGTCAGCACCGTGAAAGCATGGAAGGTTTCATCTCGGTATTCGCCGCAGTGGCGCTTTTTTACGTCGGCTATTGGCTGCATACCAAGTCCGAGGCGAAGCGCTGGCAGGCCTTCATTCGCGGCAAGGTCCAGAACGTGGTCGACGGCAAGAAAATCCTCGGCCTGGTCGGCATTTCGTTTTTTGCGGTTTACCGCGAGGCCTTCGAGGTCGTGCTTTTCTATCAGGCCCTCTGGCTTCAAAACGAGAACGAGCATCACCTGATCATTTCCGGCTTCGGCGCCGGACTGGCTCTGTTGGTCGTGCTCACGTTTGGAATTTTGAAGCTCGGGGTCAAGGTGCCGCTCAAGTATTTCTTCGGCGCCACCGGCACCCTGCTTTACATCGTCGCTTTCGTCTTCGCCGGCAACGGTATCAAAGAATTGCAGGCCGCCGGCTGGGTATCGACGACGCCGCTGCGCTTTCCGCCGCAGGCGCCGCTGCTCGGGATCTATCCGACCGTAGAAACCCTGGCGGCGCAGGCTGCGATGATTTTCGCCTTCATGGCGACCTACTGGTGGCTCGCCAAGGAGAGCAAGCAGGCATAGATGGAACCGCGCTCGCAACATCGTGACGATAATTGGCCCGCGACCGGGTCGGCTGAGAACGGCCTCCGCTGCGGTTGCGGCAATCTGCTCGCGCGCATCGTCCCCGAGGGTGTGGAGATCAAGTGCCGGCGCTGCAAGCGCCGCGTGATCCTACCGCGCGACGCCAAAGGAACGGTAAGAATTGATTTGTAAGCGGAGCCTTCGGCTGTCCGTCGAGCGGTTAGAGGTCAAGAATCGAAACCCGGTTTTCGCTCAGCGTTCGCCACGAACCGGACTTTGAATTTCCTGGAGACTCTCAACTCGGCGGAGGGCGAATGATTTTTTTAGAAAAGGAACTGTCATGCATCACCGATCAGCCATATTTGTCGCGCTCGCAGCCGCGCTTTTGCTTCTTGCGCCGCTCTCCGCAACTCGAGTCGAGGCCGATGAAAATCTCTGGGGTTACGTTTACGGCACCGACACGTTGCCAGCGGGCAAAAACGAAATTTATCTGTGGACGACCTCGCGCAATCAGAAGGGCAAAGGGAATTACCGCGCCTGGGATACTTCGCTCGAGCTGGAGCGCGGCTTCACCGATAATTTTCAGGCCTCGTTCTATTTGAACGGCCGTTCGCACCAGATCAGCGGCGGTGCACTAGACGAGGATCCGGACAGAAAACTTCACCGCGGTCTTGAATGGGACGGCGTCAACCTGGAGCTCAAGTACAATTTGCTGAGCGTCTACAAAGATCTCTTCGGCCTATCCCTATACATCGAACCAGAATATTCGCGCATCGATAAGATTTCCGGCGAGCGCATGAACGGGTTCGCTTTGGAATCCAAACTGATCCTGCAGAAGAATTTTTTCGACGATCAGCTCGCCCTCGCCTACAACCTGACCCTCGAGCCGGAATGGAACAAGTTCAAAGCCAGCGGGGAACGCGAAAAGGAGCTGGAGTTCGAGCAGTCGGCGGGCATGTCTTACCGCTTCTTGCCGCACTGGTTCGCTGGCATCGAAGGACGCTACGCATCGGTTTACCCCGAATTCAAACATCGCGAAGGCCATGCTTTTTTCCTCGGCCCTAACATCCATTATGCGGCCGAGCGCTGGTGGTTCACCTTCACCTTTTTGCCGCAGATCACGGGCAAACCGCACATCCCTGGGCGCGACAGCGACGGGCTCCACCTGCATGAGTACGAGCGTTACGAATACCGCTTCAAAGTCGCGTTTAATTTTTAAGCGAAGGAGTTGGACAGTGCTTCACAAGGGTTTCACGTTCTGAGGATCGCACATGCGCCCCGCGCAATGGACTTGGCTGCCGATCATCTGTGTTCCGGTGCCCGCGATCGCCGTGCCGGCCTATGCAGCGACTTATCTGACGGTGGCGCAGGCGCAGCAAACGATTTTTCCAGGGCAAACACTCACCCCGGCGAATATTACCCTGACGAGCGAACAGACGCGGGAAATCGAACGGCGCAGCGACGCCAACGTGCGAAAGAAAGAAATTCGCCTGTGGAAAGTGGACGGCGGCGGTTTCTTCATCGTCGACGAAGTACTCGGCAAGCATGAATTCATCACCTATGCCGTCGGCTTGAACGCCGACGGCACGGTCAAGCAGATCGAGATCATGACCTATCGCGAAAGTTACGGTTACGAAGTACGCAATGTCGACTGGCGCGCGCAATTCGTCGGCAAAAACGCCGCGGCGCCGCTCAAGCTCAGCAAAGATATCAAAAACATCAGCGGCGCGACTCTGTCCTGCCGCCACATCGCCGACGGCGTTAAACGTGTGCTGGCAACCTATGAAGTCGCTCTCAAGTGAAATACGCCGCGCGCGGCCGCTCCTCGGCACCTTAGTCGAAATCGGTGCCGCGGGCGAAAACGCCGCGTCGGCCATTGACGTGGCGTTCGATGAAATCGCCACCGTGCATCGGCTGATGAGCTTTCATGAAGTCACGAGCGACGCATCGCGGTTGAATCGCGCACCGCTGTCCACCCCGATCGAAGTCGATCCAAGAACTCATGAAGTTCTTTCGTCGGCGCAGCGAATGAGCGTTCTATCCGACGGCACATTCGACGTAACCGTGGGCGCCAAGCTCGTCGCTCTGGGCTTCCTGCCCGCGCCGGGTGCCGAATGGCCGTCCGACGAGGCAAGCTTTCGTGACGTATGCCTGCTGCCCGATCATCGAGTGTCGCTCCGTCGGCGCGTCTGGATAGATCTCGGCGGAATCGCCAAAGGCTATGCGGTAGACCGCGCCATCGAAGTACTTAAGCGAAACGACATCAAGCGCGGCATCGTGAACGCCGGCGGCGATCTCCGCGTTTTCGGCGCGCCCCAGCCGATTCATGTTCGCCATCCGAAAGATCCCGCGCGCCTTCTCTTCCTTGGGGAGCTGTCGGACACGGCGATCGCGAGTTCCAGCGGATGCTTCACCGAGCGGAGCGAAGAAAGCGACCCGCTAGTAGACCCACGGCGCAAGACGGCTCTTCATTGGCGGCAAAGCATTACGGTCATCGCACCGCAGTGTGTGATCGCCGATGCCCTGACGAAAATCGTGCGGATCGCGCCGCGGCACGCGGCAAGGATTCTGCCGGAGCTTGACGCCGAGGCGATCGTCATCGATCGGCGCGGCGTGCGCCGCCTCACTGCCGCGGTCGGCGAAGAGCGCGTGGATCGCGTGATCGGAACCGAACTATGAGTGACAAAATCAGCGATCGCACCACGAGAATCATCGGACTGCTTCAGGAAAAAGTCCGGCTCGAACCGTGGCACCGGCGCATTTTTTACGTCGCCTTCGGCATCTTATGGGGAAGCGGTGGCTTGTGGCTGCTGATTGAATGGTTCAAAGATCCGGAGCTCGGAGGCGCGCGCACCTTGCTCCAGACAGCCAGCATGAAGGTTCACGGCGCGGCGATGCTGGCTTATCTCGCGATGCTCGGCACCTTGATGACCCACATTCGGCGCGGCAACGCGCTCAAAGCGAATCGGCTATCCGGCTTCACCATCATCGCTTTGAACTTCGTGCTGGCGTTCTCCGGCTGGCTTCTTTACTACTTAAGCGACGACGTCGCGCGCGAGTGGAGCAGCAGGATCCATTGGATCATCGGCGTGCTCGCCTTGCCGCTTCTCTGCGCTCATATTCTTGCCGGACGCGGCTGGACCGCCCGGCTGCTGGACACCAAGCAACCGACGGATTTACGCAAGGAATTGAAGCGACGCGCCAGCGCGATGCGACGCCACCGCGCCTGACGCCGATCGCGACGCGGAACCAAACGGACAATAAGCTTTCGCACAATGAATCTTCCTTCCGAAAAAAAGTCGCCCGGTGAGCAGCTCCGCTGTTCGTGCGGCAGTCTGCTCGCCCGCTGGGTCGCGCAGGGAGTTGAGATCAAATGCCGCCGCTGCAAACGGCGCTGGGTCATAGCCCTGAACGTCGAACCACCGGCCCTCTCAAAATCCTCGGATTGACTGACGCAATCCTTCTAGTTAGTCTTGCCTAATTTAGCTTGTTAGGCTTGACAAACTATTTTCATTTTCATATACGAAAACTGTCAGCGGCCAGCGGTCAAGAATCCAGAGCCCGACGCTCGTCCGGATCACGGCGAACGTTGGGCTTTTTTATTGGAGGTCAGATGTACGGAATCAAATCGAGCGAAGGCAGATGGTCGGTTTCTCTGTGCAACTGCAGTCGAGACACCGTCCACTTTCATTATGGCAATTGCATGCTGCACATCTCGCTTGATGACCAGCGCGCCCTCGGGTCGGCGCTGCAAGCGTGGCAGACGGCGTCGAGCGCCTCGAAACTGGAGGGATGAAAGGATCGATGCATTAGCCATGACGCAGGTTATCAGCGTAGTCGTCAAGGGCGGTATCATCATGATACCGCTGATGCTTTGTTCTTTGATCTCTCTCGCTCTCACCATCGAGCGGATATTGTTCTGGAGCAAGCTTAAATCCCGCGAAGTATTCCATGAAATTTTGGACCACGTCGAGAAGGGCGAGTTCGACCAAGCTCTGAAGCTCGGAAAGAGTTCACAACAACCGATCGCGCGAGTCATGGCCGCCGGCATCGCGCACCGCAATCCGGCGCCGGCAAAAGCGATGGAAGCCGCGGCCCAGGCTGAGATTCCCGTGCTGAAGCGGCGTCTCGGCGTTCTGGATACGATCGTCACGCTCGCGCCGCTACTCGGTCTTCTTGGCACGGTGGTGGGCATGATCGGTTCTTTCGACGTAATGGCCGACGTCGGCATGGGCCAACCCCACGCCGTGACCGGCGGCGTCGCCGAGGCGCTCATCGCCACCGCCACAGGATTGTTGATCGCGATCCTGACCCTGATTTCCTACAACTATTTTACCGCGCGCGCGGAGCGCGAAATGGACCAGATGGAGCACTTCAGCTCGTCGCTCGAACTCGAGTTAGACGTTCAGGCAGGCCAACACTGATGCGCATCCAACGCCGGAGCATGAAAAAAGCGCGCATTGAGATCATTCCTATGATCGACACGATCTTTTTTCTATTGGTTTTTTTCATGATCTCGAGCTTGTCCATGTCGCGCTTCAAAGGCATGCCGGTGAATTTGCCGAAAGCGGCCTCCGGCCAGCAAGCCCCCGCTGAGAGCGCGGCGATCACGATCGATAAAACCAATCGGATTTTTCTCGACAAACAACCGGTCGACCAAACCGGCCTCGCTGATCTTCTACGCGCGCAGCTCGCCAAGAACCCCGACCTGCTGGTGGTCATCAACGCCGACGACGGCGTCGAACACGGGCGCGTCGTGGAAGTAATGGACATCGCGCGCAGCGCCAACGTCGCCAAGGTGGCGATCGCGGTCAAACCCAAGGAATCGAGAAAATGAACGATCGTTGGCTGGTTTCGTCATTCACGGCGTCATCGCTGATACATCTTGTGCTGATTCCGATTGCGGCTTTGATCATCCATGCAAAGCCGATCAAACCGGTTACGGTGCCGATCGAGCTGATCGATGTGCCCCCTGTGGAGGAACCCAAAAAAGTCGAAGTCGCCCCGCCACATCCTCCGCCGGCGCCAAAACCGAAACATACGACCGCGCCGAAGCTTTTATCCAAGCGGGTCCTGGAGACCAGTCCGTTGCCACCGACCGGTAACACCAAAGAAGCGTTCAAAGAAAAGCCCGTAGAGCCATCACCGCCGCTTGCAGCGTTGCCGGAGAAGAGCGGTGCAGCCAGTGCCGGTTGGAACTCAGGCACCAAAGCAGCGGAAGCTGAAGGCAGCGCAGCCGGCGCCGGCAATTTGTTTGGCAAGGGCGACGTGGGCGTTATCGGCGGCAGCGGAGTCGAAGGTGGCGGCGGCGGAAGCGGAACCCGCGGTCTAGGCCGTGGCTCAAAGTGGGACGGCACCGGCGGCGGCTCCGGAAACGGCGAGGCGCTTTCAGCAACGGCACGGCCGCTCGGGGGCTATCAAGTCAAGCCGCGTTATCCAGAGACAGCCCGGCGCGCCGGTGCGCAAGGAGTGACCACTCTGCGCGTGCGCGTGCTCGAAACCGGTCGAGTCGACGACGTGCTCGTCGAGAAGTCGTCCGGGTTTCGCGATCTCGACCTGGCCGCCATCGAAGCGGTCAAGAAATGGCTTTTCGAGCCGGCGCGGCGGGGCAAAGACCCGGTAGCCGTCGACGTCATGCTGCCAGTGAAATTCGAGCTGCATTGAGAACTCTATGGCAGAGAGCCGAATGAATTTCGCGCCGCAAGCAGTGGCCGACGCCTCAACCTCGACTCCGGCGCGCAAACCACGCATCGAGAGCCAGCTGCTATTTCAGGGCAACAGCGAAATCGTAATCGTGCATCGCGAAGAAGAGTACAGCTTGCGCATCACCAAAAACGGCAAGCTCATTTTGACCAAGTGAAAGATCAACCAGCCAGCAAAGTATGAGACGACTCATGCCAGCCAGCGGAAAAACCAACCTGGAGGAATCATGAGTCGACAAGAAAAACGCGCCAGCGATAGACGTTTGAGAAAGGCGCTCCGTAAGATCAGTCTCGCAGCCGGCGAAGGCGTGGGCCGCGCCGTCGCTTTCAGTTTCGCTTTAGCGACCAACGCGATGGCCGCGGAACCGCAGAAAGAAGAAACATTCGAGTTACCGCCGGTCGTCGTGCGGGATCAGAACAGCCCGTACGCGGTTCCCGAATCCTCGCTGTCCAAGTTCCCCGTGCCGCTCAAGGATACGCCGCAATCGATCACCATCGTGCCGGGGAAACTGGTTCAGGAACAAGGCGTTACGACTCTGCGCGATGCTCTTCGGAACGTGCCGGGTATCGCGGTTGCCGCCGGCGAAGGCGGCGGCTCACAGGGAGACAGCTTCACTCTGCGTGGATTCAATGCGCGCAACGACATGTTCATCGACGGCGTGCGCGATGCCGGCTCGTATTTTCGTGATTCTTTTAACTTCGAATCCGTCGAAGTTCCGAAGGGTCCTTCTTCAACCTTCTTTGGCCGCGGCTCCACCGGCGGCATTATCAATCAAGTCAGCAAACTTCCTAAACTCGACCCCAGCTATGAGGGTATATTCAGCGCCGGCGCAGGTCCGCTCTTCCGCGGAACTCTCGACATCAATCAACCCATTCCTCAGGTGCTGCCCAATGCGGCGATTCGCGTGAACTTAATGGCGCACAAAGATGGAATTGTAGGTCGGGAAAAGACCGACATCACAAGGCACGGATTTGCGCCCACCGTCTCGTTCGGGCTTGGAACACCAATGCAGGTGACGTTGAGCTATTTGCTCCAGCATGAAGATAACATTCCAGACTATGGTTTTCCGTACGTAAACGGCGCGCCCCTGCGCATCGACCGCGACACCTTCTACGGCCTGAATAAAGAAGATCATGAAAGAACTTTGGTTAATATCGGCACTCTAAAGTTGGATCACCGCTTTAACGATATGTTCAACGTACGCAATACATTCCGCTACAGCCACGTTGATCGGGATTCGGCAGTCACCAACGCCACAGCTATGCTTCCTAACATCTTAAACCGCAGTCGCCCTCAGCGCGACACACAGGAAAGCATTCTCAACACTCAGACCGATCTGATCTCCAAGTTCGACACCTTCGGGTTCGGGCATACGGCCACCACAGGTATAGAAGTTTCGCGTGAGACTTTTGATCTTATCCGCTGGAACAGCGCCGGACCCAATACGACGATTCACAACCCGAATAGTCATCAGCTGCCTTCGCCGAAAACGCTGGCTGCTGATTCTGACACTAGTGCCGTCGGTTTCGGCATTTACGCGGCAGACCAGATCAAACTGAATCAATATTTCGACATCATTGGCGGTGCGCGCTGGGACTATTTCAGCGCGCAAATCGATGACGACTTTCTTAACGACAAGCGCCATCAGCTAGATAAAATGTGGAGCTATCGCGGCGGCTTGGTGTTTCATCCAACGTCCTCGCAAAGCTACTACTTCTCGTATGGCACATCGTTCAATCCTTCGGCTGAAGGCATCGCTCTCACCCCCACTACGAACAGCACGCCACCGGAAAAAAATCTTATCTTCGAGGTGGGCGCCAAAATTGAGTTCTTTGAAGGCGCGCTTAACCTTCAGAGCGCTGTGTTTAGAATTGAGAAGACTAACGCTCGGACACCGAATCCTGACGATCTTCTTGGCCCCAATATCGTGACAGGCAAACAACGCTCCCAAGGCTTTGAGGTCGGAGTGAATGGCCGTGTGCTTCCGGGCCTGAACGTCTTTGCCGGTTATACGTTTCTGGATACCGAAATACTCAAGGACAACACTGTCCCATCAATCGTTGGAAACGAAATTGCCAATGTTCCTAAACACAGCGCCAATCTTTGGCTTACCTATGACTTCCTGGAAAAATGGCAGGTCGGCGGCGGGCCCACCTACGTCGGCAGCCGCTTCTCGAACAATGCCAACGTCAACCGCATTCCCGGCTACGTGCGCTGGGATTCAACGATCGCCTATCAAAGTCACAAGAATATTCAGTTGCGGCTGAATGCCATCAATCTGACCAACCAGCTTTATTTTGACAGCGTTGGCGGCTCGAAAGCCGTCCCCGGCGCCGGGCGCACGTTTATCGGCAGCGCCAGTTTCAAATTTTGAGAAAGCGCACCGAATGATCGTTCAGGTTCCGAATGTTTTGAATGCCCAGCAGATCGCGCATTGCCGCGAGGTGATGAACCGCACGAGATGGATCGACGGCCGAGTAACGGCGGGTTACCAGTCAGCCATTGTTAAGGACAATCGCCAATTGCCGGAGAACAGCGCGGAGGCACGTGAGCTGGGCGACATGATCGTAGCGGCTCTCGAGCGCAGCCCGCTGTTCATCACGGCGGCGCTGCCACTCCGGGTCTTTCCACCGCTGTTCAATCGCTATGAAGGTGGCGAATCTTTCGGCGCGCATCTGGATAATTCCATCCGACAGATTTCCGGCACGCCGTATCGGATTCGCACCGACATTTCAGCGACGCTTTTTTTGAGCGCGCCGGAAGAATACGACGGCGGCGAACTGGTCATCGAAGACATTTACGGCGCCCACGCGGCAAAGCTGCAGGCTGGGGACATGGTCGTTTATCCCGCGAGCAGTCTGCACCATGTGAATCCGGTCACCCGCGGCGTGCGTCTCGCGTCGTTTTTCTGGGTGCAGAGCATGGTGCGCGACGATGGCGAGCGCACGTTGCTCTTCGACCTCGACATGGCAATCAATAAGGTCAACCAAGCGGTTCCGAATCACGGCGGCGTGGTGGAACTGACCCACTGTTATCACAACCTGCTCAGGCGCTTTGCAGAGGTGTGATGTGAAAACTCTCACTCGCCCGCCGCTCAATCACCTTCCTCTAATCGTTCTCCTACTCGCTGGCGGCTGCGCTGCCACCAAGCCTGCCGATGTCTTGAACCCACGAGTCTCGGTCACCTTCATGGAGTCGGAGAAATTCACCGATGCTCGACGTGGCGAGCTAGAGCCGACATCGAAGGGCACTCTCGGCGAATTGCAAAACTTCATCGTCCAGACTGACACGCGCTACGTGCCTGAAAACATGCGACGCAATATCAAAGTCACCAACGTCGCCCTGGCGGGAGATTTCGAATTGTTTCGCCGACCGCAGGCGGATCAGGTGCGCATCACCAAGGGACTCTATCCGCCCCGTATCGCGCTCGATTTCGAATTGCTGAATAGCGACGGCAGCGTCATCAGAGCCGGCAAGCGCGACCTCACCGATATCAATTACCAATTGCGCAGCGTTTCCCCGCGTGAGGACGCTCTACACTATGAAAAAGATATCTTGCGCGATTGGCTGCGGTCCGAATCGCCGGCGTCAAGGTCGTAGCGTCGGTTAGTCCGGGGACGTAGTGATTATGAAATTGCTACACAAGATAATTTTTTGGAGCCACCTAACAGCGGGCGTTAGCGCCGGCTTGGTGATCTTCAGCATGTCCTTGACCGGCGTCGTACTCATGTACGAGCCGCAGATCACCGAATACGTCGAGCGCAACGTGCGCCGGGTCGAGCCACCGCCTGACAACAAGCGGTTAACTTACGCTGACCTGATCGCCAAGGTCCGCGCGGCCAATCCTGAGGCGCGGCCGGCGATGATTCTGATCAAGTCGGATCCCGCCGCATCGGTGGCAATCAACCTTGGGTGCGACAATACGGCTTATGTGAATCCCTATTCGGGAGAGCTTTTGGGTGGAACTTCGGCGACCCGCGAATTCATGCGCAGCGTGGTCGATTGGCACCGCTGGCTCGGCACCGAAGGCGAAGGACGCGCGACCTCCCGTTCGATTACCGGCGCTTGCAATCTGGCCTTTCTTTGGCTTGCTCTCACCGGAGTCTATCGCTGGTGGCCGCGCAGTTGGATCTGGCGCGCATTGAAGACCAGCCTCCTCTTCAATGCGCGCTTGCGCGGCAAGGCGCGCGACTGGAACTGGCATAATGTCATCGGCTTCTGGTGCTCGACGGTCCCGATCGTGCTGACCGTCACCGCCTCGGTCATGTCCTATCCCTGGGCCAACGATCTGCTTTACACGCTGACTGGCAGCGAGCCGCCGCGCCGGACCGAAGGACCCGCCAGCGCAGAGCAAACTCCGCGCGCGCGGAAAGCACGTGGAGATGGACAGACGACCACGTCGCCGGCGAGCTTCGACGTGCTCTTGGCGCGAGCCCAGAAACAAGTCCCTGGATGGGTCACGATCATGCTGCGCCTACCGGCGCGCAGTGACGGACCGGTCACTGCGCTGATCCAGGGAACCGATGCTTTTCATCCATTCCAACGTTCGCAGCTCACGCTGCATCGGGCCAGCGGCGACGTACTCAAATGGGAGCCCTACGCGAACAATAGCGCCGGGCGCAAGCTTCGCACGTGGGTGAGAGCCCTTCATACCGGCGAAGCGTTCGGTTTCCCCGGCCAGACTGTCGCGGGAATCGCATCCCTCGGTGGCTGCTTTCTCGTCTGGACCGGTTTGGCCATGGCCTGGCGCCGATTTCGTTCCTGGCGCCGTGAATCTGAAAATTTAATTTCCGAGGAGTCCATGATGAATGTCAACGCCAGCAGCACGACCGCATCGTATCCACACCCGAGCGAAAGCCACGCCGACAACGGCGCGCTGTTACAATCGCTGAGCCGACTCTGAAATCGCCGTCAATGGCCATGGCCCAGTTCCTCTGGCGTTGGATCGCTCGAATCTTTACACTCCCTCCGCTATCAACAGCGCTTCGGTGCTGATTCTTTATGGCACGGTCACCGGTAACTCGGAGATACTGGCCGGCAGGCTTGCCAAGCGGCTGCACCTCAAGGGATTGACCGCCCGGATCTGCGACATGGCCCATTGCGAGCCGAGCATTCTTGCGCTAGTGGACTATGTCCTGGTAATCGCAAGCACCTACGGCGACGGCGAGCCACCGGAGGATGCGGCACCATTCTGGGATGTGGTGGTGTGCGGCAACCATCTCGACTTGAGAGGAGTGAAATTCTCCGTGCTCGCCTTGGGCAATACGACTTATGATCATTTCTGCAAGTGCGGCCGCGACTTCGACGCCGCGCTCGAGCGCCATGGTGCCGCGCGATTTTATCCGCGCATCGATTGCGACGCCGACTACGATGCGGCAGCGGCGGCGTGGATGGACGGTGTAGTGGGTCATTTTCAGCGGCAAAGCTTTGCCGCATCGGCATAGAAAAAAAGAGGGCTGCCATGTTGCGATGGACCGGCATTGCGCTTTTCATCCTCGGCTTGATCGACACCGCCCACGCGCACTTCGTCTGGCTGGAACGCGACGGCGACGGACCGGCGCGCGCCTATTTTGGCGAATGGATCGATGATATCCGCGAGAAGACCGGCGGCCTGCTCGATCGCTTCAAGGCGCCGCACGCCTACCTCGGCGCGAGTGCCGATCTGCTCCCCGTTAAGCGCAACGAGAATAATCTGGAAGTCCGGATCAAAGGCCGCGGCGACGTGCGCTTTACCGACAGCAGCGTGCCGCCGCGCGAGGACAAAGAAAAAGGCGGGGTTACCAAAACCATTTACTACGCCAAAGAGGGACGCACGGAAACTTCCGCGCGGCTCGATCTGGAGCTGGTGCCGACGGCGGTGAACGGTGATACGTTCGCGCTGATGTTTATGGGCGCGCCTTTACCCAAGGCCGAGCTCACGATTATCGGTCCGTCCAAGTGGGAAAAGCCGTTGGTCACCGACGACAGCGGCAAGATCAAACTGCCGCTGCCATGGACCGGTCGCTACGTTTTGGAAGTCACCTATTTCGATGAAAAGCCGGGCGGGAGTGGCGCGGAGCAGTTCAGCCGGACTCGGCACATCTCTTCGCTTTCCTTCACGGCGCCAAAGGGTCTTCGTTGGACCGCTTCGCGCTGAGCCGTCGGCGCTGATATTTCACAGTATCAACGGCAGTCTCAGTCCTTCTTGTGGATTTGCTGCGCGAGATAATTCTCCACGCCGATTTCTTTGATCTGGTGCAGCTGCGTTTCGATCCAGTCGACGTGCTCTTCCTCGTCGACGAGAATGTGCTCCAGCAACTCACGGCTGGCATTGTCGCCGGCCTCCAGGCAGGTTTTGATACCGCCCTTGAGCACCACTAGCGCTCCCTCTTCGAGGCCGAGATCGTTCTGAAGCTGCTGCGGTACGGACGAGCCGACGCTAATTTTATCGTAAGCCGAAAGGTTGGGGTTGCCCTCGATAAACAGCAGGCGCTCGATGATTCTGTCGGCGTGTTTCATCTCCTCGATGGATTCTTTCCAGGCTACGCCGGCGAGAACTTCGTAGCCCCAGTTTTTGCACATCTTGGAATGGATGAAATACTGGTTGATGCCTGTGAGCTCTTTGCGCAGCACGTCGTTGAGGATTTTGATGACCTCGGCGTTCCCCTTCATAACATCCCCTCCTTGATCCGTCCAACCTTTGATAGCTTACTTGCAATTATGGTACGGCCGCGCCGTCGCGGTCAAATGCGAAACAGCTTCTGCACGTTCGCCGTGGTCGCGTGCGCGACTTCTTCCAGGGAGAGGTTCTTCACTTGGGCGATAGTTTCCGCGACCAGGCGCGCGTAGGCCGGCTCGTTGCGCTTGCCCCGGTGCGGCACCGGCGTCAAATACGGCGAATCGGTCTCAACGAAGATGCGCTCCAGCGGCACGCGCTTCACCACCTCGCGCAGCGCGCCGGCATTCTTGAAAGTTACGATGCCGGTGAACGAAAGATAAAAACCCAGGTCGAGGTAAGTTTGTGCCGCGGTGAAATCACCGGTGAAGCAATGAATGACGCCGCGGAGATCCGCTCCTCCTTCGCCGCGCAAAAGTTCCACCGTTTCCTGGGCCGCGTCCCGTTCGTGCACGACGATGGGTAGTTTGGTTTCTACGGCCATGTGAATAAACTGGCCGAACACGCGGCGCTGCACGTCGTGGGGCGAGTGATTGTAGAAATAATCGAGTCCGGCCTCGCCGATGGCGACGACCTTGGGCCGCGCCGCCAGTCGGTGCAGCGTCTCGATCTCGTCGGCGCCGACATCCTTGGCGTCATGAGGATGCATGCCCACAGTTGCGAACACGTCGGCGAATCGCTCCGCCAGCGCCACCGCCTCGCTGTTGCTCGACATGTCGCCGGCGCCGCCCACGGCGATGATTTTCTCGACGCCCACGGCGCGCGCCCGTTCGATCACCGCTTCGGCGTCGCCGGTGTATTCCTTGCCCTGAATGTGGGCGTGGCTGTCGATCAACATGGCCCGGCGGATTACCTCTTCGGCTCAGTTTCGATGCGTGGAAAAAGCACTTTGGGAGGATTGACCTGATGCCCGGTGCCAAAGCCCTCGCCCCACGGGACTCGAAGCGCATCGCCGTCGAGCGCGAGTAGCGCGCCGAGCTCCCGCGCCGTCTCCGGCAGAAAGGGCGCGAGCAAACGCGCCAGAGTCCGCACCGCTTCGAGCAGATGATGCAGCACGGCACCGACCCGCTCCTGCTTGGCCGGATCTTTGATCAAAGTGAACGGGGCCGTTTGGACAACATAACGGTTGGCGTGATCAAGCGCCGACCACACCGACTCGAGCGCGCGATGGAATTGCAATTCAGCAAGATAGCCGTGCAGTTCTTTTTCGGCTTGCGCGAACTTGTCACGCAGTTCGACATCTTCCGCCGGCCAATCTTTCGGCAAAGGCTGAACTTTGCCGCCGAAGTATTTCTGCTGCATGGCGAGCACACGGCTCACCAGATTACCTAGATTGTTGGCTAGATCGGCATTGATGCGCGTGACCAGCGCGTCCTCGGAGAATTTTGCGTCCTGGCCGAAGGCCATCTCGCGCAGCAGAAAATAGCGAAACGCGTCCATCCCGAAGCGTGCTTTCATCTCCAGCGGCCGGATGACGTTGCCCAGGCTTTTGGACATTTTGCCGGAATCCATCACCCAGTAACCGTGCACGTTGAGGTGGTCGTAAAGCGGCAACCCCGCGGCCATCAGCATGGTCGGCCAATAAATCGCATGCGGCTTCAGAATATCTTTGGCAATGAAGTGCTGCGCCACCGGCCAGAAAGTTGCGAACGCGTCACTGCCCTGATGATCGAGTCCGCTCACGTAATTGAGCAAGGCGTCGAACCAGACGTAGGTCACATATTTGTCGTCGAAGGGCATCGGGATGCCCCACTGCAAGCGGCTGGTCGGCCGCGAAATACACAGATCTTCGAGCGGCTCACGCAGGAACGCCAGCACTTCGGAGCGATAGCGCTCGGGCCGGATGAGATCGGGCTTGCGTTGAATCGCATCGATCAGCGGCTGCTGGTATTTGCTCATGCGGAAAAAATAATTTTTCTCGCTGATGAAATCGGGAGTGGTCTGGTGATCGGGGCACTTGCCGTCCACCAGCTCCTTTTCAGTGTAAAAACGCTCACAGCCGTAGCAATAGAACCCGCCGTACTCGCCAAAGTAGATATCACCCGCATCGTAGATTTTTTGCAGCACTCGGCGTACGTAGTCCTGATGATAGTCGTCGGTGGTGCGGATGAAATGATCGTAGGCAATGCCGCAAGTATCCCAGGTCGAGCGAAATATCCCACTGATGCGATCCGCGTATTCCTTGGGCGTAGTACCGTTGGCGGCAGCAGCCTGGGCAATCTTGTCACCGTGCTCGTCCGTGCCGGTCAGTAAAAACGTTTCGTAGCCGATCGAGCGGTAGTAACGCTTGAGTGCATCCGCCACGACCGTCGTGTATGTGTGCCCCAAGTGCGGCTCTGCGTTGACGTAGTAAAGCGGCGTGGTGATGTAAATGCGGTTCATCGCCGCTCTCCCGCAGCGCTGAAAAGAAATTTTTCCAACACCATGCGCCTGTTTAGATTTCGCTGAATGGCCGCCCCAGCGTCGAGCGCGTCGGCTACCGTCTGGGCAATTTCCTCGGTGCTCCGACGCGCCGCCTGACGCTCGACTTCCGCACGCATATCCAAATTGACCAGCTCATCGGCTGCGCCCGTCGCGCGATACACCATAAGATCGCGGTACCAGCTCTCGGCCCACTTGAAAAACCCCAGCGCCTCGTCGCGATTGGCCGACAGGTCATCAGCTGCGGCTATCGCCGCATAAAAATTACCGCCTTCGATCGCACCCAGCATGTTGATCCAGGTCTGCCGTCTCTCCGTCAGCGCGGCTGTATCCAGACCAAGCGCGACGCCGACACTGCCTAGACTGATCGCGGCAAGAAACCCCGCCTCCTTGGCGGATTTGTTATGAGTCTTTTGCAGATAGTCGGCGACTTCCCGGCGCGACAACGGCGCGAAGCTCAAGCGCAGACAGCGTGAACGCAACGTCGGCAGTAGCGCGCCAACGCTGGTCGCAATCAAGATAATCAAAGATTCCTGGGGCGGTTCTTCGAGGGTTTTCAACAGCGCGTTTTGCGCCGCGATGTTGAGCAAAGTGGCCGGATCAATGATCACGATCTTGCGCTTGCCGGTGAACGATCGATAGCCCAGGTCGCGCTCGATTTCACGGATCTGCGGAATCCCGATTTCTTTCTTGTCCGACAGCGGCACGACAGCGCGCACGTCGGGATGATTGCCGCCGGCGATGCGCGCGCAGTTCACACATTCGCCGCAAAAATCTGTCGTTCCATTCTGGCAATGAATCGCCTTTGTCAGCGCCATCGCGATGGTCCGCTTACCCACGCCTTCCGGGCCGACGAACAAATAGGCGTGATGCAGCCGTTCGCTCGCTAGACCGGCGCGCAAGATGCCGAATTGTTTCTGGTGTCCGATGATATCGGCAAAGCTCATGAAAGAACTTCCTGATCAATGATGCGCCGGATCTCCGCCGTGACGCTCTCGATCGGGCGGCTTGCGTCGACCACGCGGAACCTTGCCGGCTCCGCCCGCGCCATTTCGAGAAAACCCGCGCGCACTCTTTCGTGGAACTCGATTTCCTCCCGCTCGAAACGGTCTTCGCGGCCGGCCGACTTCTCCGAGCTCCTGCGAGCTGTCCGCGCTAAACCGCACTCCACCGGGCAATCAAGTAGAAACGTCAGATCGGGCTGCGCTTCACCGCTGGCGATGGAATTCAATTGGCGGAGCCGCTCGAGATCGAGGCCCCGACCGTAGCCTTGATAAGCCAAGGTTGAATCCGTGAAACGGTCGCACAACACGATCTTTCCAGCGCTGATCGCGGGCCGAATGACTTCACTGACGTGCTGCGCCCGATCCGCCAGATAGAGAAAAAGTTCAGTGCCGGAGGCGATCTGATACTCGCCCACCTCGAGCAGGAGCTTGCGAATCAATACGCCAAAGCCGGTTCCGCCCGGCTCGCAAGTCGTCAGGCACGAGCGCCCCGCTTGGTTTAAATAATTTTCCAGCGCGCGGATCTGCGTGCTTTTGCCGGTCCCGTCACCGCCCTCGAACGTGATCAGACGAACCATCCACAAGCAGAATGGAGAAAACACCGGGAAGATGCAAACCCGCACCACCCGATCGACAGAAAACCGTTGAAGGAGGAACGACGGCTTAGGCTTTGCCTTCGCCCAGGAGCAGGTTGATGCCGTTCACCAATTGAGTGCTGGTAAACGGTTTGGTGATGTAATAGTCAGCGCCGAGCTTGTAGCCGCCTAAAACGTCCTCGTACTGGACTTTGGCGGTCAGGAGAATCACAGGGATGGTGGCGGTTTCTGCCTTGCCTTTGAGTCGGGTGAGCACTTCCAGACCGTCCATCTCCGGCATCATGATGTCGAGAATGATCAGGTCGGGCTTTTGGTTTGGCAGCATGCTTAATAACTCAGGACCGCTGGACGCGCTGAAAACAGTATAGCCACGCCCTTCCAAAATGGTCTTGACGATGGTGATGATGTCAGGGTTATCGTCGACAACCATTATGGTCTTTTTTGTATCCATGCTAACTCCCTCTCCCGCCTGTCCCATAATAATCGCTCGTCAATAACCCCACTCGCCGGGTGCCGTCCAGACCCGGGCCGCCATTTGCTCAAAGCGCCCGATTCACAAGGGATTGTTGGCTGGCAAATCGTTGTAGATTAAGAATTTAACATCTTGCGGGGTCATTGTAAATTAAAAGTAGCGCGCAGATTCTAGGGTCTCACACTGCGCCAATAGTCTTGGACAACGAACGCAGGCAGGACCGAATAAAGCGAATTGAGAGATGCGTTCGGCACCAGCGACGCCGCCCGATTCAGCGCCTGCCGGCTGAAAAGCAACCGCAAATTCCCTTGGACCTCAAAGATTGCCGTGGTGCTTCCAGGGACGGCCGTTTCGTTGACCAGCACCGCCCCAAAGACGTCCTTGCCGCTGGAGCCGAGAGCTTTTAACCCCACTTCCTGCCCCGAAACGATCACTAGGCCTTCCCAGCGAAAAGCTCCGTTGAGAATGAGATCTGCACTTTTCACAATCAGAATGCCCGCCCCGGTGCTTGCGCCGGTGAAGCTGACCGAATCACCGGCGGCCGTGTTGCCCTCGATGCAGTGAATCGCCGGCGCACCAGAAGTTCCCCAAGATTGATTATCGAAGACTAGAGTCGTCGCGCCGTTCAGACCATGCACTGTGGCGCCGGCAGCAGCGCAAAGATCGTTGGCCAACTGAGCGATGGCGCTCCGGCTCAGATAATCGCTGAGTGCGATCGGCGGATCGGAGCCAGCAGGATCTATGAGACCGATTTGCGGCGGAATACCAAAAGCTCCGGTGACCAGGTCATATAGCGCGGAGTCGGACAGCGAAACCGCGCTACGCGTTTTGCTGGCGTTCACAATATTACCGTTCGCGGGGTCGTGATCAGCGCCCGAAATAAACAAACCGCTGCCGTTGAGGTTTATCCGCGCTGCAGCTCCGCGTAGCACCAGCGCACCG